>OHLH01000055.1_pt1 | contig 70322 bp, 53 predicted proteins | sample 1569061 | NCBI WGS metagenome assembly OHLH01 (sample SAMEA3879603, study PRJEB24766) | human gut metagenome | biome: human-associated habitat; feature: feces | place: USA | collected 1985/1987
CCCGCCGAGCAATCGGCGGGTGCGCTAAGCTTATCATCTAAAATCCCGTCCGCGGTGACTCGCGCTATTTCATGGCGGCCGCATAATAGTTAATTAAACAGCCTTCAAGCAAGATGGTTTTCTCGTCCGGCGTAAGCCCCTTAACGTACAGCGTGACGGGCGCGGTCTTGCCCGATGCGCTCACGGCCACGGCCGGTATCTCCTCGCGCCCTTCCTTAATGGCGCTTTTAACGCCGGGAACGAACACGAAATCACCCTCCTCATAGGGGAACTCCGCGCCCGGCGCGAGGGTGAAGGGTACGATACCCCAGTTGATGCAGTTGCTGCGGTAACGCTTGGTCGCGTACTCATAACAGATATTAGCGTAGCCGCCCAGTACCTTCTGGCAGGACGCGGCCTGTTCGCGAGCGGATCCGTCTCCTGGCTTGTTGGCGAACACGCAGGAGCCGATTCCCGTATCCCTGATAGCGGATTCTCGCACACCTGCGGCCCTTAGCGCCTCGACGGCCTGTTCAGGAGCGCCGCCCGAGAGCCTCTCGTTCTCCATTTCCTTAACGGCCTTGCTCTTTGATACATATTCGGGTGCGCGGCGCGAGAGCGTGAACTCCGCCAGCCGCAGGGGGTTGGAGCGGTAAGAGGACGTTTCACCCGAGGGGATGAGCTCATCCGTGGTGGTGACCGGATCGCGTATAACGGCGCACAGCTTCAGCAAAAGGTTTTCCGGCATGGGCTGCATCTGGGGCCAATCGGTGATATTGGGGCCGAAATGCAGTTCTACGCTGGGATCCGGTTTGCCCCATCCGTTATAAACGCGCTTTTCATATACGGAAGCGTCGAACTTGTACGGCTCCGTGGGTATTTCATATTCAACATCCGTAGCGGCGGTGATGAATCCGCCGTTCTTGGCTGTGGCGGCGATAGAACGCGCATCCATGAGCGCGACGGCGCTGATTTGGCCCTCGCCCGGCTTGCTCCCTTCCCTGTTCGGGAAGTTGCGCGTGGTGTGACGCAGGGAAAAGCCGTTGTTGCTCGGCACGTCCCCGGCCCCGAAGCACGGCCCGCAGAAGCTGGGCTTAATGATGGCCCCGGCCTTGAGCAGATGCTGAGTCGCACCGGTTTCCGTAAGGCGCAGGCTCACGGGAACCGAAGTGGGGTAAACGGAAAGGCTGAACGTATCGTTTCCGATGGATTCGCCGTTGAGTATGGCGGCGGCCTCCTGGATGTTATCGTATAATCCCCCCGCGCATCCCGCTATAACGCCCTGATCGGCCATTACGCGCCCGTCAAATATTTTTTCACGGAGGTTCAGGTTCACCTTGGGGCCAAATTTCTTCCTGGCTTCAGCCTCAACGCCCGCAAGGATTTCATCCGCGTTTTCTAGAAATTCATGAATGGTATAAGCGTTGCTGGGATGGAAGGGCAGCGCTATCATGGATTCCACCTTGGACAGATCGATACGGATCATTCCGTCGTAATACGCCATATCGCCTGGCTTGAGCGCTTGGTACTTATCCTCCCTGCCGTGTACGCGGTAGAATTCCCGAACCGCATCATCGGTCTGCCATATCGACGACAAACAGGTGGTTTCCGTCGTCATCACGTCAATTCCGTTGCGGAACTCCACGGGCAGTTCTGCTACGCCGGGGCCGGTGAACTCGAGCACCTTGTTCTTTACAAAGCCGTTTGAGAATGTTGCTTTAACAAGCGCGATGGCAACGTCGTGCGGGCCGACGCCCTTTTTGGGCTTGCCCTCCAGATAAACCAGCACAACCTCCGGCGCGTTAATATCGTATGTGTTGTTCAGGAGCTGCTTTACAAGCTCGGGGCCGCCCTCGCCTACGCCCATTGTGCCCAGCGCTCCGTAACGGGTATGGCTGTCGGAGCCGAGTATCATCCCCCCGCAGGAGCTCATGGCTTCGCGGGCGTAGGAGTGGATAACGCTCTGATTGGCGGGCACGTAGATTCCGCCGTATTTCTTAGCGGCGGAGAGGCCGAACACATGATCGTCCTCATTGATGGTGCCGCCCACGGCGCAAAGGCTGTTGTGGCAGTTGGTCATGGCGTACGGAAGGGGGAACTCCTTGAGGCCGCTGGCCCGGGCCGTTTGGACGATGCCTACGTAGGTGATGTCGTGCGACATGAGCGCGTCGAACCGGATTTTCAGCTTTTGTGCGTCTCCGGATACGTTGTGCGCGCGCAGGATAGAATAGGCGATGGTGTTTTCCCTTGCCTCGCCGGGCGCCGGCGCGTTATCAGGGTGGGCTTGAGGTATGCCGTTCACCAGATATACGCCGTGGTTTGTCAGCTCAATCATTTCCTTGACTCCTTTAAACATCCAATTATTTGAAGATACAGCCGCTCAGCGCGTTTAGGCGCGCGTTGACGCTCGGATAAAACGCGGTTTTGCCGCTGCGCTTACATATTAGCTTATGATCCGTCTTTTTTCAATAAGCCTGCAAGAAAAATACCTGTATACATGACTGTTAAGGAATGGAATATATATTCGTACATGCGTATACGGCGCTTGTGCGCGCCTTATCGCTAATGAACCCATAAAACACGCATTTACTCAGCCCGGGAAATTTACGGGGTTTGACACAAGCGGCGGGAACTTATGGGGGTATGCGAAACATCTATATTATAGCCGGCCATTTGAACAGTTTTGAGCCGATGTACAATCGGATTAAAAAACGTAAAATGGAGGATACTTTTTATATGCGGGTTTTCTTATGGGCCCGTTTCCGATTCAACATGAGATGAACGAGGGGCGGGAACTCCAACAACCCATAACCGCCCCGGCGTTAGGCAAGGAGGTTTTTTCCGCTACGGCTTGCGGTGCGGCGGCTTGGAGTACGCCGCAAAGGGCGTGTTCCGCCCGAGGGGTAAAATGCTGATAGGGAAACCGCCCGCGTTAGGCGCGGGAAGAGCAGGCGTGCTGAGACGCGCAAATACCCGCAAAGCCGGTAATTATGGCAGATGTAACGCTCAAAAACATCAAAAAAGTATACGACAAAAAAGTGGTCGCGGTGCAGAATTTTAACCTTGAAATAGCGGATAAGGAATTTATCGTGCTGGTTGGCCCTTCCGGCTGCGGAAAATCCACCACTCTGCGTATGGTCGCCGGCCTTGAGGACATAACGGACGGGGAATTGAAAATAGGAGGGCGCACTGTTAACGATGTCGCGCCTAAGGACAGGGACATCGCCATGGTGTTCCAAAACTACGCGCTTTATCCGCACATGACGGTTTATGAAAACATGGCGTTCGCCCTCAAGCTGAGAAAGCTTGACAGGAAAGAGATAAACCGCCGCGTTACCGAGGCTGCGCGTATACTGGATATTTCTGAGCTGCTTGAACGCAAGCCCAAAGCCCTGTCGGGCGGCCAGCGCCAGCGCGTGGCGATTGGCCGCGCCATCGTACGCGAGCCGCAGGTTTTTTTGATGGACGAGCCATTATCAAACCTGGACGCAAAGCTCAGGAACCAAATGCGCGCGCAGATAATTAAGCTGCGCGAGCGCATAGACACCACGTTCATTTACGTAACTCATGATCAGACGGAGGCAATGACGCTCGGGGATCGCATTGTTATCATGAAGGACGGGCGAATACAGCAGATAGGCACGCCGTTCGAAGTTTACACAAGCCCGGCGAATTTGTTTGTAGCAGGCTTTATCGGCACGCCGCGAATGAATTTTTTTAATGCTGAGCTTGTTGAGGAAAGAGGGGAATATTTCGCGCGAACGCACGGAGCGCGTTTTTCTATAAGCGATATTCCCGCGCTTATGGAAAAGCGGGGCCGACTGCGCCCCGGCCCGGTGATTATGGGAGTCCGGCCCGAGCATATACTAATAACGCAAGCGGATGAAAACGGCTCCATCACCGCCCGGATAGAGGTTGCGGAGATGATGGGCAGCGAGGTACACCTTCATGTGAGCGCGGGCGGGGACGAAACCATAATACGCGCGCCGGCGCTGGAATTCTCCGGCGGATTCCAGGCAAAGGAGGTAATCGGCAGGGAGATTTCCTTTACTTTTCACGCCGGATTTGTTAACCTGTTTGACGCGGAAACGGAACAAAACCTAATTAACTAAGCGCGGTGAGAGCGCTGCAACCTTAACGCAGAGTATACCGTCAAATAAATAGATTAGTGTGGAGGTTAACAAAATGACGCGAAATGCCCGATTGCCGGCCGCGCTGGCCGCCGTTATCCTGATTATGTCCGCCCTCTTCTCCGGTTGCGGCCCGATTACCGGCGAGCCCGAAGGGACGGGGAATCCCACCGCGGCGCCCACTCCAGAACAAACGGACGAAGCGGAAGCAAAGCTTCAAAAAATGTACCCGGTATTTTTCAGCATTATCAGCGCCATGGAGGATGGAGCCCATTACGATGCGGCTGATATGGGTTTTGTCTGGAGCACCCTTTTTTACCTCTGTTCGAGCCATATTGGCCCGGGGGAAGGCGTTGAGATGACGGGCAGCGAGGCGGTCGTTTCGGGCAGCAGGATGCGGGCGTTTGCCTCCGCATGCTTTTTGGGCGTTGAGCTGAGCGCCAAGCCCGACAGCGAATCGCCCGTCACGTACGACGAGGCTTCGGACACATACCATGTACCTGTTTCCGATGCGGGCGATATGGAAATTAGCCTGATGGATTATATTGAGGTTGAGGATGGCTTGTATAAAGCCCGCGTAGCGCTTATCAACGCGGCCGATAATCAGCTTTTGGGCCTGTACGCGCTTGAATGCAAAACGCCCGCCGTTAAAGGTGCGCAGTTCCCGTTTCAGGTGGAGTTCGCTACAGAAACTTACATGGAACTAGCGGTGATAAACGAGGTTGGGCAGGATACGGTTTCGTTAAGCTATGTAGACACGCTATGGCACGCCGCGGACGAGCTGGATGAAAACGGAGAGCCTTACGGGAACGATTGGCTTGAGATCACTCAAAAGCCGGACGAAAGCATCATGGTGCGCACTGACAATCGTACGGTTATCATCATGCCGGATATTTTTACGCTAAACAGCGATATTGACGAGGATGGCGATTACAGAACCACCCTTGAGTTTTTGGCCCAGAACTGCGGCAAAACGTATCAGGACGAACCGTTGTACTTTAAAGTGAATATCTGGGACGGCGCGCTTGCCTCGGCCGAGCTGTGGTGGGAGTATTATTTTGCCGGATAATCCGTCCGCCGCCGCAGCCGCCGAATGGGATTTGCAGTCCCGGGCGCTGCGGCTAGGGATAGAGCCGGTTTTGGCGTAGGCTTACAGCCTTTGGCGTTTTCTTCGGCGCCGCGAGCGGTAAGCCCTATAACCAGCTGGGGGGGTTGTTTTACCATGCCTTAGAGCGGAGGGCTAAGAAAAGCGCGTTCCCGACAAACTTTTCATTTCACGCGGGATTGAGCGTGGCAAGGTGCGACGTATCAAGATTCCGCATATCTTCCCCGTGCGGTAAATCGGTATACTGTATTGTGTACTACTATAAAAAATCGGCATGAAGGGCGTTAATCCTATCCGCGATCGTTGGATTTTGCTTATCTTTCATCTCCCGCGGTTTTTGCGGTATTCCCGCTCCCGGTCCGCCCAATACTGCGCGTCTTCATTTGTAATGGCGCGCAACACCCTGCAGGGGTTTCCCGCTGCGACGACGCCCGGGGGGATATCCCGGGTTACAACCGATCCCGATCCGACGACCGAGCCGTCGCAAATTGTTACGCCGGGATTGATTACCGTGTTCCCCCCAACCCAGACGTTATTGCCGATGGATACCCTTTTGCCGAACTCAAGCCCCATATTGCGGACTTGCGCGTCGATTGGATGAGAAGCTGTAAAAACGCTCACGCGCGGGCCAAAAAAGACGTTTTCGCCAATTACGACGTCGCAAACGTCGATTATGATGCAGTCATAATTCGCGTAGAAACGGTCGCCCACGGTAATGTTGCAGCCGTAATCGCAATAAAACGGCGGCTCTATCCATAAAGCAGGGCCGGTTTTTTTAAAAAGCTCCCTGAAAAGCTCTGTTCGATACCCCGGCTCCGCTTCGCTTGACGCGTTAATCCGGCCAAGAAGCTTTTTAGCGCTGTTGTATAGGGCCAAAAGAGTTTCATCTTGGGCGTTGTAAAGTTCTCCTGAGAGCATCTGTTCCATTTGCGTCGCCATAAATTCCTATTATCCCCCATATTAATATAGCTTATTATAAGCGGCAAAAGCTTAATTCTATTCTAACATTGTACTCGGCCCGGATGATCCATTAACCGGAAAAAAGAGTCAGCGCGTTTATACCGCCTAACACCAGATATAAAATACGTGTTTATGCTGTAACCATACCTTTAATCCTAGCACGTCGTATTGTAGGATAGCCGGCGGTTTCTCTAAACGCGCTTTGAAGTCTGGACCGCCTTTTAAAAAATGTCTTTTGGCGGCTGATTAAGATTAGCTGTGTTTTGACCCATAAGAAAAACCGGAAAGGCATTTTGCCGTTCCGGTAAAGCGCGTGTGTTATATATTGATAAATGGCCCAATTATTTACCGCGCAGGAACATATACAGGCGGGATTCTGCGTCGTCCGAGTCATGGTTGTCCCCGCAGGTAACAAGAACGACAAACCGGTTATCGGGGGTAACGTCCTTAACTCCGAGATCGGCCTCGGAACGCTTTAGCTGATAGTCTATCCATTTTTGGAGCGCTTCACCCTTGAGATTGAAGCTCATTGAGTTGTAGCGGCGCGTTGAGGACGGCTCGTTTGCTTTGGTTTCATAAAACGCGAACAGCTCCCAAGAGGTACGGTTCATGGTATTGAAATAAATGTTGAAGGTACGGCTCCTGGCAGGATCCTTTTTATATTTGTTTTGCAGCGTATGCAGCTGATGGAACATGGTTTTGGATTGCCTGGAATTATGCCCGGTTACGGAGATAATTTTTGACGTGGGCTGAGCGTACAGGTAAATGGACCCCCTGGTCGTTTTTTTACCGTACATATCATGGTTGTTATAATAATACTTGCCGGAGGGATCGTATAGTATGGGGTAGTCAATGTTTGTCCCGCTCAGCTTTATCCAGCCCATAACATGCTCGTTTATCCTATGCGCGTCCTCATACTTATCCTTTATGGTTTTCGGTTTCGGCGTGGGCTTGGGGGTTGGAATGAGGGAGGGATCGTACTGTACAATATCTTTTTTAGGCGCGTAGCCCGTATAATTCTTATGTTTAATCTTATAATAATCCCCGCTTACTCCCGTAACCGCTACGCGCGTATATGCGGATACCTCTACGCAGCCCTCTACGCGAGGGGAGGTATGGTATGGAAACTGGCGCAGAAATACGCGCTTCATCGTAAGTCCGTCGAGCTCATATTCGGCGGTATCCTTATATTTGGGCGGCGCGCCGTCGATAAGTTCCTGTGAGGCGGCGCCTACTATCTCCACGGCGTCCGCGGGAACATAGCCTTCTATCTGGCAGTAGCGCACAAGATGGAAGTTTATTCCTCCCGCCGCCATCTCAATGACGAGCACCTTTTCTTTGGAGGCGATGCTGCGGACGCCCGGTACCGTTTCCGAACCCGTTTTCGCCTCCTTGGTCATATCCGCGGTTTTAATCATTACGCCCTCCATTATCGGCGTGGGCGTAGGGCTTGGCACGGAAGTTGGCTCAGGCGTGGGCGTAGCGGGCGCCTCAGTAGCGGGCGGCGTGGCGATTTCATCCGGATCCTGCGCCGAGCTGGGAGCGCCGCAAGCTGCTAAAAACAGCGTGCACGCCGCCAGAACCAGGCACACAACCGCAAGAGAATAGCGTTTGAGTCTGTTTTCCTTCTGCATGGTGTCCTCCCCTTTTAGATTTGCTTTCCGCATGATGCGCAGAATTTATGGCCGGCCTCCATTTTTGCCCCGCACCAGGGGCAAAACGCCGGTTTGTGATCTGAAGTCCGTGCTTGCTGGTTTAAAGTATCGGCTCCGCATAACGGGCAGAATTTGCCCTGCCCAGTCAAAATACCGCCGCATTTTGGGCATGTGCGCGCGGCTTCGCCGGAAGCGCCTTGCTGGTTAAACATCTTATCGCTCATTTTAAGCGCGGCCGCCATTCCAATAACGCCGGACATAGCGTTCGGCTCACCTCCACCGCCGTCTATCATGGCGTCCGTCATGCCTACCGATTGGTAACGGTTGATATCGCCGACCATGGAGTACCCCGCCGTGCGCTCTATATTTTTCTGTATCTCCTCCGGGTAGTTTACGCTTGAAATGGTAAAGCCCGTGATGGATAGGCCCAGCTTAACCATCTCCATATCGAGATCCTGCCGAACGCCCGCGGCAATTTGAGCGGCGTTGGCCTGAAGGTTGAACATATCCTTGCCCTCTTTCACAACCCAGCGCATCAAAAGCTGATCCAGCATGGACACGACGCGCTCCTTAACATCGTCTACATCGAACTGCCGTTTAATTCCGGCCACGCGGTCAATCAGGTTGACATAATCGCTAACGCGCATCTGAAACGTGCCGAACGCGCGTATGGGCAAACCCCCGGGAAGCCCGGGCGCGGGAATATTGATGCTGTTTTTCGTACCCCATTTTACATTAAACTCCTTGGTGTTAACGAATAAGACTTCCGCGCGCAGTTTGTTTTTAAAGCCGAATTGATAGTTTTTCAATGAACTGAGGAAGGGGATAATCTGGCTCGAAATCTCATAATTGCCCTCGTCTGTAAAAATTCCCTCGATCCGCCCGTTATAAAGGAATATCGCGTCCTGGCCCGGGCGGATAACCAGCCTGCTGTTCTTCTTAAGAACGCTGTTCGCCCACTTCCAGAATATCACATCGTCGCGGAACTCCTGCCATTCCACCACATTTGCCATTTGGTTTGAGAATATACCCATTACTATTATCCTCCCTGCACATCTTACCAATAAAGCGCGGCGGGGGCGTCGCCCTCGCTCAGTACGTACCATATTAGCACAGCGGCAAGCGCGATGCATAACGCCACGGCGACTCCGACGCGCACGCGGCTCTTGGGATAGGTCCCCTTGACCGCGCCCGTTTGCCCGTTGATAACCACGCGGTAGCTTTTACCTCCGTACATAAAACCGGACATCCATAACGGGAGCAGTATATGCTTGAATTTCACGTTGAACAGTTTTGCGTTGAGATTCAATCCGCTGATTTGATCGTACCTGCTCAGCACCTCCCGCCGCGCCATATCGCGCAGTACGCTTTCCATCGCGTTTTTAGCCTCGGGAAAAGCTTCCTGAGCGCTTATGGTATACTTTTCCGCATGAAAGCCGGAAAGGTACGCTAATGAGAACGGGACGCACGCTTTTGTGGCGAAACCCTGCGGCGGCGGGGCGAGCGGATCCCGCTCTTTTCGGGCGCTAACCAGTATGTCGTCAAAAAAACGGCTTAAGCTTCCCCTCACAGGGGTCCATCGCACGCGCCGTACCTGCCGCCTGTTTTCCCCCGAACCCACTGTAACATAGTAAACGCGCCCGCCCTGCGCTGTGTAAGTGGCGGCCGCGTCCGCGTCAAACGTCCAATAAGGCGCGTATACTGCGGTCAACCTGTCCCGCTGATACAGATTCTTGAGCGCGCGGGGGGCGAAAAGCTTTTTGCCGAGCCATTTTCTAACGGCATTGCGGGCGGCGTGCTCGTCTATCTGGAACGGCACCAGCGCCTCCGGCCGTACCCCCGCCATCTGGCGCGTTTCCAGCACGTGGGAGGAGCCGCAATAGGTACAGTTCGCCGTCGTATGCGCCGCTTCAACCACCATTTGCGCCCCGCACGAGTCACATACAACCACATGCGTTGCATCGCTCCACTGTTCGTCGGGCTTGGGAATATCCCCGCGAAAATCATATTCCTTAATTTCGCTGTCGGTATCGAGCGCTTCTTCTCGCCCGCAGTTGGGGCAGCAAAAAGCCTGCGACTCAATATCAAACGACGCTTCGCCGCCGCATCCCTTACAGATGAAAACCCTTTTCTCCCCTGAATATTGTTCCATTTACCCAATCCGCCCCCATCAGATAGTGTTTCGCGCTTATTCCGGGCTGAGGATTACTTGATTGAAGAATCCAAAAGCTGAACGCTAATTAAATAAATGTGAGCGTGCGTTTCACTCATGGCAGCGCCGGCGAAACTCCAAAACCAAAAACAAGCCTGTGCGATGCAACCCGACAGAGCCGCTTAAGCGGTGAAGCTCGCGGAAAAGCGCCAGGAATAAATCCATGTTTATGCAAACCGTCGTATGCTCCTTTAATCAAGCCCCGCCCCTTGGTTAACCCGCTATTCCCAATATTCAAGCGTTTTCGCTGATTTCGCCGCCGCTGGATGATTAATTCGGAGGCGGCTGCTCAAAGCGCCGTTTGTGCAAAAGGGTAATATGGCCGCTGGTTCGCGCCGGGGCGCCTCAAGGTTAACCCCAAACAACGCAGCGGCAACGGCGTTTCCGGCATACCGCCGGCCGCTGGCCGGGGAAAAAACTATTTTCCGAGCTTGGCTTTAAGGGCGGCCAGTTCATCATCAACATCGCATGCCGGAGCGCTGTCGTACTTTGCCATGACATCGTCCAGCTTTTGCGCGGCCGCGTCTGTATTGAGCCGCGCCATGGCGTTCGCCTCGTCCAGCTTGCGGTTGGCTTTTTCCTCTAAGCGCTCAAACGCGCCGATGGAATCCGCCGCAGCGCCGGCGCTGGAACCTATTTTATTGATGCGCTCCTGCGTCTTGGCCACTGCGAGCTTAGCTTTAATCGTTTCCCGGCGGCCCTCCAAATCCCTTATCTGCTCTACGAGCTTATCGTGCATAAGCCGCATCTTCTCCGAGTTTTCCGCAGCCGCGTCGTATGCCGCCTGAAGGCCCTGCCGCCGACTTTCCAGATCGGACTTCTTTCCTAAAAAAAGCTTAGCGTCCTCGTCATTGCCGGCTAACACGGCTTTTTCGGCATACGCGCGCATTTTCTCCACATCCGCGTTAAGGGCGTCCAACTGCCGCCTGGCGCGCTGCTCGTCGGCCATGACGCCGGCGGTCTCCGACTTAACCTCTCCCAAACTGTCCTGCAATTCACGCATGGTTTGGTCTATCATTTTTGCGGGATCCTCCATCTTATCCAAAAGGGCGTTGATATTTGAGGACATGATATCCGCAAAGCGTTTTAAAATCGACATTGTGTTTACCTCCGTGATTATGAAGCGCCAGCTGTTAACAAGCCTTCTATTCAACTTATATTGTAAGTTGTTGCGCCGCATCATGCAAGGTCGAGATACGATTTTTTGCGAACGGAACGTTTTTTATTTGCCTGTTAGATAATGAAACGATTTGATGGATGTAACGAGACGGCGCTTAATCTGCGGCGTGTTTATAGATTTAAAGAAGCTCTGGATGATAAAATTTATAGAACCGGCCGGATAAAGCTGTGATAAATGGAGTTTGATGAGTTTACAGCGTAATCCGCCCGATTATGTTATTATTGAGCAAGGCTCAAAACAGAGGGGGGAATTGCGATGAGAAATTACCGGCAGATGATGGATTTAATCCTGCGGACGGCGTGTGACGACAGCCGGATACGCGCGGTGGTGATGAACGGATCGCGGGCCAATCCCAACGCGCCGCAAGATATGTTTCAGGATTACGACATCGTTTATATTGTTCGGGATCTGCCGTCGCTTGTAAACGGCGATGAGCTGATAAACGCCTTCGGCGGAAGGATTATGCTGCAAACGCCTGAAACCATGCGCGATCCAACAGGCGACGGCAGATTTACCTATCTCGCGCTTCTTGACGACGGAAACCGAATCGATCTTCAGCTTATCCCCGCGGATCGCATGGAGATTCTGGAGGAGGACAGCGAGAGTATATTGCTGCTGGATAAGGAAGGCTTATTCAAACCGTTTCCGCCCGCGAGCGACAGCGGATACCATGTACGCCCTCCCGACGAGAAGGAATACGACTCCTGCTGCAACAATTTCTGGTGGTGCATGCAAAACGTAGCGAAGGGGATTTGGCGGGATGAAATGCCGTACGCGATAGGAATGTTTGAAGCATATGTCCGCGCGGAATTGAACGATTTGGTTTCGTGGCATATCGGGCTTAAGTATAACTACGCGGTTTCCGTCGGTAAGCTCGGCAAATACTTTAAACGGCTGATGAGCGCGGAACATTATGAGGCGTATGCCGAAACCTATTGTGACGGCACGGCGCGAAGCGCCTGGAAAGCGGTTTTTACCGCGTGCGCTCTGTTCAGAACGCTTGCGCGGCCCCTGGCCGCTCACTTTGGCTACGCCTATCCCGAGGAGGACGACGCGAGAATGAGCGCATACTTAAAGCGCGTAAGCGAGCTTGAGCCGGGAGCGGCCGCGATTTTTTAACGCGTTCAAAAGCAACCAGCTAAAAAGCGGAGCCCTATCTAAACAATAGTATAACAGCGGAGGAGCGCAATGTGAAAAAAACCTTCTATTTTTTTACTCTGCTTTTATTAACCGGGATGGTATGCGCTTGCGGAAAAAGCGACCCTGAGCCGACGCTTAACGCCGAGCCGCTTTATTCGCAGCCTGCGCCCACTCTCAGCCCATTTGCCGAGATTGACGGGCGGGGTAATATTGAGCTGGCCCAATGGAAGAAAGAAGCTATTGAGCCGTTCACAGAGCGGTTAAGCGCAAAGCCCACGGCGCTTATCTATCATACGCACGTGACGGAGGCGTATTACCCTGAAGATTCGTCCGAATATGAGCAGACGGAAAAATGGCGTACGCTTGACGCTGAAAATAACATGGCCAGGGTCGGCCGCGCTCTTGCTGAGGCGCTCAGGGCGGTGGGATTCATAGTATACCATGACGAGGCCAACGTTGAAGAACCGGATTTAAATACCGCGTATCGAAGATCTCTTGAGGTGATGAGACGCTATGAGGGCGTTGACGTCTATGTCGATTTACATCGTAATGCCGGCAACATCAAAACTCAGCGGGACGATGTGGCGGTGATAGACGGCAAGCGCTGCGCCAGAATATTTTTTGTGGTCGGCGCCGGAATAGGCTCTTATGAGGGCGAATATGACCAGCTTCCCGTTTGGGAGAAGAACTATGCTTTTGCACAAGCCGTATTAAGCCGGCTCGAGAATATCCGTTCAGGGCTTACCCGCCCGACGCAGTTAAAAATCGGCAGGTATAACCAGCATATAGGCCTAAGCCTGCTGGTAGAATTGGGCCATAACGCCAATACGCTGGAGGAAGCGCTTAATTCCGTACCTTATCTGGCCAGGGCGATAGCGGAAGCCGTCGGAGTGTAACCGCTGGTGTTTTTATCTGTTAAGCTGCGGTTGAGTTCCACGCAAGCCGGGAATACTTGCGGCTTAAAAATGCACTGAAGCTAAATCACAAACAATAGCGTGGATGTGCGAGCGGGACTTTTTTATGCGTGGGGATGGCAAATATGATATAATAAAAATATGGAGAACTAATAAATAAGCATGTAAGTGTGCCGTAAAAGGTATGAGGAGGAAGCAGCGAATATGTTTAGAAAAGTGACTGCGGCTATATTGGCTGTCATGATCATTTTAACGCTGGCCGCGTGCGGCGATCCCGCGTTTCCTGGAAAGCAGGGCGGACAAAATACGCCTGGACAGGGGGATGGCAACACGCAACCGCCGGCTAATAATGAAAAAGGGGAGCAAAGCTATGCCGGCGCGTATACGCGATCAAAAAAGATCATAGATAAGCTCACAGAAAAGCTTGAAGCTATCATTACGCCTTACAATGAAAAGCGGGAGTTGGAGGATGAGGATTATAATATCCTCAACGGTGATTATATCGGCGGTTCTTTAGCGCCTTTTTTCAGCATCGACAGGGCGTTTACGGCGACTTTTAACGAAAATTGCACGCAAACTGAGAACATGGCGGGTATTGAGCTGGCGCTGTCCTTCTTCGGCGCGGAGAACATCAAGCTTGTAAAAAACGCGGCGAACGACTATACGCTTACCTTCACCGTTAAGGACGACGAGGACGGCGCGGCGGATATGCGTATGGACTGCAAATGGGATCCCGCCACGGACGCCATGCGATATGTTGCGCGGCAAACTGAGAACGGCACGACCGAGACTTCGGACTATTTTGAGTATATCGCGCTTGGCGGCGGAGCCTACGCGTTGCAAAGCAGAACCGAGCGCGCATATGTGAAAATGGACGGGGATAAGCTAACTGAGTTTGTCTATACAATCAGTAAAAACGATACTGAGTCGGGCGGGATAGAAGCGGACACAAGGCTGTACGACGTCGACGCGGACTCCGTTTTTGGCAAAAATGCTGGTATCGACAAGGAATGGGCAAAAGGCGACAGGGAGGATATCGGCGAGATTTATATCTTTGATGGCACGATCCTTACTGTTGAAAGGTGTGTTGCTCAGTATGAAGGAACCTCCGGCGAGTATACGGCACGCGAATGGGTATGGAAAGATATTGTAACGATTACGCCGGAAAATTAAGCGGCGGTTAAAAGGGTTTTTGGATACTGGCGTAGTTTACTGCCAAAGAGTAATCATGCCACTTATTATGGGTTACATTGGGGCGCTTGCGCCTTTGGCGTGCATCGAAAGTCTTTGGGCTCCGGTTTACCCTGGCTAGGCTTCCAAAGAGGGGTATCGGCATAGCTTAACGCTATGCCGTTTTATTAATGGAATAAGCCGACACAATAGGGAATTATCCTAACCGCGTTATTTCCTCGGTTTATAAAAGACGCGCTTTCCTTTTGATGCGCCGGATGTAAACAAGCACCGGCTCCCGTGGGGTTCTAAGCCGGTAAACATGCCGTGCGGCTGATATCTGTTTTACGACGGCCGAGGGGGCAAAAGAGCGAGCGCGCCGTCGGTTATTAACAGTGGTTCGGTCTTAATCTGGCGCTTTCATGCGCATGTTTGAGCGGTCAACGCCACCGCGGTATTAGGAAAGGTTTTATAAGAATCCCCCGGCCGGTATCGAGCATGCGTGAACACAAGAGAACCAGGGGCTTAATTGCCCTGGCCGCCCAAAAGAGCGTATCAGGTTTGCGGCAAATGTACAGCATCGCACAACCGCGCGCTCCGGGGGGGCGAGTTGTTTTTAAGCGGTTTGAACGCGGGTGACGTTTACCCCGATAAGCTGCTGCTCGTTTAGAGTATAAGGGAGATGAGCTTATATAACCAATGGGCGGAAACGCCGGCGACAAGCCCGCCAAGGGTATGGAACAGGATTGCGCTGCCAGTAAGCTTCCTGCACCCCAGCGCATCCATCATCGCGACGTGGGTTGAAAGATACCCGCTCCAGCACATGCACATCGCGGTGAACACAGCGATATCGCCCGCCTGGACTATGCCGCCGGATACCAGATCCGGAACAAGGCCAATCGCTGCGCCGGCGGATCCAAGCGCGGTTATGGGCACGGACAGCGCCTGAGGCGAGGAGAAGCCGAACAGCGGCGTGAGCAAAAAGCTTATCTTATCCGCGACGATGGGCAAAAAGCCAATGCCTTCGCCCGCTGCGCCGGTATATACGCCGCTTTCAGGCGCGCCGTTTGTGAGTATCATCACAATGGTGCACACAACCAGCACCCCGGGTATAATTGATAGGCCGGTTTTTACGCCGGAAGCTCCGCCGTCCATCATTGCGCTGAGCAAGCGCTGCATAACGCTGCCCTCACGCACTACCCGATAATGCAGAATATCAAACGTTCGCTCGCCCTCCGGTTTGGCGGGGGAGTTGCCAAGCGTTTTTTTGCTTTTCCAAAGCATCAGCCGCGCGGAAACGATGCTGCCCGCTATTGCGCCCAAATTGCCTACCAGAACGGCCGCGCCAAAGCTTCCGCCGCCGGCGGGGGCCAGCCCGAGCATGAATACCGTTATGACAAGGCCCATGCCGAACGCCGTGCCGATGTTGTTAAGAACCGGTAACTGCGCTGGCGAAAAATAGCCTTTAAAATTCTTATCGTCGCATAAGGTTAAAACGGCCGGGTTGTCGGATAAATAGGTCGTGAATATACTCAGCACAGCGGCGCCGGGCAGCCCGTAAAGCGGTTTCATTAACGGGCTGAATAACCGGTTCAGTATGGCGATAACGCCGAATTCCGTAAGCAGCCCGGCGATTGCGCCCGCAACAACTGCTATGGCCATGATGTAAAATACCGTATTCATTAAAAGTGAATAAGCCGTATTGAGAAGGGTGTTGACCATATTTGCCAAGCCCATTACGCCCCCGATTGCGCCGAACACCGCAAACAAAACAAGGATACATATGAACCCCTCCAAGCCGATAGCCCGCTTAACGGTCATATCCTGCTGCTTTTTAAGCCGGGAATTTTTCCCAAACAAACCCATATCCGCCAACCGCTCCTGCCGCTTATTTTTCTTTAGTTTGCCCCGGTCATTATATCATTCTTGTTTTTTATGATGCAACACATTCCTTACATTGTTTCAAGCAATAAATACTAGCCGTAATGCGCTTGGGAGTAATTGCATGGACGGGCGGCTTCGGACGGCATTGGCGCCGCTTCGCGGATGACGCGATAACGCTTGTTTTACCTCAAAAACAAGCTAATTTTCTCCACCGCGATATATTATGACAATAAAAATACTTTGAAGTTGAAATTATGACAAAACACTTCTTTTTCAATCCCTTCCACTGCGTAGATTGCAATGTTACAATTTAGTAGAGTTAAACTTATAAATACCTCTGATTCAACGAAAGAACTTGAATTAATTACGGAAAAAGGGAGGTGGTGATGAATGGCTTGATCGATGTTTCGCTTAATCGCTGGAACGGTTTTTCATTTAGTTAACTGTAAACGGATTCGTAACAACTCATTTTTTATTACTTGTAGGAGGAATATATGAAGTATAAAATACTGATCTCAGACAGCAACGTCCAGTTTCATACGCAAATCAAGGACTATTTCACGGCTCAACAGCAAATACATCGCGTAGACTGCGTAAGCGACGGGCAATCCGCGCTGGAGAAGCTGCGTAACGAGGATTACGATGTGCTAATCACAGAGCTCATCATGCCGGTCGTCGACGGCTTCGCGCTGCTAGAGCATATCAATGCCAAAACCGTCAAGAGCAGCCCCGCCGTAATTGTTGTAAGCGCTATGCGCACGGAGGAAATGGTGCGCCAGTCATGCGCTATGGGCGCGAAGTACTTTATGGTGAAGCCGGTAGAGCCGGAAACCATTTTCCGCCGCATGCTGGATCTGATGGAAAACTCTTATGCGGCGCGCTCACAGGTATTTAACGCTGGAAACCAGCCAAAATCGCTGGATGAGAAAATAACCTCCGTTTTTCTGATAATTGGTATACCTGCGCATATCAAAGGCTATCATTATTTGAGGGAAGCTGTTCGTATGGTTTATTTTGAACCGGAAATTATCAACCGCATAACCAAAGAGCTGTATCCGGGCATAGCCAAGCGTTTTTCCACATCCGCATCTAAGGTGGAGCGGGCCATTCGGCATGCGATCGAGGTTGCCTGGACTCGCGGAAAGATAGAGAATATCAACCAGCTTTTCGGGTTTAATATCTATGGCAAGAATGATAAACCTACGAACGGCGAATTTATCGCGCTTGTAGCGGACAAGCTGATTATGGAGGATTCACGTGACAAAAATGACCAGCAGCTTCAGCAAAACGCTATTTAGATATGGGTCTTGAAACTCTCAGCACGGCTGCTTTAACAAGTGCGCGTTCAATACGCCGTTCACAACATATTCACATCCAAAAAGGCCGTAAATGCCGATATGGTGGATAACCCTGTGGAAGGTGTGGATAACTTAGCGGTTTTATCCCCATTATTAACGCGTTAAATACGTTATTGCTTCGTATAACGGTAATCTTGCCGGGGAAACGGCAAAAAAAGAAGGCTTAAACCACGGCGCAATGATTGGGGCAAACAAAGGGGGTAATTCAAAACTATGGCGGAACAGTTTTGCAGAATCGAAATTAGGACGTCGTATAGAAACATGATTGTTTTTAATATGTTCTAACGCTAAAGGGAAACGGCGAGGTTAATGTTCAGGCCAGATAACCATTGTATACCGCCTGACAAGGGCTTAAGCTTTTTATCCGCTATGCCACGCGGCATTGAAACGCCGTTTCTCCGCTTTAGTACAATCCTTTAAGCGAAAAATGCACACTCTCTTATGGCTCCGTTGAATGAAACAGGGTTGTGATAAAAAGAATGGGCCGCTATAAAAAGGCGGCCCAGATCTTTGTTGAGTGGAAACGCCCTATAGAAACGACGCAACAAGAGAGGCAGGCAGTTACCCCGTACGCGTTTGTCCGTTACCGTAAGCGCCATTACCGGCGAGGCGTATCAAACGCCGGCTGAACGCAAATATACATAAACCTAAGATAAATGAAACTCCGCGGATAAACGGAAATCCGCTTTTATATACGCGCACCTAGAAATTACGGTGCAGTTTATTCATCATACTGAAAAAACCAGAATTCTTCTATTCCCAAGGCTTTCGGAGGATATGGCCGCCTCGCTCTGGTTTAATCTGTGAATGCGGCTCCTTCCCATATATCGAAGGAATGGGGCTAAATCGTCCAGCCGGAACCTTAGCTGAGGCGTTTGATAATGCATCGGTATGATAACCCGGGGGTGGATTCGGCCCGCCACTTCAGCGGCTTCGGGGGCGTTTATGGTATACACGCCGCCCACGGGGAGGAACAAAATATCGACGCTGCCAATTTCTTTAAACTCGCTTTCCGAAGGTATGTGGCCCAAATCCCCCAGATGAAGGACATGCATACCTTCCATCCATACTGAGAAGACCGTATTCGCCCCGCGCAGCGCTCCTTTCTTGTTGTCGTGGTAAAACCGGCGGCCGCGAATAGAAACGCCGTTTATTTGATACTCACCCGGTTCGGTAACCACGATAGGGGAACCGGTTACCGCTGAAACATAATTATGATCATGATGCTGGTGGCTGCATAACACGATATCCGCCTTAATTCCGCTGAGATTGTAGCCCGTATCGGGATCACACGGATCAAACAACACGGCTTCGCCGCGGTTATTGGTGATTTTAAAACATGAATGGCCATACCACCTAATATCCATATACTTACTCCTCCTAATTCAATGTAAGATAGAATTTACCCGCTGGTTATGGAAGCGGGCTCTGCCTGTCAATTAGCGCGCTTGAGCGGCGGGATTATTTAAGCCCAGCCACAGAAGCCTCGCCGCGCAGTCCGCCGCCTCGCCGCTTTCATTCGCCAAATGAGGGCGCATTTTAGGATCTACCGAACGGGGAAAGGCCAAAAGAGCCTCTGCAGCCTCATTAAGGCGTGAGCGGAGCCGCCGCGGGCAGACAGCGGCCTCGGGGATGCCAAACGCAAGCCAGAGGGCGCGCCGCGCCAGCGGATTATCCGGGCAACCGGAGCCGCCCTTTCGCGCAAGCATAAGCATTCTGTCGCACGCGTATTGCGCCGTCCCGGACGGATTAGGTATCATTGGAGGGAAGGGATAGGATGCGATAACGCGCTTAACGGCCGCGTTATAAAACCGTTTTGTCAGCACAAAGCACAAATGCCCGCCGGTACACAAGATAGTATCGATCAAAGGCTCTCCGTAAGCGACCGAGGGACTATCAATAAGGTGAGCTGAAAGCGCCCCGGCCCAAGCCTCCGCATCCTCCCGCCTATTTAAGGCAATGGCTGTTGAGATTTCCGCGTATTTGCACCTGAAGCAAAGTGCATCGGGCGGAATCTCAACGGAAATCGCCTCCCGGAATAGGTTGATAATGGCCGCGCGCACCGTGCCATAAGCATTCAAGCCCCAACCCTCCATAATGTGTTAATAAAATATTATATCATGTATATCGCGGCCCATAATATAGCAGCATGTGAAAAGAATGTGAATATTATCCTGCAGCCCGGCGGTTGGCCTTGCTTTTATAATCTTGATCCCGCGCTCTTTAAAACCCGTGATACGCCAAACCTAGTAATTGCAAGCAGAAAAGCGCAAAAGACGAAATCTAAGAAACGGCTTTAAAGGAGCGCATCTTCTTTAAGGCGGCGTACGGGCGGGGAGCAATATGAATATGAAAATCTAAGACTTCTTATTGCGCCCCGCCAAGCCAAACAAGGAAAGCCGGGTTATAAGCCGAACAGCGCCAACAGCCTTTGCCAGAAGCTGATGGGACCATCAGGCTGCTCCTGCTTTCCCGTTTCGATGTTTTCGCGTTCAACCGGTTCGGTTTTTATTACAAACTGCACCGCGTCGATAAAGCCGTTTTCAGGAGACGCGAAGGAGATAGGCTTAAAGCCCTCTCCGCCGTAATCCGGCATGAGCTTATCGATTTCCTCCTCGATTTTTCCGGGCATGTCCCTGGTATTATCGTATAGTTTATCCGTACCTTCAAACAGTTCTCCCGCTCCTTGATTAAGGCTGTCCGTACCGCCCGAAAGGCTGCCGATACCGGAATTAATCTCCTTATACGCGCCGAGAAGCTCGGATACGCCTCCGGTGAATTCAGCCAGCCCGCCATGAAAGAGCGCGTATTTTTCATGAAGCGTTTTAAGCGCGTACGCCAATTCATTCAATGCGGATGGATCGATTTGCTCCAAACCTGCGGACAGCTCCTGCGCGGCCGTTTCAAGGGACAAAGCCATCATGCTGGTTTGCGCCGAAAGCTCTTCAATGCCTGCGTTTACGGCGGCAAACTGTTCTTTTATGGAAGCATAGGCGTTTTTGGCTGTAATAGATGCGCGATAGGTTTCCACGAGCTTATCAAGCGTTTCTCTTTCCGGTACGCTCTCATAGAGCGCGTCGATCTCCTCTTGTGTTATCATATGCGCCGGTATTTTGTCCATTGCCGAGTCCAGGCCGGCAAGGATAGACGCATGGGCGTCCGCAAGCCGTTTAAGGCCGTCAGAGGCCTCCCGCATAGCCTGCGCGAACTGGTTAAGCGCATGGGGAAGCCGTACAAGTCCGCTTAAATCAAAATCCCCGGCGCTTAAGTTTTCACTGAAGGCGCCGAGCGCGTCATTGATTTTTTCGGACGCCGAGAGAAGGCCCGAAGCGCTTTCATTCAGGCTGTTTAGCCCGGCCTGATACTGCGCGGAGCCTTTTTGCAGGCCCTGCGCCCCGCCGGCCGCCGCCGATATCCCATCCTTAAGCGAGAGCGCGCCGCCGTTAATTAGTTCAATCGCCCCGGTAAGCTCTACGAGCGGATCCGTTAACTCGGTCGTATCCGGCATTTCAATCCCCATACCGCCGTACGGCACCGCGGCAAAGTCAATACCCGCCATAGAAAAATCCGTTACGTCGGCAGTAACGGTTAAATCGGCGTCGTGCTCCGGCATGACGGTGAACGTTACCATACGCAACGCGCCCGCGCTTGATACGGCTCCGTTCTTTGCGGCTATGTTGCCGCATTTATCCGCATCGAGCGTTAGGGATACTTGAAGCAGATAGTTTTGATAATACTGGGGATCCGCCCGCTCGTTGTGTTTAATCGTAATATTCAAGGCCAGCTCGCCGCTGCCGCCCGCCAGTTCATCCGGCGGCACGCGTTGGCCGTTGAGATAATAGGAAACGTCAATAAGCCAGGGCAAGTCGGCTTCGTTCATATTCCCCTGATAATACAGCTTGCCGGCGGGCGCATCAATCAGGGCGCGGTTCCCGTTAAGCGAAATATCCGACAGGCCAGTAAGGATCGAGGCGGAAGCGTATTGGCCATAGTCCACGATTTTTCCGGGCGCGGATACGTCGAGCATATTGACGATATAAACCCCCTTGAGCTTCCCTTCCGGGGAAAGCGTGGCGTATACGACCTCCTCCTTCGCGGCAAGGGCTCCGTCTTCAACTGCCGGGGAGGCCTCGCCCGCGCTCCCGGCCTCGCTTCCGGCGCCTTTGGCTGGACCGAGTATTAAAAGGCCGAGAGCGCATACGGCGATAAACGCGGCCAACGGAATAATTAAGCGTCTGCAATTCATTTTTGTTCCTCCTTATAAAAATTCGCATTAAGCGTAGTTTTAGCAATCACCCTGTCGAACAGGGTCAAAACGGCCGGCAGGAAGAATACCACCATGAGCATGGAAAGCAGCGTGCCGCGGCCCAAAAGCAGGCCTAGCTGCGATACGATGGTATTGGATGAGGTGAAGTACAGGCAAAAGCCCGCAGCCGACAGGATAGAGGCTGAGATCAGGATGGATGAAAAGCTCGCGCGCATCGCGCGCTCAACCGCTTTTTTGGGAGGGGCCGCCGTTCGGAACTCCCGGTAATTATCCGTAAAAAGAATCGCGTAGTCCACGGTTGCGCCCAGCTGCACCGTATTGATGACCAGAAAACCAACAAAACATATTGCTGAACCCGTAAAATAAGGCACGGCTAGGTTAATCCATATGGCCGTTTCAATAACGGCCAGCAGCAATATGGGGAAGGATACGGATTTGAACGCCAGCAGAAGCACGGCGGCGATGGCCGCGATGGCTATGGCGTTCACCCGCGTATTATCTGAAGTTACCGTATTCTTAATATCATAAAGGTTTACGCTCTGCCCCAGGGAATAAACCTCGCCGCCATAATACTTGCGCGCCGCAGCCTGTACCTGCTCGACGGTTTCAAACGCTTCGTCCCCCTCCTCGTCCGTATCCGCGTACGCGATTATCCTGCCAAAGTTTTTACCGTAGAATTGGCTTGCTATGGCCGCATCCAAATATTCGGGAGGGATAGCCGTACCCACCGTATTGGCGTAAGAGGTGACGCTGTTTATAAGCCCGAGCTTTTCTATTTCCTCGCTCAACGCCAACTCCTTGGCGGGAGCGCCCCTTGGTACGAGAAGCACAATAGCCGTGGATTTGCCGAACGTTTCATTTATGGCGGCCACGTCGTCCCCGCTTCTGCTGCCAGGGGAAAACTCGCCCATACCGTATGTAAACTCATTTTCCTCCTTGGCCAGATAGCACGGAACGGCAAGCGCGATCACCAGTATCAGGCATGGAATCCTCAGCTTGTTTACAATGCCGCCCAAACGCTTGAATTCGGGCATAAGCTTTTTATGGCCTGTTTTATCTATCCAGCGGTACAGACAGACCGTGAGCGCGGGGAGGAAAACCATGACGGAGATGAAGCTCAATACAATGCCCTTAACAAGGTTCAGGCCCAGATCAGAGCCGATGCCGAAATCCATAAATATGAGGGCGACAAACCCGAACATGGTGGTCGCTGCCGATGCGCATACCGCGGGGAATGATTTTTTCATGGCGAGCCGCATCGCCTCGGGAACGTCCTCGCCGCGCTCTCTGAACTGCGAGAAGCTGTGAAGCAGGAAAATAGCATAATCGAGCGACACGGCCAGCTGAAGTATCGGACTTATGGATTGCGTTACAAAGGAAATTTCACCGAGAAAGATATTTGTACCAAGGCTAATCAGCACGGAGACGCCGATCGCGAGCATAAAAAACAATGGCTCGGCCCATGAGCCGGTTGATAAAAGAAGTATGAGGATTATCAGGGGTATCAGCACCAGCATGGCGTTGAGTGATTCCGACTTCGCCAGCTTCTGCGACGTAGCGGTATTGACGGCCTCGCCGCTGACAGCGCCGCCCTCTCCGATAACCTCATAGATGGCGTCCACCGCCTCAACCTCCATGCCGCCCGATATGGCGACGGAGAACAGGGCCTTTCCATCCCTGTAATACGCCTCCACAATGCTCGAATCGAGCGTTTCAAGGGGTTTGGCAATATCCGCCGCGTCGTCGAGCCACATAACGCTTTCTACCCCTTCCGTCTCTTTTAAAAGCTCCTTATACTTCAACGCCTGGGGCAGCGTATCCGCATCTGCCATGACGCGCGCGTTTGGAATGGCTTCAGGAAACTCAGCCTCCATAATGGCAAGCGCTTTGGTCGATTGCGCATCCTTCGGGAGATAATCCGTCATGCTGTAATTAACGCCGACGAGAAGCTGGAGCGCGGCGCCAACGGCCGCGGCAGCTAAAAACAGCGCTACTATCCATTTTCTATGCCGGATTATCGCCCCGGTTATCCTGTCCATTATTCAGCGCCCTCCAGTTTTACTTGCTACTCTTATTATTTCATATTATAATGACACCATGACGGAATTGCAGCAGACAGTATGATGTGGATTGAGGTGTTTCCAACACGCCATTGTGTTATTGTCGGAATTGCGACATTTTAATATTTGAACTTTTTGTGAAGCGAAATGGGAGGGCCGAATGATGGAAAAAACAAGGGAGAACAGGCGAACGAAATACACAAAAGCGTTGATAAAGAACAGCTTGATGGAATTGATGCTTCAACGCCCGATAACGAAAATCACCGTTAAGGAAATCTGCGACAACGCTGATGTTAACCGCTCCACCTTTTATACCTATTATACCGATCAGTATGATCTGCTGACGCAGATTGAAAACGACATCATAGCCGAGGTGAATGAAAAGCTCGGAAGCTATCATTTTAACACCGCTCAAAGCGAAGCGATGCAGATGATAGAGCGGATACTGATCTACGTCGCTGAAAACGGCGCGTTTTGCGCGATGCTTTTAAGCGAGCAGGGCGACGCCGGGTTTCAAAAAAACCTTCTGGGTATCGCAAAAGAGCAGCTTGTGGGTGAATGGACCGCCAGCAATAAAATCGATCCGGAGACGGCGGAGTATATTTATCTTTTTGCGGTGAAAGGGAGTATCGGCCTGATCCAAAACTGGCTCAAAAACGGGCTGAATAAAAAGCCGGTGGAGATGGCGGAAATGATCCTGCGCCTGACCAGCCAGGGAATCACGGCGTACGCATAAACGGCGCAATTGGCGGTATGTATAAACGCCGGCGTCGTGAGCAGGAAGATGCACCCGACAGCCCGATTTTTCTGAAATGACGCGCGAAAGCGTTTTTAATTAGGATCGGGAATCAAAACGCCGGATGAACCCGGCCTATTTTAACGGCGCTATTTTACCGCGCCGATAGGCTCAGAGCCGCTGTCGGGATCCGCGAGAATCCGGGCGTTACGCCTTGTATTGGGGTTTTCCTGTATCAAAATATTGAGCGTCGCCTTGAAGCACTCGAGTTCGCGCCGCATGCAAAGCGTAAAATCCTCCGCCGCGCCGATATGATCCGAGCCCAGAAACAACCGCACCGCCTCAAACGAGGCGCTCAGGCCGGTCGGCACGTCATACAGGCTCAAATGCCCGCGATCATAGCTTCCGGAAACGCAGTAGCGGCGATGAAGCGGGCCGAAAACCTGAACTTCCCTCCAGCCGCGCTTTCGGCGCTCAAGCTCGGCGAAGTTTTTATAATCGCGTTCCAGAATTTCGGGTACTATCGCGTTAAATACGAACCCTTTGATATTGCGTTGTACTTCGCCTATGATGATGGGTAGGGAGGCCATATGCAGAGAGCAGCATACGGGAAGTAAAAAATTCTGGTAATAATTCACCGCAACTGAAGCGGACGGCAGAAGGGAAAAGCGGGTAATACTCATTTCGCGCTGAATATGGTTGAGGATTTTGCCGCAGCCGTCGGAAACGCTGGCTTTGTAATCCAAAGGATTATAGTAGATAATGGTGATCCCCGCAAGATCGGTCGGTATTTTGATTCCGCCCGGCGCGAAAAGGAATGTCCGCCTCCTGCCCAATGCGCCCGTGAACAGCCCGTGCTCGAAAAGCACGTTATCGCGCATCGCCCTATGCGAGGCATCCTCGGATAAGAGCAGATCGTCGGCAGTAGCCACAAATATGGCAAAGTCGTACAGCACGGTTTTTTTGCACAGCGCTTCCAAAGCGGATTCCCCGAGGGGAAAGTTGTCCTCATGCCACCATGGGGAGCATATGACGTCGCTCCCCAAACAGCTCGCAATAAGCTCGACATACCTTTTTGCGTGGCGAGATGAGCCGATAAAGATATAGGGGATTTTCGTCATCTACCAACGCCCCTTCCAATTATTAATACATAAGCTTATTATAATGAAAGCTGAGGATGTGCGCAACCATCGTCAACGCGACTTATATTCCGGGATATGACGAGGTAGCCCGCACAGATACCCAATTAATTGCTAGTTTATTAAATATAAGGATGGTGTTTACATTTTTAACAAAATCCGATATACTGATTTGCGTAAAAGGGAGTAACTGTGCTTAGCGGCACGATATGCGGCGTCAATACGGCTTATGCCCGCTGCATATCTGAAACAAGTGAGACTTTTACCGCTTTTTAGCGGTGGAAAAGTCTTTTTTTGTGGCATGATAACGTAAAGAGGAGGTTAGGACTGTGGAGTTTTTTACCGAGTTGCTTGACGTTTTTTCAAACGTCACGCAGTTCACATGGCAGGAAGGGCTGATGGTGCTCATTGGCGCAACGCTTGTCTTCCTCGCTATTAAGTTTGATATGGAGCCCGCGCTTCTCCTGCCGATGGGGTTCGGCGCGATTCTAGTCAATCTGCCGTTTGTCAATACCGAGGCGATTGAAACGCTTTTTAATGCCGGTATCGCAAGCGAGCTGTTCCCGCTGCTTTTGTTTATCGGCATCGGGGCCATGATCGATTTCGGCCCGCTGCTGTCCAACCCGAAAATGCTGTTATTCGGCGCGGCGGCGCAGTTCGGCATTTTCATCACGCTCGTGCTGGCCTCCGCTCTTAATTTTGATCTTAAGGACGCCGCTTCTATATCCATTATCGGGGCAGCGGACGGCCCGACTTCCATATATGTTGCAAACTACTTCAACTCCAATTATCAAGGGCCGATTATGGTGGCGGCGTATTCGTATATGGCGCTGGTGCCCATTATCCAACCGCCCGTTATCAAGGCCATCACAACCAAAAAGGAGCGCCGGATCCGAATGGATTACCGGGCGGCCGAGGTTTCGCGCGTTACCAGAATCATATTCCCTATTTTTGTCACCATCATCGCCGGAGCCATCGCGCCAAAATCCGCTGAGCTTATCGGCTTTTTGATGTTTGGCAACCTTATACGCGAATGCGGCGTTCTCAATTCCTTGTCGGAAACGGCTCAGAAAGTGCTCGCGAATTTGATTACGCTCTTTCTCGGCCTTTCCGTCGCGTTTAAAATGCAGGCTGAGCTGTTCGTTCAAATTGATACGCTGTTTATCATCGGGCTGGGCCTGTTCGCGTTCATATTCGATACGGTGGGCGGAGTGCTGTTCGCTAAACTGATGAACTTGTTTACCAAGAAAAAAATCAACCCCATGGTGGGCGCGGCCGGAATATCGGCCTTCCCGATGTCGTCCCGCGTTGTCCACAAGATGGGCCGCGCCGAGGATCCGAACAACTTTTTGCTTATGCATGCGGCGGGCGCGAACGTCAGCGGCCAAATCGCCTCGGTAATCGCGGGCGGTATGATCATTTCCCTGGTAGAGGGCATACTCGGTTAAGGAGGGTTTGTTGATGGATACGGTTCAAGTTTCTCTGATGATAATGCTCAAGGGGATGATCGGCATTTTCGCCGTCATTTTGGTCATCTATGCGGCCATTGCGCTTTTTAACCGCGTTTTTAAAGCGAAAAAGTAACGGCTAAATGCTCAATTATGCGATTAGGGCGCGGAGTTACCGCGCCCTTTTTGTACATATATATCACTTTGCCCCCCGCTTGAGAACGCATGTGTTCTCAGGCGCGTTCGCATATTATAAAAGCTGAACGCCTATCCCGACCAGGCCGGGGCCGGTATGTACCGTAAGCGCGGGGCTGATACCGCCATCGAGTATAAGTTCCGCGTTCGGGCGAAGAGAAAGCATCATTTCCCTAACGCGCCCCGCTTCCTCATCAGCCCTGACGTGGGCAATGGCGAGATTGTATTTAGCAGCGCCGCGCGCGAAATCCGACGCCAGCTCCACGGCCCTTTCAAGCGATTGCCGGCGGCCGCGGGTCTTCGCGACGGAGTGGTAAACCCCCTCCTCATTGCAGGATATAATCGGCTTGAGATTTAAAACGCTGCCTACAACCGCGGCGACAAGCCCAATCCGCCCACCTTTACGGAGGTATTCCAACGTGGATACGCAAAAGAAAACGCGATTTTTAGTCACCGACTCTTCCAAAATGCGTGTTATCTCTTCAAAATCAAGCCCCTGCTCAATAAGCCGCGCGGCAAGTATCGCTGAAAGACCGCTGCCTATTCCGATATTTTTGGTGTTGAGCATATAAAATTCCAGGCCGTTGAAATCCCTGGCCATAAGGCGGATTAGATTATGCGTACCGCTCAGGCCCGCTGAAATGGTAACGACGATAACCCTGCGGTATCCTTCGCTTTTAATACGTTCAAATGTATGCTGTATGGTTTCGGGTGAAGGAAGAGAGGTCGCTGGAACCTCGCGTTCAAGCCTGAGGCATACCTCCTCGCTGGTGATGTCCACGCCGTCTATGTATTCCCCGTCCGCATAGCGGATGATTATGGGTACTTTAAACATATGATAACGCTCAACATATTCTTCCGGCACATCCGTACAGGAGTCAATAAGCACCGCAATTTTTTCTTTCATAAGCAAAGCTCCTTATATAGTTCAAGATACTATGATATCTGTTATTAAAATTATGTCAAGTGGTTATCACAACATTTTAATGAAGTACATATCTTCTTCACAATGTTTGATAAGCCCTGATAGATTTGTGCATGTTTCAATTTATCTGTACCATTTATGGTACAGATATACAATAACGTATTGACTAACATATGTCTTTACTGTATTCTTGTAACAAAACACGAACAAATGTTCTTAAAGGGGGATTAAAAAATGAAGGATGTTATGCGGTATGGCGGTTCCTCTGCCGGAGTCAAATTGGACGTTTCCCAAGGCAAAGGCGGAAAAAGACATAAAAGCGAAGCTTGCTCGGCTACCGAGCGAAGGCTATACGCTCTACCGGTCTTAAGCATGCGCGTGCAGGAAAACAAGGAGGAACTTGAGGAGCTCGAATGCCTAGGCGTTGAAGCGTTAAGAAAGCATTCTTCCTCAATGGTGCGCCTGCTCCGCCCGGGTATCCGCCTTACCCCGGAAGAGGTACATGCAGCGCAGCTCGCGGAGCTGCGGGCCCGCATAGCGGCTGACGAGCGTGAGGTTAAAAAAATGCAGGCGGCGCTCAAATCGATTAGCGATGATCCATATTATATGATTATTGAGCTCAGGTTCTTTCGCGAAAAAACGGACGACGCGATAGCGGAACGCTTATGCTGCGACCCAACAACAGTACGCCGCAATCGCGCCAGGCTGATTAAACGGCTAGCGCTACGGCTCTATGGCGTTGATGCGATGGATTAGGCTTTACAATCAGTTTTGAGGCTATTCGCTTACCGAGCGCTCGGTAAGCGATTTTTTTCATTCAAACACCCATGCGCTAAAGCTTTAACAGCGATTTTGGAGCTTTGGGCGCGAATTTAACATAATTATACGAACCAATCGCGCTCTTTGTAACGCTTTGACCTTCCTTGCGCATAAGGTGTTAGGGTAGTATAATGTTATTTTACCGGGCGCCGCTGTCCCGGCTTAATCATGCGACAGGAGATATTTATGCCTCAAATTTCGGATTACAGCAAGATTCATCTTATTGGTATTGGGGGATGCTCCATGAATGGGCTGGCGCAGATCTTAAGCGCAAAGGGCTATCAGGTGCAAGGCTCGGATATAACGACAAGCCCGTTTACCGCGCGGCTTACGGAGCTGGGTATTCCCGTAATGGTCGGCCATAGCGCGGATAACCTTAAGGATGCGGATCTTGTCGTTTATTCCGCCGCTATCAAGCCGGATAATCCTGAGCGGAAGGCTGCGCGGGAAAGAGGTGTTCCAGAGCTGGAGCGCTCGGTCGCGCTCGGACAGCTTTCGCGGGAGTATAAAACGGTATTGGGGGTAGCGGGATGCCATGGGAAAACAACGATAACATCCATGCTGGCGCTTATAGCTGAATGCGGTTGTCTGGACGCCACGGTTCATATCGGCGGTTTTATTGAAAGCCTCAACGGCGGAGTCCGCATGGGTACCCAAGATATATTTATAACTGAGGCGTGCGAATATGTGGAGAGCTTTTTGACCTTGCGGCCAACCATTGCCATAATTAATAATATTGACGACGATCATCTCGATTATTTCAAGGATATTGACCACATAACGGACGCTTTCAGAAGGTTTATAGGGTTATTGCCTGCCGACGGCGTATTTATCGGTTGCACGGATGACCCCCGCGTAAGATTATTGATGAGTGAATATGGCGGTAGAAAAATTTCGTACGGTATGGAAGGCGCTGATTATTGCCCTGCTAATATTACATATGGCGAGTTTGGTAACCCCGGTTTTAACCTTTTGCACCGGGGGGAGGACGTTGGCCGTATCCAGCTGGAGGTCATCGGGGAGCATAACATCATCAACGCCGTTGCCGCGGCCGCTGCCGCGATTACGCTGGGCGAGCCTTTTGAAACGATAGCGGGCGCGCTTAAGCAATACCGCCCCGCGCGGAGGAGGTTTGAATTCTATGGCGAGCGCCTAGGCGTTAAGTACTTTCACGATTACGCGCATCACCCATCCGAAATCAGCGCTGTATTAAGCGGCGCTTCGCGTTGCAAGCACGGCAAGCTTTACTGCGTTTTTCAGTGTAACAGCTATACGCGGGCAAAAACGCTTTTTTGCGGGCAGGTGACATGCTTTAAAAAAGCGGATACTGTGTTTGTGCCCGATATTTATCCCGGGCGCGAAAAGGACGACGGGGCCGTTCATGCCCGCGACTTGGCGGCGGCAATAAAAAAAAGCGGAGTTAACGCCATATATTTGCCCACATTTGATATGATACGCGACTATCTGGATGAACATGCCCAGCCCGGGGATATGGTGGTAACGCTCGGCAGCGGGGACGTGTATAAGCAAACGGAAACGCTTTTATAACGCATATTGCATAGCCGCCATTTTTAATGACTTACGACACCGCGCCTGACGCGCGGTTTTAATCTGTTTATACGCTCCGCGTCAGGGATTTAAGCCGGTTCTTTGTGCTATCAACATACCGCGACGAGGGGTATCTACAAACAAAAAGTTTGGTGGATAGCGAGTTATCATATTGCCGCCTATTAGCGCGGCGCTGGCGGTTACTACTTATTATATATATGCTAGCGCAGGGGTAAGGCGCGGGATACTAACGGAATACGCTGCTTACAAGCCGGCTTACCGCTGTGATGGGCAGGGTTAAAAGACCCCAATAAAAAGAATAACGAAGGCAAATCTGACCCCTGTAATTATAAGGCAGGCTCGAGTAATCCCATACGGACAGCTGGTATCGTATATTGACCAGATACCCGATTATTAGCTCAATGGCCGTTATAACCAGGGCCCCAATTAAGCATTGTACGATTATATTTAATTGAAAACGGGTAAAAATTCCGTGAAGGATTAAAAAAGCAAACCCTCCCGCGATAGCCATGGACCAATGGCTTCTACCCCTGTAAAGGAGTTCGATAAGCACATAAAGCGCGCCGCCGAGCGCAAATGAAAATAATGCTTCTGTTGGCTTCATGTACTTATTATTGTTGGAGGCGCAACATACTATTCTCGAAAACTCAAGGGCTCTAAAATAGGGAACCGATATAAGTTAACGCGTTTGTTACCTCTGGGATATTATGTTATAATATGGGCAAAACCGAGATAGGGGGGTACGTTTATGGCAACGAAAATTTGGGCGCACCGCGGCGCCAGCGCTTACGCGCCTGAAAATACGATTCCCGCATTTAAGCTTGCTTTGCAGATGGGCGCCGACGGGTTGGAATTGGATGTTCATCTCAGTAAGGATGGCAAGCTGATGGTCATCCATGACAATTCGGTTGACAGGACGACAAACGGGACGGGGCGCGTGTCGGATATGACGTGCCAGGAGCTTAAGCAGCTGGACGCCTCAAACGGCTTTGAACAGTTCGCGAACGCCCGCATACCTACTTTAAAAGAGGTTTATGGCCTTATCCGCAATACGGCGGCGACGGTCAATGTTGAGATTAAATGTGATTCAGAGGCTGATAAAGATATTTGGCTTAGGCTTGTTGAGCTGGAGAATGAGATGGATATGGGCGGGCGAGTTATCTATTCCTCCTTCAACCATTATGCGCTGATGAAGCTCCGCGAGGCGAAAGCGGATGCGAGGATTGGGCTGCTGTATTCTTGCGCGCTTGTAGATCCATGGGTTTACGCAAAATACCTTCAGGCGGACGCTATTCATCCGTATTATCTAAATCTAAGGCTCCCCGGCCTTGTCGAGGGGTGCAAAAAATTCGGCGTAGCCGTTCATGCGTGGACGGTGGATGACCCGGCTGCCGTACGAGAGGCCGCAAGAATTGAAGTTGATAGCGTAATCACAAATAAGCCGGACAAGGCGGCCGCGGCGCTGAGGCGCTAGGACGCTTCTATTGCAGAAAACCGTGAATCCGCCCCGAGTCGATAAACCAATATTAAACTGAAGTTTGCGCCCGATAAAAGTCGGGCGCATATTGATTTAAATAAACATAATAATTTACCTGTTAATCAATCAGCCAATCGGCTGGGTATAAGAAGATGGGGTGGATCCACAAATTAAATTAGAATTATTTGTTATTTCATAGCGAGGTAACGATTTCGGATTATATGGACTAAAGCGTGACCCACCTGTGATTTATATAAACGCGGATTGATAATTTATGGAAGGGTCATTATAGCATAAACCTCTCAAACATAAAGTCATTTAAATCTGATTATATGAACTTAATCGCGTCCCGCGTGTGATTTATATAGACGCGGATTGATAATTTATGGATGGGTCATTAAAGCATAAATCTCTTAAACATAAACTTATTTAAATCAGATTATATAGGCTTAACCGCGTCCCATCTGTGACTTATAGATGCGGATTAATAATTTATGGAAGGGTCATTATAACATAAATCTCTCAAACATTAACTTACTTAAATCAGATTTTATTGGCTTAACCGCGTCCCGTCTGTGACTTATAGTTGCCGATTGATAATTTATGGAAGGGTCATTATAACATAAATCTCTCAAACATAAAGTTATATAAATTTGAATAAAATACCGTAAATATTAATAAAAACTTACTGCTTTTGAATTGTAGAAAGATTAAAACATCATTATATTAAGAAATAAAAGGGCATAAACCGCCAATTCCATGCATAATGTTTCTGATAAGGACGGGAATTCCATATGTGGAACTTAAATATCACGTGATTTTGTGATAAAATCGCGGTGACATAAAAATTGCATACATAAATGCTTGCGGCCTTAGACTTTTTCTGCTACAATATACGAGTAAATGGGGCGGTATACACCTGTACCCAATATTATTAAGGAGGTAAAACAGAAACATGAAGAAGATTCTTGTAATGCTTCTCGCACTGATCATGGTCTTCTCAGTCGTTGCCTGTAACCCAGGCGAACAGGGCGGAACGCCAGATCCTGGCAAAACCCAAAAGCCCGGCGAAGCTACGCCTGAGCCTGAAAAGTATGATAATCAGATTATCATCGGTTCTACGACTGAATCCCAGGGTAACTTTGTTGACGGCTGGGGAAACAGCGCGATTGACGCTTATGTCAAGCAGCTGTTGAATGGCTATTCCACCGTTGTCTGGACTCGTGAAAACACCTTTATCGTAGATGAAAAGGTCACGGTTAAGGAGTTTAAAGAGGAGGCGAATGCGGATGGCAGCAGGACCTATACCTTTACCATCAATGACAACCTCACCTACAACAACGGCGACCCCATAAAGGCTGAGGATTACGTTGCCAGCCTTCTGCTTGGCGCGAACCACCTTTATTCCGCTTATGCGCGCGCAGACGCCAAGGCGGCTGCTGTAGCGGGCGGCGATAAGGATGCGAAGAAATATCTGGAAGAGTATCCCAACGCGCTCGAATGCGAAGTGCTTGTAGGCGATATGTTGGTCGGCTATGAAGATTACGCTTCGAACAAAACCAACAAGTTCGCGGGCGTTAAGCTCATCGACGAATACACCTTCTCCGTAACGGTTAAGGCTGATGAACTGCCTTACCGCTATGACTTGACGGTCGCTATGGTTAGCCCGATGTCATTGAAGGTGCACGCCCCCAGCGCCACCATCAAAGCAGATGAAGACGGCACCGCAATGATTGAAGGCGTTGACGGCGCTGAGCTTATTGACATTTATCTTGATGATACCGACGGCCTCCGCTATAAACCCACGGTTACCAGCGGACCGTATCAGTTCACCAGCTTTGACAAGGATACCCGTACGATCGTTATCGACAGGAACGAGAAGTATTTGGGAACCTATGATGAAGTGAAGCCCAGCATCGATCGCCTTATCATCAGGCTGACTCAGGAAGCTACTGAAATTGATGAACTCAAAACCGGCTCCGTTGATCTGCTCGCCGGCCTGGCAGGCGGAACGACCATCAACGCCGGACTTGACCTGGTAGACGACGGAATCGCCAGCAAGGCAAACTACCCGCGTTACGGATACGGCAAAATTGCTTTCTCCTGTAACTTCTCGCCCACCCAGTTTGTTGAGGTTCGTCAGGCTATCGCTTACTGCCTGGATCGCAATGAGTTTATACGCCAGTTCAGCCAGGGCTATGCCGTTCTCGTACACGGCAACTATGGCGCATCCATGAAAGAATATATCGATAACAAGGATGTTATTGACGCCGAGCTGAACCAGTATGCTTATAACATTGACAAGGCTAAGGAAGTTCTGATAGCAGGCGGCTGGACCCTTAACGAAAAGGGCGAACCGTTCGTTGAAGGAACGGATGAAATCCGTTACAAGGATGTTGACGGCGAACTGATGCCCCTGATAATCAAATGGGCTTCTTCCGACAATGAAGTTGCTAAGCTTCTCAGCACCATGCTGCCCAGTGAAATTGCCAAGGTTGGAATGAAGATTGAAGCGACCGCGATGGACTTCTCCATCCTGCTTCAGCACTACTATCAGGAAGGTTTGTCGGGAGACGACCTTGAATACAGCATGTTCAACATGGGTACCGGCTTCTCCGAGATACAGGCCATGTGGTACTACTTTGATCCCGCTTACAATGGCGCGTACAACACGAACTTCATTGATGATCCTGAGTTGACCGCTATAGTTAAGGAAATGAAGGGCATCCCCATGGATGACGAAGATACCTGGAACGCCAAGTGGCTCGAGTTCCAGAAGCGCTGGAACTACCTGCTTCCCGATATCCCCCTGTATTCTGACGACTATCATGATTTCTTCCACAAAAAACTCGAGAACTACAATCCCGATTCGGCTTGGGGTTGGCAGTATGATATCGTTTACGCGAACATCGCTGGCCACGGAAATTAACGAACTCCCGGCGATAAGCGCCGCAAAAAACCGATAACGTTTTGGATAGGGGCACGAAAGGCCGTGCCCCTATTTCAAACCTAAGAATCGCTTAAGTTCAACTCTGAGTATTAGCCGATTGGCTTTTATATATGATAATATAAACTCGAAAGAGAGGAACCGCGTACATGCTCAATTATGTATTAAGACGACTGCTGTACATCGTGGTGGTATTCCTCGTAGCGTCCATCGTCATATTTGCGCTGTTTAAGTTGATCCCGGCCGATCCCGCGCTTATGATGATGGAGGGCAACAAGGCTAACATGAAGCCTGAGGAATACGAAAGGAAATATCAGGCGGCCAGGGAAAAGCTTGGCCTGGATCAGCCTTTGCCGGTGCAGTATGTAAAATGGCTCTATAATACGCTCACTGGCGACCTTGGATATTCCCTTCAGTATATGAAGCCGGTAAATCAGGTAATCGGCACGCCTATGAAGAACACGGTTATACTGAACCTGCTGACGCTTATACCAACTTTTTTGATTACAATTCCGCTTGGTATTGCCACAGCTGTACGTAAGGGAAGCAAATTTGACACGGGCGTGCAAATCTTCACGATAATAGGTTATAGTCTGCCTTATTTTGTTATCGCATTGATGTTTATATTCTTCTTTGCCGTTAAACTGCCATGGTTCCCGATAAGCGGCGCAGGTACGCCGGGCTTCTCCGGAACGCCGTTGGAGGAAGTATTGGATTACCTCAAGTACTTAGCGCTTCCCGCAATTGTAATTGTATTTACATCGCTTGGCGGCTTAACCCGGTATGTGCGCGCTTCCATGATTGAGGCGCTGAGTATGGATTGCATACGGACCGCGCGGGCTAAGGGCTTGAAAGAAAAGGTTGTTATTTACAGCCATGCGTTCCGAAACGCCATGATCCCGTTTATAACGGTTGTCGCTTCATGGTTTATCGGGATATTCAGCGGTTCACTTGTGACTGAGCAGACCTTTTTGCTCAACGGCATGGGCGCGACTATGATAAATTCTTTGAAGCAATTGGATTACTCTATGGCGATGGCGCTGCTGATGTTCTATCTGGTCCTTGCGCTTGTCGGCAATCTGATTATCGACTTGCTCTACGGCGTATTCGACCCGCGCGTTAAGCTGTCTTAAGGAGGTAAGAGCATGAGTAATAAAGAGAATAAAAAGAAACGCGGCTCCACATTTGGAGATGCGCTGCGTACCATGTTCTTAGGCGGCAGAGCGGCCAAACTTAACTCCCTTATGGAGGAAGAGCAGGTTCAAAGCCCAATGCGCACATTTATGCGCAATTTCAAGCAAAAGCCTACAGCCATGCTCGGCGTATGGTTGTTTGTGGTGATTCTGCTCGTATGCTTTATTTACCCTATTTTTAAACCCTTGGATCTCACGTTCCAGGATCCCTCGCAGCAGAACATCGCACCAGGCTTCAGCTTGATGAGTGTGCCGGACGCGCTGGCCAAAAACGCTTTGCAGATTGACGGCGGCGCCTACTTTGGGGCAGGTATTGATAAAGACGGCAAGCTCTATATGTGGGGGAATTTGACGCCGGCGCTCAAGAAAGTCCCGGAGAATATGGGTAAGCTTGTCCAGATCTCTTGCGGCTTGGATCATATCGTTGTGCTTAATGAGGACAACGAGATTTTCTCGTGGGGATACGACCGGCTTAACGTATGTAACGTACCCAGGGAGGTTGAAAACGCGAATATCAAGCAGATATTTGCCGGCTACCAGCACTCCGCCGCTGTTGATGACGAGGGTAAGCTTTATACGTGGGGTAATCCCAATGTTATAAGCATTACGCAGTTAGAGGTTAAGGGAAATGTTGATAAGGTAGTTTTAAACCCGAATACCGGCGTTGTGATTACATTGGATAAACAAGTTGTTTGCTTATCTCTTATCGAGAGCGAGCTTATGGCGGTTCCGGACGCTATTCAGGGGAAGACGGTTGATATTGCGGTAACCGATAAGTCAGGCGCCGCGGTAACGGACGACGGCTACGTCCATATATGGGGCAGCTCCGATTACGGCGTAAAAGACATACCTGAGGAGATTCAAGGTCATGTTGTTGGCATCAGCTCCGGCCGCGGACACTTTACCGCTTTGCTGGATGATGGAACAGTAAAGTCTTGGGGCTGGAACTTCTACGGGCAGGCGGATAGCCCGTCAGCTGAGAATATTGTTTCTATCAGCAGCGATTACTACCAGAATTATGCTATCGACGCTAATGGTAATGTGGTTAAATGGGGGCTGAGCGGTTACCTTATGGGAAGCGACCAGTACGGCCGTGACGTAGCTTCACGCCTTATCACCGGCGGGCAGGTTACGTTAACCGTTGGAGCGATATCGGTTATTATTTCCGCTGTTCTCGGCATTTTGTTGGGCGGCTTCGCCGGCTACTACGGCGGCAAGGTGGATATGTTCATCATGCGTGTGGGCGAGGTGTTCAATTCCATTCCGTTCCTGCCGCTGGCGTTGGTTATGACCGCGGTTTTGGGTTCAAGCGTATCGCAATATGGAAGAATGGCATTAATAATGGTTGTTCTCGGATTCCTTGGCTGGCCCGGGTTCGCGCGCCAGATCCGCGCCATGATATTGGCCGAGCGCGAGAAGGAGTTCGTTACCGCCGCCAGAGCGCTGGGCGTTAAAGAGGGCAGGATTATATTCAGGCATATCATGCCGAATGTTTTGACAATAGCGCTTGTCAACTTAACGCTTAGCTTCGCTCTGAGCATGCTCAATGAGTCGAGCATGTCGTACCTTGGCTTTGGTATTACCGAGCCTAACGTTACCTGGGGCAACATGCTTTACGCAACAAACAACTCCACCGTTATGCAAAACTATTGGTGGCGTTGGGTGTTCCCCGCCCTTGCGCTGAGCATTACGACCATAGCCATTAATATGGCTGGCGACGGTATGCGCGACGCTATCGACCCCAAGTCCAATGACAGATAGGAGGGATATGTACTATGGCAATGCTAGAGCTTCGCGATTTACACACTTACTTTACTACCCGGCGCGGCATCGTCAAGGCGGTTAACGGCGTATCTTACTCCGTGGAATCTGGAAAAACCTTGGGCGTAGTTGGCGAATCGGGCAGCGGAAAATCCGTATCCGCAATGAGTATCCTGCAGTTGCTTGACGGCAATGGATATATAAAAAGCGGCGAAATCATGTTCAAAGATCAGGATCTGACCAAGTTTACGCGTGAGCAGATGTACAAAATCAGGGGTAATGAGATATCCGTTATCTTTCAGGAGCCTATGACCAGCCTGAACCCCGTATATACGGTAAGCCGTCAAATAGGTGAGTCCTTCATGATTCACCAGGGGATGAACAAGCGCGAGGCGGCGCAGAAATCTGTTGAGATGCTCTCTTCCGTAAAAATACCGAACCCCGAAAGCGTTGCAAAGCAGTATCCGCATCAGCTTTCCGGCGGTATGCGTCAGCGCGTCATGATAGCTATGGCTCTTGCCTGCCGGCCGAATCTGCTTATAGCGGACGAGCCGACGACAGCTCTTGACGTTACGATACAGGCTCAGATACTTAAGCTTATGAATGAGCTCAAGTCTGAGAAGGGAACAAGCATATTGTTCATAACCCATGATTTGGGCGTTATCAACCAGATGGCGGACGATGTTGCGGTTATGTACTGCGGCCAGGTGGTAGAGCTTGCTCCTGCGCGTATAATCTTTGGCAAAAACGAGTATTCACATCCTTATACCGAAGGGTTGATGACGTCTATCCCTCGGTTGGATACGCCTGCGGGAAAACGATTGGACGCCATCCCCGGCGCTGTTCCCCACCCGCTGGATTTACCAAAGGGGTGCAAATTCGCGCCGCGCTGTAGGTATGCAACTGACCGGTGCCAGAACGAAGAGCCGGAAATGGTAAATGTATCCTCTGATCAGCAGATCAGGTGTTTCTACCCGGCAAAGGAGGAGCGTCATGGATAATAATAATGTTTTGATTCGCATTACGAATTTGAAACAGTATTTCCCGTTGAAAAAAAGGGGAATGTACGTTAAAGCTAACGATGGCATTTCACTTGATATTTACAAGGGTGAAACGTTCGGGCTTGTGGGTGAGTCCGGTTGCGGCAAGTCCACGCTTGGACGCGTACTGCTTCAGCTTTACCATCAAACCGATGGCAAGACCATGTACTATGGGCGGACAAGGGATTCCCTTGCGCCCAAGTACGTGAGAGATACGGTTCAGAACGCGGAGAAACTGCGCAGCCAGCTTCAAGAGTTGAACGCTAAGCGTGATAAGCTTATAGCGGAATTCAACGCTTATGTCGAGCGTGAAAAAGCGCTTAGTGAGGAGCAGCTGGAGAAGCACAGCCAGGAAAAATTCCTAAAGCAGGATGAGCGCGACCAGGCTGTAAAGGCCGCTAATGATGCGTTTTTGAATATTGCTACTATTTTAGGCGGTTTTATATCCGTAAAGGATTTGAATGAGTGCAAGAACGCTTATATGGAATCGCATCGCATTGCCCTTGAGCTTCGCAACCTCAATGAAACGCTCAACGATTTGGATATGAATAGGCGCGATATTGAGTGTGCAATCGAAGTTAAGCAGAAGGATGAGAAATCGGCGGGGGGCCTCGCAAAGCGCGTCAAGGCATTTGATGATCGCATTAATGAGCAAAAGGCATTGATAGCCAAAAAGGAAGAGGAGCTTAAAGCCTCTTACAAAGCTCTTAACGCATTGCGCGCTAAGTATGCGGACGACCCCGAGTTCCAGAAATACGAAGCGTATCGCGACGACGGTATTGATCTTGCGCGGCTTAGCTACAATGAAATGCGCCATCTGCGTAAGGACATTCAGTTGATTTTTCAGGATCCGTATTCATCGCTCAACGCCAGGCTTACCGTCGGCCAAATCATTGGCGAGGGATTGCTGGCGCATAGTTTCTTTAAAAAGAATGATGAATCCATGCAGGAATACGTCATGCAGGTGATGGAGGATTGCGGGCTTGCGCCGTATATGATTCACCGTTATCCGCACCAGTTTTCCGGGGGGCAGCGTCAGCGTATCGGCATTGCGCGCTCATTAGCGCTAAAGCCTAAATTTGTTGTTTGCGACGAAGCTGTATCCGCGCTGGACGTTTCGATTCAGTCGCAGATTATAAATCTGCTGCAGGATCTTAAGGAAAAGGAAAACCTGACTTATATGTTTATTTCACATGACCTTTCGGTTGTGAAATACATAAGCGATCGTATCGGCGTCATGTACCTTGGTAATCTGGTTGAGTTGGCGAATAAAGAGGAAATCTTTGATAATCCGCGCCATCCTTATACCGAGGCGCTGTTATCCGCGATACCGACGACGGATGTGGATCAAAAACAGGAGGCAATTCTCCTTGAGGGCGATATTCCAAGCCCGATCAATCCCCCTAAGGGATGTAAGTTCCATACCCGCTGCCGTTACTGCACGGATATATGCAAAATAGTTACGCCCGAGTTTCTGGAAGTTTCCCCCGGCCATTTTGTAGCGTGCCATCATATGGTCGGAACGAGCGAATAAAATTTGTAAAGGTTTGGTGATTGACGATGTTGTTTGGAAGGGCGCCTGAGAGACGTAGGCTCGACGTTAAAACGGTTGAGAGGCGCTTTAAAGAAAATTTTAAACCGGAGGAGTTGGAAAAGGGTGATGTACCGGCGATGATGATTGCCGCTCTCATAACGTTTGTTCCGGTAATGCTTATCGTCATCGCCCTTATGGTGGGAATACCTTATCTCATGTTTGGTCCTAAATGAGTAAAGGCGCAATGGGTTGGATCTTAACGCATTAAAGGACAAGAATTTTTACAATGCTCTGCATGGAAGGTGTGCTTTTAGCACACCTTCCAAATTTATGATCGCGGCTGTTTAGTTAGAGAAAAAAAGCATAAAAATAGCTAATCTTAAAATACAATATGAATTCTACTTAATCAAGACAGAAATAAAAGTTATTAAAGCAGAAAAACAGAAATTCATTATGAACTGCGCGCGTAAAAAGTATAGAGCCTAATAGCAGATTTAAAAATGATGTTGGGACACTGTGCAATAAAAAGTCGGTGATATATCAGGTTCAGGAATAAGTCTTGGGAATTGAAGGATTTTATACGCGCAAGGTAAAATACAGGCTGGACAGTTCGTTTTATGTTCAGGCATGTAAAAGAGAAACCGCTTCTGCAATATGCCGAACGGGAAGGAGATTCGCTCCCTCAATATCGGGAAGGCTGTCTGAACTGGGGATGATAATATTCTCAAAACCAAGCCGAACGCATTCCAGGATACGCCTTTCAAGCCGAATTGTTGGGCGCACATCCCCAGTAAGGGATATTTCACCAATGACGGCGGTTTGCCGTGGCAGAGGCTTGTCAACCAATGCCGAGGCAACGCACAACGCTATGGCTAAATCTGATGCTCGTTCAACTAGTTTAAATCCTCCGACTACATTCAGATAGACGTCGAAACCACCTATACGCATGCTCGCCTTTTTTTCTAAAACAGCCAGCAAAAGCGATAGGCGGTTTACATCCATGCCCGCCGTCATTCGCCTGGGGTTGCTAAAAACGGAACTGCAAAGTAATGATTGAACCTCGACCAGTAAAGGGCGCGTCCCTTCCATAGCGCATGTTACCGCGCAGCCTGGAGCGTATGAGTGTGACAAGAAAGCATCGGAAGGGTCGATAACCTCCTGCATGCCTGTATCCTTCATTTCAAATACGCCTATTTCATTTGTTGAGCCGAACCGGTTTTTTACGGCGCGTAGTATGCGAAAGACGTCAAGCCTTTCCCCTTCAAAATATAAAACCGTATCCACCATGTGTTCCAGTACCCTCGGCCCCGCGATGGCGCCTTCCTTAGTTACATGGCCTACGATAAAAACCGCGCAGCCTGTTGATTTGGCATAGCGCGTGAGTAAAGAGGTCGCCTCACGAACCTGGCTGACGCTGCCCGCCGCTCCAGACAGATCGGAAGAGTACATGGTTTGGATAGAGTCAATAATTAAATAATCAGGCTTTACTAGGCGAGCCTGAGCCTCAATCGCTGAAAGATTGGTTTGAGTTAGTATAAGCATGGAGCCGTTTACACTTAGCCTTTGCGCCCGCAGTTTAAGCTGTGCCGCTGATTCTTCCCCGGTAACGTAAAGAACCCTTCCATGCCGCGCAAGTTCAGAAGCGGCCTGCATAAGCAGCGTGGATTTGCCTACGCCGGGATCGCCGCCAAGCAGGATTACGGAACCCGGCACAACTCCGCCGCCCAATACGCGGTCCAGCTCTTTTATAGATGTGAATGCGCGCTCCACATCATCAGCTTTTATTTGCTCCAGCGTGACAGTTGGGCATTCGGACTTAGAGGCGTCATGAACGTGGCCGACAGCTTCCTCAATCATCGTATTCCAGCTATCGCAGCCCGGACAGCGGCCAAGCCATTTTCCGCTTTCATAGCCGCATTCGCCACAGATATATATGGTTTTTGCGCTTTTTGACATAGCTTTTCCTCCCTGAATTATGTAAGCGGGCAACGTCCCGGCTATAATATTATGGGATGGTTGTAAATTTTAATATATCGCGTTCGCGAGAGGTAACGTCCATCCACATTACGCAATCGCCCGAAACGCCGAGAAGCTGAACGCGTTCGCGCTCAGGCGTTATACGGTAGCGCTCTCGGGTTTCAAACATGTAGGCCCATATTGTTTCGTTTTTAGAATAAATAATAAAGTCACTTCCAACGCCAAAATCAACAACGCCGCTTTCCACTTTAACAGGCTCGCCGCCGCTTGTTGAGTAATACAGCGACGTTTGTGGCCCGTGGAGCCCATCCATCCATATAAATTGGTTTCCGCAGCGTTTTGGATCATGCACGTAGGTGCCGGGGGAGTAGGAATAGATCTTTGAATCGGCAACGGTTATATAGTTGATAGCGCTGGTGGCTTCGCCTTTGCCGGAGATATTATAATCGGCGTCCGCCCAAATGATTACGCCGTTTACAATATGGGGCAGGCTCGTACCATATTTAGAATTGTTAAACATCTGTAACGCCGTTGATTCAAAGGTTGACAGATCGCAAACGAAGAGCTTATCCATTCGGGTACCAGTACGCTCCATCCAACAAAGATAATCCCCGTCAAGCAAAAGAACCGGCTGCCCAACATAAACATCCTTAAGCTTTTTCGGCTTTGCGTCGTCTTGCTCGCGATCAACGACCATGATAGCGCCCCCGCCGTCCGCTTTTCCATCCAGATATACAAGCCATCTCTCGTTAAACGCCGGGAAAAGAATGTGTGTGTACTCAGGTTTGTACGGCAACCTGGTTACGCTTCCAGCCGTCACGTCGTATTGGAGAAGCGCTTCCATTATTAATTTGTTATCAACCAGCTTACCGCCTGTAAACAGCATAGTATCATTATAGAAATAAGGGTCCGCTATCCATCGGTATTCATTCTCACCTGATAATACAATTTCCGTCTGACCGCTTTCCGGGTCAAAGCTTGCAATGGGATGCGGCGTGGGAGAAGGCTTTACCGTTGGCGCGGGGGTAGGATCCGGCGAAAATGGCGCGCGGTATTCGATACCGATTAATGGTAAGAAATATGGTAGCGCGACGAACAAAATTAAGGCGATAAAGGCTAATATTCCAGCGACCGCGCTTCCCAGGATGATATAAGGACACCATCTGCTTGCGCGCAGGCTTCTGCGCCGTTTTCTTTTCTTTACGCTTTTAAATCGCTGCTTCATCGGCCGCCCCTTTTATTAAGTATATTGGCGCCTTGCTAGTAAAGGCTGGCGCGTAACTTAAAGAAAGTATCAAGCGACGCCGATTTTATCAGCGAAGCCTGATACTGTATTATAGCATATGTAATTATTTTGATACAACGACAAGCCTTTGTATTGGTTAGAGCTTGCCAATCGGCTTATGGTTCAGGGGTTAACGTCTACGAAATGGAGCTGCGCTGCGCTTATACCTCGAACAACAAATATGGTTAACCAACATCACAAAATTAAGTATATCACAGCCAAACCACATATTGATTAAAATTGTATTATCATATTTTACCGGCGTCAATGTTTCATACCTTTTAATTATTCAAAACACGTATACGTTGCACGCATTTTTTGATATAATTTTCAATTAAATATGCTCCTGATTTTTTATATCTTGGAGAACATGTCCGTAAGATCCGAAATACTGCTTTGAATATCGAAAAGGTCCACGAATCTGACCTGAACGGTTACGCCATCGGCGGACTTAAACTCCTTTATGCCAAAAGACGGAAGCTTATCTGTTTGTGGATAGATCACAATAGCATTTTTAGCGCCATATCTTTTATGGTATACATACATTTGATATATATCGGCTTGAGAAATGCCATGGTTTGCTTTATTATCCGAAAGTATCTTCCATTTTGTATCGACGACAAAAAGTGCGCCGTCACACTTGCGCTTAACCACAATGTCCGGTTTTAACAAGAACCCCTTTGCCGGATCATCAAACAAGTAATGGGACTTATCCTGCGCCGATACTGAAAAATCCATCAAGTTTAAACTGTTCTTTATTAAAACCGATATGTAGTTTTCAAATAGTGTTTCCATTGGAAATAGCAGCGCAAGCGCTGCCTCCGATCCGGCAAAAGCTGAGAAACTTTTACCCTTTAAGAATATCCTGCTCCAGTGTAACGCGTTGCTGTAATCCCTCATATTCCTATTTGGAATATACTTTGCGAAATCTTTCTCATGGTTTAAAGAGGGTTCCACGTCTGAAAATACGTTTAAAAGGATTTTTATATCATTTTTGTTTTTAGACGAACAGGAAAACTTATATAAATATAATAGTGTAGCCTTAAGCAGTTGGTTTTCAGGACGGTTGGCGGCGTAGTTATCATACTCCACAAAGCATTTCTCTTTATGGGTTTGATTCAATTTGATTTGCTGGTGGAATTTCATCTTTCCTTTATAGCAGGCTGCGTTTTCCTCCATGGTTTCATAACCGCGTTTCAGCCCGCGCTTTACAATGAAATGCACCTCGTCCACAAACATACGAATGAAAATCTCCAGTATGTTCATTTTAACTATATCCATATTCGAGGCCTGAAGAGATTTAAACGGGTACTTCCGCAAAGCTTTCATCATCACTAACAGTATTTGCTTAATTCTATTTCCAGAAGCGCCATCCTCGGTATCGGAATGAATTTTAGGCAGAATTTCAATGATAGCGCGATTGTTGAGCGCGATGACGCCCACATAATTTTTCGCGGTAATAACCTTACCGATACCTTTTCTGGCTGAAAGGCCCATCAGTTCAAGGGCGTCGGTATCCTTGCCCCGCTTACTCAGAATGAATCCCTCAAGCTGTTGAAAGGTGCTTTCTGGTAAAGTTACAAACGCATCATGCTTCTTTCCCGTAATAAAGGATCCGTATTCCTTGATTTGATAAATTGGCGTCTTTCCCATTAATAAGCTCGCTTCCTTTCGGTTTAGATAGACCGGTACGCTTCAATATTGCCGAACGCGGCAGAGTTTATCTCATAGCTGCGGCTATCATCCAATTCCAAATCAATATTGCCAAACAGTTCAGCATAATCATTGTCCTTGGCAATAATAAATTGTTCATCCTTATTTTTCTTTTTATTATCGCCGAGTACCAAACGGATTTTTTCATAGTCCTCGTAGAAATATTCCTGAAGCAGCGGCATGATATTATTGGCAAAGATATCCGCGAGCATTTCTATTGTGGGGCTATTCTTAAGAGGTAAAAAATATGCATGACCAATCGTATGCTCTCTGTCATAAAGCACGGCAATACGCCTATTGATACGCGAAAGCAATACGCTTATTGATAGATCTTCAACGCGGATTTCCGATAGGATTTCGGGCCTCGGCATCATCTCTTTAAAGAAAAACCTCCGGCGCAACGCGGTATCGATAGCCGCAATGGAGCGATCCGCCGTATTCATTGTACCGATTAAATAAACGTTTTCCGGTACGCCGAAAGCTTTGAGCGAATAAGGTAATACAGCTTTCATACCCTCTGGACGGCCAACACGTTTGGCGTCTTCAATCAGCGTAATTAATTCGCCAAAAATTTTAGAAATATTGCCGCGGTTTATTTCGTCTATAATAAAAACATATTTATCCCTGTTACCGGCTCCCACGGAGGGAACGGAATGGTATTTGTTGATGATTTGCAGAACCTCGGCGAGGGAAATGCCGTTCATACGATAAACGCAAGCAAGCGTCATGGAGACGCCGCCGGTAACCCCCATGATATTTTCCTTGATATTCTTTACTATCCATTTTACCTTTCGGAGCCAGTTGAATTTATCGAAAGTGTCATCCCACTCCGGCTCACCGCTCACAACACCAATTGCGTCAATAGTAGACGAGTTATAGCAAGATAGAACAACATCCCCAATCTGCATACGATTTAAAAAGGCGTTGAGGACTCTTTTCCCTTTAACTATTGAAAAGTCCGCCTTATCCAATATCGTTTTCCCATGTTCATCGCCCCAACCAATACGAATATGGTTATGCTCCAGGCATTCTGTTCTGATGGGATTCTCACCCGTGCCAAACAGGGAAACCTTCCAAATATTCGGGCTGTCACGGATACCATAATCCGTGGCGCCGGCAACTGTGAATTGAGCCTTTTCGCAGAAGCGCTTAAAAATCCCCGGCTTTATACTGTATTGAATTTCCCCTGCTTCGCAAGAATCATCATCAGAGACAATCGCAGGCTTTATACCTTCGATAAATTCTTCATAACTATAAGATTGATGGAATGTAGTAAACTCAACCCGGCCCTTGGCTCTATACTCGTTAAAGCGTTCCAGCACGGCGGAGTATTCCTCATTCAAAACCGCGGCAAGCTCTTTATTTTCAATAATTGCGACTGCATAAATCACCGTATGATAAGTTTTGCCGGTTCCCGGAGGGCCATAAAGTATTGTGTTCAACCCTATATCGGTATTTGTAACTGCCGGAGTGGCAGTTAAACCCATTGTTGCAAGCGCCTCTCTCAATTCGTCGCGGAGCTTCCATGAATACCGCTTGCGTCCGTCCTCCATTATATTCCGGCCAACAAACGGAATCGTGAAACAGCGGGTAATGCCATTATCATCATAGTCCGGGCAATTCAGCTTTTTCTTAACCTTCTCCCCGAAACTGCTTCCCAGCTTGTTGTAGTAACTATGAACATTCCCGTACGCCTTAGCAAGATGGGAACAGGTACTTTCGCCGCCCAACTCCAGCATCATCTTAAACATGGCGAGGTTATCCGGTGTGGTAATCGTTCTGTCTTTTAAAACTGCTAACCACATTTCCCTTGTAATACCAGGATCATATTCCTTTAAAGGCGGCCAATAATCAGCGTGAGTATCTTGCGGCGCCAGACTTTCATATTTATCCCCGGGTGAATTGCCGGCGGAGTCTTGCCGCCCCTCAAAAGCGATAAAGCGATTCATAAGCTCAATATACTTTTTTAGGTGTGAGACTAATTCGTCACATCGCGTTAGTTCTTCATTGCTCAGGGCGTTACGTTTATCATCACTGAGCTTGTCAAGTAATCGAGTACAACTGTCCTTTTGAAATTCATCATCAATGCTTACGGCATAGGTTGTTTCAATAAGAGAAAGCCCGCCGGCGCAGAAGCTGCCGTTTTTTTTGCCCATATAAGCTAGAAGTTTTTCTTTGTCAAACATATTATTACCTCGGATCAAATGTTAAGATTTGTTTCGCCATCATCCTTAACAAATTCTAACATATTTCAGGCAAGACGATCTATCATTTGAGCGGTTTTTGTTTTGCATTTATAAAACAAAAACTCGCGCCTGGAATCAGCGTTCCGACGGAGGGTTTCACCGTATCTGATTATATTGTGTAAATAAGATCTTGTATCAAATCAGTATCAACACCTGATTTGATACGCTACAAACTAAGTATTTTTTGGGGGTTAGATGTACTCAGTTCATATTCTCACTCACTCTGAACAGATGTTTTCTTAAACGATTCTTTCAGAATTTTTTAGCGTGATTTATATCGTTCTTTCCATTACTCATAAAAGCTGTCCTATTATCCGTTGCCATTAGTTACCGCACTTTGGCGATGAAAAAACAATCAAACTTACTAATACGCCTAGTCCAAGAAGGCGTATTCTATGAATCCACTGTAACGGACTATACTGTATAGTAAAAAATAAAAATTCAACAACGGCTAATTGTCGCCTGGAATTAGTGCTAGGTGTTTACTATACATGTTAAGACCTATTAGAATAATAGCACAGACCAAAAACGCTGTGGTAATGAATCCTCCCTCGGGACCAAAATCTCCGCCTGTCAGTAGGTCTGTACCTGCATTACTTGTGATAAATAGTGAGAGGTTGGTGCTTTGCTCACCGCTTATGTTCAACCCAAATACATTTCCTTGCGCGAGATTCCAGCTCAAATGCAAACCGCAAACTCCCCATATATTACCTGCGTTTATTGCGTACATAGCGAAGAAAAAGCCGGAGAGCGTTAAATTTATGAACGAGAGAACTGTTGCGCCATTACCCAATAAATGAAGGAGGCCAAACACCCCGCCAGTAAGAAGCACGGCGGCTAAAGGATTATAGCGTATCCCCAGTGTGGGAATGAGCCAACCTCTGATTGCAATTTCTTCTGATGCGCTTTGAATCCCCCATCCAAATACAGCGACGCACAGTGAACTGATTAAATTTTCTACCGGAAATAAATTATTAAATTCAATTTCTATTGCGCCTAAAGCAACCAATATAAAAGTTATTGCAGATATTGAACCAAGACCAAATAAAAAACCAATACAATATGCCTTTGCTTTATGTTTGCAAGTGAATCCCAATGTTGCTATTCTTCGCTTTTCCACAAACTTTACCCATGCAAAAAACGCGAGAATTTGAAAGCCGCATATAAGAATTTTTCGCAAAGCCAGGGCAAAGGAAACCCAAAGAGGTGTGTCGTTAGGTAATGATTCAATAATTGGGATTGTTACGAATCGCCCTAAGATAAGAGACCCTCCCCATAAACAAAAGAAGATTATAATGCCAAGCATTGCATTTGGTGTATGCTTGCGTTCTTTTGCACTATTAAATAGGTCACTATCTTGCATCCGCATATTTATGAACCTGAAAGCATGATGTTCTTTGCTCATTAAATTCCCCATCATCTTATTGTTTTTTCGTTGCGAAATCTCCGCCTAAAGCGGACCTTGCCACTTTTTTATAATAATACATTCTACAATAACTTGCCCCTCTTGAAAAGCAGGAAGCATACTAGTTTTCAATCCCTGTGTTTGTAGGCCGCCAGGCAAATAACCGAATAGCCCGCAGATACCAAATAAATATATTATACCGGAAAAAGATTACTTTCCCTCCGATTTAGTCCTTGCACCCTATATTATAATAATATGTCGAATAGTTTTTAGTATGCATTGAACAAACAGTCGATTTGTGTTAGAATAAAAATAAAATAGTGTTGGCCTGTACTATATCGTCGATATACAGGCTGATTTTTAAGGTGGTGATAATAGCGTGGAGGCTTCAGACGAAAAAAAAGGCGTACGAGTGAAAATCGTAGTTTTAATTCTTACCGGTTTGCTGGTGCTGAGCGCGGGCGGTCTGGCGGTACGAACCATCTATCAAAGTTTTTTTGCCCCGGAAGGGACCGCTATAACCGTACGCGACAATCTGATCCGTGAACCTGAAAGGTCCCGACTCAAGACCTTTAGAGCCATGGAAAGTTGTGCTGCAAGCGGTGAGGGAAGCGGCCCCCACACGGAATCCGGCTCAAAGAGCACCACGGTATCCTCTGGAGGCGCCGGCAAACAGGATGCAGTAGGCTTGGAGCTGTACCGTAGCCACCCGGAGGACAATATTAAATTTGAAGTCCGTGATTTGCTGCCCGGCGACAGCTTGACCCGGTATTACCGCGTCAAGGTGTATCACAACGCGGATATTCCGCTGTTTTTTGGGATGAAGGTAACGGCGGAAACCAAAAGTCTGAGCGACGCATTACATATAAGAGTAACCAATCTGGAAACCGGTAAGGCGTTGTGCAGCGCGTCCTTTTCGGAAACGGACGGCAGGGAGTTCTCCGAACTGCTTGCAGAGAACGCGCAGGGCGAAAGCACTGCGTATTACAAAATCGAAGTATCTGTGGATACTTCGGTAGGAAATGAATATCAGGCCGCTATGTTGAATGCCGATTTTTGTTGGTCCGTCAAGGATGAGGGCGGGCTGACCCCGCCGCCTCAAACCGGAGACGCCTCGAATATCCTGCTGTGGACGGTTTTGGCGCTGTCGTCCTTTGTGCTGATGATCCTCTTGTACGCCAAACGCAGAAAGGGGGGCGCCGCACATGAACCAACCCCATAAACCGGAACGGATCAGAAGAAAGGCGGTCGCATGCATTATCGGAATTGTCGCTTTGGCCGCCATGCTGGCCGCGACTACCTATGCGCTGATGACTTCTTTTGTTTCGGTGGACGGAAACCTGTTTGAAACAGCGCGGGTGGACATTGAGCTGAACGGCGGGAAGGTCGTTTTCGACGGTACGGATATTAATCTGGAGCCGGGGCGTTCTGTCAAGAGATCCTTCGAGGTGGAGAACAAAAGCACGGTAGATGTATATTACCGCCTGTATCTGGAAAACGTCACCGGCTCCCTGCAGGAGGCGCTGACGTTCCAACTCTATGACGGTGACAAGCTGCTGTACAGCGGCAATGCGGGTGACTTGAGCAAGGAAAATCCCTGCCGGGACAACACCCCTCTTGCCGCTGGGGAAAAGAGGATGCTGACGGCGGTTGTGAAAATGCGGGAGGATGCGAATAGCGCCTTTCAGAACTGCGGCGTCCATTTCGATATAACCGCGGACGCGGTACAGGCCCGCAACAATCCGGATCAAGCGTTCGAGTAGCCTAACGGCTGCGTGGACGTTAATCAATAAGAATAATCAGGGAGGAATACAACGTGAAAATTACAAAGAAAGCCCTATGGGCTAGCGGAATGTCTCTGCTTCTTTGCTGCGTACTGCTGGTCGGCACAACGTTCGCCTGGTATACCGACAGCGTAAGTAATCGGGGAAACAAGATCGAGGCGGGCAGCCTATTCATCAATGCGGAAGCCTTCGATGTGGGAGCTGGCGGGGCCAGTTATACCATCCCCGGCCTGAACGGGGGAAATCCGATCACTTTTGAAGCAACCGCGCAGAATCTGAAAACTGAAACCACCCCCATAATCAGTGAAACCCTGTGGGAGCCGGGTAAATCCAATGCCAAGCTGATTACCATTCGGAACGATGGCACGCTGGCGGTAAAGCTCAAGCTGTCCATGACTGTGACCGATGACGGTCTTGTAGACGTCCTTTGGTTCGATATGGTCACGGTGAATGCGGACGGAGTTGTAGGCACTTTCGAGAGAAAGCCGATGAGTACGCTTGCCGCGGCGGCAGAATCGCTCAACGGCGGTGAGACGTCGTTGGCGGCAGGGCAGGAGATGTCCTTTATCCTGGTCTATGGTATGAACGAGGATACGGGCAACGAGTATCAAAAAGAAACGTTTGCCGCCGACTTTGTGATTCGGGCGACGCAGGATACCGTAGAGACGGACGGCTTTGGGAATTCCGATTATGACGAAGGCGCAACGCTGGATTTCGCCTCCGTTTCTACTGCCGATCAATTTAACGATGCGTTGAACAAGGCGGACGCGATCATTCTCGAAGAAGATATCACCCTTTCCGATACTCCTGTTTTTACAAAGGATACTACCCTCAATATGAACGGCAGTACCCTGACCATCAATGGGAACCAGTCCCTCAAAGCGGCTCCTAACACGACGTTGACGGTAACGGGAGACGGCACCATTAACGGTGTGCTGTATGCGGATAAGAATTTTAATGCGGGCGGCCATATTGTGGTCAACGCCGGAGACAATTTCCAGGTGAATTCCCCGAAAAGCTGGGCTGTGTACGGCTCGGCGGGGTCGACCATTTTGATAAATGGCGGTACTTATACTTCGGCGGAAAAAGGCAGCGGAGTGATTTACATGCTGGGCAAGTCGCTGATAATTAATAACGCTGTAATTGATGTAGGTACGGATTCGGTTATGAATTCCAAAGGGATTCACTCAAACGCATCACAGAATCGCCTGGAAAACGTAACGGTTTACGGACATTACAGCATGGCGGCGGATTTCAACTCTTCTTCGGCGAGCACGGTAATTCGCGGCGGCTCCTTTATCACCGATAAAAAGACGGACGACGGCTTTTTGAGCGCCACCATCCGTTATCAGGGGGCGCTCGATATAGCGGACGCGGAGATTACCCATATCGGTAACGGCATTCTGTATTCGCCTACTATAACCGCTTCCCAGGTAGAGAATCTGACCTGCACAAACTGCACCTTCATACCGGTGGGAGACACCACTTACAAAGACATCGATTATAAGCACTAAGCCATATTTTCAGCTAAAAAGCATTTGCTTTTTAGCTGAAATGAGCCTGTCGGGAAAAATGGCTACGCCACTTATTTCGAGTTAACACGGGGCGCTTGCACCTATGACGCGGTCAGCGCCCCGTGAAAAAAATTTCTACGCAAGGCGTTCCGAATCGGACGCACATGTCATCCGATTCGGTTGAAAGCCTCTCCTTAAGGTATGACCCCCGAATCCCCGGGGCTTATTGGCAGTCTGTTTTCAGCTAAAAAGCATATGCTTTTTAGCTGAATTTAAACAAGGGGTAAACTTGTGAAAAGCACAAGAGAATCGATTTGGCAAACCGCCGCTCTGTCACGCTTGTGCGCACGGCTGATTGAGACTGCATTCGCCTAGTTTAACGTCAGCGTGAGAATCGGGGCGACCGTTTTCAGGGGGATAATGGATAAACCTGTTAACAGTAAAATATGGAAGAGGCTTATACTTCTCCATTGCACACGGCGCCGGCGACTTCATCATCAAAGCGACAGGAACGGTACCCTTTGGGGGGAGGGCAAAACCAAAATTGTATATCTGGCGGTACTGAGCTAAGGCAGCCTTGCTCTGAACTATAAAATTTGTTATATGTGTTAACGGCACACCGGGTCGTGACGGCGCTTAGCTTGCAATACCCGCCGATTCCGTTGCGACGCTTGACCTGGCGGGTTAAAAAACCCAGTAGCTATGCCGGATTTTCGATTGCCAACTGCGGTTCCCTCACCATTAACGACAGCGCGGGAATCGGCATTGTTTGAAGTATTGTTAGATTGTCGGAGACGAATACAGCCATAACGCGGTGCGCAAGTTAAGTATGCTGACAATCAATGGCGAAATCTTCGCACAAAACGATGCCGACCGAATCAATACGAATACCGAGCACGCAGAGCGGCTGCGCGCGATATTCCGGACGGTGGGGTACCGGAACAAGATTTTCCTACGCTATTGGAAGCTTCGGAACGATGACGGGGCCGGCCAAATCATTATCAACAGCGGCAATTACTTCGCAACCGGCGTCAGCTCATTCTATGTTCCGTAACAATAAGAGCGCCGGCGGGAAGCTCACTGTGACAGGAGGAACTCGGCGGCAACGGCGGTCTTCTTGGAGGCTTCGCCGGAATGCCCTCCCGGATGCCTCGACGGCGCTGGTGGATTGTACCATTACCTGGCGGAGCATTTATTGATGATGGTTAGGCGGTCAAGATCCCCTAATCTGTATTGAATTCGTTTGTGCGTTTCCGCCCCTTCTCGCAGGGGCCGGAAATCAAAGGGCATAAGCATTGTTTATGCCCTTTGATTTCCGTTTGGAAGAAGAAACATGGAGGAAAAGATATGAAAAAAGCATGGAATATAGCAGGAAGAGTTTTGACGATCCTGATTATGGTTTTCACCGTTTTTGTAATGGTCTTTACCATTATATCCGTCAACACCGTCAATAAGGACGAAGCGGACATTTTCGGCTACAAGCCGTATATTGTTCTCACCGACTCCATGCGGGAGCAGTTTGCCGTGGGCGACATCGCCGTGAGCAGAAAGGTGGACGCCTCCACATTAAAAGCCGGAGATATCGTTACATTCCGCTCTATCGATCCTGCAAATTACGGCGAGGTTGTCACCCATAAAATTAGGGAAGCCACCACGCACGAGGGCAAACCTGCCTATATTACCTACGGAACCACCACCGGCGCGGACGACGCCTACCCGGTACCGGTTGACAGCATCATCGGCAAATACTCGTTCCGGCTACCGAAAATGGGGTACTTCTTCCAGTTCCTCAAGTCCCCAGCCGGATACTTCACCGTCATCCTGCTCCCCTTTCTGCTCCTGATCGCGCTGCAGGCCGTCAATTTCTTCCGGCTGGTGCGGCGGTACAAAAACGATCAGCGGGCAGAAATCGAAGCACAGCGGGCCGCTGTGGCGGCAGAGCGGATGGAGACGCTTAGAATGAAAGAAGAGCTCGAACAATTACGAGCACAGTTGATGGACGGAACGCCGTCATCTGCGACCAAAGAAACCGCCTCTATTTTGCCGGAGGATTCAAGAAGTGAGCGATGATGCGCCTATACCAAGTAAAACATGCCGCCGACAAATCTTCTCAAAAAGCAGCTTTTCCGCTCTGCCCTACGTTCGTGTGTCTTTTTTCTCCACAACTATACCTCCGTTTGGGTGCTTCTATCTTACCCCTCCCGGAGGAGATTCAGGAATTGTCTCAGTCGGAAACCCTTTTCTATGCGGGTTTCCGACTTATAGGCTCTACTCCCACTAGACAAAGACAAAACAATTTTGTTTATAGATTATTCTCTACCGTGTTCGTGGTTCTTTTGATTATTTGATAAATCCATATTATCCTGCCTATATGGGCTAATGTTATCAGTTTATTTTCGGGGTTGATAACACTTGCTCTGTAACTGCGGATAATAGCAATATGTTCCGACTCAAGTTATAAGCGATTTTGCTTGGAAAATCAATATATTAAAACCCCATCAACATCATCTATATTGAAAATAGGGCTTTATCATAATCCTTAACATAGTATCTAATATTCTTTCTGCCTTTTTGGATAATCGTATGCCCTTCAGCTTCCAGTTTCTCTTTGTGTGCCTCAATACCACCAGGGTATTTTGCGTTTAATTCTCCATTTGCCTTTAGAGTACGCCAATAAGGATTTTCATCTTCTGATCGCTGATAACTCGCCCATGCAACAATGGAAACAAATATCCCCGCCGTAATCGGCTCGGTAAAATCAGCTCCGCTTTCATTTGCGAAATACTCTCTTATTACGCCTACGGTAAGCAGTTTTCCATATGGTACACGCCGCATAATTCCGTCATAATCAATTGGCGGTGCGAAATACATTCTGTCTCCACCATATTTTTCTATGCTTTTTTCATCTGTTATTGTCTGAAATTTCGGCATATCCTTACTGTCATGCAACATTGCATTGAAATCTTTTTTATCTTCATTAGCCATTATAAGCACCTCCTGTGCCAAGTATAAGCCAAAGAAAAACCTATGCAATGAGACGGTTTAATGTTTTATTTTAAATCAACACAGCCATCTCGTTTAATTTTTTTTATGATATTATTTTTATATTATTTCCACGGCCTGGTTTTACCAAGCCAGCCTTGTTCCGCCCAATATATCCCATCGAGATATTCAGGGTCTTTTATATGTAATTTATGCTGCATTATACGGCAAAAGAAAAATTTAATTTTTGTGAATAGATTTGTATGTGCAGGCTTTGCGTAATCCATATGTGCAAATTTTTGAGACAACTTTTTAATCTTTCTTATAAGTTCCGCTTGCTTTTTTTCAGTGAGCTTATCCCAAACAATATCGCCCATCAATGCGCCGGTGAATTTACCAATTTTTGAAATTCCCCACCAAGATAAGCTGTGCTTAATATCCTTTGCCGCAGATTTTGCGCCCGCCCCCAAACACTGGGTGATAATCACAGCCCGTTTTCCAAACATTCCTGGGGCAGGACGGTGGGGCAGCCAGCGGTAAGCAAAATGGTCAAGAAATGCTTTCATGGCTCCCGTAGAGTGAAACACATATGCAGGGGAGGTCATGACAATCAAATCCGCTTTTAAAAGCGATTGATCAATTCTTCCTACATATTCTGCGTCTTTGCACGTACTTTCACCTTTTATCGTACAGCTTATACAGCCATTGCAGAAATTGGAACAATCCTTAGGAAGATAGTATTCCGTAACATTCGCTTTATCCTTAAACTCTGCTAAAAACATCTCCTTCAAGCGGTAGGTGACACCGTGTTTTTCTGTTCCGTTTATGACAGTAATATTCATTCTCTATACCTCCAAAATATCGTGAAGAATCTGCGTATGCCACGCTTTACGGTTTTCTTTTTTCGTTAAATCAATATTCATCAGCTTTGATACTGTGTCATACCGTAGGAACATCTGCTGCATAACCGTAATCAGACAAAAAGTTTTTCTTCTGACGCTTTGTTCATCAAGGTCAGGGAGGCAGGCTGCAACAAGCGGCAAATATGCCGTATAAGTTCTGTTGGTATTGTCATTATCTTTTGGTGTTTGCATATCGGTAAGAACAGAAATTTTGGACACGGCATAATGTTCGAACATGAAATCAAGCGTCATATTGCCGAGATACTCCAATTTTTCAAAAGGCGCAAGCCCCTCTGTGTTCTCCCGTATATCCTGAAAACTTCCGACAATCCTGTTTATCATACGCTCCACACATAGTTCAATGAGTTTATCTTTATTTCCAAAATGATAATTCACAAGCCCTAATCCAACACTTGCTCTTTTACATATTTCCCGTACCGTGATTTCTTCCATATGCTCACCCTTTTCTTCGATGAGTTCAATCGTTGTCTGCATTATCGCTTCTTTATTATCCATGCTGCACCTCCTATTGAACATTGTTCAAATACATTATACTGAACGGCGTTCAAAAAGTCAATGGAATAAGATAAACCAACATAATATGTAACCCTTTTCGGTGTCAAACACCTTATTTTAGCAACTTCTAAAGCATAAAACAGGAGGGCAAGGTGTTATCCCTACCCGCCAAAGTTTCATGATTGTATGCGTTACATTACTTTAAGTGAAAATGAGTTTCTCATTCACAATCTCCATCACACACGCCTGTAAATTATTCATCTGCCGTACCCATTCCATCTGATTTTCTGCCTTTAACTGTTCCGTCGCACCTTCCCGCTCCACCATCTGCTTTACCAGCCGACAAAGCATATCCTCTGCCTGCTCATCAATGTCGGCAAGGTAGCTATTTAGCCTGCCGCTTGTAGATTATTAATGTCAAGAGGTTTGGATGAAAATAATTAAACCTTTTTTGCTTAGTTTGTCTTGACCATTCTTAGACAATGTGTTATACTGTTCTTGACAAATCTTTACATGGGAGTTGATTGATATGGCAATCGGTGAAAGAATCTGATTTCTCTGCTAACTTGCGCGAGTATGACCCAAAAGTGGCTTGGACAAGCAGAAGGCTTTGACAAGAAAAACGCTGATGTCCGCATGGAACAGTATGAATCCGGCACACGCACTCCTAAAGCCGATTTGACCAAAGCATTGGCGCATACTTTTGATGTATCGCCCAAAGCGTTGGAGCTGCCGGACATTGACAGTGATATTGGCTTTATGCACACTCTGTTTGCACTAGAGGACTTGCGTGGTTTGCAGATTGGAGAGATTGACGGAGAGATATGCCTACGGCTTGATAAGACACGGGGCAAAACCTATGATGATATGATAAAAATGCTTACTGCTTGGCAAGAGCAGGTTGCAAAACTGGATGCAGGGGACATCACTAAGGAAGAATACGACAAATGGCGTTACAGATATCCTGAATTTGATACTACCCAGCGGTGGGCAAAAGTTCCCTCACAGGAATTAAGCGATTTTATTGTGGATGCTCTTAAAGACCAGTCCAAAACCGATTGAGCTACAAAACGGAATTTGTTTGATTGTGGAGGAAACATAATGTTTAATGAAATTTGCATATACGAAGCCAAAATTGAAAAGCAGGACGAAATAGAAACCTTGATGAAATAAGTCGCCGAGTTTTATCTTTTGCAACCAGGCGTGATAGACGTCAAATACATAAAACGAACCCATCGGCAAAAGGATTTTAACGCTGTAAAGAGTGGGGAAGTTCCTATTCGTTTGACTCGTTATGTGGGGAAGGTAACTTATATGCTCTACTTGGCTTTAGAAGATGAAGAAGCTCATGCAAAGCTGGCCGTTCTCGGGCTTGAAAAATTCTATAAACGTTGGAATCGATGTTTGACTACAATGCCTAAAATACTACTTGGAGAAAATATCGTTTAGGTGAGCTAACAAAAAAGAGCTAACTGATTTTCAATAATCAGTTAGCTCTTTATTTATGAATTATATAATACTGTTGCCAAAACGTTGCCATAAAGCCTATTAGCTTCTTACAAACCTGCTTGTATCAAGGCTTTACACCGTTTTACAAATTATTCCCACTCAATGGTTCCTGTCGGCTTTGGAGTCAGGTCATAAAGCACGCGGTTTATCCCCTTAACTTCTTTAACGATCCTGTCGGTTATTCTTTGCAGCACGGGCCAGTCTATGGTCTCAACGGTTGCGGTCATAGCGTCCACTGTGTTTACCGCACGAATGACAGCCGCATATTCCACGCTTCTGGCATTATTTCTCACACCAACGGACTTGAGGTCCGGAACAATGGTGAAATATTGCCATACCTTACCTGCAAGGCCTGCTTTATCGAATTCTTCACGTACAATGGCGTCCGATTCCCTAACCGCTTCAAGCCTGTCGCGAGTAATGGCTCCGAGGCAGCGCACTCCAAGTCCCGGACCCGGGAACGGCTGGCGGTATATCATGCTGCCAGGCAATCCAAGCTCTGCGCCGCAGGCGCGCACCTCGTCCTTAAACAGCATTTTAAGCGGCTCCACCAGTTCAAACTGAAGATCCTCAGGCAGCCCGCCCACATTGTGGTGGCTCTTGACCAGCTTTGCCGTCTTAGTTCCGCTTTCCGCAATGTCTGGGTAAATGGTACCCTGTCCCAGGAATTCAATGCCGTTGAGCTTGCGGGCTTCTTCCTCAAATACCCGGATAAATTCAGTGCCTATTATCATCCTCTTCTCTTCAGGGTCGGCTACCCCGTCCAGCTTTGTGAGGAAACGCTCGCTGGCGTCAACATATACCAGATTTGCCTTGAGGCCTTCCCTGAATACGGAAATTACCTGCTCCGGCTCACCTTTTCTCAACAGTCCGTGATTTACATGCACACAGGTCAGTTGGCTTCCTATGGCCTTAATAAGCAAGGCTGCCACTACTGAAGAGTCAACCCCGCCCGAGAGCGCCAGCAGCACCTTTTTATTGCCCACTTGCCGGCGCACTAGCTCAATCTGATCCGCTATAAAATTCTTCATGTTCCAGTTGGCTTGAGCTTTGCACTCTCCAAATACGAAATCAGAGAGCAGTTTTTTGCGCTCGTGTTCATTTTTCGGCCATTTTGCGGCGCCTTTTGTCGCCCTGCCTGCGTGGTCAACCGCGAATATTGGCAGTCCGCAGCCGTAAACAGCCTCTCCAACATCTATTGCCGCCCCGTCCACAACCCGGTTTGGCCCGCCGTTAAGTATGATCCCCTTGACGTTAGGAAGAGCTTTGAGCTCTTGTACCGTAATGTCATGTGCGTGAATTTCTGTATAAACGCCAAGACCTCTTATGTCCCTGGCAATTCGTGTATTTTCCTCGCTTCCAAGATCCAGAATCACTATCATATCCTGCTGCATGTAATATCCTCCTAATATGTATGGTACTCTATATCGGCAGACCCTAGCCGAGCCTTTCCGCTATTCATAATAACATAAACCGCCACAGTCTACGACAAATCCGTAAAAAAAACGGTTAAATGGCATAAAAAAGCTCACCTTGTTTTATTGGCGCTGAAACACATCGGAAACATTTTTGTGCTATAATCGATAAAAGGCGGTGTTCTGATGCAAAACATACTAATAGTGGAAGATAACGCAGATATTTCAAAACTCATAAAAATAACGCTTCAAAACGCCGGTTTTAATGCTGAGACGGCCCTTGACGGAGAGATCGGCGCGGACATGGTGGAGGCAAAGCGATATGACCTTGTTTTGCTGGACATTATGCTGCCCAAAATAGATGGTTACGACCTTATAGCATATATAAAAAACTACGATATACCCGTAATTTTTATCTCCGCAAAGGGAGACATTGAGGATAAGGCCAAGGGTTTTCATTTGGGCGCGTACGATTATATTGTAAAGCCTTTTGAACTGGAGGAGCTGGTGCTTCGTGTGGAAAACGTGCTCAGGCATTACGGTCACTCGCGAGATACCCTCAAAGCGGGAGGCGTTAAAATTAACATACTCACACGTACTGTCGCTAAAAACGGAGAAACCGTTCCCCTTACTCCTAAGGAATACGACCTTTTGGTCGCCCTTGTGCGAGGCAAAAACATGGTCCTTCGGCGCTATTCCCTTTATGAAAAGGTCTGGGACGAGCAATACAGCGAAGATACACGTACGCTTGACATCCATATCAGAAGGCTTAGGAAAAAGCTTCAGCTGGAAAAAGAAATAAAAACCGTTCCCAAAGTGGGATATATGCTGGAGGTGGATAATTGAACTTTTCCTTTAAAATGGTCATTTGCATATCGCTTATAGTGTTGCTTCTGTTTTCCGCGGGCAGTATTGTTATGATCTGTTCTAATTTCACCTCACAGCTAAACAGCGCTATCGACAGCTGTACGGAGCGGCATATACTGACACGCTATTCTCTGGAGACAAAAATCATCAGCGACCAGATGAAAGGCACTGCTTTTACAAACGACGATCTGGCGAGATACGCGGACCAGCTCTCGTCATACTCAACGGACAGCATGCTCAGGATCATCCTGGAGAACCAAACGGTATTTTCAAACCAGGACTGGGGCCAGGAACATCCAAGCGACGGTGAATATATGATAACGCAGGCAAACGGAGCCAACCATCTAATTTTTAAATCCAATGTGACTGTGGGGAAAAATGCATTCAATGTTGTCACCGGATATAATATTGACCGCGTATTTACCGAGAGGCAGCGTCAGTATGAAACGTTTCTGCTGGTACTTAGTGCAGTGCTCATTGTGAACACGGCCATAACCGCTTTGGTTAGCCGGTATATCACAAAGCCCATAAAGAAACTCAGCATTGTTAGCGGGCGAATAGCGTCTGGTGCATATGGCGAGCGCACAAACATAAAAACACAGGATGAATTAGGCGAACTGAGCAACTCCTTTGACAAAATGGTGGATACTCTTCAAGTTGAAATGGACAGGCGTACTGCCTTTGTCGCGGACTTTTCGCATGAGCTTAAGACGCCCATGACCTCTATGATGGGCTATTCGGACATTTTGCGGAGCAAACAGTGCACGAGCGATGAAATATACGAATATGCAGACGCCATATATAAAAACAGCTGCAGGCTTGAATCGTTGTCCTCCAGTATGATGGCCCTGCTTGGATTATCCCAGCGGGCGGTTGAATTCGCCGCCCTGTCAACGGATAAAATTAAAAGGCAGGTGTCGGTTCTGTTTCCCAAACAAGCTTGCGTTGAATATGATATAGAACCGTCATATGTTTTTGCCAATGGCGAGCTAATAGTGACTCTGCTGCGGAATCTAATAGAAAACGCCGTAAATGCAGACGAGGGAAGCAAAAGCATATCGGTAAAAGGAAAGGCAGGGCCTTGTAAATATCTATTTACAGTTAAGGATCATGGCTGCGGAATGACCGAGGATCAGGTTCTGCACGCTATGGATCCATTTTTTATGGCGGACCGCTCCCGCGCCCGTTCACAGGGCGGTTCGGGATTAGGCTTGTCAATATGCAAGAAAATATGTGAAGTTCACGGTTCCGGCCTCTCCATAAAGAGCGCGGTTGGAAAAGGGACGGAAGCGGCTTTCTGCCTGGAGGTTTGCCATGAACAGAACAACTAAATTACTATTGAGCGTTATCGTTGTTCTCGTATGCGCAGCTGCGGCAGCCTTTGCTCCGGCGCTTATATTTGATTATATGGATACTGCCCTAACAAGCGGTCCTCAAAAGATTAACAGCAGCGCGCAAGGCGTTGAAGTGCTGGCATCGGACATACCTCTTACCGCCGACGTAAAAGAAATATTCGGTAAACAGCTTACCGCCGACGTAAAAGAAATATTCGGTAAACAGCTGGATGTAGAGCAAAATTATGAACAGCAGGACGTTTTATCCTTTCTTAAAACATTTAACGGTTTTCAGGACTTGATTTTTCTGCCTCAGAATATCAAAGATTATTTGATAAAAGGTGAAAATTTGAATTCAGAATACTATTCCCTGTTTACAAGTGTTCAAAACAAGTCCAGCATGTATTTAATTGAGCATCAAAAAAAGGATGCTTTAATGAAAAGACTTCTACTTCAAGTGGATAATGAAAGCGAAAAAATAGTCTCGCTGAGCATGACGCACTTTTTTGACCTGAGCTCAGTTTCGCGGCAGCGGATCATGTCAGATTACATCACCTACCTGGGCCTGGATATTTTAGGTGATTGGAAATACAACGGCAACAGGTATTATTCCAAAAAGGCGCGGTTTTATGTAAACGCGGAAATAGAGGACGGTTCGCTCTATATAGGCATAGAAATTATTTGAACTTAAGCTCTGAAACAAATTTGAAACATCGGCATGGTATCATCTCCGAAAACAGTTTATCAAAAGGAGAATTCTATGAAACGTGCTACTCTTGCAGTTTTGGCCATGGTACTGCTGATTTCGCTATTGGTGTTCGCATGCGCCGCCCCGTCCGTCACAAAGACCGAATCACCAAATTCCAGCTTTGCCCCGGATAAATCGGCGCCGCCTTCCGATGCGACTCCATCCCCTGTCGACAGCGCTTCCCCAGCACCTTCGCTGTTTCAAATAAGCGATAATGTCGACCAGTCCAAATTAAACAATTTTAAAATCAATTTATCTCTTAATGCAGAGAAACACTCACTGAGCGTGGAGCAGACACTCACATACCATAACAACACGAACGTGAAGCTTTCGGAGATATATTTCAACCTGATCCCCAACGCGTTTAAAACGGACGGCGGCGGAATTTTTATCAATTCCATCAGTTCCGGAGAATCAACCCTTAAACTCAAGCAGGTTAAAGGCACGGTTTACAAATTAAAGCTTCCCGCCGACCTCTCGCCAAACGCTTCAGTCAAGCTGGATATGAACTATACCGTCAATATACCAAACATCCAGAACAGGTTTGGTTATCAGGGAAATGTATACAATCTGGGTAATTTTATAATTACTCCAGCGGTTTACAACAGCGACGGATGGGCGGTTGAACCATATGTCGACCTGGGAGACGCCTTTTATACCGACATCGCAAACTATTCCGTCGGCATTCAAGCGCCTGAGGGATATGTTGTAGCCGCAACGGGCGTGGAAAGCGAAAAAGGCGTTTATATCGCAAACAAAGTCCGCGACTTTGCCTTTTGTGCGAACCCAACCTTCAAAACGCTGGAATCCCAAGAGGGCAGAACCACCATCAAAGTCTACTATGGCGACGACTTGTTAAAAACAGCCCAACGCTTAATGGACACCGCTAAAAAGGCATACACACTCTATAGCGGAATATTTGGGGAATACCCCTATGAAACCTTAAGCGTGACCTGCAACGGCCTTACCGGCGGTGTGAGCGGCATGGAGTATCCCACTCTTATCATGATATCCCCGGAGATGGCCATTGAAATGCTGGACGAGATAGGCGTGGATACTTCAAGCCAGGAAGAAATGGTGTATTATTTAAATTCAATAGACAGGACTGTGGCTCACGAAATAGCCCACCAGTGGTTTTACGGAATCGTAGGCAACGACCAGATCAAGCATCCCTGGCTGGACGAGGGCATATGCCGTTACGCTGAATATCTGTATGAAAGAGTTTATTACAAGGATGTGACGGCAGAGACTTTTTACCCTATGGAAGACCGGCTGAAAGATATGAACACAATGGTAGTGGGAAAAGACAAGCAATTTGTTAAAAACACCACCGACATGAATTATACCCTGTACGATTGGTCCGAAAAGGATCCCATGGGCTACGGAGAGGTTTACGATAAAGGCGCTTCACTGTTTTATGAAATGCAAAATATGATGGGATATGATAATTTCGTTTCAGCCCTTAAGGATTACGTCAATGATTTTGCCTTTAATTTTGTCACCCCGGAAAAATTCAAAGGCTTCTGGAACAGTAAGGGGGATTTCTCAGAACTGTTTGACTTATATTTGAAATAGATGTAGTTCACAATCACATAAAAAGGCCTTCGTGTAGAATAGACGGGGGCCCTTTTTGTTTTTGCATCGTTTTATTCTATGTTACCATATACTTTATCAGGCATTTATCAGGCGTTTTTTTATATAAATTTCATTCAGCTATTAAGCTCAAGCAGGTTACACTGGACACTAAAAGTCTATAACAACGTTCTTTCAGTTATAGAAGCCGTTTTCGGGGTAGGTAATGTAAAACCCATACCTTCACACAAATGCTTAAACCGACGCTACAAATGAATTTGTGCGAGAACGCACGATAAAGGCAAAAGATAAATTCGAAACCGCTATGCGCCCGTCATTCCAGCAAGGTTAACCCAAAACCTCATCATCTCTGAAAATACGATATGAATCAAACGACAGCAAAAGAATATCACATGGTAAAACCGTGCGTTAACTTAAGACAAATTGGGCAGACTTCCGATATATTGCTTTTGCAGTAAAATAATGATAATATAATGCAAAATAAACGAGGAGGCGCATGGCTGTGATTCTTGTAACGGGAGGCGCCGGCTACATAGGAAGCCATACCTTAGTGGAGCTGCTCAACAGCGGCTATGAAACGGTTATTGTGGATAACCTGAGCAACAGCAAAAGGGAAGTAGTGGATAAAATACGCGCTATCACCGGGAAAAAACCGGCCTTTGTTGAGGCGGATATACGGGACGGCGCCGCCATGAAGCGGCTGTTTAACGAATATGATATTGACGCGGTTATCCACTTTGCGGGGCTAAAAGCAGTAGGAGAATCCGTAAAAAAGCCGTTGGCTTATTATGATAATAATGTCTGCGGAACCATCCGCCTACTCGAGGCGATGAAAGAGCATGGCGTACATAAGCTTATATTCAGCTCCTCGGCCACGGTATATAAAGAAGGCAATCCGTTGCCCCTCAATGAGGAAGGGGAATTGGGCTGCACCAATCCTTACGGATGGACCAAGCTGACGATTGAGCAGATACTGCGGGACGAATGCGCCGCATCTTCGGAATGGTCCGTCGCCCTTCTAAGGTATTTCAACCCAATCGGCGCCCACGAGACAGGCTTGATAGGCGAGGATCCTAACGGTATACCGAATAACCTGATGCCGTATATTTCGCGCGTCGCCGCCGGCAGGCTGGACAAGCTCCATGTTTTTGGGAACGATTATCCGACCCCCGACGGGACGGGCGTGCGGGATTATATTCACGTGGTGGATCTTGCCAAGGGCCATGTGAGCGCGCTGGAATACATCGAGTATCACAACGGCTGTGAGGCAATTAACCTTGGAACGGGCCGGGGATACAGCGTGCTTGAGGTGGTAGAAGCGTATAAGCGCGCGTCCGGAAGGGACGTGCCCTACGTTATAGACGGCAGAAGGCCGGGGGATCTGGCCGAATTCTACGCGGATCCTGAAAAGGCCCTTACGCTTTTGGGCTGGCGCGCCGAATACGGTATTGAGGATATGTGCGCCCACTCATGGCTGTTCGAAAGCGGATTGTAAGCATGGACGCTGGAGGGAATAGATAGGTTGACGAAAGTTTCCGTATACAGCTTCAGAAAGGCGCTCGTATTCTTCAGCAAAGCGCTTATTGCGACTGCGACGTTGCTGGCGTTTTTGTTTGTATTGACTGAGTATTATCCATCCGCGCTGTTTTACTATAAAGGGAATATCATACTGGCGTTCCTGTACTTTCTGGTATTTTTCATATACGCTACGACATATGGCTGCTTCAAAATAGGTATTCTTCGCTTGCGGGAGCTGATCTTTTCCTACGTGCTTGCCGTAACGCTGACCAATTTTATTACCTATATCATGCTGTCCCTGATTTCGGAGACTATGCTCAACCCTCTGCCGCTTCTGGCGCTTTGCGTCGTCCAAATTGCCGCGGGCGCGGGATTGTACGTACTGGCGAACAAGCTGTATTTCATTCTATACCCGGCGCGCGATACGATTGTGATATGCGCGGATACGCGGCGCGATATGGATATTGTACGCAGGTTTCGCCAGCTTAGGGAAAGGTATAATATCTGCTGCGTATGTTATGAATCCGAGGATTATGAAACCATACTTGGGCATATTGACGAGTATTCCACCGTGATTCTAGGCAATATCGACGCTTCTCTCAGAACAAGGCTTATCGCTTACTGTTTTGAAAGCAACAAGCGTTTGTTCATCACGCCTACCATGGAGGATATCATGCTTAATAATGCGCATGAGACGCACATCGGCGATTCTCTGGCGTATCTGTGCAAGAACCGGACGTTTACTATGGAGCAGATAGCTATAAAGCGCGTTATGGATATTCTTGTTTCATTTGCCGGTCTGGTTATCACGCTTCCTGTAATGATCTTTACAGCCATCGCCATCAAAGCTAACGACGGCGGAAAGGTTTTTTACAAGCAAAAGCGCCTTACGCGCAACGGCCACGCGTTTATGCTTATAAAGTTCCGCAGTATGATAGAGCAGGCTGAAACGGATTGCGGGGCATGCAACGCCTTAAAGCAAGACGACAGGATTACCCCGGTCGGCAGGTTTATCCGCGCGGCCCGCATAGACGAGCTTCCTCAGCTAATCAATATATTAAAGGGAGAGATGTCCCTAGTAGGGCCAAGGCCCGAACGCCCTGAGATGTATGAAAAGTATTGTTTGATATTCCCCCAATTCAGCTACCGGCTTAAGGTCAAAGCCGGGCTTACGGGTTATGCGCAGATATACGGCAAGTATAACACGCCTTTTGAGGATAAGGTTAAGATGGATCTGCTGTATATCGAGAACTCCTCCCTGTTAATGGATTTAAGGTTGTTATTCTATACGATTAAGGTTATATTTATGAAGGAGAGCAGCGAAGGGTTTGATGGGAAGGACTCCGCGCACGCGCAGAGCGTTAAGAATAAAGGAATGGAGGATAGTTGAAAAAACAGTGTGAAGGCTGTTATCTTAAAAATATAGTACAAAACAAAAATACTCATTGACAGCTTGTTTATTAAATGGTACAATTTTAAACTGCATTAGCATGGGCAAACTGCGGCTTAACGGCTTACCAAAGCCATTTTTGCGGCGGTTTATGGTATGTTTTTCTCCTTTACGGGGAATAATCCATTGCCGGAAGGTATCTGGCAATAGATCCCAAATTCGGCTACATTAGTTAGGAGTGAAAGCGGATGGCGCATGATGTTAAAATGGGTAAGCAAGTACGAAAAAGCTTTTCCAGAATTGATGAAGTTCTGGATATGCCGGACCTTATTGAGGTGCAAAAGAAATCCTACAAGCGTTTTGTAGAAGAAGACCTCCGAGAGGCTTTGGCGGATGTTTCTCCCATAACGGATTACTCTGAAAAGCTTGTGCTGGAGTTTGTGGATTATTATATTGATTTTGAACATCCCAAATATTCGGTTGAAGAATGTAAGGAGCGGGACGTAAATTATTCCGCCCCGCTCAAAGTGATTGTTCGCCTCATTAATAAGGAAACCGGAGAGGTAAAACAATCCGAGGTGTTTATGGGCGATTTTCCGCTCATGACGGATCAGGGTACGTTTATTATCAACGGCGCCGAGCGCGTTATTGTCAGCCAGCTCGTCCGTTCCCCCGGGGTGTATTATACCAAAAGCATCGACAAGGTCGGTAAAGAACTTTATGCAGCCCAGGTCATCCCGAACCGCGGCGCGTGGCTGGAATATGAGACGGACAGCAATGAAATATTATATGTAAAGATAGATCGCCAGCGAAAGGTATCCATTACCGCACTCTTACGAGCGCTTGGATATGGCTCCAACGCACAGATTATCGAGCTGCTGGGAGAGGATGAAAGGCTTTTAATCACCTTGGACAAGGACTCCACTCAAAACGTGGAGGAAGGCCTTATTGAAATTTACAAACGCCAGCGGCCTGGCGAGCCGCCTACCGTTGAGAGCGCAAGTTCGCTTCTCAACTCACTTTTCTTCGACGAAAAACGTTATAACCTTGCCCGGGTCGGCCGGTACAAATTCAATAAAAAGCTCTCGCTTGCCGCGCGCATAGCCGGCATGACGTGCGCCGAACCCGTTATCCAAGAGGGTACGGGCGAGCTGTTGGCGGAGGCGGGGGAAATTATAACGCGCGAAGCCGCCGCAAAAATTGAAAACGCTGGAATTGCCGGCGTTTATGTCATGGCGGAAGATAAAAAAGTTAAAGTGCTTGGAAACCGGTTTGTCGACGCTTCCGGTTATCTTGATTTTAATCCGGCTGACGCCGGCCTTAACGAGAAGGTGCATTATCCTACTTTGATGGAGCTGATTAAAAAAGCTCAAGGCATTGAAGGGGATGATAGAATCGCCTTTTTCAAAGAGCATACGCACGACCTTATCCCGAGGCATATTATTCGGGACGACATTGTGGCTACCATCAGCTACATGATAGGCCTGGCCCACTCCGTCGGCCATACGGACGATATCGACCATTTGGGCAATCGCCGTATTCGTTCCGTGGGCGAGTTGTTGCAAAACCAAATCCGCGTGGGGCTTACGCGGCTAGAACGCGTGGTGCGCGAACGCATGTCCATTACGGATCTTGATAACATTACTCCCGCGAGCCTTATCAATATCCGGCCCGTCACGGCGGCTATAAAAGAATTCTTCGGCTCGTCGCAGCTATCCCAATTTATGGATCAGACCAACCCGCTCGCTGAGCTGACGCACAAGCGCCGCCTTTCAGCGCTCGGGCCGGGAGGGCTTAACAGGGACAGGGCGACGTTCGAGGTCAGGGACGTGCACTTCTCACACTATGGCCGCATGTGTCCCATTGAAACGCCGGAAGGACCCAATATCGGGCTTATCAACTCGTTGTCCACCTACGCGCGCATTAACGAGTACGGTTTTATTGAAGCGCCGTACCGCAAGATCGATAAGGAAACAAGCAGCATTCTGGACGAGGTGGTGTATCTGACCGCGGACGAAGAGGATAACTTCATCGTCGCGCAGGCGAACGAGCCGGTCGTTCGGCGCGAAGACGGTTCCATGTGGTTTAAAAAGGATCATGTGGTCGCAAGGCTGCTCGACCAGATCATTGAGGTGAAAAGCTCCGAGGTCGATTATATGGACGTTTCGCCTAAGCAGCTTGTATCGGTCGCCACGGCCATGATACCGTTCCTGGAAAACGACGATGCGAACAGAGCGCTGATGGGCTCGAACATGCAGCGACAGGCGGTACCGCTTTTAAAGCCCGAAGCGCCTATCGTTGGGACGGGTATGGAATACAAGGCCGCTCACGATTCGGGCGTCGTCATTCTAGCCAAAGAATCGGGCGCGGTGGTTTCGGTAGACGCCGGGAATATCGTGGTCGAATCGGACGACGGCGTACGGCATCACCATAAATTGATCAAGTTTAAACGCTCCAACCAGGGTACGTGCATTAACCAGCGCCCAATCGTGAAGCTCGGCGAGCGCGTCGAAAAAGGCCAGGTTTTGGCCGACGGCGCGTCTACGGCGAACGGCGAGATCGCGCTTGGAAGGAACATCCTCATCGGGTTTATGACTTGGGAGGGCTATAACTATGAGGACGCCGTGCTTATCAGCGAAAAGCTGGTGAAGGAGGATGTCTATACATCCATTCATATTGAGGAGCACGAGACGGAAGCGCGGGATACGAAGCTGGGCGCTGAGGAAATCACGCGCGATATACCCAACGTCGGAGAGGATGCGCTGTCCGATCTGGATGAGCGCGGTATTATCCGTATTGGTGCAGAAGTTCGTGCCGGAGACATCTT
>OHLH01000062.1_pt1 | contig 67677 bp, 56 predicted proteins | sample 1569061 | NCBI WGS metagenome assembly OHLH01 (sample SAMEA3879603, study PRJEB24766) | human gut metagenome | biome: human-associated habitat; feature: feces | place: USA | collected 1985/1987
GCCATGCGGCAGCAGATAACTGTCCGTCACACGGTCGTAGCCTTCGTTGAGAGCGTGGTCAGACGCGACCGTTGCCTTGCCGCGGATGGCGTCTTTGAAAGAACTGTTGTAATAGGTAGATGTAATCATTTGTATTTTCCTCCTTTTTTGTTGTTGGGGCAAATACCCCGTTTGAAAGCGCGGTTTCCCGCGCGTGGCCCCACGCCCGTTGCGCAGGCAAAAGGTCACAGAGATTTGACCGCCCCAACCGGTCACGGTTCGAGTCTCGGATCGCATTCCGTGCAGATCAGCGTATCGCTGTTGATCGCCCTCAGTTCATGCTGGTCGTGCCACGGACATAGGACGCGCATCCGCTTGGCATTGGGCACTTTCCCTCCCGATATGCTCTCCAGCGCGAACAAACCGCTCCTCTGCTCTGTAAGGCAAAGGTCATACCGACCGTCCCCCAGTGCGGCATTTCGAGATATAGCTCCGAACGTGTTCCTGTATGCGCCCATAAGCTCGAATAGTGAATGGGGATCACATGGTTTTGCATTTCTTCCTCCATCCTTTAGCGGTATCCGCGGGCAATGCAATGATCGACCGCCTCCATACGACTGCGGAAGTACACCGTGCTCCTCCCGTTTAATACCATCCATCTTGCCGGGTTTTGCAGTTTGCTCTGCATAACCATGACCGGGTATCCATCCTTCGTGCGCAGCACATACAGGCAGCGATACCTGTCGTTCTCCACATCGGACGGACAAATGTCGAAAAACGCATCTTTAACTTTCATGTTCATTCTCCTTTCATACTTTGAGTTCATATTTGTTGCGGCAGCAGTCCAGCAGTTCGTTTATGGCGTCAAAGCTAACACTGCCGTTTTTCCATTGCAGACGCCATCTTGGGTCGGAAAGCCACAGGCTGTATTGGATCGCTATATTGCCGCAGGCTTTTGCTTCGATGACTTTCACAGTCTGATATCGCTGCTCGCCCCATTGCTCCTTTATTTTCCTCACCTCTTTTCTCGTGTGGCAGATCGTGGCAGGTCAAAACAACCGTTCTCTAAAAGGAGCATATTTTGAAACAGCCATATGGACTAGCCACATCCTGCCCCAGTGTGTTCATGCCAAAAACTCCTTTGCCTCTTTCAGCCTGTATCCGATAAGCACCGTGGTCTTGTCACCGCCGTTTCGAGGCCGTTTTCTGACAATACTTCCGATGGTGTGAAGCGCCTGATTGAAGTTCCGATTATTTTCCGGGTAGCAGCCGTTGTCATAACACCATTGCCGATACGCCGCATATACTTCCGCAGTCTTCACTTCACTGCCATTCACGCTTCCAAATTCTCCTCAGAAAACAGCCGCATCTTGTCGCTTTCATGACCATATGCCTTGGTGGCGTCTGTCACCGCTGACGGCGGCGTCAATCCTTCGTTGCAAAGCGCCGCATAGCCTGAAACCAACCAGTTAAGGATGGCGCTCTGCGTTTTCGGCTGTGTAAATTCTTCTTTTAGCGTTTTGTCCTGCTCCCATTCCTCAAAATGCCTGTCGAACGGGATGATAAGGATGCGACCGCTGGAGAACAGCGTCATATCGTTGATAACGGGCAGATAGTTGGCGTTCACATATAGTTTGAACTGCGGCTGGAAGTCGAAGCTGTTTTCGTTGAGAAAACGGGCGTTCTGTGTATCGTTGCCGGTCATGCTCTTGACCTGTGCGGCATTCAGCACAAGCCCACGGCTCGGTTCAGAGATATTGGCGAAGCGGATGCCCGCAAGCCTTGCGATATCCTCACTGGGATTTTGGCTGTTGACGTTCTGCTTTTGCGTAATGCTCTCAGGTCTGACCGCTCTGCCGTAATCGCCCATGATACGCAGGACGCTTTCCATGAGCGTTCCTTTTCCGTTTCGAGTAGTCGCGCCAAAGAGGATGAACATACACTCGAAGCGCGTATCGCCGCTGATCGCATATCCCAGCGCCTTTTCAGAAAGCGGGTATTCTCTTTATCACCGCTCATGATCTCGTCTATGAACTGCTCAAATCGTTGGCAAGCAGCGGACGGGTCATATTCCACGGGTGACATCTTTGTCAACTTGTCCTTTGGATCGTGTGCACGGAAAACCATCGGTGCGAAGATCGAGCGTTCCGTTTTTACAGTTGAATAAGTAACGATCGGCGTCGAACTCCTCCATAGAGACCGGATAAACGCTTTGCGCTTCCTTCAGATATATCTCCCGAAAGCGGCGTTGCTGCCATTTGCGGCTCTCATTAAGGTAGTTCATGCGGACTGCTTCGTCCTTCAGCGAAAGTGTGTATATCATCAAGCTGTCAGCAAGGTCTTTGCACAGTTCCATCGCTTTGAGCGACCCGATATCCGCCGCCCAGCGAGAGCCGTCGTACACATACCATTTCTTCCGTTCCGGCACATATCGGGCAATGCTCTTGTACACATCAGCAAACAGCCTGCCGAAGCCGATATCGCCACCGCGATACCGCTGATCGTTGACTGGGTCGAAGTGGATAAGCGTTTGAAGGATATCGTTAAAGTCCAAGGATGCTCTTGCTGACGACCGAATCGTCTGATAAAAAGCTGCCAGGAACAGATCCCAGCCGAGGTGTATTCTTGATCGGCTTCACCATATACTGCTCCAGTACGGTCATGAGTGCTGCCGAGCGTTCTTCCACACCACGCTCATAGATGGCGTTGCCTGTCAGGGCAACGAATTTGTTCGTATATCCTGCCACATACACTTCAAGCCCCATTTTCTGATGGTTGATGTAGTAGCGGCTTTTGTCATATGACAGCCCGGATGCCAAGAAGATGATGCGAACACCTGTGCCGGACGGGCTGTACTCCGTATACGAATCCATCGTATCGACGATGTCCTGTGCCCTATCCGACAGTTTGCCGTCCGTGACGCAATGGTCGATGTCCACGGCGCAAAACCCATCGAACACTCCCATACCGATGCCGTCATATTCGGACGCCGCACTCTTGATATGCTGAAAGTCGGTAAAGCTGCGCCTGTCGGTCGAGTTGGCACAACTTCCGTTCAGACGATACGGTACTTTCGTCCGTTTTCCATTCCGTTCCTCATATCGCCACAGGCAGCACAGAGCATCGGTCTTTATCTTATCCGGCAGTTTTTCATACATCGCTTTTCACCTCCTTTTTCCTGTATGCTGTGCTTCCGCATCATTCGCATTTTTCCGTCGTTTTCATAAGCCATTGAGAAAACCCCTCCACGGGGATCAATATGCGCGTGCCGACACGCATCAAAGGAAAGCCGGGGCTGCGTACAAGTGCATATGCCTTGGGTAAGCTGATACCCATGCGTACCGACAGTTCCTGAACACTCATAGTCAGTTTTTCCATTCTGATTCTCCCTTCAGTTTTGTTTTTGCGTCCTCTTCCGTTTATCGTTCCTGAGCAGCTGCGCTCCCCGTATTTCTTTGCAAAAACGCTCCGGCTATTTGCCATCGTGGCATTCCCGCAAAGGGTATCTGTCGCGGCAGGACTGTGAGATTATCAAGGTGCGCTCACACAACTTTGCTATTGTGTTTATCACAATTCTACGGTAGAATATATCCGTAAGCAATTTTCTATCGGTAAGATTAGTAGTAATGGAAGGAGTCTATCGGTAAGAAAGAGGTGTGTATGGCGGGCAGAGATAGCAGGCCGTTGTTCGTTCTCGATAGTCTGAATGAGAACAGCATCCTAACGGCAAGGTTTAGCAACTATCTGGTCGATTCTCGGCGAGACGGGCTTTACATATGCGCTCACTTGGAGCCAAAGCAATTGCCGGAATTCCAGTACGGTTATCAGCTGGAAAGCGGGAGTCTGTTAGTATCGCTATGCAATTTGCACCTTGATACGACGGGGAAAGACCAACGCGCAGCCACCAACGCGATCATTGATTGGTGCAAAAAGTATGCACACCCATACTATCTGGACTATTGCACATTGGGGCAGTATGATTGGCGTCAACGCAGTGATGCGGATTATTGGGATACCATTGTGAATGTACTTGAGAACTACGAATTTCCACTACAGCAAATGCTGGACGACCTTCTGAAGTTGTATGAGGACACAGAGATACTGCGTCGATTCAGTTGTGTCCGAGCGAATGAGCCGATAACGCGAAAACTCCCGAACACCGAACGGGCACAGCAATATGAGAACATCGGGAATTTAGAGGAAAAAGCGCAACTGCGGATAATGGAAAGATTTATATCAGAGCTTCCGCGGACATCATTGGCTCTCCTGATAGATGAAGTGGGTGACTTCAAAATGCAGCCGCGCTTCATGAGCGTGTTCGATGCGGCATATTACTCTTTAGCGCGGCTGTCTATCACGCCGGCGGAACACACATCGGAATACGGTGAGCCCCTGCCGATAGGCGTCTGCGATTGCTGCGGGCGGTTATTTGTCAAGAACGGGAATAGGCAGAAATTCTGTGATGATATAGAATGTAAGAAAGAACGGAATCGGCGGAAATCACGGACGGCGTATCTACATAAAAAGGAACAACAGTCATAGAGCCATCACCATCCAACGAAGACCAGTTTATATGATAGAGAATGCTGTATGATTCGTGTTAGTAAGGAGCGACTATGATATCCAACGATACATTACAGACAATATCTCATATGTTCTGCGGCGATATTGACGGATACTACCACTATAAATCCGGCTCGAAGTTGGTCGCCTTTTTCAATGAATACTTCCATCGGAATGATAAGTATGGTCAGGGATTTCCGTCTCGTTGGGCATATGTATATGACAGATTGGTCGAACTGCATAATGCCGGCACTTTTGACTCTTTCTTAAACCTTGTATTAAGTAAGGCGTACCTCATGCGAGAGGGTGATTTATCAGAAGTAGAGGCTGCTGAACAGGCTGAGAAGAATTTTCGAGAGTTTAACCGTATCGTACAAAGAGATCTCTACATAATTACACATTCCGGTGGCAAGTACCATCTTTGTGCGGAGAACGCTGATTTAGTGCTTGTTGGCAGTGGTGGATTTGCAAACGTATACCGCCAAAAATCAACAGGAATGATACTAAAGAAGCTGAAAGACGATTATTTGACTGACAAAGGTATTCGTAGCCGATTTAGGCGTGAGTTTAGTATTACGCAATCTCTTCAGGATACGCACGGAGTGATCGAATTATACTCTTTTGATGAGAGTACCTGTTCGTACACGATGGAAGCCGCAGAGCAAACCCTTGAACGATATATTTTGGACTCCACTATCACTGATGATATCCGCACAAACTGTATACGACAGATTCTGTATATCATGACAGCGGTACATAAACGGGATGTTATACACCGTGATATCAGCCCAAACAATATTTTTATTATGCATGGGAAGCTAAAAATCGCGGATTTTGGACTTGGAAAAGACTTGAATGTCTTTACATCACATCAGACGATGCACACAAACATGGTTGGGCAGTATTACTACTGTGCGCCCGAACAGTTCATGTTACTAAAAGATGGAGACAAGCGCAGCGATGTGTACTCATTAGGGCGCGTCATTAATTTCATTATGACTACAGACCCAATAAATTCGCATCATATTTACCGAAGTGTGACAGAAAAAGCGACTAATAGTGATGCGGCATATCGGTTTGCAGATGCCAGTCAGCTTTCGACATTTTTTGAAAAGAGCGTCACATTTCATCAAAAAACAGAGAACGAGACAGCCATTTGGGAGAAAATGGCCGCAGGCTTATTTGACGTTGATATAGAGACATATCTTTACGAGCTAACATCAGAAAAAATGTCACGGCTCCTCTTGGATCGGAAGGCTGGGTTGACAAATGCCTTTTTACAATTCATGAATCTCGATGACGCTCATGCACAGCATATAGTTCAAAGCGTCGCCAGCACATATCACGAAGTCTGTGGCCGTTCATTTTCAGCATATGATCCATTCGCCTCGTTTGCATATCGTGTATTACAAGGAGACTATTCATTTGTTGTGAAGGAAACGGCTGCCAATATACTCAGATATGTCGCTGTTGATGTGAATCGGTATTCCGCTCAACGTCTCGTTGAAGAAATAAAGCAAGTAGGCATTGAACCGATGCTGGAGGAAATTCTGGATTCCTAAACCATGATGAACGAATGCATTTCTATCTGCAAGTGGACTATAAGTCTACGCAATCAACAGATTGTATCAATCCTCGGGTGCAATGCCATGAAGGGTTGACAAAAAAGATGTCAACCCTTTTTTCTTAGGATTCATGCGGGCTTGCTGGCTTTTTGGAGTGAAGTCTGAAAACTATGTTTACCGTGGATGTCCAACCTAAATAGCGGATTATAAAATTCGTACTGCACCAAAAGCGGGGCCGAAGTCTTAAAAAAGACAACGACCCCGCTTTTTTGTTTCTTTACTAGCTGGCATTTTGGTCGGACGATGGGGAAACCTAATAGAAATACTCAATTGGGGGACCTTTATGTTATCCGTATGCTTGCCAGGTACAGGCGGGATGCTGCCTTTGCCTCAGCGGTGGCTGTCCTGCTGTTGGATTGAATATCAGGGGGGCGCTCTGTTAATCGACTGCGGAGAGGGCACACAAATCTCTCTGCGTGAGGCTGGCTGCAAGCTGAGCCATTTGAAGATGATCCTAATCACCCATTTCCACGCCGACCATATCATGGGGCTGCCAGGCTTGCTGCTCTCGCTGGGGAACACTAGGTACACAAATTCCCTGCGTATCGTGGGACCGCCGGGTCTTAAAAAACTGCTGTCCGCGCTTTTGGTGGTCGCACCCATTCCCTTCCCGCTGACAGTAACGGAACTTTTACCGGGCGACGAGCTGCCCGGCTGGAAGGGACTGACCATAACCTGCCGGGCGCTAGACCACGGGACGCCCTGCTACGGTTGGCGTATGGAAGTCGCACGCAAACCGGTTTTCAACCTCGAAAAAGCGAAACAGCTCCACATCCCACAGCAGTATTACCGAATACTCCACGCCGGGGAACCGGTTACACTTGAGGATGATCGGCTGATCCTGCCCGAGCAGGTGTTAGATGGGGCGCGTGAACCGATCGTCGTTAGCTATTCAACGGACACCCGTCCGGTGAAGGCTGTGGAAGAGCTGGGAAGAAACGCCGGGTTGATGATCGCTGAGGGGCTTTATGGAGACAACGACCAAGCTGAAAAGGCCCATGAAAAGGGGCATATGGTGTTTGGAGAGGCCGCTCGACTGGCACAGCGGGCCGGAGCGAAGCGCCTCTGGCTCACTCATTACAGTCCGGCGCTCACCGATCCGAAGGCAGCGGTGATATTTGCTGATGAATGGTTTCCCGATTCTGTCGCGGCGCACGACGGCATCAGGCTTGAATTGGGATAAAGGGACATTGCGGGTGGAGTATGCTGGACGAAAGCATGTCATGGAACCACAGAGGAACGCAAGCCATCTATACTGAAGTAACCCAAATTTTTTCAACAGCCTTTAATATGATATTTTTTTGAAGCAGTGAAAGTCTGACCTTTGAACTGTGCGCACGTCCGACTATCGGCAGATGATTCGTGTTAGCAAGAAAAATTTGCCTGACCTGGTTTATGTGAGATATGTTTTATTTTGTGGCCGCGTTTTTCTCAAACTTTTTTAGGAGCCAACCTTTCTAGGGTTTTCATTGCAGTAAATAAGCGGCCGAAGGGAATCCCCCTCCGGCCGCTTGCTGATATCCTTGCTTTGAGTTTTTTTCTATACTATCGGTAGCCGCCACTTCACCTTTTCATGAAAAAAACACCTGGAGTTTTCAACTTTTCTATGTATAAATGAGAGATAAATGATATTTATCGCTTGCACGAACAGCAATTCCACACATTTACAGTTGCCGAGGACGTATTGTTCGAAAGATTGGGATCATGCGTTTGAGAGCAAACTGTCCCTGTGTTATAGATGCAACCTTTTGCGCACTGGCTGACAATTCCAGCCACTAAGATGGATACTGAGCTGTTCGCCGCCAGATCGCCAATTGTAAGGCTTCCCTCCCATTTGCTCCATGAGCTTCCGCCGTCCACAGAAACAATCGGATTGCACAATTCATCCGGCAGCAAATCGGAAACCTCCACTTGTTCGGCTGTTTCCGGCCCGGAGTTGGCAATGGCCAGCGTGTAGGTCAGATACTGACCACGAATCGCTTGATTGGGATAGGCTGATTTCTGTATGGAAAGATCTGCGCCTCTCTCCCCACCCTGCACAGGTGTATTGTCGGTATCTGTATTGTTGTCCGGATTGAGGTCCGGCGTGGTACTGGTAGCCACTGCCGTATTGGAAATCATACCGCAGGCAGAACGAGTAACCGTTCCGCGAATGAGAACCGTTCTGCTTTGCCCGGCAGCGAGCTCGCCCAACAAATAGGGATTTGTCCAGATGTTCCAAGTCGCTCCGCCATCTATAGAAAACTGCACATTCTCCAACTCAGGCGGAATCTCATCATAGACAATCACATTCTGCGCATCGTCCCGCCCGTTGTTGGTAACGGTAACGGTATACGTAAGCAGTTCTCCCGCAGCGGCGACTGCCGGCTGGGCGGTTTTGGAGACGGAGAGGTCTGCCTCGGTGCTGATATTGGTGATATTTGTACTGGTGTTATTTGTCGTATCAGGATCAGGCGTATCGCTGCTTACCACGGCTGTGTTGACGATGCTGACGCTTGCCGTTGCACAAATCACAGCGCGTATCAAAACGACGATGCTGCCGCCCGCCGCCAGTGTGCCCAAAACATAGGAACCGGACCATGGCTGCCAGGTGACGCCGCTATTCAAAGAGAATTCCGCATTCAATAGACCGGCGGGTATCGTATCTGTCAGCACAATGTTCTGCGCGGTGTCCGGTCCGGCGTTGGAAATGGTCAGCGTATAGGTCAGCATGGCGCCGGGCTGCACCGGATTGGGATCGGAGCTTTTCACCACGGAAAGATCGGCCGACGGTTCAGCCGGTATCACCGGCGTTACAACCGTAGACGTGTTGTTATCCGGATTGGGATCGGGTGTGCCGCTGCTCACAACCGCCGTATTACTCAGACTCTCATCCGCATACGCAGGAACTGTGGCGCGGATCAGGAGCTGCTGAAAAGAACCGGGCTGCAAATTTCCTAAGAATATAGTGCCGTTAAAGGGAACCCATGTGGCTCCTCCATTGGTGGAAAACTCCGCATTCAGCAACCCAGCGGCAAGCTGATCGGCTAAATCGGTGTTTACCGCTACCGACGGCCCCGCATTTTGTATTTCAAGCGTATAGGTGATGACCTCACCCGCAAAAATCGGGCTTGGATTCGCAGTTTTGACGACTGAAAGATCGGCCGACGGTTCAACCGGCGTGACGTCGGTTGAGGTATTGTTGTCCGGGTCGGGGTCAGGGGTACTGCTGCTCACCACGGCTGTGTTGACGATCTGGCCGGAAGCGGAGGGGCTGAGTGTCCCGCGGACGAGTATGGTTCGGTTTTCGCCTGCGGCAAGCGAACCCAATGCTAAGGAGCCGCTCCACGGGGCGAAGGTTCCGCCGCCGTTTGTGGAGTATTCCGCATTAGAAAGGCTGGAGGGAATGTCGTCTGTCAGTACCACGTTTTCCGAGGCTGAGGGCCCTGCGTTTGCCACGGTGACGGTATAGGTCAGCATATTGCCTGGTATCGCCGGGCTAGGGGCGGCTGTTTTCACCACAAAGATATCAGCCAGCGTGCTCACTTCCACAGGCACCTCATTGGAGGTTTCGTTGAAGATGCCTGGAATACCTCCCTCTATCGGCGTGTACGAATAGGTGATATTGGCGCTGTTCAGGGCCGGGTTTGGAGTCGGAATCTCGGTCACAAGTGCAGCGAACTCGACGGTGACGGTTTCCCCACCGGGTACGTCCGGCAGCACAAATCCGGCGTTTGGATCAGCACCCGGGTCGGTTGTTCCATTGACAACCACGCTTCCTGAAACGAAGGCCAGACCGTTGGGAATCGTATCCTGGAAATACACATCCGTAAGGGGGCTTTGACAGGTGTTGGTGAATGTCACCGTGTAGTTGACGGTCTCCCCAACGTTTGCGGTTTGTCGGTCGACAGTTTTGACGGGGACGAACCGGGGTTCCAGAATCTCGTTAAAGGAGATGTCGTCGATTGCGTAATCGTTTCCGATTACTTCCGAACCTTCGCTCAAAAACTCGACAGTAAGGCTGGTGTTGTTCTGTGAGTTGATAACGCTGCCTATCTGTTTCCATTCCGGCGCATTGACGTTGACGGGAATAAGCGCGCCAAGGGTGGCGTTGTATAAAACGTCGCCGTTTTCGCCCAGGATGCGCACGCCAAGCTCCGGATTTGGATAACCGTTGACCTTAAACAGATTGAGGATCCAGGAGGTGAACAGATAATTGGTGTTAGGCTGCACCGTCACTGTATCCCGAAAAAAGACCGCGCCGGGATCAAATCCATTTACCACCATAAACCGACCGGTTTCGTTTCCCACCGTGTGATCCGCGATGCGCCACCACGCGCCGATTTGTGCGCTCATGGAGTTGTTCATAATGTTCTGAACCGTGTATTCCCCTCCCATTGGCGCAAAAATATCGGGATTGGGCAAAACGTAGGTAAAATCAGGCGTAACGCCGGGGTAGGGCTCGGTGGGCGCGCCGGTGTTGGCCGGAGTACCCTGTTCAAATGAGCCGAATGTCCCGTTGTCGGCGGCACTGATTAAATTATCTCCTGAGATGATGGCGCAGGGATCGAGAATTGCTTCTACCGGCGTATAGATGACCGGGCCATTGAAAAAGTTTAGATTGGTTAATGCGGTACCGGATACCGTGACCAGAAGCGTGTCCGGCGTCACGGAATCTAAGTTGGTGGAACCGGGCGGCGGGTTGTCTGCGGCGGTGATGGGCGGGTTGACGCCTGGAGGAATGGCCCCTGCCACAGCGTTTAAAAAATCGCCCGGCGTGGGGGATCCGCCCAAAGTTCCATAGGATTCTACAATCCTATAATTTCCATTGGGTACGTTAAGAAACGTATAGTATCCATCGTCATCCGTCAAGATGGTAAGCCTTTGGGTTGTATCGACATTCTGAAGGACGACAGGTATATTCGCAAGTCCCGAATCGCCGGCGGAAATCGTGGCGCTTCTGTCCCGATCGAATACTACCCTGCCTGATATGGTAGCCATTGGGTTTATGCACCTCCCTAAATAATTTATAAGAATCCCACAGGTAGCCTTGGTGAGTTAAATTATCACTTACATGATAAGCTGTCATGACCATGCTCCTATTTTCAATGTATGAAAGCTTGTGCGATACCGCTACTGGTTGGTATCTGAAAGCAGCGATTCCAGGGCGCCCTCCTCCGTTTGCTTGCATGTAGGCATTCGTTGCTTTTTCTTCTGCTTTTGATAGTCATTACCCGCCGAATACTCAATCACACAACACGTTGGATGCGGTATCTATTTCTCAACGCTTCCAATGCAATGTCCGCTTTGCTCCGACTTATTTTATATGAATTAGACATCTGCCCCGGAACCTTGCTCCTCCTTGTATGCAAAAGGTCACGCTCGTTTCGCCTGATCGGTTGTAAACGCCCTCGCAACTGCTCACTGTCGCTGCAACCTTTTGCGGAACCCTGCTCTTTGTTTGCTTATGGGTATCTTTTTTGTCAACGCTTCCTATCGTCTCGGACTATATATCTTTGCGGCGATTCTTTCTATTTGTCTATAATCTCTATTCCACATTGCCTATCCGACAAACCCAATCCAGCAACGACAGGCAATTCTGAATCCCTCTCTATTATCATATTACATATCCCTCAAAATCCCTTAGCTTTTCTTATTATACTATATTGGTATTTACGTATTAACTTGTTATATTTGTTATTAATTTAATATTTAAATTAATATAAATTGGTTGCTTTTATTTATTTTATTGCTCAAATTTTAATCCCATTTTGATAAGGTTAAATTACCTTTTTAAAGGCAAAGTTTACTTTAATTTATGTAGGTGTAGAGCCTTTTCTTGATGGGCACATGGAAAGCACCGTGTGAAAATGCCTGATAATATGGTGCTTTAGTTAGTAATAATGAGCGCTTGTTAACTAGCATGGTCCGAATATGCAGGATAACATCTATATACGACTCTTCATAAATTAAAGCAAGTCTAATTGTCACTGCAAATGATAAAGTTTGAAGCGACATATATTAAAAAACTTGCTAATATTCGGCTATTATGATATGTTAAATTTCACAGAAAAAAGGTGATAATTTTGAAGTTCAGCAGGATGATCGAACTGTTAAAAAAATGCGCTCCGAACTTTAAACCATATTTTCGTCTAAATATTGCTTTTATTGGTCTTACACAGCTCAATGTTTTTCTTGGGCTTATGTTACCGCTCCTTATCCGATTTTTGATCGACGAAGTGTTGACGAACGGTAAGTGGGAGCACTTTACACAAACAGCTATTTTTATTAGTGTGGCTATTGGTATAAACAGCCTGCTTGCTATTGTTACAAACATTGCTTATACACATCTAAGCGAGAACATCACCGCCACAAGTAGAGATTCTCTATTTTCATATATATTAAAAAAGAACCTTTCTTTTATGAACTCCGTTGGCGATGGGGAAATTGTTAATCGCCTGATAGAATCTCCTGAATACTTGCCTCGCGTTCCTTCCGTCTATTTAGAGCGTTTAATTACTTCAATTGCGATAATTCTTATCGTTTCAACTATTTTATTTGTGATTCAGCCGATCCTCGCGGCGATTTCGCTTATTTCAATACCTGTTTTTGTTTTTATTTATTTAAAAACAAGGAAGGTTTTTTTTGAACATCTGCAAGTTGCGCGTCAGGAAATAGGGAAATTAAGCGCGTTTTACACCGACATCTTGAGAAATTTCATGCAGGTCAAAAACAATGTGACTGAAGACGCGGAATGGAACGTTTCTAAAGAGCGAAACGCCAATATCAGAAAAGCCGGGATGAAGGCGGGGTATATCGGTGCATTAACGCATAACGTATTAAAAATTGTGACTCAGTTCAATCAATTGGGCATATTGTTATACGGCGCATGGCTTATACATAGCGGCGGAGACGATATGACAATCGGAACTTTAATCGCCTTTTACACATATCTTGGCATGCTGTATAGTCCTTTGGTCAGTATAATCAACACATTAAATGATCTTAATGGCGCACTTGTTGACATGGAGCGTTATCTTGAATTTTATAACCATGATAACGAAGAAAATTATGAAGGCGGCATTATTGTTTTCCCTAAAAGCGCTGGAATAGAATTCAAAAATATATATTTTGCTTATGGTGAAAACAAAGTGTTAAGTGATGTAAGCTTTAGCGTCGTCCCCGGCGACAAAGTTCTTCTGCTTGGGCAAAGTGGCGTTGGCAAATCTACAATAATTGCGCTTATCAAGCGTCTATATGATCCAGACAAGGGCAGCGTCTTAATAGGAGGCAAAGATATTTCAGACTACAATCTTGCAACGCTCAGAAAGAATATAATGTATCTGACGCAAGACGATTATATTTTCCCCGCGACTATCCGCGAAAACTTTAAACGATTTAATCCGGAAGTGATGGAAGAAGAAATTTTCTCCGCGCTTAATAAGGCTCAATTGTCTAGGGACTTTTTAAAATCAAGAAATATTCATCTTGATTATATGATTGACAAGAACGCAATTGCTTTTTCCGGCGGTCAGAGAAGAAGATTAAGCTTGGCGTTGGTATTCGCATCAAAAGCTCCGATTGTTATTCTTGATGAACCCTTCACCGGTCTTGATAGGGTTACTCAAGATGATTTGTGGAGAGAAATGAAAAATCACCTTGATGGCAAGACTCTTATCTTGATAGACCACAACTTCACTGATCAAAGTTACTTTGATCGTGTTTTAAAGTGTGAGTCGAACGAGATTAAGTTTGAATCAGTTAAAAATTGATATAAAAAATGCGCGTCAAGAACATCGGTGTATATGAGCTCATTAAAAAGTATGGTTACCTAAAACAAAAAGCATTACATACGAGGCGGCGCAGCACTATCGTATTTCAGAATTTGAAGCGAGTGTTAATATCGCTAAGTGCTAATCTTTTTATATTGAAGGATGTGGACAATTTGAAACAAGACAAAAAGAACAACGGATTATTCTTTCTGGCCTCGATAAGCCTGGTACTTTTTGGCGCGGTAAACGTGATTCTCGCGTTCTGCCTCAAAATCACGGTTGACGCGGCAATAGCTAAGGATCTTGCGGCGTTTGGTGAAGCGCTGCTTTTAACGCTTTGTACAGCGGTTTTAGATTTTGGTATGGGCGTTTTAAGCCGCCTTGCGCTGCAACAATACGTTAAACGCAGGCTTGTGCAGGCGAAGGCGCGCAGATTTGAGCAATTTTTAAGGGATGCCGCGGGCGATGAAACCGATATCGCCGCTTTTTCAACAGATGTTGATTTATTGTACGCGAACAATTATTTAAACAAGGGTATGCTCGTATACTACTTTGCCCAGTTCATCTTATCGGTAACCAGTATCGTTATATTGAGTTGGAAGGTTTCAATCGTAGTATTACTTACCATGTTCATGCCGCTTATCGTACCGCTTATCATGCAAAAACGGCTGCAAAAATCAACCGCGAGTTATACCGAGGGAATGAACGGCTATCTCTCCTTTGTGCAGGATGTAATGAACGGCGTTCAGGAAATAAGAACATACGGGGTTTTTAAATTTTTCTCAAACTCGCACAGAAAGCTCAACAATCAGGCGGAGACGCTTAGGCTGAAAAACAAGCTGTTAATCTATCTTAGCAATATTATATCAACCTTTATCAGTACGCTTTCATTTATCGCGACAATAGCCATTTGCGGTTATCTGACAATTACCGGCGAGGTTACGATGGGAACGCTCATCGCCGTCATTCAGCTTATTAACAGCATTGTCGGCCCGGTCGGCAATATATCTTCCGCAGTAGGAGAAATATCCGCAACCAAAGTTCTCGCTTCAAAATACGAAACGTTTTCAGAGATGGCCGCAGAAGCCGGGGCTCGCCCATCCGCAGTATCAAGAATCGAAGTTGAAAACCTCTCCTACTCTTATCGCGAACAGCAATACGTTTTGAAGGATATTAATCTGATATTTGAGCGCGGAAAGAAATATGCCGTGCTGGGCGAAAGCGGCTCCGGCAAATCGACGTTGGCGAAATTATTGGCAGGCCTGCTGGATGGGTATAGCGGCAATATTACGCTGTTCGATCCCGACGGCAATTCAATCCATCGAACCCCTCCCGATAGATTGGTTCAATATGTGGCCCAGGAACCCTATTTATTCAAGCTATCGGCGATAGATAACGTTTATTTTGGCGATAAGGAAAATGAAGAATCAATGATTACCCGGATGGGCAGGCTTGGCATCAGCGATTTGTTCAACGATCCATCCGCGCTTCTTTCAAACCGAGATCGTATATCAGGCGGTCAAAAGCAGCGGCTGGTAATTGCTCGGGCGTTATATCATAATCCCGATGTGTTGATATTGGATGAGCCAACGGCAAATTTGGATTACGAAACCTCTATAAATACTATCAACTATGTTTCGGATTCTGACTGTGGAATCTTGATAGTAATAACGCATAACGCCGATGCTCAGTTCCTAAATCAATTTGATGAAGTAATTACGCTGGCTGAAGGTACGGCAGTTCCCAAGGGTGGATTAAACTAACAGATAAACACGAACTTACGGCTGCATTGATAAAGCGCGGGGAAAACAGCGGATAGTCGTTTTAGCCTCGCGCTTATTGCATTTTTAAGTTCATACCCGCCTATGTCCTATCGTCACCCCTGTTAAATCCAGACATAAAAATTTTGAAGGGCGCTAATGAAAAATGGCGGCTGCAAGCTTAACCCATGCGTAAGCTGCATAGAAATATCAGCTTGCGTACCCTTAGAGCGTTTATCCAATCATTATGCGCTGATGAAATCCCTTACGTGCATTTAAAACAGAAACCGGGGCAACAATACAGCAAAAAAAGTCGAGCGTTAATTTAAATAATCCTCTAAACTACATATAAGGCGGTGATTGAAACGGAGCATCAGATAAAGGCAGTACAGCGCATGCAGGATTATATTGAGGAACACATTACGGAAACAGTAACGTTGTCGGATTTGGCCGAAGCGTCGCTTTATTCGCCGTGGCATTCATACCGCCTGTTCGTAAAGTGGCTCAATATGACGCCATCTGAATATATTCGCCGGCTTCGCCTTTCAAAATCCGCCATGATGCTGCGCGACTCAAAAAGCCGGATTATAGAAGCCGCGCTCGATGCCGGGTATGGCAGCGTTGACGGGTATCAGAGGGCGTTTTCGCGCGAGTTTGGCTGCAACCCCGGTGATTACGCCATGCATCCAGAGCCTCTGTACCTATTTCGCCCCTATGGAATTCAATACAAAGAAATAAGAAAGGAGAATGTTGTGGAGAAAGTAAAAACGGTATTTGTTCAGTTGGTTAAAAAACCCGAGAGAAGTGTAATGATTAAACGCGCACAAAAAGCGAATGATTATTGGACTTATTGCGCGGAGGTAGGCTGCGAGGTTTGGGGCCTGCTTTCAAGCGTTAAATCATTAAGCGGGGAACCTATTTGCTTATGGCTGCCGAAAGAGCACATCCGCCCGGGTACTTCCGAGTACGTGCAGGGCGTTGAACTGCCATTGGATTATGAGGGCCAAATCCCCGAGGGGTTTGAAATTATTAACCTTCCGGAATGTGAATACCTGATGTTTAAAGGCGAGCCGTTTGCGGAGGAGGACTTCAGGGAAGCTATAACGCAGCTGCGTCAAGCAATCGTCAGCTATGATCCCTCCTTAGCTGGTTATGCCTGGGATGACTCCAACCCCCGTATTCAACTGGAACCGCTCGGAACAAGAGGCTATATCGAGCTGCTGGCGGTTAAGCCGCTGTAAGCATCCGCGCCGATTTATCCCCTTATATCGGATAGCCCGCTGAATTAGCGGGCTATCCATCTTCAATACTCATCTTTTGTTAAGGTGAACACTAATAATCCTTAAGATGGTTTAACGCTTACGCATACCTTGATATTCCAATTGTTCGTCAGCCAGTTAACGCTTTGCGGGCTGCGTTTTAAGCGCATCATTACAACAATAGCTTATGCCATTGTCTCACGGTCAAATTTTTGGCATGTCGGACAATAATAAATATTTCCGCCAAGATACGCTTCCCTGCAAATAGAATCACCGCATACCGGGCATGGCTTTCCCTTCGTATTGGAAGAAAGCTTGGTTTGATACCCGCCGGGGCGGCCGTAGAGATCCTTTTCCGTATCCCTTCCCCCTTTTTGCGTCATTTCCAGAATGGTTTGCTTTACGCTTTGAAATACCGCATGCCTTTGTGATTCTGTCAGGCTTTCCAGCTTGCGGCGCGGATGGACTTTGGCGTTAAAAAGGATATCCTGCAAAACGCCGTTGCCAAGGCCTGGGATGCGCTGTTGCGTGGCTAAAAAGGCTTTTATCGATAAGCTGGGTTTTACTTCATCCATAAGTAATGTAAAATATGCCTCGTCAAACGCTTGATCAAGCGGATTAAGCCTATGCTTCGAGCTTTTATAATAGCCTTCCTCCGCATTAATATCCATAAGCAACATACCGCCATACATTTGTACCGAGCAGAATATGACTGATAAATCATCAAATTCCATCAATAGCTGGTGCTTTTGGGGAAGTGGGGCGCCCGGTTGTAAAAACCGCACGTTTGTCCCATCGCAAAAAACCATTTTATAGCTTTCAATTCTTAGTTCGGCCATCCCGCCGTATGCGGCCGATCCTGTAACGGATTTTCCGGATAAAAGGTTACGATATTCATCAGGGTCGCCGCTAAACCATGCGAATTTATGCGGAGATTGGTTCGCAATTACGTTTTTAATGGTTTTACCATTAACCGTCTCCATCAGTTGATCCGACAACCGCGTGCTTTCAGGGATTTCAAGCATACTTCGCTCACCGCCTCTCTAGTTTATCTTGACTGATTTGATATTGGAATGCAAGCATTAAATAACCACGATATAAGCTAATCGATAAATTCAACGCATGCGCTCAACGCAAATTAGTAGCCTCTCTTGATAGAATGACTCACCGGCGCGTTTTAGCGCTCAGTAGATATTGGCGAATATAAAATTAAATGCGACTATAATAGACTAATTATATGTTTGACTTTAGCGTATTGTGTAGATATAATAGCATTATACATTAATATTTAATGTATTTAGTAAAGCAAATAAACGCTAAAGAATAGTGGACGTCATAACGTATCGCCCGCTCTAAGGGGGAAATCAAAATGAAGATAAGAATTGGTGACGGAACCATATTTAAAACACAATACTTATTATTGTGCAAGCGATTTAACGTTTTTTCTTGTTTAAGGGCTACATAATAACTTTATTATGCTTTCATAAACATCAATGCTTGTTATAAGCGTATTGATGCCGGTGGTATTTCGGTTGCTATGCAATGGGGATCCATAGCCGTATTTATTTACCCGAAACATATGTATAACAACATAAAAGGAGGAAGCTATGAATACACTATCCGCTACGCACTATAAGGACAGATCGCCCAAAGACACGGTTGATAAGCTCATTAACACGCTCAACAGCCTTGGCCTCGAGGTTGAGGAGGATTGGATGGACGCGAGCTATGTAAATACATACTCTTTAAGGCTTACGTTTAAAGGAACAAAACTCGGCACGAATGGTAAAGGCGTAACAAAGGATTATGCACGAGCCAGCGCGTATGCAGAATTGTTTGAACGATACCAAAACAACCTTTTGGCCGTAAGATGGTCCAGGCTTAAAAAGCCCTTCGGCTTTTACGACGATAAAGATGAAAAGCTTATGACCGCAGAGGAGATTATCGAACAGGGCGGCGCATTTTTAAATGAATATTTCAATATGCTCGGTATGAAGGACGCAAGCGCAAATGATAAAACACAGAAGCTGCTTAGTATCGAAAAATCCGATTCGGTAGAATTGGGTTTGAATAATTTGTTTGTGTGCCTTCCTTTTTACAGCGTTCGGGAAAACAAAATATATTATTTGCCAACCGCTGTTTACACAAAGTTGTATGGCAGTAACGGCATGTGTGCTGGCAATACACCGGAAGAAGCCATTGTTCAAGGAATAGCTGAGATTTTCGAAAGGGTCGTTCAAAGAAGGCTGTTTATGGAGTCGCCTTGCCTGCCTGATATTCCAGATGATTATATTGCTAAATTTCCATACATTGACGTAATGTACAGGAAACTAAAAGCAAAACCTGATTATAACGTATCATTAAAGGATTGCTCTTTCGGCGGAAAATATCCTGTGGCAGCTCTTTTCATTTCAGAAAAAAATTCAGGGTATTATGGGATTAAGCTCGGGTGCCATCCCGATTATGGCATCGCTATGGAAAGAACGTTCACCGAGGCGGCTCAGGGTAATGAAATATTCGATTTCTCGAAAAGGAGCAGAATAGATTATTATAATAAAGGTATAAAAAACGATACCAATATAGCCAACAGCTTTAAAATGGGGGCGGGCCAATACCCTTACCAGCTCTTTGGTTCTAAGCCTACCTACGCGTTTACGCCCGTTAAGGACGTAAGCAGCATGAGCAATAGAGAGATTCTTCATTATTGGATTCACGAAATCTTGGAAGATGGTAACGACGTATTGATTAGAGACGTATCGTCATTGGATTTTCCCTCTTACCATCTAATCATACCAGGTGAATCTGAGATGTATCCGATAAGCAAAGATTCCAATGAAACAATAGAAAAAAGGATACGCGCTCACAATACCAGATTTTACACAAGCAAATTGCTCATTGAGCATCAAGATATAAATAGGGATAATGTGAAATACATCATCAGTTCTCTTCAGTTTTATAACAACGGCGCGATGGAAAACACTATGGAATCGTATGTTCGCTTTTCGCAGGGCTGGCCTTATGCGGAAATATACTGCGATTTAACCTTTTTCCTCGCCATGTGCTATTATCTCATTGAAGAATATAAAAACGCCTTGATCTATATAGGAAAAATCAAAAAGGCGGCGTTGCACAAGCTGGATCAGGATGAAATGGTGTTTTTAGACGCCCTTTACTTCTATATTGAATTACGTGATATTTCAAAAACGCACGGCGAGGCGTTAACTGCACTAAAAGCTTTTTATACTGAAGCTGTAATTTTTAAGCTGGATAAATGGTTTGAACAAGACGGCGCGCATATTCAGAAAATATTCTACGCGAAAGTATTTTCCGACCAAGGCGTTGCCGCTATTCATGAGCAGGCTTCACAGTTAAACAACATCATATTCAAGCTGTATGAGGCTCGAAGCAAATCGCGAATCGATCAGGAGAATATCTCCCTATTATTCGCCGGTTAAAACCTGTTAGATAATCGATTTTACTCGATTGCTAAAATATTTTATGAAAGGAGGTTTGCACAATGAGCGATCTGGATAGATATGGGTTGTTTGAGGACGCCGATGTTGCGAATCTGGTTTCGCAGCCGAAGTTTGATATTCATGAGGAGAACGTGAATGATCAGCCTTTGGCCGCCGCAGCCGCGGCAGGCCCCGATGGTGTTGCACTGCTCGCGGAAATGCCTGCCATGTCGTCAGCCGGCCCGCAAGCGGCAGCCGCCGCCTAAAGCCAATCGGCGGCATTTGGGCAGCCAAATGCCGCCAACCCGCTATTAGATTGGTGAACTATTATGAGTATAGTTTCATTAAACCGTCATATTATAATTAACCCGCTGAACGACAGGGTTTTGATTTATAACAAGCATAGCAAGAAAGCATATTCAATTGGTAAAAACGAATATGAAGTTTTGGCTTTGATTGACGGCAAGAGAACAGTTGAGCAGATATGCGAGCGCGTTAATCACTATTCAAGCGCAGAGGTATCGCAGCTGCTCGCGCAGTTCGATAGCTTAGGATTTCTCAGCGGAAATCAAACGGCCAAAAACCGCCGCTTAAATCCTTTAATGCTCAAATTTGCTTTGGCTTATCCAAAGCATCGCCCCCCAAATGCCTTCAACACGATTTACACAGTATTTATTAAGTATATGGCATTTCCTCTATTCTTATTGGGAGTGATTGCATTTATACTGTACGGAGCGAACCCCCGCGCAAACATGATAGGATTACCGTTTAGCGTGAGCGCGGCCAGCATATTAATCGCGATTACGCTTCACGAGCTATCCCACGCCGCCGTAGCGAAAAAAGAAGGGGCTATTGTTGCTGAAATCGGCGTTGGACTAATGTGCTGCTTTATACCCTGTATGTATACAAGCATTATAGCGGTGGACAGAATAAAGAAAAAGTCTAGCCGTATATTGGTTTACGCTTCCGGTATGCTTTTAAATCTTGCGTTAATAGGTATCAGTATTCTCTTGAGTATGTTCACCAGTAAAACCCTATCAGGCTGTTTGATGGTATTCGCAAATTTAAATCTGTTTCTAATCTTAATTAATTTAAACTTCTTTTTTAAAACGGACGCTTATAGCATACTGGCCGAAATATTTAACGATCGCTTATTAAAAGAGCATTCCTTTTCCTACTTTATTGCGATATTTAAAAAAGGTGCGCGAACCCTTCCCAATATTCCTAAGAGCAGGAAAAGGCTCTTCCTTTCATACGCCATATCAAGTATACTTGTCCTATTGCTAGTGGTTTCTCTATGCATTGTAGCGCTTATTAACCTGATAATATTTCTCATATCAATGTAAAAGTAAGCAATCTACAAGGTATTAGGGTAGTCGGCAGCGGAACTCTCAGTAACTGATTAATCAGTCTGGTTCAAGGTAAACCCACCTTGAACCAGACAAATATCAAGAAAAGAAATGGAGGATCACAAATGGACGGTATCCAAACGCTTAAACCTCTCATGCTAATTATCATATTTATCTGTTTCATATTCTATCTGATTATTCGAAAAAAGAAACCTATAAATATTATTAAATATTCAGCCATATCCCTTTTTATTATTTATGTGCTATTTGTTATTGACGCTGTGTTCTTGCCTGCACCGACGTCAAGGTTTGGAATCGAGATTCAGCGCCAAGCGGTTGGGACTCTTATTCGCTATAATGTAATACCGTTTACAACAATATGGGGCGTTATGAAAAGCGGAGACTTCATGGGAATCGCTACTCAAATAGGCGGAAACATTGCGCTATTTGTACCGATGCCAATCTTACTTATACTCATGGGAAAAACTCCGAAATCCAGCTTGATTTGGAGCATTTCTATAGTATGCGTAATCGAGCTCTTACAGCTGGCTCTATCCTTGATGTACGGCTTTGCATATCGTTCGTTTGATATTGACGATATCTTGCTTAATGGTACAGGAGTTATGGTTGGCTACTGTTTTTATAGAATAGCAGCTAAAATCAAGCAAACAATGAACGTGCAAAATAACACATAACTTTTAAAGCATCAAAATATAAAAAATGCTTCGACGCACGAAAAACAGCAGAGAAGAGGCGCCATAGCTAAATGACGCCTCTTCTCTTAAGCCTTACTACCAATACGAAACGGATTCGACCATATAAACGCTTCCGTAGTTCGCATGGCCCCATTTTGGTGGAGCTTACCGGATTCGAACCGGTGATCTCTACACTGCCAGTGTAGCGCGATAGCCAACTTCGCTAAAGCCCCAAATAAAATACACGCGCGCTCCTTTCGGCAACCGACCGCATGGCGGCAGTTAATTACCGAACAGATGCTATTATACATGCAAAATGGAAATATGTAAAGCGTTATTTTATTTAAAATATTGATAAAGCGTACAAGGCATACCCCCGTTGGACAGCTTCCTTCTCTTATCCGCCCTTTTCCCGTATATGCGCTCAAAACCCGGGTGCGCTGCGATAATATTGACCTTCCAGCCGGCGAGGCCGTCAAATGTTTGCCGCATCTGCCGATAGAGTTTTTCAGCTTCGCCGCGCTTCATCATGCGTTCGCCGTAGGGAGGATTGCACAGTATTACGCCCCCGGACTCCTGAGTTGATAATTCAGACAACGGTTGGACATGCCATTTGAGCATTACGCCCGCCTTTTTCGCGTGGCGTTTGCACAGCTCAATCGATCGCGCGTCGATATCGCTTCCGGTTATATTTAGCTTGACGTCATCCCTACAGGAATCAGCAGCCGCCCGTCTTTCTTCCTTAATCATTTCTAGTGGGAAAAAGGGCCAAACCTCAAAGGCGAACGACCGGTTCTCACCCGGGGCGCGGTTTTGCGCGATCATCGCCGCCTCAATCGGCATTGTACCCGAGCCGCACATTGGATCGATTAACGGCTGCTCAGGCTTATGCCGCGAAAGCATCGCAACGGCCGCGCCAAGCGTTTCCGAAAGCGGAGCGGCGACATTATACGTTCGGTAGCCTCTTCTTGAAAGCCCGGCGCCACAGCAATCCAGCGCAAGCGTCGCCTGATCGCGCAGCAAGCCGACTTCAACAATCATTTCAGACCCGGTTTCAGGTATGACGCTTGTTTGATAGGCGGAAAGCAAATTTTCCACAATAGCTTTTTTAACGATACTTTGACAGTCCGAAACGCTGAACAGCGTGCTTTTCGCGCTCTTTCCATTAACATGAATATAGGCGTCCCTTGCGATATAATCCTTCCAAGGGAGCGATTTGACGCCCTCAAACAGTTCCTCAAACGAGCAAGCCGCGAAGGAACCAACCTCCAGCAAAACCCGCTCAGCCGTACGCAGCCACAGGCATGCGCGCGCCATTTCACGCAGCCCGCCTTCAAAACGTACGCGCGCGTCCTCAACGCATAGTTCAGCAAAACCCAAAGCGCGAAGCTCCATCGCAACAACCGCTTCAAGTCCCAGCTTGCATGTTGCTATCAATCTCATTTATCGCCGTCTTCCTCCACAAATTCCATGAGTTTTGTGAGCGCGTTATTCAGCCTAAGCACTGTTATGCCGTAGCTGTGGCATACCTCCGGTTTGGCCACCTTAATACTTGCGGCCCGGCAAGCAAGGTATTCGAGCGCTGCCGCCAGCGCCTGTATCTGCGGCCGTCGAATAACCGGGTAAACCGTTAGCGAGTTGACATACCTGTTCCATATTCGGACGGCGTTGACGAGCGTCTCCTCCGTGCGCGTCTGGTGCATGTTGTTAAAGCATAGCTCCATAACATCACGGTACGATTTGGGCACGTTCTCAGGAATCAGGCGAACCACGCTTACGTGGCTTTCGATCAGAGAACCATTCATGTATGCGATATATGGCTCGGCGACATTCATTTGCTTTAGCATGCCGAAAACGTCCTTCTTTAACTCGTCCGGCTGTGAGCGGCGCAGCAGAAAATCCCGAAGGAGTAATTCAGATTCCTCGTCGTTAACCGTTGCAAGCAGGCCGAGCATGGCCCGCTTAATATGAGTATCCGGCATATCCAGGCCCCATCGTACGAGCGACTGGAACTCCTCGTCCGAATTCCAAAGTTTTTTGAGTTCATCCGCGCTTTTATGCAAGTAATCGTTTAGTTTATGGATTCGATTCAGCATCTCATCCAACGGCACCTGGTACTGAATCAATATCCCCTTCTTGCGCGGCGCTCCTTCTGCCGCAAATCGGCAAATCGCCCGGTAATACCGGGCTATGCTATCATACCGGTCAATTTTCAACAACCTGTCATAATAGTATATCGCCCTCATATAGTCGCCAAGGTTGTAGCAGCATACGCCGAGTCGGTGAGTGATGCTTGAATCGTACGGCGCCATGCGGAAAAGCCGGCTGAGCACATCAAACGCCTCCCGATACCGCTGCATTTCCATCAGCGTGATGCCAATACGATTCAAATCATCCGGTTCGCTCGCGCCGCAGGCTATTAGGAAAGCCGCTTCCTTTTCAGCAAGCTCATCCTGTTTAGCCGCTTTTAAGAAAAGCGCCATATTGCAATGCGCCTGAACATCGTCCGGCGTTTCAGTCAGTACGATTTGCACCTGTTTAGTCGCCTTATCGTATTCGCGAACGCAGAAATACGCAAGCGCTAGATTGTTCCTAGCATGAAGCATCTGCGGGTTTTCCGATACGACCTTCTCGAGAACAGTTATCGCACCCTCATAATCGTCATGCTCTATGCGCTCCTTGCCCAGTCGAGCCAGGCGGTACGCCTCGGCCCTGTCAATATCGGGAAGCTCGTACAGTTCCGGGCGCTCCCAGTCTGAAAAAGCCTCAAGCGTTTCATACGCTTCAGGCGCGAACTCGCCCTCCGGATCCAGCTTCAAGTATTCCTCAAAGCTCTGGTACGCGTTTTCATACTCCTGCATGCCGATAAAATTGCACCCCATGCCAAAATGCCATTCGCTCGGCCTATCCGGTTTAGAGGGGAAAAGAGTAAAAAGAGCGCGGTTCGACTCTTCAAACCGGTTCATCTCGGATAGCACCTCGGCTATCGCAAGTTTTATATCCGCGTTAGCGGGATCTCTTTTCAACGCTTCTTTATACATTGCCAAAGCGTCCTTGGACATACCCCGCCGAAAGAAAAAATCTCCGGATTGATTGAAGGATAGAACCTTCCCTGCTCTGACCTGCTTTTCTTTACCTGACATCTCCATCTCCTGATACGGTACTTTCCGCTAAAAGCGTTTTTAAATCTTCCTCGCTAAAGGAATATTTTTTATTACAAAAGTGACAAGTGAGCTCCGTTCCATGATCCTTTTCCATCATATCCTCCAGTTCTTCCCGCCCCAGTGAAATCAAAGCCTGTTCCAGCCTGTGGCGGCCGCAATCGCAGCTGAGCAGCGGAGCGCTCCTGTGCGTTAAGGATAACTGAACGCCCTCGAAAATACGCGATAGCGACTCGTTCAGATCCACTCCGCGCTCAAGCAGCACGGCTAGGCTTTTTATCGCGTCCACCCGGGATTGAAGCGCGTCCAATACTTCCGCGGGGCATTGCGGCAGGGGTTGGATTATCAGCCCTCCCGCCGCCAGTGTACGCCCTGATACGGCGTCCACCCGTACACCCAGGTAAACCAGTGAGGGCTGCTGTTCGCTAAGGGTGAAATACTGGGCGAAATCCTCGGCAATTTCACCTGAAACAAGCTTGCACCTGCCGATATAAGGCTCTTTCATATACAGGTTCTTTATCACGGTCATATCGCCAAACCAGCCTACCGCTGCCGATACGTTCAGCTTTCCGTCCGGCCCGGGAGGTAGCTCAAGACCCGGGTTTTCGATATACCCCTTCACCGTTCCGTCCGGACGGCCGACGCATACGATATTCCCCGCGGGCCCCCCTCCCTTAATGATGCAGGAAAGGCTGGCGGATTCATGCTTCAAACGCACCGCCATCATTGCCGTACCCATAAGCGTCCTGCCAAGGGCGGCAGTGCATACGCGGGACAGCGCGTGCGTTTTCCTAGCCTGTTCAACCATGTTCCCCGCGGATACCGCCGTTATGTTCACCGTTCCATCAGCCATTAGGCCGCGAAGCATTGTATCTTTCATCATTGACATTTCCTCAGCTTTTAACCCCGTCAAAAGGGGCGTTTATTTTTTAGCGTTCGGTTTAACGGCGACGAATTGTATCCGTTCGCTGCACGGCCTCGGAGGCCTATCCGAAAACGCTTCGTAAATCCCTTTCATCTCGAATCCGGCGCGTTTAAGCGCTAAAGACAATTCGGCCTGCGAATGCGCGCGCTGCGTATGCTCCTCCGTAAATCGCTCATAAAGATTCCCCCGGCGTATGAAAAAGCTTAACGACATTCTCACAAGCTTTGATTTATCATCATACGCGTTCAGCCATACATAGGCGCGCTCTGAGTCATCCTCTCCAAACGACCGGTTGCCCAGCACCTGCTCAAGCTTATAGCGCGAGGATACGTCGAACATCAGCAGCCCCCCCGGCTTCAGGCAGGCGAACGCCCTATCGAAGAACCGTTCAACAGCGCTTAAGGATGTTAGATAATTGACGCCGTCGCATACGCACAATATAACGTCCGCGGGCTTATGCAGCTCAAGGCGGCTCATATCCTGCCGCACTAGGGAAACCCTGACCCCCGCCGCCCGCATGCGCTCCGCCGCGATTTGGAGCATATCCTCGGAACGATCCACGCCCGTAAGACGATGGCCGCGTTTAGCCATTCTTAGAGAAATCTGTCCTGTACCGCATGCGCAATCCACTATGGACAGCTCGCCGTCCGGCATCATCGAAAGAAGGTATTCCGCCCATTTATCATAATCCACGTCCGCCATAAGCGCGTCGTAAACCTCGGCAAATCTTTCATATGCGCTCATTAAACGTAACCTCCGCTACTATACTACATAACAGGTTCAGGCACAACGGCCCTTGAGCCTGTTATTCCGGCTTATTACCGTTTATTCACAGTATTGACACCATCTCCATAAGATGGACTATGACAACTTTGTATGTTTATAATAATCAAGCCGGACGGTTTGAAACGGTTAAGGATCCCTACGCAGGCCTTCCTTTCATCCGTTACAGCAAATTGACCATGCGCGATTTGCTGGGCCATTGGCAGCCGGAAATCGCCTGGACGGATCGCCGAGCGCTGGAGGCTTACGACGCATGCTGCGCGCTTTGGCGGGAAACCATACCCGTTAACTCAGCCTTCCGCCCGCTTTGCGTCTGCCGTACCGCTTACCCATCCGCACATTATGCGGGCTGCGCGTTTGATATGGGTAAAAGGTTCCCCGCCTCAAAACGGGAGAGGCTCCGCTTAGCCTGCATAAACGACGGCGAATGGGATTATGTAGAACCCTCGCATACAGCGCCCACATGGGTTCATGCGGAAATCCGCCCCGACTGCGGGAAAAGTCCCCGAAATCTATTTCCGCGGCTGCGTATCGGGGATAAGGGAGTATACGTTTTTTTGCTCCAGGAAGCGCTAAGTTTGCTAAACGCATCCCTTGAAGCTGCATCAGGCTGTTTTACGGCTAATACCAAAAATGCCCTGATCCGGTTTCAAAAAGAGCAAGGGCTTATACAGACCGGCGAAACGGATCCGCATAGCTGGGCAGCCCTTTTTCACCGGTCATGCGCCAAGAACGGCACATTATAACCGCTTTTTTATAAGCCCTCTGTTTGATATTACTTTTATCGCCTCATCGGTTATCTTGTCGGCTCCCATCATCCTACCGCCCTGCATGCAGGGGATTACAGCGACATTGTCAAACCGTGCTGCGCACTCCAGATATTTTAACCGCGCGCGCTGCTGGATATCGCTGGAGGCTTCATAAATATCCTTTCCGCTGCCTACATAATCCCTGAACCCCTTTCGCTCGACATTTATCCCGGCAGCATCGGCAGAAACGTCAAAAAACAAATGTACGTCCGGCTCGGGGATGCCGAAATGACGAAACTCCAAATCAAAAACCCACTCCACTATATCCGGTTTATTCAAATCACAGTCCCGAATACTCTGATAAACGGCGTTTGAAAGAACGTAGCGGTTAATCAAAAGAACATCGGCTGACCCATCCTGATAGGCTTTAAGATCCTCCCACCTGTCGAGGGCGAACCAAAGCGCCATGCTCATGCCGTCCACCTTATCCGCCTGCACGCCCTCCACTCCGGAGAGCAGCTTGCCGACCTGCCGGCCGAAAAAGCTGTGATATACGGGATATGATCGCGTTTGAACGGTGTAACCAGAAGCGCGAAGCGCTTGAGCCAGCCGATCGAATTGAACGCTTTTGCCGCTTCCGTCTATACCCTCTATCGCGATTACAGTTGTTTTATCCAACATCAGTGCTTCTCCGTTCCGCCTTTATTGTTCATATCAGCTCCGCCAATGATATTCTTAACCCGGCGCAGCGTCGCGTCGTCCATACTTGCGCGAATAAGCGTGCCGTCCTCTTCATGCCGTTCAAAGATCACACCTCCCTGTGCGCGCAAAAACGAAGCCGCTTCATATTTATCGTATGGAACGAAAACCTCCTCCTCAAAACTATTACTGTTTAAGACCTTCTCGACCTTTTCCAAAAGTGAATCAAGCCCGCTATGGCTGAGCGCGCTGACAAGCGCGTCGGTTTCCTTTAAATATGGCGCGTTGTTGGTTTTATCGGATTTATTATACGCGTTCACTCTCGGGGTATCGCCCGCGCCAAGACCTTGCAGGACGTCCTCGACTACATCTGCCTGAGCGCGGTAATCGTCAGCCGAGCTGTCGATCACGTGTACGATAACGTCCGCGTACCGCACCTCGTCAAGGGTTGAGCGAAAAGCCTTAACCAAATCATGGGGAAGCTTATTGATAAAGCCTACGGTATCGCAGAACAGCGCTTGCGTTCCATTTGGCAGTTCCACCATGCGGACTATCGGATCGAGCGTCGCAAAAAGCTTATCCTCCGCCAACGCGTCCGCGCCGGAAACAGCGTTGAGCAGAGTGGATTTGCCCGCGTTGGTATAGCCAACCAGCGCGACGGCGGGCGTTTTATTTTTTTCCCGTCGTTCTCGCCTCACTCCGCGCTGCTTTTCAATCTCCGACAGTTCACGCTCAAGCTCAAAAATGCGCCGGCGCAGCCTGCGCCTGTCGACCTCAAGCTTTTTTTCGCCGGGGCCCCGCGTACCTATTCCGCCCCCTAGCCTTGAGAGCGCCTGCCCCTGCCCGGTCAGCCTCGGCAGTCGATATTTGAGCTGGGCGAGCTCAACCTGAAGCTTTCCCTCGCGCGAAGCGGCGCGCGCGGCGAATATATCAAGAATCAGCGTCGTACGGTCGATAACGCGGCAGCCAAGGATTTGCTCCAGATTGCGCAGTTGCACGGCGTTGAGCTCATCGTCAAATATAAAAAGATCCGCATTGAGCTCGCTGGCTTTAAGCGCTAGCTCCTCCGCCTTTCCGCTGCCGATATAGGTAGCATTATCAGCAGCCCGCCTTCGCTGAGCAAAGCGACCTACTACCTTCGCGCCCGCGGTATCCGCAAGCCTAGCGAGCTCATCGAGCAAGGCCTCTTCTCCCGAACCGTACATACCCACGAGGATCGCCCGCTCAGGCCGGCCGCCCTCCTCTTGGGAATCTCCCCTCAACCTTAAGTCCGCCTCCCGTATCTCAGCGATTAGCGCCTTTTGCGGAAGCCTGTAAGGCTGCATCGGGCCATACACCAGCGCGGATCGCTCGCCCCCCTCCATATCGCCCAAGAACGCCGCGTATACGGCTATGGGCTTTGCGTCCGCAACGCCGACAGCGGCAATCGCGTCCAGCCGCATGGAGCGCAGCGTTCCGAGATCCACACCGGACAGGCATGCGTTCCCATTTGGATGCGTATGAATGCAGCGAACGCCGGACAGCCCGTGTTCACTGCGGGTCAAGCGCATATCCGGCATGCTCACCTTGCTTGCGTCACCTATCGATACGTCTTTCACCCGCCCGTCGCGGGATATGTATACGGAAACCTCTCGCCCCAGGCTGCCCGTAAATCCGGCCATCGCTTCAATCAGATCGTAAGGAACAAACTCATACTGCTGCGCGCGTATATCGTAAAGCGAAAGCATTTGATCAAGAACCGAATCCCTGATTCCAGCCGTATTTCCATTTATCTTTTTATCCATACTGTAGATCCTTTGTTGGTTTAAGTTCATTATACGTATTTTTCGGTAATTCCGTCAAGTCGAGCCGACGCGGCTTATACCATATCGCGCGGATCCCTGGCCCTCGTCTCCCGAATAACTGTGGGGGATAGCAGCAGCACCGCAATCAGGTTTGGTATGCTCATAAAACCGTTTACCGTTTCCGCAACGCTCCACGCCAGATCAAGCCGCATAACCGCGCCTACTATCACCACCGCAATATAAATAAATTGGTATGGGCGGCGGGCTCGCTCCCCGAACAAAAATTCCGCGCACCGGGTTCCATACAGCGCCCAGCATAAGATGGTTGAAAATCCGAATAACACCATGCAGGCCATTATTAACAGATTAGAAGCCTTTTCGGACAGCAATGTAGAAAACGCGCCGCTCATAAGCTCCGTACCGGAAATATCCGCCTGCCCAAAGGGTATTTTTACGCCGGAGCATAAGAGTGCAAGCGCCGTAATCGTACACATCACGATAGTATCGATAAACACCTCCGCAATCCCGTATAGCCCCTGCCTAACGGGATCCTTTGTATCCGCGCAAGCATGAGCCATCGGCGCGGACCCAAGCCCCGCCTCGTTCGAGAAAATCCCACGCGCCACTCCTGTTCGGAACGCGCGTGTAATCGTAAACCCCGTTACGCCCCCAAGCATGGGCATGAACCCGAAAGCGTTCTTGATAATGCCTCCCAAAGCGTCCGGTATATTATAATAATTCACGCAGATTACGCCGACAGCCGTTAAGGTATATGCAAGGCTCATAACAGGAACCAGCACGCCCGCGACGGAGCCTATTCTTTTTACGCCGCCCAAAACGACTATGGCAGAAACAACGGCAACCACAGCGCCCACCAATAACTTACAGGTCAGCTCGTTGTCAAACAACGCCGTATAGGTCATTACGGTTCGCGTTACCGCGTCGGTTAATGCGTTGGACTGAACCATATTCCCGGAACCGAAAGCCGCTATCGCGCCCAAGCCGGCAAACAGGCAGGCAAGCCCGCGGCCTTTTTTACCCAGCCCTCTCATCATATAATGCATGGGTCCGCCCGTCATTTCGCCCGCGTCGTTTTTACAGCGATACCGCACCGAAAGGAAAACCTCCGCGTACTTTACAGCCATACCCACAAACGCTGAAGCCCACATCCAGAATACAGCGCCAGTTCCGCCTATTACGATTGCGCTTGCCACACCCGCTATGTTTCCGGTTCCGACGCAGCCGGCCAGCGCCGTAGCCAGCGCCTGAAACGGCGTTACCGAGCCTTTTTGGGCTCGCTTGCGTTTTTTGCCGCCCAAACCGCCGAACACCGTTTTCATGCTGGCCCATAAGCACGAGAACTGTATCCCCCTCAAGCGGGCCGTCAGGTAAACCCCCAGGCCCAAAAGCAGCACGATTGTAAACGGTCCCCAGGCAATACCGTGTAAAAACTCGTTAATACTCAAAATAACGCCCATAATCAACATTCCCCCCGCAGTTTCGTGTATGCGGGAGACAACCCTGATTATGCCGGAAAACAAAGAAGGATACCTTTTTTCTATCGCGAAGCTGGATTTGATTAGCTTTAGTTTAACTTGAACACGCTTAAAATCATAAAACCAGAGCAAAGCTATCTACCAAAAACGCCTCCCCGTCTCCATAATTTTAATAAGGATAAAATAGCCATACTTTATGGTATTGTAGCGTCAGCAAGAACGCCATTAATCGGCAGGATGCACAAACGCGCGGACGCTTAATGCCATCCGCGCGATTGAAACGGTTCATTTATTTAATCGGTATGCCGAAAATCCTGTTCTGCCTGGTCCCCACGACAATCATGCCGTTAAACACCGCCGGGGAGGCTTCAATATTGCCTCCGAGGTTAATCGTATCAAGGAGTTGTCCCGTTATGCCGTCAATAAGGTACATGTTACCTGCCTGGTTGCATTGTATGATGTAGCCGTTCCCTTCCTCATCATATATAATAACGGGTGAACTCCAGGGGTAATTTTCCATCTCAAAGGTCCACTTTTCCTCCCCCGTTTTTTTGTCAAGCGCTACGAGTATACCGCTGTTGCGGGACGGGGTTCTGGAAATCGGTACGAATATAAAGTCGGAAAGCTTTCCTTTTCCTATTGCCAATGTACCTTGCACGCCGCCCGAAAGATCCGATACCGTGCCGCACATATAGTCTTTCCTCCACACTATCTCCCCCGTTTCCGCGTCGATCTTCCAAATGGGGACTGCCGCCTTTTCATCGGCCCCGGCTCGCCATCCCGCGTGGAATGATGTCGAAACATATACATAAGGGTGGCCGTCTTCAAATTCAAGCACCGGCGAACAGTTGGTGTCGTCAAGCGTATCCTGTACCCATACGATTTCGTTCGTGTTAACGTTCACGCACATCAGCAGCCCGCCGTTATCGGGGAAAATGATGTAGTCTTTAAACGCCGCTACGCTGGCCTCCACGCCAAGCCAATACTTTTCATTCTTATTGCTTCTATCGGCCTTGTAACGCCATTTGACGACTTCAGAAGGATGAACGGAGAGCGTACCCGCAGCCTCGTCGTACTGCGTGTTTAGCTTCATCATATAAACAATACCGTTTTCCCCGGGATAGATCAGCGTATCCGATTGAGCGCATACGATAGGTGAACTGTCGTACGCATGCCAGCTCCTAAGTGCAAAATCGTCCTTTTTGCCGAACTCATAAAGGATTTCTCCCGTAACAAGGCTTACCACAAACGCTTTTTGGCTGCTCGAACCCTCGGTCGGGCTCGCGTCGCCTGAACCGAGATACATCAACGGAATACCCCTTGGATCCAGAGCGCCGGCGCCCTTAAAGGGATGCTTCAATGCAATATTGTCACGGGTTTTCTCACCTGTTTCAATATCAATAAAGTAGATATCTCCGTCCATCGTTGCGTAGATAGCTTCGACAAGGCCCTCTTTTTCTTTGGCCCAGTCATACATGTTCATGATCTTTTTAGTTTCCTTGGGCCATTTTACAATCAGAGGCTGGCCTGTCCAGCCGCTGCCCGTCCACGAACCGCTGCCCACCATCTTGGGAAGGCTGCCCGTTGCTACCGCCCATTTAACTGCTCCGAATTTTTTGTTCGTTACGGTTGCCGTACCGTATGCGGCTGAATCCCTGAAATTATTACCGCGGAACGTAATAACGCCCTCTAATGCGGAGTATCTCTCGCCAACCCCAAACGAAACCCTATCTTTTCTGGTATACGAATCAACCTCTTTGCCGTCAACCATCATTCCCGTCAGCATGCCGAAATCCGACGGCCGCGTCCCTTCCACAGGATGCGGGCTGAACATCGGTTCAGCTGTAGGGTTGGCAATCGGCGATTGCTCCGGTGCGCCTGAAGCGCCTGGAGCGGGCGAGTTGCCTGGTTCTATGGGGGCAGGCGGGTTGTTTTTACCGCTGAGAATAGAGATAGCCAGCACAACCGCGATAATGAATAAAATCAATAATGCCGTAACCACAAAAAAGCGTCCTTTGGGTTTGCGGCGCATTCTCCCTTTACGTGCCATATTTCACCTCATCATTCAAAAAAAATACACTTATGCCAAACGGCATGCATCCAATGCCGCTTATTATATCTCAAATCCCACCGGCGGGCAAGGCTGTTCAGCCCGAAGGCCGCATGCATAATTTCAATTTATGCATGTTAACATGCATAAAAAGGAATCTAAAATAATTAAGTATGTCTTAATTTTTGATTAAACCTTTGCAAGGCGCAGCAACAACGGCGTTGCTTCAAATTTCAGCAATAGTCTATAAAAGGCGGCTATTACCATAAATCAATTATTCAAAACGCGCACAATGCCCAATAATCGCCATGCAACTATGTTTTTCGCCCGCGTGCGCATCCCGTTTTTCAAGCCTGATAGTATCACCCAAACTCAAAAGGGCGCTGCTGATAGCTGCGCCCAAATACAATTTTGTTCGAACATGAAATTCGTTATTCGTTTGTGTGTATCTCCAGCTTCATTCCGGCATAAATCAGGTTCACGTTCCTAATTTTGTTTATCGCCGCCAGCTTATCCAACGGCATATTAAACCGTCGCGCTATTCGGTCCAGCGTATCCCCGCGCCTAATTGTATAGAAGAATATCCTTTCTTCCGCGATGGGTATCCTGATTACCTCGCCCGCATAAATCAGGTTTGGGTTCTTAATATGATTGAACAAAGCGATTTCATTTACTCCTTCGTTCCATTCATCCGCAATTCGGTGCAGTGTATCCCCACGTTTCACCTTGTATTCTACGTATTTGACGCCCTCATCGCCATCCCTCTCAACGGGTACGAGCAGCGTTTGCCCGGCATAAATCCTGTCAGGGCTGTCAATATGGTTGAGCTTAGCCAATTCCGTTACGGTCGTGTTGAACTTTCGCGCTATTTTGTACAGCGTATCGCCTCGTTTTATCACAATTTGAACGAGATGCCCGTTTGGCGACGGCTCCGGCTCGGGTATCGGGTCTTCGCCGCTCAGATAAATCCCCTTAGTGAACTTATCCAGATCCACATCGCCTGACACGCCGGGTACCCGACCCGTATTGGAATACTGAAACCCTGCCCAGCTGTCCCAACTTCCGATATCCTTCGGTTCATCTACTCCATATTCGGCCACCCAGAGTAAAGCTTCGTCCGCAACTTCCTTATTCCAAAGGGTACGCGCGTTTGAAGCGTTGGTATATAGAACCATTTCCTTGCCGCTTAGCCGCTTTGCTTCACGAAGAAACGCAAGCGCAACCTCGTTAGTTTGGGCTTTCGTTCCCAGCCTGCTGAACTCGACGGCCAGCCTCAACTGCGGCTGAGCCGAAGATATGACCGTTATATAGAACCGGGCCTGCTCCCTGGCCTCGGTCTTGGTTTTCGCGGTGCAGTAATGGTAGAAGCCGATATCAAGCCCCGCCTTTCTGGCGCCGTTGTAATGCTCAATATAATAGGGATCGGTATAGTTTAAACCCACGCTGGAACGGATATATACCGCCTTCACCCCGCTTTGCTTTACACGGTTAAAATCAACACTCCCTTGCCATCTGCTCACATCAATTCCGTCCAAAATCTCGCAGGCCGAAGGCTCGTTTGCGCCCATGGCCGCTGGAATTACAAAAACCAGCAGTACGATTAAAACGCCCGCTAATACTTTTTTCAAAAGAAAGCACCCCCTAACCATACATTCTATGGTATATCTTTAGCGCGCGTTACGATACCTGCTATATGCATTCCACAAAAGAGGAATAAATGACTAAAGCCGCTGTTCATCATACCTTCGTATCTTCTGTTTTTTTACCCAAACAACCGCGTACGCCGCAGCGGCGGCAGCCGCAACTCCAGCTACTGCTATCCACCAGGGAAACGCTCTGTTTTGCCCTTCCCCGTTATCTTCTGGAGCCTGGGTAAGAGCCGGGGCCGCCTGTTTCTTTTGAATCTGCGTGGAGAGCGCAATTTCCTTTTGCTGTTGTTCCCCGAATTCATTTTCATACCGGATAAGCAGCCGCCCTTCAAACTGGCCGGATTCGCCGTCAACAGAGGTAACCTGCAAGTTCGTCGCGCAGTCCTTCGCTTCGCCGGGCGCCAGCTCGCCTACGAACACGCTCCCCCCGTTATTCATGCCCGGCATCTCAAACGTAGCCAATACGTTATATATCATCCCCTTGCCCATATTCATCAGGTTTATGGAAAACGCCACATTGTCGCCTTCTGTCACGCGGGAAGGGAACGCGGGCGCTTCATATTCAAGCCGGATAGGCTGGCGCACGTTCATGATAATCGTATCCGACCCGGATGCGGGAATCGCGGCGCCATATTCATATTCCATGGATATAACAGCCGTATGCGGCTTGGAAGCGGCGGCCTCGATAACGTATACCGGCAGCTCCCACGTCAGCTCGCCGCCCTTTTTTAGCCGTTTAAAATACGAGCTGGAGACGCCCTTGGGTAGAATCTGAGCCTCCTGCGCCTCGAAATAGAGCTTAATATTGCTCACCTGCTCAGACGCGCTGGTGTTGCGAATTGTTATTCGGATTACCCCCTCCTTTCCCGGTTCGAGCGGATCCGGATTAACATAATAGGAATCAACCATCAGCTTTGGCAGTGAAGCCGGCCTCTCCTGCTCGGGATCCGCGTTTTTCTCTTTGCCGTCGTTAACGGAGACATAGACCGAAAAATCCCCGCCTACGGGCGTACCGCCCAAATCCATGCCCTTTACGGAGAACGTCACCGGATACGCGCCGATATAGCGTTCCTTTTTCAGCTCCAGGCGGAACACCGCCAGATAACACCATGCGGTTTTACCGCCGGGCAGCTTTTGCTCGGCCAAACGCACCGTTTTTTCATAGTTCCTAAATACGAAGGGGGCGGAGTCCGGCTCCCCTAAATTGGCTGATACCGTAAGCGCGCCGCCCTGCAATTGGGAAGAACAAAGAAGCGGCAGCACCACGACCGCCTCGTTTTTGTTCGCAGTCGGCAGATATCCATCGTTAAAGCTCCTGTCCATATTCTCATATACGTTCATCGCGTCTATGGATATGGACGGGGGCGCTTCCCCCTCGCCAAGCGCGCCAAAGCACAGGCTTACGGCGGTTACAAGCAGGATTAGGGCGGCGGTTAAGCGTTTATACATTTAAGTACCTCCTTATCACAGAACCCGGATATTTTCTACAATGCTCTCCTTGAGAACCTTCTTGAGCCTGCGGCGCATAACGAAGCAGCAGAACAAAAACAGCGCCAGGAAAAACAGGAGTGGTTCGGCCACCGGCAAATAAACCTCGGTTTTCAACATCGATTCTTCCATCATGGGCGCTAGGAAAAGGCTCGCGGCGTAGCCCGCTACCCCTCCCCAGACAAACATCGCGGCCAGCTGCCTTAAATAGATGCGCCCGATTTCCTTTTCGGACGCCCCTACCGCGCGGAGCGTGCCAATGCCCTGCCGCGCGTATGCGCGCGGCAAGCGCGTTGCTCACCATAATCGCCGTAGAAAAGAACAGCAGCAGCACGACCGATGCAAAAAACAGCATGTAATTGATTATCGTCGATCTCAGTTCGCGAGCCGATTCTATATTTGAATATGAATATAAATCATTTGCCCGGTAGGTCATTTGCTTTATCGCATCGTTGATATACGCTTCGGTCTGCGGATCGGGCTCCTCGGAAAGCGTCAACTCAAGTTTTTCATAATTCGCCTCTATACCCATGGATTTAAGCCCCTGATGGCTTGTGATAACGCTCAAGATATTAAATTGTGAGCCAACCGAGTTTCCTGCGCCGATCACCGCGCCGATACGGGCGGTATGATCCAGCCGCACCACATTCTCCGCCGGCTTTTCATAATCATGGGCTTCAAGCGTATAGAGCAGGCTCAAGTCGAGCTTGCCGCCCTCCATAAACATATCGTTTACCCCGTGGTATGTGTGTACGGCGTTTTCTTCGTAATCGGACAATTCAACTTCCGGGCCAAACGAAACGCTAGATCCACCGCTGTATTCGTAAGCCGTATACTCGGGCGCAAAAATAAGAATCTCATCCCCGGACGCCAGCGCATTGAGATCTACATCCCCTTGCTCGGCGTATTGGTTCAGCGATAAAAGCGCATCGTCGTCAAGCGCAATGATCTCAACCGTCAGAAAATCGCGTTCAAAGCCGTATTGCTGTTTAAGCTTTAGGTAATTATCATGTTCCCTCGCGAAATAATCGCCGTGATCCCCCGTTTCGTCACGCAAATATTCCGGTTCTTCTTTGAGCAGGTAGTGAAACTGGAATTCCATCCCGTTGGCTGTTGCATACGACGTAATTTCTTCCGGCGTCAGAAGCGCATTGTGTACGCATCGTTTGCCTGTAACCCTATGGGCTGTCGGCAGGTTTTCCATATCCGCCCTGTCCTTTTCGGTTATGCCCGGAGCGCGGTATTGGTATATGATAAATCCGCTCTCATATGAACCCAGCTGATATAATTCATAATGATAATCATATTCGTTATTGCTTAACCGATCTACTGCGCCCGGTAAAAACAGGCGCGCGATAAGCGTGAACGCGGTTATGCCCAATGCCAGCGTTATGGATATGACGACAAGCCTCCCCTTTTGCAGCATTGCCATGCGCTGCGCCACCAGCCGGGTGGGAGAGAACGTTTTTTTGCTTTTAAACATGCTGCGGCCGATTTTACGCGTCGAATCCGTATCGCGGATCGCCTGCATGGGCGGGATTTTGCCCACCCGCTTGAGCGGCAGATTGGTCGACAGCAAAACGCTCAGCACGCTTATTGCCGCCATGCCCGCGAGGACGATGAAATTGGGCGCGAATACATAACCTTCGCCTAATATCGCGATAAGCCTCCATACCGTCAGATAGGCAAGCCCGACGCCGATGGGCAGAACCGCCGCCATGAGATAAAGGGTTTCACGTAGGAGTACGGAACGGAGCTGTTTTACGGTCATGCCCACGGCCCGCAAAAGCCCGACCTGGCGCTTTCTCGCGTCGATTACGGATGTAAAAGAGCTTGCTATACCCGAACAGGAGCTGAGCATCAGCATGATGGATACTAGGCCCCAAATGATAACGGGCATAGCAAAATCCAAATCAATATCGTTAAACAGGTCGGGAGTTACATCAAGGCCCTCCACATACCATTGATCCGATATGCGCCCGTTTTCCTTATAAAATTGTTCCAATCGATTATAGGCGTTCCGGCGGCTCATCGAATAAGTCCCGCAAGCCGTAAAAACGCTTCTGCCTCCAGGCTCGAGCGGCTCTTCATCGCTTACGATTGCGCCAGGAAGATCATTGTATATCGTATCGAAATCCCTGTTCCGCCAGGACGGGAAATTCCTGGCCTTTAATATACCCGTCAAAACATACTCTTTTTCAACGGTTTGCTGAAGGTACCCTTCCCCATCCGGTATACGGAGCGTGAGCTTTATTTTAGAGCCAATCTCAAGCCCCTGCCGAAGCATGCCGAGCGCGCGCGTTTCTATGGCGATTTCACCGGCCTTTTCCGGCAGCCGTCCTTCGACGGGCCAAAGCCTGGTAAGCTCAATCGCCGTTTCATCCGCCTTAGCCAAGGAGAACAGGGGATTGACCGCATCGCCGTCCATGGCCTCCGCTATCTGTTCAATATGCCCAAGTTCTTTAAAAACGCCCTCGTCCAAGAGCGTTTGAACGGGCATCCCCTCAACGTCGTGCATAGCGGCGTCATACGCGCCGTAACGATCGTAATGATTCTCCATCGACGATGCATATACGCTTCCAATCATCAGTACGGCGGCTGAGGAGAAGAACACGGCAAGCAAAACCCCCGAGACAAGCAGCGTGTACTGCCTGCGCCTGTTTTTGATGTTCCCCGCCGCTATTCGGCCAATCGTGGGTAGTTTACGCTTCATTTCCCATCCCTCCCGCTTCCCGGGTATCCCTGATGATCCTGCCGTCCTCAAGCGTAATAACACGTTCCGCCTGTTCCGCGATGAATAGATCGTGCGTCACCAAAGCGAGCGTTACGCCCATCTCCCTGCCGGCATATTTGAGCAGGTTCAAAACCTCCCTGCCCGTTTTTGCGTCCAGGTTACCCGTCGGCTCGTCGGCGAATAATATGCCCGGTTTATTCGCCAGCGCCCTCGCGATAGCGACCCTTTGCTGCTGCCCTCCAGAGAGCGCGCCGGGCAAATGATCCAACCTATCGCCGATTCCCAGCATTTCAATCAGGCGGTTTATATGCGCTTCGTCCGGCTTTTTCCTGTCCAGCGTAACGGGAAGCATTATGTTTTCATACGCGGTCAGCTCCTGCACCAGGTTGTAGGCCTGGAATATGAATCCAAAGCGTCTGCGCCTGAGTATTGAGAGTTGATCGTCGTTATATGAGTATAAGTCCGTATCCCCATAAAAAACTTTGCCTGAAGTCGGGTATTCAAGCCCGCCTAGAACATGAAGCAGCGTGGATTTGCCAGAGCCGCTAGGCCCCGTTATTGCACAAAATCCCCCTCTTTCAAAGGTTGTATCAACGCCGTTGAGCGCGTTAACTCGTATGGCGCCGTTTGAATAAACCTTGTTTAAATCCTCGCATCGAAGCACCTCCATTGCGCATTCTCCCTTCAAATCCTTGATATGTTCACTACTATCGTACCATATCGACCTTACGTACAAATGAAGGGCGCCTTACAATTTCTTAAGATAAGCTGATTCTTCAGCGAACACTGATTATATCAAGACGCTGCATATAAAGTTATGATAAGCAAAAAGGGACATGCATTAACGCTTTTACACGAATCGGCCGTTAAACGGAAACCTTAAACACAGCCGGCCCAGCCGAATACTTTACCGCAATACTTTCACCTTTATGCCGTAAAATACCGTTGCCCGCATTTAACGTTTAAGGTTATAATAAGATTAATAAAGGTCAAAATGGCGGAAGGAGTGGTTTACCATGATACAGGTATTATTCGACGAGAAGGGCTCCGGCAAAACAAAACGCATCATCTCCATGGCTAACGAGGCGATACAAACAGCTAAGGGGAGTATGGTTTTTGTGGATGACGACAATTCATATATGTTTGATCTTAAACACACAATTCGTTTTATTGACGCTTCCGAATACGATATTGACGGCCCCAAAATGTTCTATGGCTTCCTCTGCGGCGTATCCGCGCAGGATTTTGACCTGGAATATTTGTTTATTGACGGTTTTTTGAAAATTGTACATCATCCGATAGAAACCCTTGAGGGACTTTTTGTTCAGCTTGAGAAGTTCGCTTTGCGCGCGGACATAAAGCTTGTAATCAGCATCAGCGGCGATCCGGCCGGCGCTCCTGAGTTTCTAAAGCCGTACCTGGTGTAGGCTGCGCTCGCTTAACTTGCATGTTAACTGAATTTTATGCATTAAACGCGGAGGAACCATGTTTTCCTCCGCTTTGTTATTTTTACGCTATGTGGTGGAATACTCAAATTAACCATACAAAAAGAATCAAGAGTGGTGAATAATACGTATAAATTTAACCTTAAACGGCAATAAATACCTTTAAAAAGCGCCGCTTGTTTGACGCGGCGCATCAAAGTTGATACAATAAGCATACATTGAAATCAGCGAAAGCTAGCAATGCCTTAAGGCCGGCGCCGTTATAGCGCCGCCGGCATTGCGTTAAATTAATTGGATGGAGGAGCAGCTTATGAAGTCCTTGAAAAGGACCATATTATATTATGCGGCGGCGATAATTTCTGCCGCGCTAATATCATCTGCCGTAACCATATTGCTAATCAGGAACGGACAGAAGGATTCGGTTATATTAACTGTTGACGAGTATTCTCAGATCCGCGATGCCGTCGCCTTGCAGGAAATTGCGGATGTTATCGACGCGCAGTATTACGGCGATAAGCCATCCCGAGAGGAGCTTATCAACCAGGCGGCGCGGGGTATGGTGGCCTCGCTGGGGGATCCGTATTCAGAGTATTTCACCGAGGAGGAGTATAACGCCTATATTTCCAATATGAACGGCCAGTACAGCGGAATCGGCATACTGCTGAGCCAACCGAATGAAACAGGCGCGGTTGTTATGGACGTTTATGAAGGTAATCCCGCTGCGGAGGCGGGGATTGCGACGGGCGACGTTATAACGCATGTTGGCGGGAAAAGCGTAGTTGGAATGACGATGGATGAGCTGACGAACGAAATTGGGGGCGAAGACGGTACAGAGCTGGAGTTGAGCGTGCTTCGCGATGCGGAGCAGCTCACATTCACAGTAACGCGGGGCCCGGTAAACGTCAAACGCGTGGATAGCCGCCTGTTCAATGAAAAAACGGGCTATATCCGCATTGATATGTTCACCGGCAACTGCGTAACCGAGTTTGAGGAGGCGCTGCGCGATCTGACCGACAGGGGGATGCGTTCGTTATTAATTGATCTTCGTAACAATCCGGGGGGAAGCCTTGACGCGGTTGTTTCCATAGCCGATATGGTGCTGCAAAGCGGAACCATTGTCAGTATTCGTCATGGAGACGACGACCAGGGCTCCGTCTATACTTCGGACGCTAAAGGCGTAAATGTTCCTATCGCCGTACTGGTTAACGGGAATTCCGCTTCTGCGAGTGAAATATTGGCCGGCGCAGTTCAGGATCTGGAGGCAGGCGTAGTCGTTGGCATGCCCACTTTTGGAAAAGGTATCGTGCAGACTTCCCTTCGCATCAACGCAAACCAAGCCTGGCTTAAGCTCACGACCGACGCGTATTATACGCCGAACGGGTCAAATATTCACGGTATCGGGATAATGCCGGATATAGAGGTTGATCTGGATCCTGAGTTTGATAACGTCCCGATAAGCCAAATTCCACAGGACGAGGATGCTCAGTTGTGGGCCGCGCTCGACTATATCCGCGAACAGGCGAACGCTAAGGACTCCGCTTAAATTTTATTATTTAGGCCGCATAGAAGCTGCACGCCGTATGCGGCCTTTTTTGCCTAAACCAACGATACAGGGTTCCGCGCTTCATCACCCTTTCACCTGCTCTTTTATGTCAATATGGCTAAATTGCCGCATAGTATTTTCATTTCCTTACCTTTACACAATCAACGCTTTTAAAGATTCAGAACACGCCATCGCTTAAACGCTGGTCTTCTCAAAATCCTTTCTAAGCTTCTCAACCGCTTTTTTTTCGATGCGGCTGACATAAGATCGGGATATGCCCAACAGCTTGGCGATTTCGCGCTGCGCCATATACCCCCCTCCGGTTAGCCCGTAGCGCAGTTCAACGACTATGCGCTCGCGTTCATTAAGCGTGTTTGAAATGATATGTTTGAGCTTGTCTGACGCTATGCGCAGCTCCACCTCGTTTTGAACCAGATCCGGATCCGAACCGAGTACGTCGGACAGAACGATTTCATTCCCATCCCTGTCCGTTCCGATCGGATCGTTTATGGAAACCTCGCTCATGCGCTTTTTCTCCGTTCTCAAGAACATTAACACTTCGTTCTCAATGCATCGAGACGCGTATGTAGCAAGCGCCGAACCTTTGCCCGCGTTGAATGTCGATACCGCTTTAATCAGGCCGATAGTTCCGATTGAGATCAGATCGTCCGTTTCACGGCCGGCACATGCGTATTTTTTGGCGATGTGCGCTACAAGCCGCAGGTTATGCTCAATCAGCTTAGACCGGGCGGTTTCATCCCCCGCCTCATTGAGGGCGATATACTTCTTCTCCTCCTCCGGGCTCAGTGGATCGGGAAAAGATGAACCCGAGTGAACATAAGCGGCAAAGAAGAATACATCTTTGATTATTTGAAAAAGGACGTCAAGCACCGTCATACCTCCAATACTTTCATCAGTATCAGGCTATGCCGTACGGATGCAAAAATTGTTTCAGCATCCATTTATTTATTAAATATAATATTATATCCGATTCTGTTCTGCGTATTGAACTCAGGTTAGAAAACGCGTACCAGCCCGTGGAATGCCGCCAAAAAGACGCTAGAGCAGGGCTCGCCTTTGCATACATATCCGGCGCGAAATGGCTGCTTTTAAAAATTTCGGCCTTAACTCACTTGTTTTTACGTAAAATATCCCCCGGTTTTAGTGCCTGAGCACAACCTATAATCAGCTTTTGCCTTGGGTGGGGCGCGCTGCTTAACCGCTCCCCGCCCTCGCTCCAGATGCCGTTGACCTTGATTTGACTGCCGATATTTAAAGGCGAAAGCACGTTTAAAATATCCCCGTCAAAAAATCGGTTCCTCTGCTCTATCAGCGCGGTTTGATTATCCGGGTTATATGAAAGCGCAACCGCGCTGATTTCGCTACCCGCAATATAAGCGGCGCTCATTGCCGCCTGACCCGCGCCGCCGGGATCGCCAAACGCAAAACCAGTCGTATACGGTCTGTGGCTCGCGTGCGACAGCTCGTCGCGGATGGCGTCCTTAAGCTCCCAGGGCCTACCTTCACAAGCCGCAGCGGAAAGATCATCCAAAGCCATGCGGTAGGCGTTCACAACCGTTGCAACATAGGAGATAGATTTCATCCTGCCCTCTATTTTCAGGCTGCATACACCGGTGTCCAAAACCTCAGGCAAATGCTCGATGAGGTTTAAATCCCTTGAATTGAGCAGGAACGTGCCTTTTTCATGCTGCTCAATCGGATAAAAGTCCCCTCCCGAACCCGTTTCCCTCAACTCATAGGTCCAACGGCACGGCTGCGCGCATTCGCCTTTATTAGAATCCCGCCCGGCCAAATAATTGCTTAACAGACATCTGCCCGAATAGGATATGCACATTGCGCCATGTACGAACATCTCCAGCTCAAGCCCCGCCGGCGCGCGTTCGCGTATCACCCTTATTTCATCAAGGCTTAGCTCGCGCGCCAGTATAATACGCTCAACGCCCTGATCATGCCAAAATGCCGCGGCCTCTGCGTTGAGCGTGTTTGCCTGCGTGCTCAGGTGTAGCGGCAAGCCCGGCGCTAACTTTTTCGCGCATCGGATAACGCCCGGATCATTTACGATAAGCGCGTCCGCTCCCGCGTCTTGGATGGCGTCAAGAAGCCCCGGAAGAGCGTCTATATCCTTATCCTTCGCAAACGCATTGCAGGCGACGTATATCTTCTTACCGCGCTCATGCGCATACCGGCTGGCTATTCTAAGCTCGTCGCACGAGAAATTATCCGCGTAATTTCTTAAGCTCATGTTTTGAGCGCCGATATACACAGCGTCTGCCCCAAAACGCAGCGCGGTTTCAAGCCGTTCCATATTGCCCGCCGGCGCGAGCAGCTCCGGTATGCGAATCATTTGGATCCCTCCATTTAAAAGCTTTTTTTAAAAGAACGCGGCTGCTGAACTTGAAAGCCGATCGGGAACCGCGCATCCTGACCCTCAAGGTTTTACTTGCGAGCGACCCAAAGTTGTCCGCGGCGAACTTCAGGGATTAGCGTAGCAGGGAAAAACTTAAATGACCGGATACACCGCAGGCTATATCGTCTAAACATAACCCTGTTTTCGAAATCGCCGCAAAGTTCATCCGGCTATGAAGCGGACATACGCAGAACTGTTATTTAATCCTCAATGATGGCATATTAAAAATGCAAACTGCCACGCCCAAGTAACCCGTTATATTTGAGATTAATTACACTTTCGGCAGCTTTAACGGCCGGTTTTATCCGGCCGTTAAAGCGATACCCGTGCGAATCATTCCCAGCTTCCGCTGTATTTATCAACATTTTTCTGGTGCTCCGCCAGAGTTTTGGCGAACACGAGTTCGCCTGTTTCCGTATCCTTTAAGCAGAAATAAAGGTATTTCTCCTTAACATAATCTTCGTCGGGATTTAAAGCGGCTTTGATTGCGGCCTCGCCCGGGTTGCAGATTGGGCCAATCGGCAGCCCCTTATATTTATAGGTGTTATATAGCGACTGTGACTCTAAATCCTCCTCGCTAAACTTGAGCGTATTCTTTTTAACGATATACTGAATGGTCGCGTCGGAGCCAAGCGTCATATCTTCGCGCAGCCGATTATGAAACACCGCCGACACCTTGCTGAAATCTTCCGTCTTCGCCTCCTTTTCTATCATGGAGGCAAGTATCACGATATCGTCGATGCTCATACCAAGCTCCTCCGCTTGTTCACGGTAGTCATCGGTGAAAACATCAAGGAATTTTACCAAAAACTTCGTGATTACCTCGCTTTCAGTGGAATCTAGAAAGAAATTATAGGTGTTGGGGAACATATATCCTTCAAGCATATAATCCCTCTGGCTCCCCTTCTCTTTATCAACAGCCTCCATAAACGAGTAATTCATAAAATCCTCACCTGACTTACACATGCTGAGGAATGTATCAACACTATCCAAAACACCGTTTTTGACCAAGTCCTCAGCAATCCCCTCAATGGTTTTGCCTTCAGTAAAGACGAGATCTACGGTTGCGCGCGGCGGATTACCCATGCAAAGCTCATCCACAATCTGCGGTATGCCCATATTCTTTGAAAAGTAATACGTACCGGCCCTGAGGTTATTTGACTTACCAAGAAAATCAACATATACCTTAAAAACGGCCTTATTCGCAATAAGCCCTTCTTCCCCTTCCCCGCAAGCCTCATATAAAATTTTTGCAATAGCGGAAGCGCCGTAACCTTTGGGTATCACTACTTTAACAGGCGTGGCGTCGTTGGAATCCACGGGATAGAAATATTTGCTCAGTAATATATGCATCGCGCCGAAAACGGTAACGCCAACGATAATCAGGCTGCTCAGCGCTATCGTGAACGGCCTGAGCGCTGCCCATACCTTTTGTTTTCTGCTGCGCGGGGCCTTTTCCATATCGTCAAAAAGCTCTATCGATTGCGCTTCGTTTTTATTACGCTCCATAACTAAATCAGCCCTGCTCCTCTCATATAATCAATTCTCAAGCATGTCCAGATCCATATCCACCGCCTCGGCAAGTATACGGTAAATATCGCCCAGCACGCGGTTCATTCGAAACTCGTTCATTAAGAACTCCGATGCTTCTTTATTAAACTGAAGTATCTCTCCGGTTTTGCGCAGCCGTTCCATCACCTCATCGTCGCGTTCACCGGATACCATCGCCGCCTGCGCGCGAAGCTGTAACTGATGGTATTCCTTCAGCAGCGCCTTTGTCGTATCGTTCTGCAGCGCCTTTTCTTTAGACGCCCGGTAATCTTTATACTCCTGGCATTCGCCGAGCATCTTAGCCAACTCCTGCGCCTTGTCGTACACCATTTTTACCCCAACCGCCTTTCTTCTATTACTAACTAAGCCTATATTTCGATGATAATAGGCAGTATCATCGGCGTCCGTTTTGTTTTTTTGTACAGATAATCCTTCATGGCCGAGCGGATATTGTTTTTTATAGACGACCATTCGGACTTATGACTGCTCGCGAAAGCTTCAGCTTTCTCCCGTACAATCGCGCGCGCTTCTTTAATCAGCTCCTCCGATTCACGCACGAATACAAACCCGCGCGAAAGAACTTCCGGGCCGGCGGCAAGCTCCCCGGTTTGCCGCTTTAGCGCGATAACGACCGCAAAAAGCCCATCCTGCGATAGCTGGCGGCGGTCTTTTAGCACTACGTTGCCGATATCGCCCACACCAAGCCCGTCAATCATTACGCTCCCATTGGGAACGGAGCCGTTGATCTTTCCGCCTGTTTTGGATAGCTCGACGACCGCCCCGTTTTCAGCGACAAATATGTTCTGAGGAAGCACGCCCATATCCTCGGCGAGGCTCGCATGCTGGTACAGATGCCGGTATTCGCCGTGAACGGGGATAAAATACTTCGGCTTTGTTATGGAGAGCATCAGCCGCAGCTCTTCCCTCCGGGCGTGGCCCGATACGTGAACGTCCGCCATAGAGTCGTATACGACCTTAGCGCCCTTTCGATAAAGTTGGTTGATTACCCGCGCTACGCCCTTTTCATTGCCGGGTATGGCGGATGCGGATATAATAACGATATCGCCGGCCCCGATGTTGAGCCGGTGGGATGAGTTCGCCATACGAAAAAGCCCGCTCATAGGCTCGCCCTGACTTCCGGTTGTAATCACGCATATTTGATCGTCACGGTAGTTCTTCAGCTTTTCGATTTCAACAATATGCGTTTCAGGTAAATGAAGATACCCGAGATCCATTGCCATCTTCGCGATATTCACCATGCTCCTGCCCTGAAAACAGATAACCCGGCCGTGCTCGATAGCCACGTCCGCCACCTGCTGAATGCGGTAAATATTGGATGCGAACGATGCGATAATAACCCTTCCGTCGGCGATATCGAAGTAATGCTCAAACGTCTTCCCGATTTCTCTTTCCGATTGTGTAGTACCGGGAAGCTCCACGTTCGTACTGTCGGACATAAGCGCCAGTACTCCTTTTGAACCATAATACGCAAAACGAGCGATATCGATAGGCTCGCCGTCTATTGGCGTATAATCCACCTTGAAATCGCCGGTATGGATTAAGGTGCCCAACGGGGTGGTTATTGCAAGCGCCATCGCGCCCGCGATGGAATGGCTTGTTTTTATAAACTCCGTACGGAAACAGCCGATATTCAGCTTATCCCCCGCGCTCACGCAGTTAAGCGTTACATTGTTTATCGAATGCTCTTCGAGCTTATGCTCTATAAGCGCGTTGGTCAGCCTGGAGCCATACACCGGGGCGTTGATTTTCTTAAGTACGAACGGCAGCGCGCCAATGTGATCCTCGTGACCATGCGTTATCAATATAGCGCGAACCTTATCCGCGTTTTTTTCAAGGTATGTAATATCCGGTATCACCAGATCAATTCCCAACAGCTCTTCATCAGGAAAAATCAGTCCGCAGTCGACAACAAGAATATCCTTGCCGTATTCTATAACGGTCATATTTTTGCCGATCTCCCCAACGCCGCCGAGGGGTATAATCTTCAATTTAGAAGCCAATTGTTATCCTCTCTTTCAGTTCACTCTCTTTCCATATTTAGTATTATACTATTTTGCTCAGATAATAACAAGGGACATCCCCTCTTACGGCCCCCACCAGGGTGAAACCGCTAAGTTAACGCCATCGTGCCGCCGCGACGCGCCCAAGCAATTATGAAACCTTTTTAAATAGCGTTCAATCTAGGCATGCGGTGTTGATACGAATATGAAATTGCGATATAATACCATTACTGACGCCCAAATTTGAAGAGAAGGGAGCGGTTAAATATCAACATGAATAATCAGCCTGGCGTTACTCGGCAAGCGCTGCCGCGCTCCAGCGCTCGACCATCCATCAAGCGTTCCATTGCTAAAACCATTTTGGCTATACGGATAATCCGGATAGCCTTAATCGCGTTATCGGCGTTAACATTAACCGTTTGCATACTGATGCTTACGCTCAAGCCCAGCGAACAGGAGACTGCTTCATACCGTTATACAGCTAGTTATTCCGCGGGGATTTCCGTTAACGGGCAGGATATTTCCGGCCTTACGTACGACGAGGCTTACGACCTGCTGCTACCTATACTGGAAAAAGAGGTGCATACCATAAACCTTTCTGTGCTTCTTGACGGCACCCAATGGATATTTACCGGCGCCGACCTTAACGTAACTAGCACGCTGAGCGATGTGCTTGATGAAGCCTTATTATTAGGTAAGGGAGGCACAATGTTCGGAAACATGCAGGAGCAGTCCCGAATCGCCAAAGAAGGAAAGGATTTTACCGTCGCTTTCCGCGCAGATCCTAAAACGCTGGAGGAGCGCATCGCGAATATCGCCCAGGATATGAACAAGGCTCCTGTCGAACCTTCCGCTGAGCCGGACAAGAAAGCGAACAAGCCATCCTTCACTTACTATGAAGGAAAAAACGGGTTTATCCTCGATGAAAAAGCGTTAGTAGCCGATATAACCCAAAAGCTTTTGCAGGGTGAATATCAGGCGGTGCTTGAGCCCGTGCTTGTCGAAACCGCCCCTGAACACGATTTAGAATGGGTTAAGCAAAATACGCAGCAGCGATCCGTATTTAAAACCTCCTTTAAGGGCGGCAGCCTTGACGACGAAGATCGCGTCAGAAATATTCAAAAAGCCAGCGATCTGCTGAACGGGTGTGTTGTTGAGGTTGGGCAGGAGCTGTCGTTTAACGAATATATCGGCCCCCGCTATGAGAAAGACGGTTGGGCGCTCGCGCCCGGCATAGTGAACGGTAACACCTATGAGATGCAGGCGGGCGGCGGCATTTGCCAAGTTTCTACAACTTTCTATAATGCGCTGCTCTGTGCGGGGCCGGAGGTCGAAATAACGGTGCGCAAGAAGCATTCCTGGCCTTCCTCCTATGTGGATTACAGCCTTGACGCGACGGTTTCCACAGGCGGGCCGGATCTTGCGTTTAAAAACAATACAGGCTCAACGCTCTATATCTTCGCATATGCTGATATTGACAATAGCGTTATGACTGTCTATATTTACGGCGAACCTCTGCCTGAGGGCGTTACCTATCAAACGCGCGGCAAGACCACGGATGAGATCGAACCGCCGGCAACCGAAATTATTGAGGATTCCTCACTCCCTGTCGGCACGAAGCAGGTAGAGATTAAATCGCGCAAAGGCTATGTGGCGACCGCCTATCGCGACAAGCTTTTGAACGGCGAGGTCGTGGAAACCGAGGAGCTTTACACCGATAAATACCGGGCTGTGCAGGGCAGAGTACGGGTTGGCAAAATGCCGTCCACAGGCCTGGGCTGATAACGCGTGCGTGCTAGCGCGCCGCGGCGCGCATCACCATATAAATCAAACATCGAAAGGCAGCGTTTTATGGATTATTCAAAGTTAATAGTTAAGAGCGTGCAGGACGTTCCCCCATCCGGGATCCGGAAATACTTCGATCTTTTAACGGATGAAACCATTAGCCTCGGCGTTGGCGAGCCGGATTTCCCCACGCCGGAGGCTATCAGGCGCGAGGCTATTGAGCGGCTTTCGCGCGGCCGCATCCCTTATTCATCCAACTCCGGCATGCCGGAGCTTCGGGAACTGATATGCAGGTATCTTAAAGAGCGGGTTAACTTGGATTACGACGTATCCAACCTGTTAATCACCGTTGGCGCAAGCCAGGCGATTGATTTGGCTATCCGCGCGCTCGTTTCGCCAGGCGATGAGGTTATTATTCCCGAACCGACGTATGTCGCCTATATACCGGGCGTAGCGTTTGCCGGTGGAACCGCCGTGCCGCTTATAACAACTGCCGAGCACCGCTTTAAGATGACGCCTGAAGCGCTTAGAGCCGCGATTACGCCTAAGACCAAGGCGGTAATTCTGCCGTTCCCCAACAACCCCACGGGCGGTATCATGGAATATGAGGATCTCGTGAAGATAGCCGATATCCTGCGTGGTACCGATATACTGGTGCTTGCGGATGAAATCTACTCCGAGCTGACATATAACGGTAAGCCGCATGTTTCTATCGCTTCCCTGCCCGGGATGAAGGAAAGGACGGTTGTACTCAACGGCTTCTCCAAGTCCTTCTCCATGACCGGCTGGCGCGTAGGTTTTGCCGCCGGGCCGCAGGAAATTATTGCGGCGATGACAAAAATCCATCAGCTCACCATGCTCTCCGCGCCTACTCCCGGCCAATATGCCGCCATTGCCGCGCTCAAGCAGGGTTTTGAAACGGATTGGGCGGATATGCGTTACATGATGGACGAATACAACCGCCGCCGCCGTTACTTGGTTGATTCATTCAACGAACTGGGCATGACCTGCAATGAGCCTGAGGGCGCGTTCTACGTGTTCCCGTCCATTGCGATTAGCGGCTTGACGTCTGAACAATTCTGTGACAGGCTTCTCGCGTTTTCGGATGTATGCGTGGTGCCGGGTACCGCTTTTGGCCCGAGCGGTGAAGGGTTTGTGCGCTGCTGCTATGCGACCAGCATGGAATCCCTGAAAGAGGCTGTGAGAAGGATTAAGCTTTTCCTAGATTCACTAAAATAGCGAGAGTGCTGGGTAATTGCGATTTGCCTGATTTGGCAAGCCCCTTGAAGCTGTGAATTAGCCCCCGATGGTTAATACCATTTGTCATGATAAGCCGCCCTCTTGAGGGCGGCTTGAACTTTTTGATATCGCTATAACTGCTGAAAACGCGGCGTGTACAACAATGGAGTGCACAGACTGACTCTGCTCAAATAATTTTTTGGCGAAACGCGGTATTCGCACAACATCACTGGAGCCATTCAATTATATCCCCCAGGTTATTTAAGAGCATTTCTAATAACGCGTGAATTTCTAAAGCAATACGGCTATCATTTAACGTATACACCGTGACGATTCGCTAAACAAAATTTGCGCCATATGCCGCTTGCTAAAGTAATAAAAAGCAAGCATGCTATAACAAATACCCGTCTATAACAAGTTTAGCACTCAATTATCATCTTGTATTAGTTTTAAACCTTGCATCCATTTCCAATCGCCTCATCGCATCAACCGGATTAACCTAGCTGCGATATGCTCCGAAATCTTTTTTTATGTTCTTGGTTTCATAAAAACGATGAACTACAATTCGACGGTTCGCCTCTTCCTTCAATTCCCATTCGTATAATTGCTGATTCACTGCGTTGATTTTTAAAACAAGAGCAGAATTAAACTAGAACTTTCCTATTATTAAATAATTGTTGTTTGTTCCAATAATATCACATACTTCTCTCAATCTACGAGTTTCAGAATCTCTATGCTTGTATGTCACATAAAATACACGAAGCAATCACTTTCATACGATTGACAGCACGCGTATATAAGAATAAGATATTTTCATAATATTTAGGGGTTGATCATATATGGATAATGAAAACTTGAGCGCGATTTGCCATAGGGAGTACATAGCAGCTGAACGTTTGAAGCTTGAACAGCGCCAGAATTCAATCAGTCCGCTGCCTTAACTCATAATATGAGCATTTTTCAGTTACTATAAGTCGCGCTGGCGATGCTGGAAAAATGATTGGCGGGTCATACGGTATAAAGAAAAGTGATGAGTATATCCGGCCAATATGCCGGTTTAAGAATAAAAAATAAACAACAAAGGGGAATTATGATTTATGAGCAATGTTTTTGCAAAGATTCTCTGGGTAATAATGGGTTTGCTCCTCATTGTCGCGGGCGCCTTCTGCATTGTCAGCCCAACGGTCGCTCTGGGTTCGCTGGCTTTTGTTATCGGAGTCGCAATGCTGTTTTCCGGCATAGGGGATATTGCCATTTACGCTAAAATTCATGATTATATTATCGGGGCGGGCTGGATTCTGGCCGATGGTATATTGACGATTGTGATATCGATTATATTTATGTTTAATCAAAATATTGTCGCTGTCACGCTCCCCTTTGTATTTGGAATATGGCTGATTTTCCGCGGAGTATCGCAGGCCATCGCCTCCTTCGATTTTAAAAAGCTTGAAGTAAGCGGATGGGGATGGTTTATGGCGTTTGGAATTATCTTGATAATATTGGGCGCCCTTGCTATTGTAAAGCCCGTCGGCGCGGCTATCGCGTTGAGCGTATTGATAGGGGTATCGCTGATTTCCCAGGGGCTTGTAACCGTGGTAAAGGGACTATGCTCAAAGCGGATTGTACGCTAGCTGAAGCGTAAAAAGAAAGCAAAACGCCGGAGCCGCAGGGCTTTCCCCGCATGAGATCTTTGTTGCGCGCCAAACGGCTTAATCGCGCCAATTCTCTAATAATTGGTGCTGCCATTTTCTTGTCAGCCTTTAAGGGCCGTAATCGGCCCTTAACTTGTTTATATGTATAAGTTTGGTAAAATGAATTCTAAAGCTTAACGCTAAATAACCCTCAAAATCGATACAGGCAAATCAACAGCTAAAATAGCCGATGCCTGTTTGTCTCAAAACTATGGGAAAAGTCTGATTTGTTAATTAGAACCCACACGCATAAGCAGTTAATGTACAGTGCCAGCACAATAAAAATCCGCAAGCCTTCAGCATATTCATATGCTTCAAGTATACCTGCCCGCTAGGGTTGTTTAGTTATCAGCCTCACCTGAGCTCACCGTGTACCTCGGATTGAACAACCTCCAAAATCTGATTTTTCTCGCCAAGAAGCACTACGCACGGCCTGTGCGCCTTGGCCTCAGCCGGAGAAAGCCGCGCATAGCTCATGATGATGATCTTATCCCCTACCTGTACTAAGCGCGCTGCGGCGCCATTTAAGCATACAGTTCCGCTATGGTCGGCGCCCTTTATGACATATGTTTCAAACCTGCTGCCGCTATTAATATCAACAATCTGTACCTTTTCATATTCAACAAGACCGGCGGCCTTCATAAGCGCCTCATCAATGGTAATGCTGCCCACATAGTTGAGGTTCGCTTCAGTAACGGTTGCTCGGTGCAATTTGCACCTTAATAAAGTCAGTTCCATAATTCCTCCCTACGCCCCAATAATTACATTATCTATCAGCCGCGTTTTCCCGATATACGCCGCGGCCGCTAAAAGGACCGGCTTGTCTATCGTTTGCACGGGCTGTATGCTTTTAGGATCAACGATCTCGACATAGTCTACCCGAGCCAGTGGTTCGCTTAAGATATAATCGCGTACGGCATTAACGACGGCTTCGCAGCTCCTCTCCCCCGCTTCAACCAGTTCGCGGCCATAAGAGAGCCCGGCTGAAAGGCATAGCGCCGCCTTCCTTTCCTCTAAGTTCAAATATTTATTTCGAGAGCTTAATGCTAAGCCATCCGGCTCTCGTACGATAGGGCATCCAACGATATCAACAGGAAAGTTGAGATCATCCGTCATCCTACGTACAACCGCGAGTTGCTGCGCGTCCTTTTGCCCAAAATATGCCCTGTCGGGCTGTACAATATGAAAAAGCTTCGCAACCACCGTACATACGCCGCGGAAATGGCCCGGCCTTTTGCTCCCGCAGAGGCCGGCCGAAGGCCCTTCCATATCTATAAAGGAGCTAAAGCCGCCTGGGTACATCTCACCAGCTTCAGGAACAAAAACCATATGCGCGCCGTTTTCCCTGCATACCATCAAGTCGCGTTCTATATCACGTGGATAATCTGAAAGATCCTCGTTCGGGCCAAACTGCATCGGGTTTACGAATACGCTCACGACAGTTCTATCGTTATCCGCAGCCGCGAGCCTGATAAGGCTCGCGTGCCCTTCATGTAAATAGCCCATTGTTGGAACAAGCCCTATCGTTAATCCGTTATCCTTCCATTCGCCGATAATCCGGCGGATGCCTGAAAGCGTGTCAATCCGCACCGTTTAAGCCCCTCCCGTATGATTTTTTTAATTCCGCCAGCGTATCCGCATCCATCCGGTACGTATGACCGCTTTCGGGGAATACGCCGGATTCTACGTCCTGAATATATGCCTCAACTGCTTCGCGCATCCGTCCGCCAATATCATCGAACACCTTAACAAATTTCGGGGATGCGCTGTTATTCATAGCCAGCATGTCTTGATATACCAGCACCTGACCGTCGCAGCCCGCCCCCGCGCCAATGCCTATCGTGGGGATAGCGAGCAGCTCGCTCAGCCACTGAGCCAGCAGCGCCGGAATGCATTCAAATACAACCGCGAAAGCGCCTGCTTCTTCAACCGCCAGCGCGTCTTGCAGCAGCTTTTGCGCCGCCTTTAGTTCACGGCCCTGCACTTTATAGCCGCCAAATGCGTTTACCGACTGCGGCGTAAGCCCGATATGCGCCATCACGGGAATAGAGGCCTTAACGATAGCGCGTATCTGGGGGCATACGTCCCTGCCGCCCTCAAGCTTAACCGCGTGAGCGCCGCCCTCCTTCACCAGCCTGCCGGCGTTCGTCACCGCCCTCTCAACGGATACCTGATAGGACATAAATGGAAGATCCGCGATAACGAGCGCGTTTTTCGCGGCGCGGCAAACGGATTTCGTATGATGCAGCATATCCTCCATTGTAACGGGAAGCGTGTTCTCATACCCCAGCATCACCATGCCGAGCGAATCTCCTACAAGCAGACAATTTACGCCCGCTTCGTCCATCAGCTTCGCCGTAGTATAATCATAAGCGGTAAGCATGGAAATTTTTTCGCCCCGGCGCTTTTTTTCGCCTAACGTTAAGACTGTATTCGTCATGCGTCAAGTACCTCCTCAACTTTCTTGAAATCCCGCTCAGGGTGCTTAAGCCTTGCCAGCTTTAATAGCTCACGGGATAGCAAAAGATAGACTTTGCGCGCCGGATCATCAAGAGCGGCAATATGGCAGGCTACTGAAGCAGCGTCGCACCGTTCTATCGGCCCGGTCAAAGCGTTTACCGGGCCCGCGCGCGCAATATTCGAGGCGTTGCCGAGAAAAAGCTCCCTCCATGCGCCGCGGGCAAAGCTCTCCGGGAGTCCGCTGGAGAGTAACATTCCCTCGCCCATGCTTACAAGCCCATTGGCTAAATTGCTAAGAAATACGGCGGCTGTATGATATAGTGCTTTTTTTTCAGGTTCTATCCGCGCCCAGCGAATGCCCGCCCTATCCAATATCTCTGTTAAGTAACCGCCCGGCTCCGGGCCTTCAAGCGTAAAAAAAGCGCTGTGCAGCTTTTCGTAATCGCATATATCATGGATTGCGCAGAGCGGGTGCAGTGAATACGCCTTCGCTCCCGTACATTCTACTCGCTCAAAAACCTCGGAGGTATACAGACCGCTGCAATGGCAAAGCTCCTTACCCCCGATAGGAAGGCAGCTAAGACAACCCCATGCATCGGCAAGCTGACCATCCGGCACGGTCAAAAACAGCAGATCGCTGAACCGCACAACCTCCGTTAAGGAGCAGCTTTTTGAACGCGTGAAAGCGGCCGCCTGCTCCGAGCTGGCGGCGCTTCGGCTGTAATAGCCGTATACGGTAAGCCCCGATTCAAGAAAAAAACGCCCTAACGCGCAGCCTAACTTGCCCGCGCCGATAAACCCAATCTTTGGATTACTCATCACACCTCCGAACAAGCTTGACGTAGCCTTATAACTTGCCCTATAATAATCATACCATAAACTGACGCGCGTGTCATTAAATTTTTATGAAAGAGGGTCGAGGCGTGCCAAGAGTATCAAATGAGGAACGGCGGCGTTTAAAGGAAGAAGCCATTTTGGAAAGCGCCAGAAGCGTTTTCTTGCGCAAAGGTTTCATTGACGTCACAATGAAGGATATTATTGAGGAATGCGGGATTAGCAGAGGCGGCATATATCTGTATTATGATTCGGTCGATGATATTTTTGTCGCGGGAGCGGCTCATCGAAATAAAAGAAAGTTTGAAGTCATAAGGAATTTAATTAAAACGAATATGCCTTTCCTTGATTTGTTGGACGCGTATTTTGAGATGCAGAAGAACCGCCTGCTGCATATGGAAGACAGCATGCTGCGCTCAATGTACGAATATTTTTTTACGCATAAGGGGCCTGAGGACCGCAGGTTTCAGCAAGCACAATTTGACAATGTTAAGAACACCATTATAGAAATTTTAGAGCTTGGCGTTCGCCAGGGTTGCCTCGACGGGGGTAATATTGCGCCTCTGGCCGAGAATTTTATGTTTGTAATCGAGGGGTTAAGCGTGCTCGCGCTCCTTGGCGGCATTACACAAGAGCGAATCGATACCCAGTTTAAGCTTATGCGCTCCATGCTTCCGATGATTGAAAAATAAACAATACGATTTAATAACGGGCTTTATTATCTTAAAAAATGCCGTTGATTTAAGTAATCAGAAGTTCTTAACGTGCCAGCGTGACAAGTTATATAAATTCAAATTGACGATTTACGGGTAACCATAAATGCCGATATTGAAACGGTCGCTGCCTTAATAAACCATAAAGCATTTCAGAAATGAGTTTGGGAACGGGAAATGTGATGTACGGGAGCCGCCCCTGGCTACTTATCTGAAGTTGCGGACAAATGGGGTAATGAAAATGCCGGCACAGCAATAAGATGTACCGGCGCATAGACTCCGCAGTTAACTTTAATCGTGGTTCCATCCACTTTTGAATTAATTAGCCCTTCTTCCAGCGTTTTAGCGTTGGTAAAAACTCCATAAGCTGAGCTCTTGCCTCATGTTCCGGTATTTGCAGTCCATTAGCTTTGTTCCATTCATCCAAATCCTTTAAATTATGCTCGAGCATTATCTCCATAGTAATGTCTTGGGTAAACTTCCCCTGCTGATAGCAATAAGCACAGTATTCCTCAGACTTACTTCCATCCCGCTCTGTTCCTTTATGAGCATCCTGTTCAAGGCACATGCCGCAGCTCTGACAATTAGCGGGATGTCCCAACAGATAGTCTACCGACATATTAAAGGTTTCAGCTATCAATTTCAGCGTATCTATATTAGGGATCGTATCCCCATTCTCCCAGCGGGATACAGCCTGTCTTGTAACTGACAGCTTTTCGGCAAGCCCATCCTGGGATAAATTCAAGCTTTTGCGCAGCTCTAAAATAATATCCTTAGTTTGCATTGGCGTAAACCTCCTTTTTTCAATATTAACACTGTATATTATGATGTACAAGCAACGCCTTGTTGCTTGTAAAACTTTTCATTTTTTTTGATAAACACAAGATTGAACTAAACTAAGTAAATTAACTCATGTTGTAAAACGCGCGTAATAAGATACGGATATCATAGTGGTTTTAATATTAATTTGAGGTAGTTACAGCTTTTATACAAGAAAGAGGCGGTTGCAGCCGCCTCTTTGCAGGGTGTTGCCGTGCTAAAAAGCTGTGGCAACCAAAAGGGGGTAGGAGGTAATCCGTAATCGCGTCAATGTGATGTATTCAAAAGTAAGTAGGCGATACGGTCGGTTACGGGAACCCATCCGTATATACCGGAGCCTTGGATTGAACCGCTGCGGGCAGCGCAATCAATAGGTGGAATATCATGAAAAGGATAATATAAACTGATAAAAATCAGCTCTCTCCTATGTTCATGAAATCCGTAAACATTAAGCGTTAACCTTTCATTTTTTATATACGCCGCTACATTTTATACGACACTCCTATATAATTCTCTATGTCTATATCTTATAACGCCTCAAAAAGTAACATAAAATCACAATATATTTTTTAACCATTTCTAAGCGGTCGTATAATTAGAAGATGAGGCATTGAGTGATTATGTTAGCCATCGGCAAAAGCTGTTAAAATATCTTTAAACTTATTTTGTTCCTGTATACAGGACACTATATTTATTGTTCGCCCTGCACCTCGCAACCTAATTGCTGATAGTATTATTGTTTCGTATAAATGGACGGGCGACGCCTAGCTAATTTTCTTGAGCGTGTAAAATTTCAAGGGGATACCGTAAACCTCACGACCTGTAAACACCCTGCAAGAGCGGATATTGCGCGCTTAAAACGCTCTTAACCATCTGCAGCATAAATTTGATGAATCGATTACTGTTTTTTCAGCTATTTATGAAGCAGCGCGTTACTTATCAAGGAAAACGGGATATATAGGTAATCAAGAGCGGGGCATGATAAGTTTTCTTTTTAGTATTCTATGAATGCTAAATGAAAATAAAGTATTTGGAGGTTAATATGAAAAGGTTTATCTGCATTGTCCTTACGCTTACATTGGCAGCGGTCTTCATCACCGCTTCCGCATCGGCTCAAAGCGCTGGTACCCATGAGCATGGGCTTTGGTTGGACAAGGGATGTACTTCAGATTACAATCGGCCTGGTTTTCACGTTTATCAATGCGGCTATTATGGGTGCTTATATGCAATGAAGCTGTATTGCCCGGGCGATTACCATGTGTATCCGGGGTTATGAAGATACGCGCTTACTAAAAACCATATGAACGCATAGAATTATTTACTGTGGGTTGCGTTAAAGGGCTGAATAAGTGGAATAAAGTTTCATTGTTCAGTCCTTATCTGTTTTGTCAAACGCTTAATTTATATTAAGGTAATTAATATCTGGGGGCTTCAGTGTGTCGAAAAAGTGGCTGCGCCACGTTTTTCGAGTTAACACGGAGCGTTCAGCGCCCCGTGCAAAGAAACCCTTGCTGCACAAGGCATTCCGAATCTGACGCACATGTCGTCAGGTTCGGTTGAAAGCCTATGGGGGGCTGCGGCTCCGACCCAGCCCCGTTTTTTTTTGACAGGCTGAAGCCCGCTGTGTTAGCGTGTCAACCTTTATTTATCATTCAGCAAACTCATGATCTGTATGGAAGCTTTATCTAGATCGCCATCCTCGTTCTCAATGCGCAAGTCGTATTTTTCGTTATCAAACAAGCCGTGCTTGCGTTCCAGCATTTCAGCAACCGGATCTGGTAAATTGCCGTTCATCCTCTTGGCGAAACGCTTTTTTATCGTTTCGATCTGAGCCGTAACAAGTATTCTTAAAGCATTCTCCGGGAGGAAGGATAACTGATCTTTCTCCGAAATTACATATATAATATTTCCTTCAGACATTGCGCCTTGCAGCTTTTTCTTAAAAACAACGCGCGCCATGCTTTCGCTTTTCGCTAATCGCATATAATCGTTGCCAGAAATAATCTCCGCGCCAATCTGCTGCTCAATACGCTCAGCTAAAGAGGATTTGCCTGCGCAGCTTTCGCCCATAATCCCAATTACCATTTCATCTCTCCTAATTCATTTTTTAAACAGAGTATACCACGATGACGGTAGGATGGCAAACCGGGGCTTTTACTTAAACCATGCTCCGAAACCGCCAATAAGCTTTCCCTACGTTCCACCTACCGATTAAAGTCTAACGCGCAATTTAAAAACAGCTGTAAATCATCGCGATTTAGAAGTGCCGCAATGTATCGAAAAAGTGGCTGCGCCACGTTTTTCGAGTTAACACGGAGCGCTTTTACATTGGCGCGGTCAGCGCCCCGTGCAAAGAAACCCTTGCTGATTAAGGCATTCCGAATCTGACGCACATGTCGTCAGATTCGATTGAAAGCCTATGGGGGTCGCGGCTCCGACCGAACCCCCAGGTTTTTTGACAGGCTGCGGCGGGCGTATACGCGCCCGCCGGTGGTTTTGGCCTATTTCATAACTCAAGGTTGAACAAGCTGCATAGTCTTGATAAACAACTATCTCAATACACTGTTATATTGGGCGCAGTTTTCGCTAAACCCAAGCGATTCACTCTATTGCTCACTGCTTTTTTACGCCTTGTATATGCGAGTGCCGCTGCTTCCGCTAAGGGCGTCCGCCGCCCGTTCAAGCGAAGCGATAACCGCTTCTCCTCCCGTCTGCGCAAACATCATGGCCGCCTGCACCTTGGGAAGCATGGAGCCCGGCGCGAACTGCCCTTCCTGACAATAACGCTCCGCTTCCTCAAGGCTTAGAGCGCCAATCGGCTTTTGGTCGGGTTTGCCCCAGTTAATATTCACCTGTTCAACGGCTGTTAGGATTACAAGGCGGTCCGCGTCTACGGTTTTAGCCAGCAGAGCCGCCGCAAAATCCTTGTCGATGACGGCGGGCATACTCTCATATCCGCCGTCTTGAGCGCGCGTGACCGGAACTCCCCCGCCTCCGCACGCGATTACCACCACGCCGATTTCAATCAATGCGCGAACTGCGTCCCGCTCCACAATTTCAACCGGCTTTGGCGAAGCGACCACCCTGCGCCAACCCCTGCCCGCGTCGTCCTTAAACAGCCAGCCCGGGTTTTCTGCCATCAGCGCCTCCGCCTGTTCTTTGGTATAAAATCCGCCGATAGGCTTTGTAGGCGCTTCAAACGCAGGGTCATGCCTGTCCACCGCCACCTGCGTTACAATTGTTGCAACAGCCTTTTTTACGCCCGCTTTTGCCAGCCGTTTTCCAAGCGCTTTTTGCAGGTGAAAGCCGATATAGCCCTGGCTCATGGCCGTGCATTCGGGTAGGGGCATTTCCGGCACCTTATCTTCAATACCTTTCGCCACATCGAAAGCGAGCTGGATTTTACCCACCTGCGGCCCGTTACCGTGGGCAAGCACAAGCTCGTGCCCCTGTTCCACAAGCGCGCAAAGCGCCTGCGCCGCGTGATCGGCGCGCTCCTGCTGCTCCAAAGCGGTATCGCCAAGGGCGTTTCCGCCCAGAGCAACTACAATCCTCATCCGCTGCTTCGCCCTTCTTTCTTTTTAAACTTGCGTGGCGGGCTGCTGCTGAGTGATGCAGTGGATATTGCCCCCGCCCAAAAGGATTTCCCGCGCGTAAACGCCCACGACCTCCCTATCCGGATACGCGCTTTGCAGCGTTTTCCGGGCCAGCTCGTCATGCGGATCGTCAAACATGGGGAAAATAACGCCGCCGTTGACTAGATAAAAGTTGACGTAAGAGGCCGCCAGCCTATCTCCCTCGTTACGCGGAAGCGTACCGTCGACAACGTCAACGCCTTCGCTTTCCTCCTTTGCAATGAGCACGTTTGCCGGGAGCATGAGTTTTGTAATTTCAAGCTTCCTCCCCTTCGCGTCCGTTGCCGCTGAAAGGATATCGTACGCTTCGTTTGAAATCTCATATTGGGGATCATCCTTATCGTCCGTCCAAGCGAGCAGCACATGGCCTGGCTTTACCACCTGAAGGATGTTGTCCACATGGCCGTTGGTTTCATCGTTGAAAATGCCGCGCGGTATCCAAATGATCTTCTCAACATTCAGAAAATCTTTAAGAACCTCTTCGATTTCGCTCCGGCTTAGCTGCGGGTTCCTTCCTTCAGATAGCAGGCATTCCTCAGTGGTAAATAAGGTTCCCTCTCCGTCCACATGAATGGAACCGCCCTCCAGAACAAAATCTTCAAGGCGGTAACGGTCAACCCGCTCAATATCGCAGATCTTGCGCGCCACCCTGTCGTCCTGATCCCAGGGGAAGTAAAGCCCGTCCACCAGTCCGCCCCAGGCGTTGAACTTCCAGTCCACGCCCCGGATCTCCTTGCCGTTCGTAACAAAGGTTGGGCCGCAGTCCCGCATCCAAGCGTCGTCGTTGGACATTTCGACTACGCGCACCGTCGGCGGAAGCCAATGACGGGCGTTATCAAACTGACGCGCGCTCACGCACATCGTCACCGGCTCAAAACGGCTGATGGCTGCCGCCACATCGACATAGGTGCGCTGCGCTGGCTTGCCACCGAAGCGCCAGTTATCCGAACGCTCCGGCCATAACATCCAGGTACCCGCGTGGGGTTCAAATTCGCCCGGCATGCGGAAACCGTCCTGCCGTGGGGTGGAATGTATTGCTCTCATATTGTTTGAATCCTTTCTCTTTGTTTGTATGAAATTATAGCGGCTTAGCCGCCGTTCATCAGCGGTCGCGCCGCTTACGCCGCGCGCATACCACGCACATGATTTCGCCTAATATGATTGAGATAAGCACCCCTATCGTGAGCGGCACCTTCTCGGCCAGCTCCGCCGGATCCGTACTGAACGGGATGCAGATGAACACGATTGCGATAATTAGCAATATCATGGGCACGTATGCCATAAGCGTACGCAGAGTTTTGCCGCCGCTTACGGCAAAGGGTCTTTCTCGATCCCCATCTATTTTGCGAAGCTTTAAGAACGCCGGGAACACCGGAAGATAGCTCATCAAGAGGTTAACGATATTGAGCGCGAAGAAGCTCCAGAATAGATCCTCGCTGGGCAGTATCGGCGCGATGAGCAGCAAAACCGATGCGACGATTCCGTTCATCAGCGCAGCGCCAACCGGCATGCCGTTTTTGTTCTCCCTGGCGTAAATCCTTGGCATATCGCAGTTTTTCGCCGCGTATGAAGCTACGTAATTAACCCCATAGGACCATGAAACCATATTGCCGAACAGCGTGAGCAGGAACAGTATGGCAACTATTGTGATGAACAGGCCCGTAGTCTGTCCGCTCAAAAGCTGCATGGAATCGATTAGGCCCGAGCTCGTGCTTATTTCATTGGTAGGTATCGCAACGCCAATACCAAACGCGGAGAAAATGTATATCGCGGCAATCGCGATGCCGCCGGCGATTATCGCCTGTGGGATCTGCTTTTTGGGGTTGACCATGTCCCCCGCAAAGGAGGTGACCACCTCGAACCCCATGAAGTTGAAAAGTATAACGGAGATAAACGACAGGCTGTTGATATCGAAGCTAGGCAGCAGCGATGAAAGCGTGTGCGGATTAGCAACTCCGCGCGTGGCCGCCACATAGATGCCGAGGCCCCCCAGCGTCAGCGCCAGCGCGACCTTGATAAACGCCGACAGGTTCAAAATCCATTTGCTGTCGCTCGCGCGGAAAAAGCTGATTAGCACCACGATCCACACGAACGCCAGCTCGATAATCAAGGAAACGGCCGTAGACAGTTCCACGCCTAGGAACGTGCTGATAACCTCCGGAAACACAACGGCCAGAGACGCCATCCACAGCGGGAAGTTCAGCCAGTAATACCACGAAACGCGCGCGCCCCAGCGCTCTCCAAAAGCGCGCTTAACCCAATCGTAAAGGCCCCCCTCATCGTCGTAGGTGGTTCCCAGCTCCGCTGAAATCAAACCGTACGGCAGCAGGAACGTGATGATGAGAAAAAGCCACCAAAAATACTGGGAGTTCCCAATAGCCGCCACAGGCGCGGCAGCCTCCGCGACGAAAACGATGCAGATGACTGCCAGCACTGCGTCAAACAGCCTGAATTTTTTGGTTCTTTGCTCGCTCATATCTTATTTGCTTCCTATTTGAAAAATTCCGCTCATGCAGTCCTTAAGCTCGCAAGATGCTTGTTCCTGCACCTTTTCATCGGGCTGCGGCTTGCGGTTTGCGTAGACGAAATAAACAAGCAGGCCCCGCATTGCGGTGAGACGGTTTTCGGCCTCGTCGAATACGATGGAGCGGCTGCTGTCGATGACCTCGTCCGTTACCTCCTCGCCGCGCGTGGCGGGCAGGCAGTGCATGAACTTGGCATGGGGGGCCGCCTTATCCATCATATCCATCGTAACCTGGTATTTCGGCATGAATATTCTATGTCGCTCCTCTTTTGATAGCTCCGCCTCATACAGGCCGTACCATACATCGGTATAGATAAAGTCCGCGTCCTTGAGCGCTTCGTTTTCATCCTCCGTTAGCAGGTACGTGCCGCCGCTCTCCTTGCAGTTGCGTTCGGCTATTTCCAGATGATGAGGCTTTAACTGATGGCTTTTGGGGCCATACTGTACAAAATGCATACCCATTTTGGTGGTAATGTAAAGCAGGGAAGCGCAAACTTGCGTCGCGTCCCCTACGAACACCACCTTGCAATCCTCCAGCTTTTTACCCTCCGGCAAATGCTCGATCATGGTGATAATATCCCCCATCTCCTGCGTCGGGTGGTTATAATCGCTCATGCCGTTGATTACCGGAATGGTCGCCGCACTGGCCAGATCGGCCACGCTCTTATGGCGCTCGACGCGCGCCATGAGTATATCCACCATACGGGAGAGTACGCGCGCGGTATCCTCGATGGTTTCATGCCCGCCAAGCTGGATCTGCCCCGGCGCAAGGTACTGCGCGTGCCCGCCAAGCTGTTCCATCGCGGTTTCAAACGCAACCCTGGTACGCGTGGACGATTGCTGGAAAATCATGCCCAGCGTTTTATGGGCCAGCACGGGCGGATAGATTTCCGCCTTAACGCAATGCTTGAGCGCAAGGGACAGATTGACGATATCCATCAGATCCTGCTTGGCAAAATCGTTGGTATCGATAAAGTCTTTGTGTGCCATACGATTTAGTTACCCCTCTTTCGTTCGATTATCTTCCATTACTTTCCCCCGCGCGCTGCGGAAGTATGCGCGGTAAAAACGGTGCGTACCAGAGTCGCCTCGTTTTTTAAGCGCACGCTATATTGACAGTTTAAAAACGCCGGGCTAAAAGCGATTGCGCTTAGATATTGTAAAATTTTTTTAACAATTCTGACGGCCGGTTTATATTTTAAACACCCATCGATTTATGCTAGAATGGTACTATTCGCGCAAACGCGGCTCATATGTAATGTAGGTTCTTAATGAACGCACGTTGCATATTGTTAATATTACCTGTCGTTCGCGCAAAGATATTTATATGGTTATAGCGTTCTCTTAATAAGGGTTCCGCAAACATGATGCTTTTCGTAAGTATAAGGCACGGCCTTTCGTTACTGAAAAGCCGTTAGGAGATTATGTATTATGAATAAAAGCTGGAAAAAACAATTCGCAACCATCTATGCCGGTCAGGCGTTTTCGATATTAGGATCGGCCGCCGTACAGTTCGCCATCATCTGGTGGCTGACCATTCAGACGGAATCCGCGATTACGCTGACCATCGCTTCCATCGTCGCGTTTCTGCCTACTATGCTGATTGGGCCCTTCGCCGGGGTTTGGATAGATAGGTTCAACCGCCGCACCGTTATGATCCTCGCTGACGGCCTTGTAGCGCTATCAAGCGTTATTCTGGGAGCTGCCTTTTTAATCGCCGACGCGCCCCCCATTTGGTTTATCTATATTATCCTGTTCATTCGCGGGCTTGGTAATACCTTCCACGGCCCGGCCATGCAGTCCGCTATACCCATGCTTGTGCCGTCCGATATGCTGATGAAGGCCGGCGGCTGGGGCAACCTGATTAACTCGATCTCCAATATGCTTGGGCCTGTCGTCGGCGCGGCACTGATGGCGTTTATGCCCATTGCCAGCATTATGCTGGTGGATATTTTAGGCGCGGCGTTCGCCATTATATGCTTGTTGTTCGTGAAGCTGCCCGATATTGTTCAGACCAACGAGAAGATGCATGTGCTTTCCGATCTAAGGCAGGGCCTTAAAGCCGTGCGGGCCAACAAGCCCTTGATGGCGCTTTTCGCGCCGATGATACTGGTAAACATCCTCTATCTTCCCCTCGGCTCGCTCTTTCCTCTTCTGGTCCGTACGCACTTTATGGGAACCGCATGGCACAACAGCATTGTGGAGTTCATATTCGCGGGCGGCCTTTTGGTTTCCTCCATCGCCATAGGCATTTGGGGCGGAATGAGAAAGCGGTTTAAAATGGCCGCGATTGCCATCGGCCTTCTGGGCGCGGCCTGCGTTATAAGCGGCGCTTTGCCGCCGGAGGGCTTTTGGATATTCGCCGTATGCTGTTTCTTCATGGGCGGCTCCGCAACGTTTATCAACGTGCCGCTTATGGCGTATACGCAGGAAACCATCGCGCCCGAGGTTATGGGCAAGGTTTTTTCTTTGCTGATGACCGCCATGACGCTGGCTACGCCTATTGGGTTGTTGGTCGCAGGGCCGGTCAGCGAGGCTGTGGGCGTTGACGTTTGGTTTTTCTGGTCCGGCGTCGCAATGGTTATTACAGGGGTCCTGTGCCGCGTGCTGACGCGGCGATATGACGTGCAGACCATGAAGCCGGATACGGTTAAGGCAAAGGAATAGTTGTGAGCTAAAAAAGGGTTATTAGGCTTTTGGGGCGTGACAGGAGTCGCCTGATATGCCCACGGCGCATCAGAGTGCCGAAATATTCCGTTTGATTTCATCCGTTGCGGCGCACATGAATGCCCGAGATGGAATCTCAAGGCTTCGCGCTTAAGCGCTTAATTCATAATCGGCGCTATACGCGCCAACCGCTCGGGAAGCGGCCCGATAACCTTAATATTCCGGCGCAATCCATATTGAACATATCTTGGGGGCGCATAGCGCCCCCTCAGACTGTCAATAAACCCCGGGGATTCGGGGTTGATACCTTTAGGAGGCTTTCAACCGAATCGGATGACATGTGCGTCCGATTCGGAACGCCTTGCGTA
>OHLH01000070.1_pt1 | contig 64748 bp, 55 predicted proteins | sample 1569061 | NCBI WGS metagenome assembly OHLH01 (sample SAMEA3879603, study PRJEB24766) | human gut metagenome | biome: human-associated habitat; feature: feces | place: USA | collected 1985/1987
CAGAAGCGGGTGCTTCCCGTTATAGAAGAAAAATGAGTGCATCTGGCAGGTAATGTCGGGTGAAGAAGAGTGGTACCACGGAATCAAGCCTTTTCGTCTCTTTGGAGATGAGAAGGCTTTCATTTTATTTTAGATGCAGTATTGCAGAAAGAGAGGAAATCAATATGTCTAAGATACCTTACAATCATAAGGCGATCGAGAAAAAGTGGCGTGACAAATGGGAAGAGAATCCGGTCAATGTCCAGTTTGATGAGAATGGAAAGAAAAAAGAAAAATATTACTGCCTGGATATGTTCCCATATCCATCAGGAAATGGTCTTCATGTAGGACATTGGAGAGGATATGTAATCTCTGATGTATGGAGCCGTTATAAATTACAGCAGGGATACTACATCGTTCATCCAATGGGATGGGATGCTTTTGGAGCCCCTGCAGAACAATATGCAATAAAGAACCATATTCATCCAAAAGAAGCAGTAAAGGAAAATATTAAAACCTTTAAAACACAAATGAAAACACTAGGTTTTTCATTTGACTGGGATAGAGAATTCTCAACAACAGATCCAGAATATTATAAATGGACACAATGGATTTTTTTAAAGCTGTATGAGCACGGGCTGGCGTATAAAGCTCAAATACCAATAAACTTCTGTACGTCCTGCAAGGTGGGCCTCGCCAATGAGGAGGTTGTCGAAGGCGTGTGTGAGCGCTGCGGCGGCACGGTGGTACAGAAGGTGCGAAGCCAGTGGATGCTGCGGATAACGGATTACGCGCAGCGCCTTATAGACGAACTGGAGCTGGTTGATTTTATCGACCGGGTAAAAGCGCAGCAGCGAAACTGGATCGGGCGGAGCGAGGGCGCTGAGGCGTCTTTTCGGATCGAAGGGTGCGATAAGGCGCTGAAGGTTTTCACAACCCGCCCCGACACGATGTTTGGGGCTACGTATATGGTGGTATCGCCGGAGCACCCGATTATCGCTGAACTGGAGGGGCGAATTGAAAATCTGGACGAGGTTAAGGCGTATCAGGCCGCGGCGGCGCGCAAGACCGATTTTGAACGCGGCGAGATTGCGAAGGAAAAAACGGGAGTGCCATTGTCCGGCGTGTTTGCGGTGAACCCCGCGAGCGGCGAGCGGATACCGGTCTGGACGTCGGATTATGTGATGATGGGTTATGGAACAGGGGCGATTATGGCGGTTCCGGCGCATGACGAGCGCGATTATGCTTTTGCTAAAAAGTTTAATCTTCCTATTATTGAGGTGGTTTCAGGCGGCGATATTGAACAGGCAGCTTTTACGGGCAGTTCAAACGGCGTGATGGTGAACTCTTCATTCCTCAACGGGAAAAACGCGGAGGAAGCGAAGAAAATAATGATCGAATGGCTTGAGGAAAACAGGCTTGGCAGGCGCAGGGTCAATTATAAGCTCAGGGATTGGGTTTTCACCCGCCAGCGCTATTGGGGGGAGCCGATACCGCTGGTATACTGCGACAAGTGCGGCTGGGTACCGCTGCCGTACGACCAGCTGCCTCTTGAGCTGCCTGATATAGAGAACTTTGAGCCTTCAGAGGATGGTTCGTCGGCGTTGGCTCGCGCGGAGAGCTGGATTCAAACCGCCTGCCCTCGCTGCGGATCAAGCGCGCGGCGTGAAACCGATACCATGCCCAACTGGGCTGGTTCCTCCTGGTATTACTTGAGGTATACGGATCCCCATAACGATAAGGAGCTAGCCGCCAAGGATAAGCTGGATTACTGGCTGCCTGTGGACTGGTATAACGGAGGTATGGAGCATACCACGCTGCATTTGCTCTATTCCCGCTTCTGGCACAAGTTTTTATATGATATCGGGGTGGTTTCCACGCCTGAGCCGTATCAAAAGCGCACAAGCCACGGGATGGTGCTAGCCGAGAACGGAGAGAAAATGTCCAAGTCCAGGGGCAACGTCATCAACCCGGATGAGATCGTTGATGAAATCGGCGCGGACGCGTTCAGACTGTATGAGATGTTCATGGGTGCGTTCGATCAGACAATCCCTTGGTCGACAACGGGCGCGAAAGGGTGCCGCAGGTTTTTGGAGCGCGTTTGGCGCCTTGCGGACACGCTCGTTGAAGGCGGCGGGATACGCCCTGAAATGGAGGCGTTGACGCATGGCGTTATTAAAAAGGTAGGCGAGGATTATGAGCGGATGAAGTTCAACACGGCCATAGCCGCAATGATGAGCTACGTTAACGAAGCGTATGCCGGGGGCGGCGTAACAAGGGACGAAATGAGAACCCTGCTCGCGCTGCTCTCGCCCGTAGCGCCGCATATCAGCGAGGAGCTAAACGAGCTTATCGGTTTTGAAACGCCGCTGTACTTAACCCCGTGGCCGGCCTATGACGAGGCAAAGCTCGTGAAAGATACAACTGAGCTTGGCGTGCAGATAAACGGCAAGGTTCGGGCGCGTATTACCGTACCCGCCAGCATGGATAAAGCGGAGGTTGAGAAAACGGCGCTGGCGCATCCCGACGTACAGCCCGCATTAGCAGGAAAGACGGTGCGAAAGGTTATCTCGGTAAAAAATATCGTTAATATTGTGACTGGATAAATAATTCGTCCTAAGGGCGATGTTTTGGAGGATTTACGGATGGGTAAAAAAACGTTAGCGTGTTTTCTTGTTTTAACCATTGTAATGAGCATCCCGGCTTTCGCTCTGAGCGAAGCGGAAGGCGAGGCCGGGTTGCCCGCGCTTCCTTCAGGCATGAAGGCGGAGGATGTTCAGGAGCGCATAGACGAGTACCTGGCCAGTATCAATATTAAAGACGCGACATGCGCCGCCGCAATCATTCAAAACGGTAAAGCTTTTTTCAACGTCACGGGCGGCAGCGTTGAAACGGACAATGGCTTGGATACCGTTTATCGCTGGGGAGAAATAACCTCTATCCTTACATGGATTAGCGTGATGCAGCTTTACGAGCAGGGCAAGGTCAGCCTAGAAGAGGATATCCGGGAATATCTTCCTGAAGGGTTCCTGCGCCGATTATCCTTTACGGACAAAGCGATTACTATTGAGAACCTCATGAACCAAAACGCCGGCTGGGAGCAGTGTTGGAAGGTAGAGACGTTTATGCCGGAGGGCGGGATGAATTCGCTTGAAGAAATCCTGAGATTTGGCGAACCAAAGCAAATATACGCACCGGGAGAGGTTCGTACGGAGAGTGCTTACGCAACCGCGCTGGCGGCATATATTGTCGAGCGGGTTTCGGGAGCCCCCTTTTACCAATATGTAAATGAACGCATTTTTAAGCCGCTTGATATGGTGGATAGCTCAATAGACCCTGATGGTACGGATAACCCTAAACTGGCGGATCGCATGGCCGCGCCTATCGGGGCGGATTATACGGGGCTGCTTCCAACGCTCTACCCAGCCTTTGGGGCGTACGGCACGATTTCGGATTTAAGCAAGCTTATGTTAGAGCTGATACCGCAAGATTCTGGAGGGAAACTGTTTGAGCAGGCTGGTACGCTTGAGTTAATGTTAAAAAACAGCTATTCAGTAACGCCATATTTCCCCGGAATAGCCCACGGCATACCGGAACGTCGAGGAGCAGTGAGAACGCTTGGGCTAAGCGTTGAGCTTGCCGGATACGGCGGGGAATTCGTATTCTCACCGGAAGCGGATGCAGGGTATATTATGCTGTCCAACAGCGATAATAACGACTATCTTATAAATACGCTATTCAATTCAGTAATCGGAAAGGCTTCGGACGTCGTCCCTGATAATAATGATGAAATGCCCGTCGCAGCGGGCTTCGCAGGGGATTATATGCCGGCCGATCACCCCGGAAGCGGGCACAGGGAGTTTGCAGAATACCTTCGGGGGCTGTTATCGCTGAGCGCCGTGAAATACGGCGACAGGACACGCAGCTTGCTCTATATCAATATGCGCATTTTTGCTTCGCAATATGTCGCTAAAGGGTATGTGACATTTTACTCAAATCAGATGACTCAAATTAAGCCGCAGTTCTTCTGGGATGGAAGGGATAGCTACGTGTATTTTCACATGGAGGACGGCGAGGTAAAAAAAGTGCTGCTGGGGGATGGTGAGTTTGTTCCGGCGCGCGGCGGGCGTTCCGTATTGGCCATCGATCTAAGTACGGCCGCCATGTACGCGTGCGCTCTGTATTTTATAGCGGCGGCGGTATGTATGATAGTATTCGCAATACGCAATAAAAAACAGATGTGGAGGAGCTCCCTGGCCTCTAAGCTTGCGGCGGCGTTAAACATATCGGGGCTGCTGCTGATATTGAATAACGGAATACTCCTATGTTATTCCACATTTAACCTGACATACCGGCAATGCGGCGTTCACTTCATTTTGAATTACGCTTTAACGGGCTTGGTGGTTTTAAGCTCGGCCGGCATAGCCGTAACGTGGAAGCGGAGCGAACTGTTTGTGAGGCAGAAGATTTGCTACGCGCTTTCCATGCTGATTTGCGCATTAAGTATTGCTCTGATGATTATATGGGACCTGTATTCATGATTCTACGGCATACAAATGTGCGTTTATAGGCTGTGTTCTGCTTGTAGCTTTGAACGGTAAATCGGCACGCGGTTTACACCGTGGAATCAGCGCCGCTTGAATAAGCCGTATGCTGTGAGATTAAATTTGCGGGCACGGCATTCTCGCGGCGCCTATAGTCCCGCGCAGCAGGGGCTTTTGCTCATGGGAACCAGCGCGCCTTATAAATATGAAAAGCTTTTTATAATGCTATATTTGCTGATGAACATAATGGCTCGAAGAAGAGTTTAGCGGGAAGGGGATGCATAATGAGTACAGATGAGCGTATGATGCTTTTGGCTTTAGAGGAGGCCCGCCTTGCGTTTAAGGAGGATGAGGTACCTGTCGGCGCGGTGATTACAAATGGAGCGAGCGTGGTTGCGCGGGCGCATAACCGTACGGAAGCGGCAAAAGATCCGACAGCCCACGCCGAAACGCTTGCTATACAGATTGCGTCGCGCGCGCTCGTTTCCTGGCGGCTTGAGCGCTGTACACTCTACTCAACAATGGAGCCATGCGCCATGTGTATAGGCGCGGCAATAAACGCGCGTATTGGCCGCGTGGTGTTCGGCGCGTTTGATGAACGGCAGGGCTGCTGCGGATCTGTTGCGGATCTTGCGGATCACTGGTTCTATCACAGTATCCCGGTTATAGGCGGCGTTTGTGAAGAACAATGCAAGGCGCTTCTAAGCGCGTATTTTGATGGCAAGCGAAAAAAATAGCCAAGGCCGGTTCTGTAGCTGATGCTATGCTGAACCGGCCTCTTATTTTAAGGAAGGAAAGTAGGAGGTATATTGAACCAAAAAGCTTACTTATCCGTTATCCTATAGGCGTCACATCCTTTCTTTAAAAATCTATCTATGGTTAACGGCCCCAAAGTCCGTTGCCGCCGCCGCGGGGTAGCTGCTTTGTCAATCGGGAGGCAAGCTCCCTGTGTTGTATCCCGCGCTTTACCGTGATTCAATCATACTATAAGATTGTGGCGGACAATGGGATATAAATTGTACATTCAATGGGTTCTGTGTGAATAATGCGTGAACGGCGGACGCCATAAACGGGCGTGGAGAAAAACAGTCTTAATAAGTAGGTTCGTTGGGCGTATGGTTAAAGCCTCATCCCTTTTCTTTTACCGTGCCATTGGGGGCGGCTGCAGGTTACGCGGCTGTTTCCTAAAATAAGGGGATGACCTTTTTCCAGCCGATTAAGTTTACCTTCTTTGAGCGCGCCCGCACTTTTGCAGCAATGAGTTTAGCCTTTGCGTTGTTAACATGATAACCAAAGTGACCGAAAATTGTCGGCGTTTGCCGTTCACTTTCGCGGCTTTTTTAGCTCATGGATCAGGCAAATAGAAAAAGCTTGTATTGGCGGAGGGATATGGTAAAATAATATATCTGAAGCGCGGAGCAATTCGCATTTCATCCGTTAATTGACGCGTTGGCTTATTAATGTCATAACTTGCCGATAAACGGTTTTGCGGGGCGGCAGGCTGGAGCCTTCAGCTTTTATACGGTAGTTTTAATATGATTTGGATTTGGCAGTAAGGAGGACAATGTTCGATGGCTAAAAAAACAATTGAGGATATTCAGATCAACGGCAAACGGGTGCTGGTGCGCGTTGACTTCAACGTGCCTCTGACGGATAACGGCGAGGTGAGCGATGATAAGCGCATAGAGGCCGCTCTTCCGACAATACGGTATCTGATTGACAACGACGCGAAGGTGATACTCTGTTCGCACTTGGGGCGGCCTAAGGGCAGGATTAATCCCAAGCTTTCTCTTAAACCGGTTTCGCAAAGGCTGGCCGGCTTGCTTCCGGGCGTTTCGGTAGCCTTCGCCAGCGACTCCATCGGCCCGGACGCTAAGGCGAAGGCGGAGAAACTGGAGGCCGGGCAGGTATTGCTGCTTGAAAACCTTCGTTTTTACCCTGAGGAGGAGGATAACGACCGAGATTTCGCAAAAGAACTGGCGTCTATGGCGGATATTTTCGTTTCAGATGCGTTCGGAGCCGTACATAGGGCGCACGCGTCCACAACCGGGGTGGCGCAATACCTGCCCGCCGTGGCCGGTTTTTTAATCGGTAAAGAGCTTGGCATTATCGGCGCTGCGCTCGAGAACCCCCAAAGGCCGTTCGTAACCATTTTGGGCGGCGCGAAGGTCGCCGATAAAATTGGGGTTATACGAAATCTGCTTGGAATATGCGATACCCTGCTTATCGGGGGCGGCATGGCCTACACGTTCTTTAAAGCCAAAGGGTACGAGATTGGCGACTCCCTTTTGGATGCGGACAGCATCGGCCTGGCCGCAGAGCTGATGGAGGACGCTAAGGCGCGCGGCGTTAATATGGTCCTTCCGATTGACACGGTGCTTGCGGACAGGTTTGAGCCGGAGGCGAATGTGAAAATGGTGCTGTCAAGCAATATCCCCACCGGCTGGATGGGCATGGATATCGGCGAGAAAACGCGGGATCTATTCACGAATAAAATCCTCGGCGCAAAAACCGTTATATGGAACGGGCCGATGGGCGTATTCGAGTTCCCGGCGTTCGCAAAAGGTACCGCTGCGGTTGCGGAGGCATGCGCTCAATGCGAGGGCGTAACGATAATCGGCGGCGGCGACTCGGCCAGTGCTGTCAAGAAGCTGGGCTATGCGGATAGGATGACGCATATATCCACCGGCGGCGGCGCTTCGCTTGAGCTACTGGAGGGCAAAACGCTGCCGGGCGTGGCGGCGCTCAACGATAAATAGCGTTCGGGCCGAAAAGCGGTATATTTGGCGCGCTTTATAACAATGGAGCGTATTTAAAGCGCTTACGCGTTAACAAAATAACGCTGACAAACATAATAACACAGGAGGCTACTTATGCGTAAACCCATAATCGCCGGCAACTGGAAGATGAATATGACTCCAGCCGAGGCAAAAGAGCTTATCACTGAGTTGATACCCCTCGTAAAGGACGCCGCTTGCGACGTGGTGGTATGCCCCCCCTACGTTGCCATTCCCGTGGTTGCCGCGCTTATAAAGGATACCAATATACGCCTGGGCGCGCAAAATGTACATTGGGCGGCTGCGGGCGCATACACCGGCGAGATTAGCGCGCGAATGCTGAGCGAGGCAGGCGTTGACTTCGCTATCATAGGCCACAGCGAGCGAAGGGAGTATTTCGGTGAAACGAATAAAACCGTTAACGCGCGCGCAAAGGCCGCGATAGAAGGAGGGATAACCCCTATTATCTGCGTGGGCGAAACCCTTGGCCAGCGGGAAGCCGGGGAAACGAAAGGCCATGTTTCCGCGCAGATCCAGGCCGCCTTTGAAGGGATTTCCGCTGATGACGCGCGGGAGGCTGTCGTCGCTTATGAGCCGATTTGGGCCATCGGCACGGGGAAAACCGCCACAGCGCAGGAGGCCAACGATACCATACGCGCGATACGCGGCGCGCTCGCAGAACGATACGGGGAAGAGACAGCGAAAAAAATGCGCATTCAATATGGCGGAAGCATGAATGCGAAGAACGCGGCTGAGCTGATGGCCATGCCCGAGATAGATGGGGGGCTTATCGGCGGCGCGAGTTTAAAAGCCGTCGATTTTGCTCAGATCGTTCATTCGTAAGCCTTGCTGCCGCCCGCCGCGTCCTGTGTTTATTCGTGCGGGCGGTCATATATCTGGATGTGTTGTTGTGCATCTGGCCTGCTTGACGCCGGCTAAAAGAAAAGGATTGCTCCAAATACCCGATAACGCATGGAAAAAGCGCATACTATCGATTGCTTTTAGGGGCATGATAAAGTAATTTTAATAACAACAGGCGGCGCGGGCAGCGCCGCTTATTCAAGAGGAGGAACCCCATGAAGCCTGTTACGGCGTTGATTATACTGGATGGATTCGGGTGCTCGGACAACAAAGAGGGGAACGCCATATCCGCTGACGGCGTAAGAAACATCATGGAGATGTTTAACCGCTACCCGCATACGAAGCTTTACGCGTCGGGAAGGCACGTCGGCCTTCCAGACGGGCAGATGGGAAATTCCGAGGTGGGCCACCTAAATATCGGCGCGGGAAGAATCGTATATCAGGAGCTTACCCGTATATCGAAATCCATAGAGGACGGGGACTTTTTTCGCAAGCCAGAATTTTTAAAAGCCATCAACGCGTGTAAGACTCATAACACTTCCCTGCACCTGATGGGGTTATGTTCAGACGGCGGCGTTCACAGCCACCTTGAACACCTTTACGCGCTGGTAAGGCTTGCGCGGGATAACGGGCTTGAACGCGTGTATATCCACTGCTTTATGGACGGCCGTGACGTTCCGCCCGAAAGCGGGAAAGGTTATATTGAAAGCGTTCAGGCGAAACTCAGGGAGCTAGGCTGCGGTAGAATCGCCACCGTGACGGGCAGATATTACGCCATGGACAGGGATAACCGCTATGAGCGCACCAAAATGGCGTACGACGCCATCGCGCGGGGCGTGGGAACGTACGCTCAGGATCCGGCGGAGGCCGTCGGCGAGTCCTATGCCGGCGGCGTTACGGATGAGTTTATCGTACCGACTGTCGTAAGTAAAAATGGTAAGCCCATAGCCACGCTTGGCGAAAACGACAGCGTTATCTTTTTCAACTTCCGCCCGGACAGGGCTAGGCAGCTCACGCGCGCTTTGATTTTTGAGGATTTTGACGCGTTTGAGCGCGAGAAGGGCTTTTTCCCTCTTACTTTCGTTTCCATGACCCAGTATGACAAGGCCTTTGAAAACCGGCTGCTTGTGGCGTTTAAACCGGATACGCCGGACAATACGCTCGGGAAATATCTTTCCGATATTGGCCTGAGGCAGCTTCGCATCGCGGAAACGGAGAAGTACGCGCATGTTACGTTCTTCTTTAACGGAGGCGTGGAAGCGCCGTATCCAAATGAGGACAGGGCGCTAATACCGTCGCCCAAGGTGGCTACGTATGATCTAAAGCCGGAGATGAGCGCGTACGAGGTTGCCGATGAAGCGGCGAAGCGTATAGCGAGCGGCGTATACGATGTGATGATATTGAATTTCGCCAACCCGGATATGGTTGGGCATACCGGCGATATGGAGGCTGCCGTAGCGGCGGTTCATACGGTTGATAAATGTGTAAGAAAAGTGCTGGACGCGGTTTTGCTTGCGGGAGGCCGCGCAATAATCACGGCGGATCACGGAAACTGTGAAAAAATGCGGGCTGAGGACGGTACGCCGTTCACTGCGCACACCTCCAACCCGGTCCCGTTTATACTTGCGGATGAATCCCGCCTTGACGCGCGGCTTAAGGAATCTGGGCGGTTATGCGATATCGCTCCTACGCTGCTTGATTTAATGGGTCTCGAAAAGCCGGCCGAGATGACCGGTGAAAGTATCCTCTTAAAGCAATAAATACCGTAATTCGGTAAGGAAATGCTTGCGTTTTTTGTAGCGGCGTGTTAGAATAACGCTTGCAGTCCAATATTGGAGGTTAAGAACAATGGATATTCCACAGATGATTATCAGCATCGTCATGCTGCTCGCCTCGGTGTTGCTTATCGTGGTGGTATTATTGCAGTCCACAAAAAGCGCGGGTTTGGGCGGCGCTTTCGGCGGCGATACCCAGTCTTTTACCAACCGCGGCAAGGCTGCCAGCAAAGAGGCCAAGTACCAGAAAATTACGGTTGTGTGCGCCATTATTATCGGCGTGCTGGCCATAACGCTTATGATATTAGGATAACCTGACGGTAACAACGCCTGAGTATAGCTGGTATGCCGCTTGTTGGCATACCGTTTTTTTATGCTTGTGATTGGCTTGTTCCCCGCTTGTCCATACTATATATGACCTCTAACGACAAAGGAAGAAAGGAACGATGGATTTTAATTTGGATACACAGATAATTGACGCTTTGAGGCGTGAGAATAAACCGCTCCCGCCGGAAGCTTTAATGGAAGAATTTGAGGATAAGGACGCTGCCGCCGCCGCTGTTGAACGGCTGCTCAAGGAAGGGCGCCTGGTTATAACCAAAAAACGCCGGCTTGCGCTTCCCGAACAGACGGGGCTTGTCTACGGCCGGATACAGGGGCACGCGCGCGGCTTCGGCTTTTTTATACCTGAGGATGGTTCGCCGGACTGTTTCGTACCGGCGGATGCTATGCACGGCGCGATGCATGGGGATAAAATCTGGGTCCGGCTTACGGAGCAGCTTTCCCGCACGGGCGCGAGGGAGGCTGAGGTGGTCATGATAGCTGTGCGAGCCATGCGGAGGATCGTCGGAACGTTTGAGCCAGACGGCTTGTCCGGCGGTTATGTGGTTCCGGACGATCCGCATCTGCCCATGGATATGATGATAAGCGGCTCGGATCTGCGCGGCGCCGGATCCGGAGACAAGGTTGTGGCGGAGATAACGCGCTATCCCGACGGGCGAAGGCCGATGGCAGGTAAGATAGCGGAAGTGCTCGGCGCGAAAACAGAGGCGGGGACGGATATCCTCTCCATTATTCGCCGCCTGGATCTACCCGAGGCGTTTGGCAAAGGCGCGGTGCGGCTGGCGCGCGCGGCCAACAAGCCGGTGGAGGAGGATACGGTGCTCAGGCGTGAGGATCTGCGCGCATGGAACGCCATCACTATCGACGGCGCCGATGCGAAGGATTTGGACGACGCGGTTTCCCTTTTGCGGATGAAAAACGGCAATTTCCTTCTGGGCGTGCATATCGCTGACGTGAGCCATTATGTGGCGGAGGGTTCGCCGCTGGATAAGGAGGCCTTTTCGCGCGGCACGAGCGTTTATCTGCTCGACCGGGTTATCCCGATGTTCCCTAAGGAAATCAGTAACGGCGTATGCTCGCTCAACGAAAAGGAAACCAAGCTGACGATGTCGTGCATAATGGAGATAACACCCGCCGGTAAGGTCGTTGACCACCGTATATCGGAAACGGTGATACGTACGAGCAGACGCATGGTCTACGAGGATGTGAATAAAATGCTATCCGGCAACGACGAACTATGCGCCCGACATTCGGACGCGCTGCCCATGTTAAGGGATATGCAGGAGCTGATGGGCGTATTGAACGCGAACCGGGTAAAACGTGGGAGCCTTGATTTTGACTTAAGCGAGGCGAGGATCATACTCGACGACTCCGGGCGCGCCACCGGCGTGGAGAAAGCCGAGCGCGGGGTTGCGAATAGAATGATTGAGGAGTTCATGCTCATCGCGAACGAGACGGTTGCGCAGCATATGCGCGATATGGGGCTGCCCATGATGTACCGCGTGCATGAAACGCCGGATAAGGAAAAGCTTACGGAGCTTAACGCGTTTTTACAGACGCTGGGTTATGGTATAAAAAACCTGTCCAACATTCAGCCGCGCGCGCTTCAAAAGGTGCTGGCCATAGCGAAAAACACCAAGGAAGAAAATGTGGTAAACCGCGTAGTGCTCAGATCCTTGAAAAAAGCGAGGTATTGCGAAAGCTGCCTTGGGCACTTCGGGCTGGCCGCGCCGATGTACTGTCATTTTACATCGCCTATAAGGAGATACCCGGATTTAATCGTCCACAGGCTTTTAAAGGAAATGCTGCATGGGGGGCTCAACAATAAGCGCATTGACGCTTGGACTGAGAAGCTGCCCGAGCAGGCGCGGCACCTGAGCGAACGCGAGCGCGTGGCGATGGAGGCCGAACGGGCGGTGGACGATTTAAAGAAATGCGAATATATGAAAAGCCGGATAGGCGCTGTTGAAACAGGAATCATATCTGGCGTCGCGCAATACGGTTTTTTTGTGGAGCTGAGCAATACGGTGGAGGGTATGGTGCGCGCCGCCTCCATTGACGGCGATTATTTTGTGTGCGATGAAAAGAATTATCGCATGGTGGGGCGGAATTCCGGCCGCGTGTATAGGCTTGGCGACGAGGTGAAGGTGAAGATAGCGGGGGTGGATATGGAATCCGCCAATATCGACTTTGAGTTGGTTCAAAAGGAATGCGGGCAACGCAAGAACGGAGGTTCAGGAAGGAAAAGCGGCGCGCGGCCCCTTCCAAAGGCTCGGGGCGTTGAAAAAGAGCGGAAAAAATGATAGGCTGTATATTATAAGCGCGCTTCGCTAAAGCGGTTTAAATTTTAATAGTAAATTCTAAGATGCAAAGCGCGATGGTAATTATTTATTAGGCGAATGGGGGTGAGGTGGATGCCCGTGAAAAAGGGGATTAAGCCTGTTGCGCAGAACAAAAAGGCGCGTCATGATTTTTTTATTGAGGATACCTACGAGTGCGGGATCGCTCTCGCGGGTACGGAGGTAAAGAGCATCCGCGGCGGCAAGGCGAATTTAAAGGATTCGTACGCTCAAGTAAAAAACGGCGAATGCTTTTTGGTGGGTATGCATGTATCCCCCTATGAGCAGGGAAACATCAATAACAAAGACCCTTTCCGCACGCGCAAGCTGCTGCTTCATAAGCAGGAGATCAAGAAGCTGGGCGCCCTTTCCCAGGTGGAGGGTTACAGCCTGATCCCGCTCCAAATGTATTTTAAGGATGGCCGCGTGAAGGTGGAATTGGCGGTTGCCAAGGGCAAGAAGCTTTACGATAAAAGGCATGACATCGCGGAGAGGGACGCTAAACGGGATATTGAGCGGCGTTTTAAGGACCGGGCCTGATAACCGGATTATTAGTATCGAATCCGGTTATTGACGTTAATTTAGGGGATGAACCAGAGTAAATAAAATGCGATAGGCTTTTTCGCGCAAAGGTTTATCAATTAACGTTAACAATCACTTGCGAACGAAATTCTACGGCGCGCGCGAGCTTTCGGGTTTTTCACCGGCTTGCGCGCCAAAGAAGGGTGTCATTGCCGACTGCGCCTGCGCTCTGCCCGTACCCGACGGATCGGAACGCTATTTCCGCAAGGTTTCAGGGTGAGGATTGTTATTACGTTATATTTGTTCATTTATCTATAACTCATAAGCCTTAACGGAGCGTCAAGGATGAACGGATTGATAAGTGCGCTGGGTCCGATGCGTTTGCTTATGTTTAAGACCCAACCCTTGCGAACTCGTGTTTACACACGTTGTGTAGAGGCGGCCGACGGCCTGTTGGGTAGTCTGGTATATGCTTAACCCGATAATCTTATGGCATAACTATCTTTTCTGGCGGATAGGGAAATGAATGATATAGATGAGATGTCATTAAAATATAGGGTTATGTTTCGCAAAAACCCACGCGTTAAGCCTAAGAACGTGCCGAGAAACTCGCAAGCTTCGCCTGATGCGCGTTGAATCGGATCAAAAATCAGGCGTGAACCTGCTTTGTTGGAGTCCTTGCGTTATTTGTCCAGACGGCGGTTTTAGATGGAAATATGCGTTATGCTCCATGTCTGCGAGAGGGCTTTTAAACGCGCATAACTTATGGTATAATATAATTTGCTTGGGGGCGTACATGGTTTCGACGGGGATCATGGAGGCCGGATAAGCGAGCCGAAGACCCGTACTTCGTAAAAAACGGGACAGATAGTAACTGGCAAAACAAATACAGTACCCGTTGCCGCGTAAATCGCGGTAACCGTCCGCCCGCCGTTGCCCACGACGGCGGATACGGGCGTCATTAATGTGGGGAACCAACCTGCGTAAGCTTTGCCGCAGGCGGGATTTATGAAGCTACCGAAGCGCCGACCCTGTTGATGGGGGCTTCGCGGAGGGAATTTTAAATCATCAACTACGCTCGTAGAAGGTCCTGTTGACAGGTTTTCGGACAGGGGTTCGATTCCCCTCGCCTCCACCAAATGGACATTGCACGAACACCTATTATTTCAAAGGCGGCTTTGCCATAATGGTGTGGCTGTGATGTCAAAACAGAAAAACGAGGGTCAAGGTTTTATGCCTTGACCCTCGTTTTATTGCGTTCCACTGCGCAATAATTAGTTGTTATCGTTTTATCGCAATAGGAGTCGAAATTATATGAATAAATACTTGACATTTTAGCTTCGTTATGGTAAGATAATCCAAGAAAGGAGCGAAAAACATGGATAACGTGATTTTGAAGTCTTTATCCGCAGAAAACTTCGCTTCATTTGCAGAGCGAATTACATTCACAACGGAAACGGATGCTAGCAAAAAAGAGAACCTTGACAACACATTCATAAATGGGGATTTACGCTTCAACAAAGTGTCTTTTCTCTACGGAGCTAATGGATCCGGAAAAACTTTCTTCTGTAAAATTCTTAGAGAAATCCAAAGGTATCTAACCCTATCTCCGCTAATTATCGCAACTGATAATACACAGTTTCTTTCAACGCCGCAGCTCAAGGGATTAGACGCCCCGGTCAAGCCTTTCGCATTTGATGTTAGCTGTCAAGAAAAGCCGACAACTTTTTGCATTGAAGTTGTTATCTCTAAGACGGTCTATCATTACGAGTTCTCTATCCAAGGGAAGCAGGTCGTTCGTGAGCTGCTTACCAAAAAGTACAGAAGAACAGAAATGCTTATTGATCGCACATCGCCTGCCTACAAAGATATTTCTCTGCGGTCAGAGCTAAAAGGGTTTGAGCCTACCAAGCAAACGGTTAAACCAGAGGCTCTTTGCCTTCCCATCGCTGCCATGCTAAATAACGAGTTGGCATCTCAGCTAAACAACGCCATCCGTGGAATCCAAGTAGTCAGTATGACGGCCGGTCGGCTGAATCCAATTAACCCGAAAAAGACATTCTCAAAAGAGCGGATAGAAAAGTACATCCGCATCATTCAGAAAGCGGATCCCACTATCCGAAATATTGAGGTGTCTCTTTCCGAAGAAGAAGTTGCTCGGCAAAAGATTGAGACCGATGATTTTGAGAACAGAGAAATCATCGCAACAAAGACTACTGTAGGTATCGATACAAAACATGTTGTATATGACAATGGAGAGGAGCGTAGCAATCAGGCCCCAATTGCATTCTTTGCAGAAGAATCTCTCGGCACGGTCAAACTGTTTACTGCGCTTCCTTATCTGTACGACGTTTTAGAGACAGGCGGTGTTCTAATCATCGATGAACTTGAAAACGGACTTCACATTTCTCTCGCAAAAGAAATCGTTAACCTTTTTACGGGCGAGGAAAGTAATACAAAACATGCGCAACTTATATGCACCTCTCACCAGCCGCTTCTACTCGATGGCGATTATCGGAGAGATCAGGTGTGGGTTGTAGCCAAGGATTCCTTTGGAAAAAGTCTGTTGCACAGGCTGAGCGAAATGCAAACACCGCGAGCCAAGATCAACTTGACAGCACAAATACTAAAGGGGGCATTCGGCTGCAATCCCGATATGTTCTTTGAAAACAACACATAAAATACGAAAAAGAAAAGACACCGAGCGGCAACTCGGTGTCCTGCGGGACAACAGAAGCACGGAACGTAGTACTTTGTCATATAGCTTATTCATTGTACCACGCTTGATTTCCGATAGCAATACAAAATCTGTGTCTAGAAAGGAAAATAAACGCAGGCTTTTTCCTAAAATGTGATGATATAGATATTACATTTTAAGGAGATGATAGTCATTTTTATTTCTGACTACCTTGGTGTTAAGATGAAAGGACACCAAAACTATGAGTTTATTGACGCTTTTTTGAACGGTGACAACCGCCTCTTTATCGATCCATGTATGATAGAGGGGGCGGAGGATCCATGGTGCAAAAATGCCGCTAATATAATGCGAGTATTTTTCGATTGTCTTTTTGAAGGTCTTCGGGCGAAAACACTTTATACCAGCGGGCTGCTTTCTCATGCTGGCGAACAAAACGCGACAAAACTCGGTTATGGGAATGGATACAACGGAAAAGGGAAAACCGCCGAAGGCCTTTGGGATTGTATTAGCGGGCTCTCTCTGCTAGTCCATGACATTCCAACAATAAGTCGAGCGCAAGACATTCCCGTTCTTGTGGAAGGATTTGCGGAAGATTGCATGTCGGATTTGCTTACAAATATCCTGCATGAACCGCTCAACGCCTTTACCTGCGAGCAAATGTCAGCTTGGGGATGCACCCCACAAGGAGAGAATGCTATTTGGACATTTGACACCGCCACAAAAGAATGGATTCAAGTAGCTCGACCGTGTTGGTACTACAAAGGCAAGGAATTACTTCTTGTACCCAAGTGGATTGTGCGCAAAAACTTTCTTTTCAAAGCTCATCAATATCTTTATTCAGTTATCGTTGAGCGTATTAGAAAGGCAAACGGATGGGATGATCTAAAGAAGGTGGATATCTGGAGCAATCTTCCCCGCACAAGTGAGCACTGGGAGTATGATACCGTGATATCCTATACACGTGAACATCCTGAAGCTCTTTCGGAGTATCATGACCATATGCCGCGATTTTATCGTAGAGCGAAAGGCTGCATGACAGATGAAGATTTGGATATTGTAGTCTATGGACGCAGAGCTAGAGAGAGCGCATAATCAGAAGCATCGTTCGAAGATGGGGCAGGGTAATAACCTTGCCCCATCTTTATTCTTCTCCCTCCTGTGACTCCTGCCATTCCTTGAACTCGCGCTGCCCTTGCTCGCTGACATAATACTTCCGTATTTCTGGGACAAGGAAACGGGTAAAGGATTCTATGATGGCCTGTGGAAGCTCAATATTATATTTCTCCTGCCTTATTTCCTTATCTGTCATAGCGCGTATCTCCATATTCAATTTTCAAGGTGCAAATCAAACTCGTTCTGCCCATCCTTTCTGCGGCGTGTGCCGTTGCTGAATTTCCCGCCGTACCTCCGGCGGGATTTTGCTGATGAACTGCCGTAGCTGTTCGTTTTCCTGTTTGAGCTTCGCCGCCTCAAGCTGCTTCTTGATACTGCCCTCGTCTTTGGCCTTTTCCTTTAGCCCCTCATTTTCCTGCGTCAAATAATCAATCGTAGCTTGGTATTTCTTGACCTGCCCCAGATGGGCCTCCAACCGGAGAAAGAACTTGTCGAGCATAGCAAGGGCTTCATCCCGCTTTTTCCCGGCGTTCATTATGGTAATGTCGGAAATCGCCTTTTCAATGGCTCTTTGCTGCTTGATGAGGCTGACCGACTGCTTGAATAGCCATGTGGGGATGTGCTTGCGTTTGGTGACAAGGGCACTTTCGCCCCGTTTGAGGATGGGAAACTGCTTTTTCATGTGGGCGTGGAACTCGTCCTGCCACTTGGAAAGCTGCGCCCGATTGCCTAAAATCTCTTTTGCAGACAAGCGCTCATCCTCGGTGATAGGGGTAAAGCATAAGTGCAAATGCGGCGTCTTTTCGTCCATGTGTACCACAGCAGAGAAGATATTGCCCTTGCCGATTTTCCTTTCCATAAAGGCTACCGCTTCTGCAAAAAAGGCTTGTATCTCCGCTTTCTTTCTGCACTCAAAAAACTCCGGGCTTGCGGTGATGAGGGTATCCACAAACATGGTGCTGTCCTTGCGGGTTTTGCAGCCTGCCGCTTTGATGCGGCTGTCTATCTCCTGCCGGTAACGCTTGTCCGGCTTGATGATATGGAAGTTGGCCTTACTGCGGGCAATATCAATGTCCGGGTTGCTGGTGTATTTTTCCTTGGTGCGTTCATGGTGCGCCTCCAACGTCCCGGCCGGCCCCGCCTTGTGCTTTGCAAACCGTAGGATTGCGTATTCTGCCATTTGCCTCCTTTCCTATCCCTTCCTTTCCGAAAATATCTTTGATAGGATTGGAATGGAATCGATATCAATCAATCTTTTTACTCTTTGTATTTCTATATACCGTCCGGTTTTCGTACTTCAAGAGGAATGGAAATCGTACTTGTCGAGTGCGGTTTTCAGCCCTCTGGCGTTCCAAAACGGAAATCCTTGAAGTCGGTGATTGAAACCGCTTCGTAGGATTTTGGGTAGATACGGTTGGGCTTTCCGCAGCCCTGCTTCTTGATGGCGATAAGATCTGCATATTGTAGCTCCCGCAGGGTGTTGACCGCCTTTTGCCGCCCACAGTGGAGCAGGGCGACCACCTCACAGATGGGGTAATACAGGAAAATGCGCCCGTATTCGTCTACCCAGCCGTTCTTACAGGATAGGTCAGTCCGGCGTAGGATAAAGGCATAGAGCAGCTTTGCTTCGCTGGATAGCGGCTGATATATCGGCGCTTCAAATAGGAAGTTGGGCAACTGCGTGAAGTTGACCGCTTTTGGTTTTAGATGTAGATGGATATAGGCTGTCATTTGCGCCTCCTTGTAGAAAAGTAAAAGCCTCTTTTCGGGGGTTCGAGTATAAACACACAGGGGTATCAAGCTTAGCGGGTGAAAAGCCTTGCTATTCCTCGCTTTTTTACCTCCTACTTTTCTACTCCCGACCTCCGTTTCCGGGCGTATGCCGCCTTTTGTCTGCGCTGAACGGTTTTCGCACACCACTCGCAATACTTGGCATTGTTGGAGGCGAAGGAAAAGGCTTTGCCACAGACGGCGCAGCGCCGCACATCATGGGACTGCATGACTTCTGCATAAAGCGCCTTATCTGCCGGAAGGACGGCGTTCCGAAACCACTTGCAGAGCACGGAATAGGAAATTGTCTGTGGGCAAACGCATCCCTCGCCGTCATCCAACGCAATACAGTTGCCGTTATCATAATTGCAGCAGGTTTTTCGTATCAGCGCATTTGCCCGTCTGCGCTGCTGCGGCGTCATTCGTGGGAGCAAGCGACTTCGCCCCCTTCCAACCACTCGAAAAACGCCCGTTTCGACACCTTGATGAGCCGCCCGCGCCGGATCAGAGGGAACCCCTCCGAATAGACAAGCGCATAGGCGCTCACCTTTGAAATGCCCATGATTTGCTGAATGTGCGATACATCCAAAATCAGCGGCAAATCATCGTAGTCGGTTGCTCGCTTCAAATCTTTGTTCATCCAATGCCTCCTTTTTCATAATAGCTATTGCTTCTTTTCGATTTATAGTTTACAATTGAAGAAAACTATAAACTGTAATGCCATTATAGAAGAAAAAGAGTACATTGCCCGTATATCAACAATAAATTAGGACGGTTTCTAAAACCAAAGAGTTATAAACTTAAGTTTCTGAAACATAGGAGGGATAAACCCATGCTATACGATGAACAGCGGATGGCGCTGACAAAGGAACGGTTGGAGGATTTACGCAAAGAAAAAAAGCTGTCTTTTGAACAGCTTTCCAAACAGCTTGCGGAGCGCGGCACAGTCATCAGCCACACCAATTTGCGGAATTATGAAATCAACGACCCGCTGCACTCCCTATATGGACGGACGCGGAGCATGAGTATTGAATACCTTGTTGCGTTTGCAGATTTCTATGATGTTTCGATTGAATATCTGCTCGGCTTTTCCAATACTCGCAAGCGGGAGTATCACGACATATCCGAACAGCTTGGTCTTTGTGACGGAGCAATAGACGAGCTTATCCGCTGCAAGGAAAACTCCGGCAGCGAGGATGACCCTAAAATGTATGCCGAGCAGGACACCGCTGTTTTGAACGATTTTCTCACCAGTACAGAGTTTGAATATGCGATGGAGAAAATCAAGCACAGCCTGTTCGCCTACTTTATGTACGGCTTGAGCAAAAAGGGTGGGACAGAAGCCTCGCGGGAGCGTGATACCGAAAAGATTGAGAAAGCGCGGCAGACGATAAACCAATACGGCTACTTCCCCGTTGAAAACGATGTCATCTCGGCGGTGCAGATGGAAAATGCCATTGGTGCGATAAACAGTTATCTAAGAAAGCTTCCAAAAAGGATGTATGAAGAACGGCATAAATAAGTATCAATCGGAGGAACAACCTATGACTTTAACCTGGGAACAGATACAGGCTAATGCGATTACTTTCTCGAAACGCTGGCAAAATGCCAAGCGTGAGGAGGCTTTGGCGCAGACATTTGAAAAAGAGTTTTTGGCAGTATTCGGTGTAGAGGACGCTCTTGCCGTGGGAGAGTACGAATACAAAGTACCGCTCGACGACGGGCATAACGGATATATTGACTATTATTGGCCGAAGAAAATCGCTATTGAGTTTAAAACCCGCGGAAAGGATTTGAACAAAGCGTATAGCCAATTAAAAGAGTATGTTTTTCATCTTCCGGGAGCCGATATGCCCGGCCTCCTCATGGTGTGCGATTTTGAAACAATCGTGCTGCACCACAGAAATACGGGCGAGAAAGTCCAATTTAAGACCAAGGATCTCCGCAAGCATATCAAGCAGTTTGCCGATATTGCCGGATATGAAACAACCCGCACTTATGAAAACCAAGTGAAAGTCAATGTAAAAGCCGCCGAAAAGATGGCAAGGCTCCATGACGCGCTGAAAGAGCATGGATATGAGGGACATCCCCTTGAAGTATACCTTGTGCGCCTGTTGTTTTGCCTGTTTGCCGACGATACCGGCATCTTTCCCAAAGATAGTTTTGTGAACTATATTGAGAACTCCAAAGAGGACGGCTCTGACCTCTCTATGCGATTGGCGCAACTCTTTGAAGTTTTGAACCTATCTGATGAGATAAGAAAAAAGAGAACGCTTCTTTCAGCGGAACTTTTGCAGTTCCGTTACATCAACGGCGGCCTATTTGCAGACCCGTTGCCTTTTGCAGATTTCAATGGCAAAATGCGCCAGACGCTTTTAGACTGCTGCAATTTTGATTGGAACAAGATTTCTCCCGCCATATTCGGGGCTATGTTCCAAGGCGTTATGGATAAAGACCAACGGCGGGAGCTCGGCGCGCATTACACCAGCGAGGAAAACATTTTGAAGCTGATAAACCCATTGTTCATGGATGAGCTTTGGGATGAATTTGAGCGTGTAAAAACCACTCCCGCACTGCTTGACCGTTTCCATGATAAAATCGCAACCCTCAAATTCCTTGACCCTGCCTGCGGCTGTGGCAATTTTCTTGTCATCACATACCGGGAACTGCGCATATTGGAACTTGAGATACTAAAAATGAAAGTCAACACCAATCAGCTTGTCATGGACATTTCCCCGCTGCTGAAAGTGAATGTGGAGCAGTTTTACGGTATTGAGTATGAGGACTTCCCTTGTCAGATCGCACAGGTTGGAATGTGGCTGATGGATCACCAGATGAACACCCGCGCTGCAGACCAGTTCGGAATGTATTATGCCCGTCTGCCGTTGACACAGAGCGCCCATATTCGAAACGGAAACGCGCTGCGCATTGACTGGGAGGATATTGTTCCAAAACAGCAGCTTTCCTATATTTTGGGCAATCCGCCATTTGTGGGCGCTCGGATGATGGCGCAGGGCAGTCAGCAAAAGCGGGAGGTTGAAGAAACCTTTGGCTATATAAAAGATGTGCAGGACTTGGACTATGTGACCTGCTGGTACAAAAAGGCGGCACAATATATTCAAGGGACAGCGATAGCCGTGGGATTTGTTTCCACAAATTCTATTTGCCAGGGCGCTCAAGTCCCCATCCTTTGGAATGTGTTGCTCAATGAGCAGCGTGTTCATATCAAATTTGCTCACCAGACCTTCAAATGGAGCAATGAGGCAAAAGGGAAAGCCGCTGTATATTGTGTAATTGTTGGTTTTTCACTCCACAACAACGTAAAGAAAAAGCTCTATTCTTATTCCACCGTACAAGCGGAGCCGGAACAAAATGTTGTAGAAAATATCAGCCCATATCTCTTGCCTGGGGGCGATTGGTTTGTTACCGCGCAAAAGAAGCCCCTTTGCGATGTGCCGGAAATGAAGTTTGGAAGCCAACCCCGCGATGGGGGCTTCTTTGTGCTGTCCCCGGAGGAGCGGGAGGACATTCTAACCAAGGAACCGGAGCTTGCAAAAGTCATTAAGCCTTATATTGGCGCAGATGAGTTTATCAAGGGAAAGGAGCGGTATTGTATTTGGCTGCACAACGAGCCGTTTGACATCATCAAAAACAGCTAAAATTTTGAAAGAACGGATTGCTGCTGTTGAGAAATTCCGTCTGGAAAGCAAGGCCAAGACCACCAATGGCTATGCAAAAGTCCCTGCGATTTTCGCACAAATCGCGCACCCGTATTCTGATTACCTGATTGTCCCGTCTGTTTCATCTGAACGGAGAAGATATATTCCAATTGGCTTTATGGATAAAGACACCATTGCAAGTAATGCTGTTCAAATCGTGCCTAACGCCACGCTGTACCACTTTGGCGTTTTGACCTCCAATGTCCATATGGCATGGATGCGGACGGTTGCAGGAAGATTGAAAAGCGATTATCGCTACTCTAAAGAGCTTGTCTACAATACATTCCCGTGGCCGGAAGCGACGGAAAAGCAAATCGCTGTCATCGAGGAAGCAGCACGGGGCGTTTTAGATGAACGCAGCAAGTACCCCGGCACCAGCCTTGCCGACCTGTATGACCCGGTATTGATGAAAACCACAGGGATGCAGAAAGCGCACACAAAATTGGATCGCGCCGTATGGGCCGCCTATGGCGCAAGCTGGAAGTCAGAAGCGGAGTGCGTGGCGGATTTGATGGAAAGGTATCAACAATTAGTCAATAAGGATGGAAAGTAAAATGGATGACAACAACGCCAATGCCGCCTTTATACGACCGACAAATAATTGTGTGACAATTAGAATCAAGAACAGGGATTATGCGGTTTCATCACATTTTTCATTAAATGATGGAGAAGTGCTTTTGTCACTTCTGGAACAAGATGATGAAAAGTCTGCAATTATCAAAATTATTCAATCGAAGATTGCTGAATGCGGGCAAGAAGCACCTATGTTGGAAGAAATGCGTTGCGAAGATGAATCTGCATTTGTTCCTTTTTTCCTTGCTGTTATAGATAACTGTCAAGAGCTTAAAGACTGTTATAATGAGATGGAAAGCAGTACATCTCCATGCAAACGATTCGTTATGTCCTGTCAACATTATTACGAGAGTTGGTTAGAGCGGCTAAATGCTTCGACAAAACCGTTACTTGATACATTCGATAGAATTAATAAAAGCGTTGATTTATCTTGGATTAACCAAATACAAAATATGCTGCGCATCTATCAGCCGATGTTTATGGAAGCTGCACAAATAGCGCATCGAGCCGCTGAAGTGATTTCACCAGCTTTAATTCGAGCCGCCGAGGTCGCACAGGAGATCTCTGCCGCACTTGCGCCCATCCAGAACACGATACTTGAGTATGCTCAAGCGATTTCAGAAATAACCGCGAATATTAGGATTCCTACAATTACTGATGATGATAGGAAAAGGCTTGAAGGTAATTATGAAAAATGGGGGAAACTTGGTTGGACGATTATACCCTCTGCACCCATTAAACTATTTAATAGTGACCCAACGAGTATTGATGATGCCCACAAAATGGCGATGAAATTTTGTTCAACAAAAGACATGGAGGAACTATTTGCACAACTTAGAACTCAAAAGATAAAACAGGCTGATTTGGAATCAGCAATCTTTTGTTATAAGAATCAGCAGTATAAAGCTTGCGCCTTGCTTTTGTTTGGACTGTTGGATGCAAAACTAATAAGAAAGCAGCCCAAAAGAGAAGGGGGTAAAAGGCCCTCTGGCAATCGCGCTGTTAAAAAAATAAAGGACAAATTTGAAGCTGAACACAGTATTGAAGATTTATTCTTTCTTGCGTTAGATTATATAAATCTCATGACCTGTTTAGACACTTTCTTTGCAGATGGAAATGACTTTGTAAATGAACCATCTGTCATTAATCGCAACTACGTTAATCATGGTATGAACGCTCGGCGAGTACGAAAAAGGGATTGTATTCAACTTTTTTTGGTATTGCATAATCTTCTTTCATTCATGGAGCATCTGTAAATATGCTTTTCGCAATATACCCGCCGTCACTTCCGAAACCGGTCAGGCTTTTTGCTCATTCCCATTCACAAAAACCTGTCCGCTTTCCTGCCGGGCAAAACGAGTGCGTCCATCATGCGACACCCTCATTTTACCCGCCAGACGTGGCAGCAGGTATAACACACTACACCTTTGTTCCAAAGGTCGTGTGCCAAAGGGTACCCCTTTGGAAACCCCGTTTTGTCGGAGCGCAGCCACACTTTGCAATTTTCCCTGCGTGTGTCACCCTCCAAAACTACAAAAAAGCAAACGCATATCTGCCCACCTACCAGGCAGATGTGCGTTGTTTTTTGTTGCTTCGTCTACCCCGCAGCCGAGGCGCATTTGTGATTTTCTACGGATAAATCCCAAATGCAAAATAGCATAACCGTTTTATCTCTTATGCTTATTTAGGGTTGCTATTTATAGTGTATTATGATATAATTAAATCATCGTATCGGGAGGTGATTTTTTTGAAAGAAGTTGCAGAGAGATTGCGGCATCTGCGGGAGAGCGTGAAGCTGTCACAGGTGAAGATGGCGGAGGTTGTCGGCGTGAAGCAATCGAGCCTGAACCGCTATGAATTAAATCAGGCCTCGCCCACATTTGAAACCCTTACCCGCTATGCGGATTACTTTGATGTGTCTATGGACTATATCTTTGGGCGAACAGACAACCCGCAGGGCAAGCTGTATGAGTACAAGCCCAAAATTGAGCAGAGCGACCCGGAGATGAAGCGGTTTGTGGAAATGTGCTTTGACCCGAAATCGCCCATGAATGAACGGCTGAAAAAAACGCTGCTGCAAATGTTGGGGGAGGCGAAGCGATGAACATTGTTATTTACGCCCGCTATTCCAGCCACAGCCAGACAGAGCAATCCATCGAGGGACAGCTTCAAACCTGCTATGAGTTTGCCAAGAGCAATGGGCATATCGTGATTGGCGAATATATTGACCGGGCGCAGAGCGGCACCACAGACAGTCGAACCGAGTTTCAGCGCATGATTGCCGATAGTGATAAGCATACCTTTGAGGCTGTTCTTGTCTATCAGCTTGACCGCTTTGCCCGTAACCGCTATGATAGCGCAATCAATAAGGCAAAGCTGAAAAAGAACGGTGTCCGGGTGATCTCCGCAAGGGAGAACATCAGCGATGACGCAAGCGGTATTCTCGTTGAGGGCGTATTGGAGAGCATGGCCGAATACTACTCGGCGGAGCTGTCGCAGAAGATACGGCGGGGCATGGACATCAACGCCGAAAAGTGTTTGAGCAACGGCAGCAACCCCGGCCTCGGCTACCGTGTGGACGAAGAACGCCGCTTTCATATCGACCCGGAGGGGGCGGCGGTTGTCCGGGAGATTTTTGAGATGTACGCCAGCGGAAAGACCGTTGCCGAGATTACCAAATATCTCAACACAAAGCAGGTCAAGACCTCGCTCGGCAAGGAGTTCAACAAGAATAGCCTGCACCGCCTTTTGCGGAATAAGAGATACATCGGCTATTACATCTACAAGGACACCGAAACGCCGAACGGTAAGCCCCGTATTATTGAGGACGAGCTTTTTGAACGGGTACAGCACATTCTTGACCGCAACAAGAAAGCCCCTGCCCGTTCCAGAGGCCGGGAAGAATATCTGCTGACAACAAAGCTGTTCTGCGGCTATTGCCGGGAGATGATGACGGGCTACGGTGGCACAGGAAAATCCGGCAAGAGCTATCATTATTACGCCTGCAACAACTACAAACGGCGCAAGTGCAAGAAGAAAGTCATCAAAAAAGAGAAGATAGAGGACAGGGTGGTTTTGGAGTGCCGAAAGCTGCTGACTGACCGAAACATTGAAAGAATTGCTGCTTCGGTTGTCTCTGCTTGCGAGGCCGATTATGGCAGCTCCGCTATAAAGCGAATCAAGGCAGCCATACAGGAAGCGGATGCTGCCATTGAAAATCTCTGGAAAGCGTTGGAACGTGGACAGGCCGTTGACATGATAACCGAGCGCATCGAGAAGCGCAAACGGGAAAAAGGACGAGCTTCAAGGGCAGTTTGCTATTGAGATGGGGAAGCAAATCACATTTACTGCCCCGCAAATCAAACCATTCCTCTATTCGCTCAAGCGTGGCAATATCAATGACGAGAACAACCGCCGGGGGATTATCAATATTTTTCTGCGGGCAATCTACCTCTTTGATGACCGCTTTACGATGATTTTGAACGGCGGCGACAGGCAGATCACCATTGACGATATTCTGCTGGACGAGATAGAGGAACAATTTGAGGCCACTGTATCAGGCCATGCGGCGTGTTCGCCGTTGGTTGCGAATGCTCCACCATATGAAACATCCTTTGCAATCTGAACCCCCTTGGGTTTGGACAACAAAGGATGTTTCTTTATTTTCCTTGGTTTTATGCCGTGTTTGCGTGCTTTTGATTTTAGACTTCAAACTGGACACAAAAATCAAAAATGCTTAGAACAGGAATCGGAAACGAATAATCCTTACAATCAGAACCTAAGTGTCTAATTAATTTCAGCTCCAGAAGAGCTTGTTTGTTGAGATAATCCAACTCCTTCTTCAACAATGTCTTGTATCCGTTCTTGGCGTGCGGTTTAGCCGCCTTTCCCATACCACTTGTTGGCCGAATAGGTAGGTAGAGGGTTGGCGAAGTGCGGGACGGTATTCTTGCAAAATACCTCAATAAGCGACAAAGCAATCCAGCGCCGTCCCGCATATATAAAGAAGCCACATCAAGCACATGAGATATAAAAGAATAAGGTTTATGCATTGAACAAGCGTCCCCCGCGCTATGGCGCGCGTTCTGGATTGAGCAGGTGAATAATAATAGTTTTTATGTTAAAATTCAATAATGTGTAAAAGGTACGCCTAAATAAAGGAGTGAGTATAATGCGGCTGAGCAACGACAGGGTTATTTTGCGTGATTTTATACAAAGTGATATAGAAAAACGCGTTTATTGGGAAACGATCGAGACGGAATGGCAGCTTTGGGACGCCCCGTGGGAATATGAAAACGTATCGGATGAGCGAAAGCATAAGGAACTAAATGAATATATCCAAAATATGCACGAATGGGTGAATAAGTTCGCGTCGATGGCCGACGATGAGAAGCGGAGCGGGTTCCAAATTTGTGTGAAGGATACGAACGAATACATCGGATGGTGCGGTTCTTACAGAATAGACGGCGAATGCAATTTTTCACCCCAAGGCGATATGTGCGCGATTGGTATCGATATTCCCGCGCTCAGCGCGCGCGGCAAGGGTTATGCTTACAGCGCGCTTTTTTTGTTTATTGATTATCTTTACAGCATAGGGGAAACCGATATATACACGCAAACATGGTCGGGGAATACGCGCATGATCGGGTTGGCGGAAAAGCTTGGCTTTGAGGAATTCAAAAGAAAGCCGCACTTAAGAACGGTCAGGGGGCATAAATACGACGGCCTTACATTGCGCCTTAACCAACACAAGTATCAGCAAATAAAACACGCGCAATATAATAGCGGTAAGGCTTATTGTTAGGATAAAACGGCTCAGGCTCCGCTTATAACACAGCCCGCGCTCAGATGGGCACGGGCATAAGAAACACCTTGAAGCCCGGGTAAAGCGGAGTCCGCAGGCTTAATGGTTTAGGGGCGTTTGGCTGTAAGGCAACTTTGTGAACAGTTAATAGCGGCAGCTGTCAGGGTTTGCGATCGTTCAACAGCTCGGCGTAGCGGGCGCGTACTCCGTCCGCATCGGGGGAAAGGCCCTCAATATAATACGTATCTTGCTCGGATAAGCCGCCCGTTTCTATAGCTCGCTCAATAACGCTTTGGGCGATTACGGCGTCCACATTGACAAGATTGAGCGCGGCGTACCAAATGAGGAACATTGCAGCAAGCAGCCGCACGAGCTTAAGCTTGGGAAAAAACAGCCTGACGGCGCATAATACGAGCGCGGCTGCCATGAATATCATCAGCCACATAGACACAAGGCGGCTGAACGTGAGTCCATACGCGCTGATATACATGCACAGCCTGTATATGCCGGAATAGATGATAACCCCGGTTGCCGCCGTCAGGCCGATAAGCAGCCCTTTGAGCCAGGGCGCGCTTTTGGCCCGCGACAGCGCGGCCGCGAACAGCGTGAAATTGATTGCCGCCACAGCGCAAAGCTCGCTGAACCCCGATACGGCGTACTGAGAATAGGTCAGCCCCTCTGGAAGTCCGGCCCACCCGGTTAAATAAGTGAACTGCAAAACGGTGAAAAGCGCATAAACCGCCAATAAAATACCGATGGCGACGCCGAGCGGCACGGGATCAAAGCGCGCGGGTTCCCGTGCGGCCTTGTTAGGCTTGGGCGGCAATTCGCGCAGGCTGAAAAAAAACGAATAGAAAAGCATGGCCGCTATTAGCGCGGTTACGGCATATCTGAGGATGGCAAGCAGGGAAAGCCTTTCAAATAAGCTATTCATATATAACCCGATAACCGCGTCCGCGCTTGCCAATAGGACAAGGACGACCGCTAGAAGCGGCACGGCTATCGCAATTCCGGCCAATGCGCGGCGGCCGCGCTTGCCCCGCTCGCCTTCCGCTTTGAAAAGGCTGCCGAATGCTCCGAAGAACCTAGGTATGTTTTTGAATGGATAAACAAACCAGCCCATGAGGTAATATATTACATAGCCGCCTTCCCTCCCGGATTCCACTGGCGCGGCCCCCGCCACCGCATGAAGCATCAGCACAAGGGGAACGATGAACAGGTTCAATATTAAAAGCGGCTCGGATGCGTAAATTTGGTAACGTATAAGCAAAACGGCGGCTATGCCGATAATCAGCCACGCCTCCCAGTTCCGCCTGAGCTTATCCCAAATCGTAAGATAGCAGACGATTGCGTATACGCACCAGAACGCCGCGTATACCGCTCCGATTACCGGCCATTGGGGGGAATACCCGCCGTACAGCAGATAAACCGCCATCACGGCAATCGCCAGCGCGCCCAAAAGCATCCGCCGGTGCGCGTTATTATACGCAGGCTTTTTAAGCTGTCCGCCCTCGTAGTAGCCGTTAAGGTTCTCCATTATTTTCTCCTTTCTCATCGGGGACATACTCAAGTATATCGCCGGGCTGGCACTCCATAACCCGGCAGATCGCGTCGAGCGTGGTAAAGCGGATAGCCTTTCCCTTATTGGTTTTCAATATCGATAGGTTCGCCTGCGTCAGGCCCAGCAACCGCGCAAGCTCGCCGGACGAGATTTTGCGCCTGGCCATCATAACATCGAGATTAACGCGTATCATTTTTCACCTCATATGGTCAGGTCGTTTTCCTGCTTATATCGGACCGCCTGCGCAAACACGCCGGACAGCACCAGCGCGAAAAGGCCGGCAAGTATCAGCGCGCCGCAGCACACAACCGTCATGGGCGTAATAAACACAAAGCATTTGATGAGAAACAGCAGCGCGGCGGCTTCGCCGGCAATGCCCATTCGCCTTAGCGCCCGTGCGTTGCGCAAAATAAACGGCTCGCTTGACAAAGTGCGCATAACGCCTATCAGTTCAATGATTATCCAGGCCGCGCACGCGCCGGTCAGCGCGAGGAAGGCGAATAAAAACGCGGTATAGCCAGCCGCGCCGTTAAATTCGTCCCATTGGGCTATCCATTTCTCCAAGCAAAAGGGCATGGCAACAATGGCTGTAACGGTTACGGCCAGAAGCAAATATAGCAAGAATTTGGTGATTAATGCGGGAATCGTATTCAATCGCATAGGGTTTACACCTCCGATCAAAGGGTATTATAGCATGCTTGTTATTGATAATCAATATATATTTATTGACTCTCAATAATATGCGTTGACGTTTCATGTTATTGGCTGATGCTTTGGATAATATCCGCGCATACTAACCGCAAACGGAGGTAAGTCAAATGCTGCTTAATGGAAAAACGGCAATCATAACAGGGGGTACAAGGGGAATCGGGTTTGCGGCGGCGCGGGCATTTTTAAGGGAAGGGGCGAACGTTGCGCTGCTTGGCTCCCGAAGGGAAACAGTTGAGGAGGCGCTAAACAGGCTGAGCGCGGAAAAAGGACGCATAGCGGGATTTTGGCCGGATATCGTAAATTTAAGCGAGGTCAGGCAAACGGTAGAAGAAACGGTTAAAAGATGGGGCGGGCTTGACGTTATAATAAACAACGCGGGCATTTCGCTTGGCGAACCGCTTGATGCGATTGATCCTAAAACCTTTGACAGGGTGATAAACCTCAACATCGTCGCGGTATTCAACGGCTGCAAGGCTGCCGCCGAAGTGATGGCGGCGCGGAACGGCGGAGTTATTTTAAATACCAGCTCTATTGTAAGCCTTTACGGGCAGGAAAGCGGGTGCGCGTATCCCGCGTCCAAATCCGCGGTTAACGGCCTGACTAAATCCCTCGCGCGCGAGCTTGGGAAGTACGGCGTTCGGGTCAACGCGGTAGCTCCGGGCGTTATCGATACGGATATGGTCAGGGGGCTCCCCGAAGTGGTGGTGGAGCGATTAAGGGGAGCTATACCGCTCGGCCGCATTGGCACGGCAGAGGACGTAGCGGAGGCGTTTGTTTTTCTCGCGTCAGAACGCGCCGGCTATATTACCGGGGCGGTGCTGTCCGTCGACGGCGGAGCGGTTTTTTGAGTATAGCTTCATAGGGCGCCAGGCGCAGCATGCGCGCCGGATGAAATTCGGCGCGACGGGCCGCGTTAAAAAATGTGGTTACGCCTTTAATGCCTGTGTCGGCATATTGCGTCGTTGCCCGGCGGCGATATAATGCGATGAATTGAAACTGAAAGAGACAAAAAGAATGCAATGAACAAATTATCATAAGCGCATTCTTAATTCCCAATACTTACGCCGTATTGAATCAGCGTTTTTCTCCTCTGGCGTTTGAGGCAAATTCGTATAATTGTTTTATCCCGCGATTTATCTGGTAGGTCTTTGATTTTAGCGGTCGGTTTAGTTCATATACTTCTGAAATCCAATCATGTATTTTATAGAAATATTCAGACGCCGCGTCTATATAAAGTGTGATCTGCATCTCGTCTATAAGATTAAAGTCTAATTGCATCAAATACAATTTGAAAATAAATCATCATATCCTCGTCTTGCTCAAGTTTGTGAGGCTTATTCTTGTTACATTACGGCTTACAATCTATACTCTGCCCTGCGCGCTCAGCCTCTTTGACGCGCCGTATGCGCAATCACGTATCCGTTCACGCTTACAACGCATTAAGGACGCGATTTCTTTGTTTTTTTAAATAATATGTAGTATAATGAGCTATATTTTATGCCTCTTTTGAGGAAAAGGAGCTTGCCATTGGACTTATTCGATTCTTACCAGGCGTTTACGCAGGCGAAGGAAATGATGGAGCTGGGCCTATACCCTTATTTCCATGCGCTGGAGACGGCGCAGGATACGGAGGTTGTGATGGATTCGAGGCGCATTATCATGCTCGGATCCAACAATTATCTTGGCCTTACCAGCGACCCGCGCACAATACAAGCGGCGCACGAGGCGCTGGATAAATACGGGACCGGATGCTCAGGCTCTCGGTTCCTCAACGGAACGCTGGTGCTTCACCAGGAGCTGGAGAAGGAGCTGGCGGATTTTTTCCATAAGGATGCGGCGATGACCTTTTCAACGGGGTTTCAGACCAATTTGGGGATTATATCCGCGCTGTCCACGCGCCATACCTATATTCTAAACGATAATGAAAACCACGCCAGCATCGTGGACGCGTGCCGGCTGTGCTTTGCAAAGCAGGTACTAAAGTATGAGCATAATAATATGGAAGCGCTTGAGGAGAAGCTCGCGCGCATCCCCATTGACTCGCCCAAGCTTATTATAACGGACGGCGTGTTCTCCATGTCCGGCGATATCGCGAACCTGCCCGAGCTTGTGCGGCTTAAAAAGAAATACAACGCCCGCCTGATGGTGGACGACGCGCACGGCGTAGGCATGATAGGCGACTGCGGCCGCGGCACGGCCTCCTACTACGATCTGGAGGACGAGGTGGATGTGATTATGACCACCTTCTCAAAATCCCTCGCTTCCCTAGGCGGGTGCATGGTCGCAAGGGAAGACGTCGTGCATTACGCGCGCCATAAATCGCGCCCGTTTATCTTCAGCGCGTCCATCCCGCCCGCGAACGCGGCCTCCGCGCTGACGGCGCTGCGCATACTCAAAAGCGAGCCGGAGCGCGTGAAGGCGCTTATCGATATCGCGGGATATGTGCGGGGCAGGTTACGGGAAGCGGGCATCCCCATAATGGACGGCAGCACGGCGATTATCCCCATCTACACCTACGACGTTGTGCGCACGCTCAGCATCGCCAAACGGCTGCTTGAGGAGGGCGTGTATATCAACCCGGTGCTTCCTCCAGCGGTGCCGCCCGATCTATGCCTCTTGAGGACCAGCTATACGGCCACGCATACCAAGGAGCAGATGGACAGGGCGGTGGAAATATTTAAAAAGGTGTTCGCTGAATTTTCGTAAGCGTGAGAAGTAACCAAAGGCCCCGGCTCTCAGCCGGATTGGGGAATATACAGACACAGACCATGATTTAGCGGAGCGTGTTAACAATAGCGCGCTCCTGGCTTTTAATCCGGCTATATCCATCTTAACGGTATGCATTAATTAAGGTGAATGGGCGGGGTAAAAACAATGGAGTTTAAGCGCCTGCCATGCTATAATTACCGTACTTTTATAATCCGAATAAGAAAGGGGATCGAGCCATGAAAAAAACGATGGCGTTTGTCATATCGATTATGATATGCGTTACGCTTGCCGGCTGCGGCATGAGCGCTTCGCTGCCCATTGAGGAGATGCAATGGAAAATGACGATGATTCAAAGCGACGGGGATGGAGGCACGCGCGCAGTTGGCTCCGCAACACTGCTCAATACCTATCCGAACGCCGAGCATTTGGAGATGACATGCAGTTTTGATAAAACGGGCTTTACGATACGGAATCTTACGAGCGGGGAAAGCTTTAATGGGACATACGGCAATAAAGTTAACGGGGAAGAACATACGACGATTTATGACGTTGTATTTGCCAATGGCGTAAAGGGGCTGGCCGTCTCCGGCATTAAAGAGTATGGTGACGGGAGGCGGGATGGAACGCTGATTATTTCCGCCGACGGGTATGCGCTGAACTTTTCAGCTAAGCTGGCCGGGGGCGAATAACTGTTTTTTATAAACAAACCAACGCGCCGTTTTAGCCTTGAGACGGCGCGTTGTGGACTTTTCAAATGCGCCTTGAACTATCGTGACGCATTTAAGAGGCGCGGTAAGGGTTTCGCTCGCGGGCGGAAAGCCTTGCGGCGCGAATCCCGCCCGCTTGTCCGAGCCGCCGGCGCAGCCGCATTCTACACAGCCTGCATACGCGGCGGGTTAAGCCTCCTACCCGCGCTACTGGAACCAGCGGCGTATGGTTTCGCCGATGGAGCTGAACCAGCGCGCGATGGAGTTGAAAAAGCCTTCCTCCGCGGGCTCCCGCTCCGGCGCGCCAGTCGGCGCGGTCGTTCCCGGCGCGGACGGAGCATCCTTGTCAAGGGGTTTTGGAACGAATATGTCCGGCGTGTTTAGCACAAACTGCACGGCGGAGTTTACGCTCTCATCATTGCCCGTAAAGGCGCGGTAGTCCTTAGAAAGCGCCATAAGCGCATCCTTGCGCGAGAGGGAAACGTTTAACTCCGCCGCAATCTGAGCTAAAGGCGTTACACCGTCCCTTCCAAGCCTTTTAAGACCCTTGCGAAGCGCGCCGATCGCGCTGTAAAGCTCATCAATGCCCGCCTGCAATTCTTCCCCTGAATCCGTAAGCGCATCGTAGCCGTTCGCAAGCCCCTCAAGCCCGCCGCTTAAGCCGCGCGCCCCGCCCTCAAGCTCCGTCAGCCCGTCTTGAAGGCCGTCTATCCCGGAATAAAGCTCGCCCGCGCCATCGTACAGCTCATTCACGCCGCCGGCAAGCTCCGCAAGCGGGCTGTCCGCAATCGCTGCGTTCATCTCTAAAATATACTCCGCGGCCGACTTTACGACCTTTTCGCGCTGTTCCGGGGTGAGCGTTACGCCGAGCGCGCGCTCCACGGAATCCGCAACGCGCTCGGCGGCGCGTAAAGCCTCTTCCTCGCTTACAGGCTCAAGGTATGGGGCGACTTCATCCGTATACTGCTTGAAAACTCCGATACCGTCGCGCAGCCGACCGGCCCCTTCAGCGAGTGCTGCGGCCCCGTCTGCCGCCTCGCCCACACCGTCCGCTATACCGGCCGCGCCCCCGGCGCTTTGCTTAAGGCCCTTTTCAAGGGCGGAAAGCCCGCCCATATACTTTTCAAGCCCGTCCGCGTATTCCCGCGCGCCGTTTTCAAGCGTTCCAGCACCGTATATCAAGCTGTTCGACGCATCCCGCATCTGCTCCACGCCTTGGGCAAGCTCCTGTATCTTGTCCAGGCTACCCACGTCTTCCTCATCAAATATCCCGTTTAACGCTATGAACATCAGGCCGTTCATCTCAAAACCGTCCGCATCCGCCTCAATCGTCATCTCCTCGTTGAAAAGGCTCGGCTTCGTAACGCCCAGGTTTTCGCCAAGACCCGGGAACATAAGGCCTACAACGGACGCCTCGCCCGCCTGCTGCATCTGCTTGGCGTTTTCGCAGCTGATATTGGAGAACCCCTCGCTCAGGGTAGCGAAGCATACGATCGTGAAGGGAGTATAAAGGCCGACCGTTTCGCCGTCTACCTCCACATCGCTTTTGAGGCGGTTGCCCGTTTTTATGCCGATCGTAACGCGCCCGCTCGCGCCGGTAAGCTCGGAGGCGGTAACGGGCTTACCGTTGAGCTTGTATGTAATCTCAATCGAGAACGGAAGCTCCTTATCCGTAACGCCCTGGTAGCATACGTCCTCCCCGTCGGCTTGAAAGGTAACGGCTTCCCCGTTTATCTCGGGCGCCGAGCTTCCCAATACGTTTCGTATTTCGGTGAGGGAGGTATGATCCGTCACGCGGCTGAGCTTCGCGCCGTTCGAGAGATATACGCTCGATACCATTGAATTGGGAGAGCCGTATTCATTTAGCTCGACATACACGGTTTCCTCGCGGCGCAGATACCCTTTACCCTCCGCGAGCGAGCCGATAGAAAAAATCACCGCCGCCAGCACGCCCGCAAGCATAATAAGCGCGATAGCCAGGCAAATCAATCGTACGTTAATCTTCATTTTTTCACTCCTGTTCTTTATTCGGGCAAGCGCGCGGACGTTAGCCGCGCGCAAAAATCTTGCGCTATTCCGCGCTTTTGAGAGATTCAACCATATCCACGGCGCGTATCTTCCTTCGCATAACCGCGTTGACCATCAGGCAGAACACCACCGTAAGCGCAAACGCGTAAACGAAGCTGATTGGTTCGGCCGACCGGATAAACATTACAAGATCAACCTCGCATGTTTTAATGACGAACGAATGCATAAAGCGGCCGAATACCATGCCCGCCGCCGCCCCGATAACCGCGAGGGCAATATTCTCCCGGAACACGTAATCGTACGTCTCCTTATCGTAAAAGCCCAGCACCCGAAGGGTAGCCAGCTCGCGTCTGCGCTCCGTAATGTTGATGTTGGTCAGGTTGAGCATTACTACAAAGGTAAGCATAGCCGAGCCCGCTATGAGCACGAGTACCACGTAATCGAGAACGCTCAAAGAGTTTTCGACATCCTCATAAATCCCGCTGAGGGAGGCGATGTGATACATGCGCTTATCTGAAAGCAGCCGCTGTGCGGCCTCGTCGAGCTGCTCGTCCGTAATACCGCCGGGGGCGCAGGCCATGAAGCCGTTGTAGCGCATAGCCATACCGAACGTACGCTCATAGTAATCCGGCGTCATATACACATAATGCCGTGCGTAATTATCCGCCACGCCCGTAACCATTACAGGATACTCAACGCCGCCGGATACAAGCGTTAATTCCGAACCGGCGCCGAGCGAGAGGATTTCGGCCAGCTTTCTCGTTATCACAACCCCTTCACCCGTCAGCGGCACCGGATCGCCGCCGTCGATGAGTTCGATTTTGCCGCTCATCGCCTCGTAGCTTTCCACGCCGAGCAAATGAACGTCGCTCACGTTTGTTTCTCCAACGGCGGCGGTCATGGGCTTATCGTAGCAGTACAGCACGGAATCGAACAATGGGGCCTGAGTTTCCACAATCCCCTTAAGCTCCTCCATGGGCATTGCGTCGTACGCGTACCCCTGCACGTCCATATTCCAGATCTCCCCGAATTGGGCCGGGGCGATACCGAAGATCGAATCCTTCAAGCCGAAGCCCGTTACCAGCAGCGAGCAGCTGCCGGCTATGCCGATAACGCTCATCCAGAACCGCTTCCTATAACGTATCAGGTTGCGTACCGTTACCTTGGCGGTAAAGCTAAGGCGCTTCCACAGCCACGTAACGCGCTCCAGAATAATGCGCTTGCCGGCCTTGGGCGCTTTTGGGCGCAGGAGCGCCGCGGGTTTTTCGCGCAATGTGGACAGCGAGGCGGCAAGCGTGGCGAGTACCGTGCAGGCCACAATAGCGATAATGGATGCGACAGCGATATCCCACCGGAACGGGGCCTTAAACCCGGGGATTCTGTACAATATATTGTAGGCGCTGCCGATAACCGTTGGGAATAGCTTAAAACCGAACACGCACCCGATTATGCCGCCGGTCACGGAAGCTAGCGCGGCGTAGGCGACATATTGGAAACAGATAACGCCGCCGCTGAAACCGAGCGCCTTGAGCGCGCCCATCTCCGTTCTTTTTTCCTCAACCATGCGGGTCATGGTGGTAAGCGTTACAAGCGCGGCCACTACAAAGAAAATGAGCGGGAAAACATCCCCAATAGCCGCGATGCGGTCGGTGTTTTCGCTATAATCCGAATATCCCGCGTTTCCGGTACGATCATAAACGTACCATGTCCCGGAAGCGCTAAGGCCGTATTCTTCGATACGTTCAATAGCCGCATCCACCAAGCCGTCGTATTTCTCTGAAAAGGAGGAAACGTCCCTTGCACCCTCAACAAGTATTTCAGCCTGCGTATAGCGCTTGTTCAGCATGCCCATCATGGGGAGCTTGCTCCCGAGCTTGATTATGGCGTTACCGGAGGCGTAGGCGAACGCATCCGACAATCCGTTGCCGACCGTGCTGTTGCCGCGCTCAAGGCGCGAAACGTATTTTACGCTGTCGATAAAGCCGACCACGCGCAGCCTCACCTCGCCGCCCGCGCCGGCAAAAACCATCCAGTCCCCGATTTGTACGCCCTTATCGGCGACGAGGGAATCCAGCGCGACTTCATAATCGTCAAGCGGCAGGCGGCCCGAAATTACCTCAGGCATGTTCAAAAAACGCTCCGGCTCCCCGTCAATGCTATAGGTAGGCAGCATTTGCGCGCCTACTCCAAGCGGAAGAGACGGCTTGATGGGCATGGATATTAAATGCACGTTTAATTCCGCCTCGCCGCCTGCGTCCATGGAAGCGTCGGCGCCGACGACAGGCATTACCGCCTCCACGCCGGGCAAGGACCTGAGGGCCTCGATATCCTCGTCGGTCAGGCCGGAAGTGCTCATCACCGTAATGTCCGCAAGCGAGTACGCGTTGAAATACCGGTCCCCGGCCTCTTTCATATCCGGGCTGGCCGCCCGGATCCCGGCAAAGAACGATACGCCCAGCGCGGAAATGGCGAAGATGGATAAAAACCGGGCGAGGTTGCGTTTGATCTCCCTGGCCAGATTATGATTGAGCTGCTTCATGTTTTATTTCCCCGTTCGCGAGCCGGGTTACCATTCAATCCGCTCAACGGGAATGGGAGCCGGGTTCACTTTCATATCCGCTACCGCGCCGTTTCGCATACGTATCACCCTGTCCGCCATCGGCGCGATTGCGGAGTTGTGCGTGATGATGATGACGGTCATGGAGCTGTTCCGGCACGAATCCTGAAGCAGCTTTAAAACCTGCTTGCCGGTTTGGTAGTCAAGCGCCCCCGTCGGTTCGTCGCAGAGCAGAAGCTTGGGGTTCTTTGCCAGCGCGCGCGCTATTGCCACGCGCTGCTGCTCTCCGCCGGAAAGCTGCGCGGGGAAATTGCCGATCCTGTCCCTTAGGCCGACCTGCTCGAGCACAGAGGCGGCGGGCAGGGGAGCGCGGCAGATCTGCGACGCGAGTTCAACGTTTTCCAGCGCTGTAAGGTTTTGCACCAGATTATAGAATTGGAATACAAAGCCCACGGTATCGCGCCTGTAACCGGTGAGGCGTTTGCGGTCATAGCTTTCAATATGCTCGCCGTCCACGACGATTCCACCGGAGGAGCAGCTATCCATGCCGCCCAGAATGTTGAGTAGCGTCGTTTTGCCGGCGCCCGACGGCCCGACCACGACGCAAAGCTCGCCTTTTTCGATACTAAAGCTGACGCCGGACAGCGCGCTTATAGTCACCTCGCCCATCCTGTACTGCTTTTTGACTTCGTTAAGCATGATATAAGGCATGGATAACTCCTTTCTATCCGAGATTTTTCATAATACGACTATATGTTCCTTTCCGCGCGCGGTCAATACCCGGCTGTTGAATTAATGATAATGTCAAATTCTATTCACATTCAAACTGTGTTATAATACCTATAACTTCGTTTTTATGGGAGGAGTATCATGAAAAACGCCGGCCTCCGAATGTATATGTACGCTATCTCAAATTTAGCGGTAATGTTCGCTGCGTATTTTACCCTGGCCGCCGCCGCTGCGGACAGCCGTGAAAGCGGCTTAATCCTGCTGCTGTTCGCCGTCCTTTCCTTCGGCCAGCGCATGGCGTTCGGCACGCTAGCCGACAGGTTGAACGATTTGAGGCCGCTGATGCTCTTGGGTATGTTTTTAACCGCGTGGGGCGCGCTTTTCTTTGGCGCGCCGGTTGTAGGGGTCGTGCTCGCGGGCGCAGGCGCGGCGTTGTTCGCGCCGTGCGCCGTCGTAGGCGCAGTTAGGAGCCGTCCGGGTCATACGGGCTCTATGGGCTTTTTCCTGTTCATGGGGCTTATCGGCGCGGGCGCGGGCGCGGCTGTGGGGCTTTCTCCGCAACGCGTGTCTCCGCCGCTTGTGGTGCTGTTTTTGCTCGTATGCATGGTTTCCGTCTGGATTACGGGCCCGGGAGCTGCTGTTGGCGATAAGGTGCAGGCGCATAAGTGGGAACCGCGCCGGACGGGGGTGTGGTCGTCGCTCCTTAGTTTTTTATCGATAGCTATCATATCTTACATCCTTACGATGCGGGCGTTTACGCCGATGGGCCAGTTATCGCACCTTAACCTGATGGGCAAGGTTGTTCCGCTTGCCGCCGGCGCTTTTTTCGGAGGCGTTATGGCGAGAAAGCTTAGCTGGAACGTGGCTTGCCCGGTGTTTATTGCCGCGGGCGGCCTGCTTTTGGGTTTTGGCGAAGGCGCCTTTCCGTCTTGGCTGGGATTATTCGCCCTCTCGGCGGCCCTGCCCCCAATACTTTGCGCGGGCATGAGGGCGTTACCCGGCTCCGCGGGGCTAGGATACGGGTTTATGGTTTTTGGCGCGGCGGCCGGCATTGCGGCAGCGGTAATTACGGATATGGGGCTTATTCATGCGCTGCACCCGGCGGCCGCCGCGTTTGCGCCGGCCCTGATTACGCTGCTCGCGTATCCCGCTTTTAAGGGCGGGCAGGCTCCCAACGCGGGTTTGGCAAAACACGAAGAGAATTCTGCGCGTGAGGGAACGGATGAATCACAACACGATAGCGCGCAGGAGGCGGAAGCTCTTCTGGAGGCGGACGCGCAAAAACACGAAGTAATCCTGCTTGGCCCGGCGGCCAGCGCCGCCGGCGGCGAGGAACTGAGCGGCTCTTTGGATGAGGGCGGCTTAGACGCTTTGTTGACGCAATCAGCAGGCGTTAAAGACAAGGAACCGGGCGGCGGGGATGAAGCCGGAGAAGTAAGCGATTAGGATGGGTTGAATACCACTTTGAGTCTGTTTGGGTAAAGAGGCTCCTAAAGGCTTTAATCGCCGGCGGCGGCATATGCGCGCGTTAGCGATAAGCGCAGCGTTGCAAGGGCTAAGCCGGCAGGGGAAGCGCCTCATTAAACCCTAAGCGGAACAGCCGCTTTTTGACGCCCCGAGATGATATTCAGTTGGCATTTGAGAAGGTATGTGCTTTAAACAAAGGCTGGCGCGTTTTCGGGCGCGCCAGCAAAAAACGTATATCAGCAATAGTTTGGGATTGCCGTATTATAGCGATGCTATCCTATCCATGGCCGCCATTACCGGCGTAGTATCAATTCGCTCAATTTCACCCGCGTCGCAGGCCTGCGGAATATCCGGATCAAGCGGCAAGCGGCACAGAAGGGGGACTCCTAGCTCTCCCGCCAGCCGCTCTACGCCGCTTTTACCGTAGAGATGAAGTTCTTTGCCACAATCCGGGCACGAAATATAGCTCATATTTTCTACCAGCCCCAGTATGGGGATCCGCATCATATCCGCCATGCGCGCGGCCTTTTCAACAATCATGGATACGAGGCTTTGAGGAGAGGCGACGATAATTACGCCGTCGATCGGAATGCTTTGGAACACCGTAAGCGGCACGTCTCCGGTTCCGGGCGGCATGTCGATGAACATGTAATCCGCATCTCCCCACGCGACTCCGCTCCAAAACTGCTTTACCGTACCCGCTATTACGGGGCCTCGCCATACAACAGGCGCGCTTTCATCCTCCAAAAGCAGGTTTACGGACATAATTTTAACGCCCTTGCCGCTCAAGACGGGAATAATCCCCGCATCCGTGCCGGACGCCTTTTCTTTGATGCCGAACAAATGCGGGATGGACGGGCCGGTTATATCCGCATCCAGCACGGCCGCGATTTTGCCGCGGCGCGCGGCCTCCAGAGCGAGCAGCGCGGTAACGAGCGATTTTCCAACCCCGCCTTTGCCGCTGACGACGCCGATTACTTTTTTTATATTGCTATAAGTGTTTTGCGGCTCCATCAATGAATTTGCTGCATGGGCCGATGGGCATGCCTCGCCGCAGGAATCGCAGTTGTGATTGCAATTTTGGGACATACGCTCTCCTCAATCCTATTGTTATTTGCGCCTTACGGTTATTTTGCGCAAAAGCATTATAGCTCCAACGCGCGCGAAACGTCAAATACTATGCCATATTTCGTACAAACTAATCCATAGAATTGGCGGATTTTAAATGTTTTAGCGCCAAACTTATGTTATATCATCTAATCAACGAAAGAAAGGAGTTAAGGCAATGGATAACAAATGGTATTTGCATGATCCTCACGGCGAAGAGAATAACGCCGCTCATATACAGGATGAGGGCGCGGGGGATGCCGTGAACTCGGCGCATACGGAACCTGAAGCTGAAGCTCGGGGCGGAGAATCGCGGCAGGACGGGAGCTTACCGGAATATAATAACAATGAAGAGGGCGATTTAGATTTTAATCGTAGCCTTGTTGATGGCTTCAGTCAAAGTGAAAACAGCGCGGCGCAGAACGAACAAGGGGCAGAGGAAGGGGCTGCTGCGCATTGCGCGCCATACGAAGTCGTCCCGATCCCTGTGAAGAACGCGAAGGACGCTAAGGAGGCTAAAAGCGCAAAAAAAAGGAAATCCACCGTGCGTTTCTCAACGTTTGTAGCGTGTTTACTGATAATGGTGGTACTCGGCGGGGTTTTGGGCGGCGGCATCGTTCACCTGATGCAGGCGGATCAGCCTAGTACAACCCCCGGACAGGTTGAGGGGAATGAAGGCGGCGGCGAAGGCTCTAATGAAGGCGATGGCGGCGCGCAGCCCCCCGACACAAACAAACCGTCCTCTGGATTGAACCTCTCGACAGGCCAGAGCGCGCCGGTAACGAACCGGGAAGAGGCCGTGGCCAAGGCCATCTCCTCCATTGTAAGCATAAATGTGGCGGCTGCGCCCGATATGCTAGGCGAAACCAAGACAGGCAGCGGATCCGGCGTGATCGTTACAGCGGACGGCTACATCGTTACCAACAATCACGTAGTAAACGGCGCAACTTCCATTAAGGTATACCTTCAGGATGGGAGCGAGCATGACGCCAAACTCATTGGTACTGATACGCAGAGCGATTTGGCCGTGATTAAGATTGAGGCGGAAAACCTCCCCGCGGCGACGATTGGGGAATCCTCGACGCTTCGAGTCGGGCAGGAGGTAGTCGCGATTGGAAACCCGTTGGGGCAACTGATGAGCACGGTTACCAACGGCATCATCAGCGCGCTCGACAGGACCATAACCGTTGAAGGCCAGGAAATGACGCTGCTGCAGACGAACGCGGCGATTAACCCCGGTAACTCCGGCGGCGGGCTGTTTGATATGAACGGGAACCTGGTGGGCGTTGTGAACGCGAAAAGCATGGGCTTTGAGGTTGAGGGCCTGGGTTTCGCCATCCCGATTGACGTTGCGAAAACCGTAGTGGCGGATTTAATCGACCAGGGCTATGTGAGCGGCAGACCGTATCTGGGCGTTAGCGTTCAGGATGTAACGTATGCCCACGGGGATCAAAACGACTATAATAACCCGTTTTTATCCGGCCAGCAGTATACTACGCGCGTTCAGGTGATGAGCATTGAAGATGGCGGCCCGGCGGCAAAGGGCGGCATGCAGCTCAACGATTTGATCCTGAAAGTCAACGAAACGGATGTAACGGGTTCGTCGCAATTTATTTCTCTGCTGTCTGAATATAATGCTGGGGATGTGGTCACAATAACCGTACAGAGGGGCAATAACACGGTTGAACTGAGCATAGCGCTCGGAGAACGTACGGCTTAAACCGGGTCCCCTGAGTTAAAGGTCATAACGCGCGCTCCCCAACGCGCGATGACATACCCCCAACCATCCCCGATAAGCCGCATCCCCTGCGGCGCATCAAAGAAACGGCCTTATAGGGCCGTTTCTTTTTCTAAAAATAAAATACCATCTAATATTTTAGAAGGCTTAAATGGGGCCTGGTTTTTAAGAAGCGGCGTTTAACAATGCCGCTGTGCTTTTAGTTTTATACAAGTCCATGCCGTTTCCCAACAGTGCGAACAGGATTTCGCGGCAGGCCGAACGCGAAAGGTGCGGTACCAGGGGCGCAACCCCTTTTTATACAATCAAAGAAAGCGTCCTCATGGCGTGACGGACGCTTTGGATAACCTGCTTATAAACCTACGCAAAACAAATAAGCTACACCACGTTTCGCACCCAATTCCGCGAGGAGGTGCGGCGCATGGACAATACCAGGCGCACGACGCCGGAGGGGACGTTGGACGCGAGATACACCAGCGGGAGGCTCCAGCCTAAGAGCAGCCCTGTAACGGCCGCCACGGGCAGCGCGATGAGCCAGAGCGGAAGCAGATCCAGTATCGCGGCAGCGCGCGTATCCCCGCCGCTTCGCAGCACGCCTACGATGGTTGTGAAGTTGAGCGCGTAAATCGGCAAGGCCGCGCCGAGCACTACGATGGTATCGGAAGCGAGCGAGCGCACCGATTCGGAAACGTTATATAGATCGGGGATAAGCGAGCCTAGCGTAACCGTTGCCAAGCCCAAAACAACAGCCGCCAGGCCTGACATCCACAAATAGCGCTTAGCGTATACCACGGCCTTATCGCCCGCGCCTTCCCCGAGCGTATTGCCGAGCATTACGCCGCAGGAGGTACCGATGCCGATAAGCATGACGAACGTGAGCTTATCAACGGTGTTGACTATCATCATCGCCGCGAACGCGTCTGTTCCCATCCGGCCGAACACCAGGTTGCTTGCGGAAGTACCCAGCGCCCAGACCGCGTCGTCGATAAAAACGGGCAGGCTTACGCCGATAAACTGCAGGAACGCCTGCTTGTTCTGGCTGAGCAGTTCCCTGAGCGGCGAGCGCGCCACGCTCCCCTTGCGGTTGCTCAAAGCAGCCAGCACAACAGCGTCGATGGCAGAACCGATTATGGTTGCTATCGCCGCGCCTTTAACGCCCAGGGCGGGAAAGCCAAGGTTGCCGTATATCAGGCAGTAGTTCAACGCCATATTCACCAGTATGGCCAGCGCGCCCGTTATCATGGGAAGAAGGGGCTTGCCGCAGGATTTATGCACCGTGCCGTAAGGGTAAATAACCGCTTTAAACAAATATCCCCACGCGGCTATTGAAAGGTAATCAAGCCCCGAGGCTATAACGGCGGGGTCATTGCTGAAAAGGCTTACGAACGGGCCGCCCGCAAAGAGCGCGGCTAAAAGGAACAGCGCCGCCACGCCGCCGCCGAGCATAAAGCAAAGGCCCAGCGTCCGGCGTATGCCCGCGTGGTCGCCCTTTCCCCAATACTGTGCCATAAACACGCTGCCGCCGCTCATGACGCCGAACATGCACACATCCAGAAGAAACGCTATCTGGTTGGCCGCGCCAACGCCGGCAAGCTGAATATCGCCCAGCCCCCCTATCATCATCGTATCCACCATATACATGGCGGTGCTGATAAGCTGCTGCAGCATGATGGGGACGCTGATAGCCAGCATCTTTTTATAAAACGCCTTATCGTTAAACCCTAATACCGCGAATGCCCTCATTGATGAACGCCTTTCAATTTCGTCACAACATCATATCATTGGTGAAGATTGTATGCAAGCGGTCATATGTTTGAAAAAGAATTGTGACACATATTTTTTAGCTCCCTCAGCATGCTATAATTAAAGCGCTGCGGAAGCATTGTTGAAATTTAACCGCGGAGGAGAGTGTTGTAATGCCCTTCATGTTTTTCGGCTATAACGTGGACTATATGATTCTGATGTGGGCGCTGCTGGCCGTGTTCGCATTGGGAATAGTAGCGCAGACGAAGGTACAGAGCACGTTCAAAAAGTTTTCAAAAATCCCGGCCTCGTCGGGAAGCTCGGCGGAGCAGGCCGCTGGGGAGATGCTCCGAGCCAACAACAGCACGGCCGTAATTGAACCGGTCGAGGGCGCGCTTACGGATCATTTTAATCCAAAAACCAACATCGTCGGTCTGTCGCGCGCCGTTTACGGCGAACGCTCCGTCGCCGCGCTCGCGGTGGCCGCCCATGAGATTGGCCATGTCATGCAGTATGAAGAGGGGTATCTGCCCATCCGAATCCGCAACGCCATACTTCCCGTGGCCAGCCTTGGGTCGCAGATGGCGCCGTGGCTGGTTATTCTGGGCGTTATCATGGGGTTCGGGAACCTGGCCATGGTGGGCGTTATCCTGTTCGCGGCGGTATTCATTTTTCAGCTAATTACGCTGCCGGTAGAATTTAACGCCTCAAGGCGCGCCGTCGCGATGCTGGCCGGCGGCGGCTATCTTTCGACGCATGAGGAGGAGGAGGGGGCGAAAAAGGTGCTGCGCGCCGCCTCTATGACGTATGTGGTCGCCGCTCTTGCCTCACTCATATCGCTTTTGAGGCTGCTTGTTATCGCCAGGGGGAGCCGCAGGGATTAGCCGGCCGGGTATGTTATGGATACAACCTCAGTTCCCGTATAGTAATGGGTGAGGATCTTGAGGTAGTCGCTGCCTGACTTAGCCATGGCGTTGGCCCCGAGCTGGCTCATGCCTACGCCGTGGCCAAAGCCTCTGGTGGTGATTAGTACCGAGTTTTCGGTGAATTTTAATGAGAAGTTGGCGCTGTCAAGGCCTAGCGCCTTCCTCAGCTCTTTACCGGTAGCCATCGCACCCCCGAGCCTGATGGCCTCAACACGCCCGCTGTCATACCGGGATACGATTTTCACCTGCTTTTCCAGGCTCGAGGATTTAAGGCCCGCCTTGGACCATGAGCGGTTGATCTTTTTTACGAAGTCGCCGCGCGAGATCGTTACCGTGCTTTCAAAGCGCGAACCGGATTCCTCGCCCGGGCTCTCCACCGCCACCAGGTAAGGCAGAGACTGCGCGAATACATGCGCGCTGTCCTCAGTCATCCCGCCTGAGGTGGAATGGTAAAGCGCCTCGATTGGCTCGCCGCCATAGGTGATGATTTTGCCGCGGGTGTTGTTCACGGCGGCGCTTACCTTATCAAGGTATTCCTCGTTCATTGCGCCCCAGTTGGACGCAAGCGCCTCTCGCGATCTCCAGGCCTGGCAGCAGGCGCTGTCCGTGCAGATATCCGCGCCCTGTCTGCCGCAGGGCGAACCGCCTAGGCTGGCAACCCGCCTGACCGTAAAGGTGCGCGCGGCGACCGCCTGAGCCTTGAGCGCTTCGGGTTCAAAGGATACGGGCATCTCCGCAGCGACTACGCCGATAAGGTAATCCTCCAAATCCGTTTTGATCACCTTGTCCTCCTTATCGTTATAAACGGATATGAAGAGCGCGGGATGGGAGGGCTCCGGCTCCGGAACGGACGCTCCCCTCTCGGTGCGGGAGGCGTAATAACAGCCTCGGATGAGTAAAATGATGAGGGCTGCCATTATTGCGAGCAGCGCGGCCCTTTTTAAATTGATATGATATCCCATACGCAATTTTATGAAGGCATAGGCGCGGAAATGAATTGAAAAGCGCTTGGGATTATAGTACACTCAATATGAACAGGCATTATCAATTAAACTTGTTTGGAGTACAGGATGGAAGAGAAAAAAACTGAACTAAACGCGATTCTGCGCCGGTACGCCGGCGAAATCCGTAAGGAGGCGCTGGCGTCCGCCGGGGGCGACGCAAATAAAGCCTCGCGGGTGACCAGGGACGCCATGCTAAAAATTCGCCGTAATTATTTGGAAGATGGGAAAACGCAATACGGCGGTGATGAGCTGGCTGACATTGTGAAAGCATTGAGCGAGGTTGAGGGGCAGGCGCAGCCGGAGTTGAATGCGAGCGATACCGGGGCGGAGGAATCTGGATTGAACGGAACCGGGGCTGAATCTGAGACGGGGTTAGACGGCGAAGCCGGGGCTGCGGAGGATTTAGAGTTGTTCGAGAACGCCGATGAAACCAGGCCGGTAAAGAAAAGCGGCAGGGTTTTTGCCAGGGTGCTGCTCATCATCTCTATCGTTCTCGCCGTAATTATGCTTTTCCTGCTCGTAATTATGCTGATGGAGCGGGGCATAATACCGAAATTTGTGGATTTTGGATTTGCGGATTGGTTTAACGAGCATATATTTAAGCTGTATTAAGGTCTTTCGCCTTAAGCGGGAAATGTGTGATATTTTGCGGATGACAGGAGGGTTTAGCGATGGAGTTATCCATAATAGCGATTGGGGTGGTTTCAGATTATTTTTTGGGCTGGAACGTAGCCGCCATCGTATGCCTTGTCGTGGGCCTTGTGCTCATGATTATTGAAATGTTTACACCCGGCCTTGGCGTACCAGGCGCGCTGGGCGGAGCGGCGCTTATCGCGGCCATCGTGCTGCGCGCGGATTCGCTCGCGAACGCGCTGATTACCTTGGCCATCATACTCGTTCTATTAAGCATTGCAGCATTTGTCATCTTCCGATCGCTTAATAAGGGCGCGCTCGCCAAGTCGCCTATTGTGCTCAACGACGCCATTAAAGCCGAATCCAGCTCGCTTTCGGAGGACGGCATGCGGGATTTAATCGGCCGCGAGGGCGTGTGCCTCAACACGTTGCGCCCTTCGGGCAACGCCAATTTCGGCGGTACAAAGCTTGATGTGGTTTCCTCAGGGGAGTTTATCCAAAGGGGCAGGCGCGTAAGAATAATCGGCGTTGAAGGCATCCGCATTATGGTAGAGGAAATCGGCGATGGCGTTCTGTAAAGCCTGCGGCACCGTTTATATGAAAAAGGACGGCTGCCCCGTCTGCGCTTCAAGGGAAGCGGAGGAAAACCATGCCGGGGAAAATACGCCCGGGGAACAGGATACGCGCATGCGCAGGCGCTCCTGGATACAGCTTCTTGTCGGCGTACCGCTTTTTATAGGCGTTATTTACCTAATCTGCGCGTTGACGGCCGGCCTCCGGTAGAGGCTGCGCGGCGGCTAGCCCGCCTTGTATATAGATTGTTCCTGTATTGGTATTTACTGGTCGACACGAAAGGAGATTGAATATGGATCCCATTGTAACCTTGTTGATTATTGCCGGCGTTATCATTTTTTTGGCAATTTTTCTTAGCTTCGTGCCCCTCCGGCTTTGGATCTCGGCGTCCGCGTCCGGCGTTAGGGTAGGGATATTCCAGCTGGTCGGTATGCGTATCCGTAAAGTTACGCCCTCGCGTATCGTTAACCCGATGATAAAAGCGACGAAGGCCGGTCTGGATCTTTCCTTAAATAAGCTTGAGGCGCATTACCTCGCCGGGGGCAACGTGGACCGCGTTGTGAACGCGCTTATCGCGGCGCAGCGCGCGGGTATCCCGCTTGATTTTGGCAAATCCTGCGCGATTGATCTGGCTGGGCGCGACGTTCTCAACGCCGTTCAGATGAGCGTTAACCCCAAGGTGATTGAAACGCCGGTCATCGCCGCCATTGCGAAGGACGGCATTGAGCTAAGGGCGAAAGCGCGCGTGACGGTGCGCGCGAACATAGACAGGCTGGTCGGCGGTTCGGGTGAGGAAACCATTATCGCCCGTATCGGAGAGGGCATCGTTACCACGGTCGGTTCCTCCCAGAGCCATAAAGACGTTTTGGAAAACCCGGACTTGATATCGCGAACCGTGCTGAACAAAGGCCTAGACGCCGGTACGGCGTTTGAAATCCTATCAATTGATATAGCCGATGTGGACGTTGGCCGCAACATAGGCGCCCAGCTCCAGATCGACCAGGCGGAAGCGGATAAGCGAATCGCCCAGGCGAAGGCTGAGGAGCGGCGCGCCATGGCCGTGGCGCAGGAGCAGGAAAACATCGCTGCCGTACAGGGCATGCGCGCGCGCGTTATTGAGGCTGAGGCGGAGGTGCCTAAAGCTATTTCCGCCGCGTTCAGGGATGGTAAACTTGGCGTAATGGATTATTACAACATGCAGAATGTGATATCCGATACCAATATGCGCGACGCTATCAGCAAGGGCGCTACTCCAATAAAGCAGCAGGATGATTAACGGCGGGCGTAACCCCGAAGGAGAGGAGGTGGGTTCATGCCCTGGATCGTTATTGTGTTTATCATCGTAATCGTGTTCTCCAACCTGAGCAAGGCAAGCCGGCAGCAGAAGGAGGAGCAGGAGCGCAGGCGCAGAGCCGCGCAACCCGCGAAATCGGCTCAGAACGCTCCGAACCAGCAGGCGCAGGCGGAGCGAATGCGCCCAGCGCCTATAACCACCATGAAGGCGCCGCCATCCCCCACGGTAGCCGGCGCGGGCGGAACGCCCCGAGCGGCGGATGCTTCCGCGCAGGGCGGCGCGCCGCGCGTATTCCCCGCGGGGCGCGAGGGAATGCGACCCAGTCAGAAACAGGTAATGAAGACGACGCTTACGCATGTCGTTAAACCTGTTACGGAGAGCAGACACAGGCATGAGGAGAGCAGTATTACGGGCTTTACGCAATGCGCGCCGGAACCGGCCGGGGTGACGAGGCCTGCTCCGGTAAAGCGCTATCAATCCCGGCAAACCGGGCTGCTTGATGAACTCAGGCTGGATGGGAACGCGGCGGCGAAAGCCATATTATACACGGAGATATTGGGCCGGCCCAAGGCGAAAAGGCCTGGGAACAGGTGATTTAAGTTTATACTCCAATCTTTGTATTTAAAGCGCGCCCGTGGCGCGCTTTGCTTATGGAAAAAGTGGCAGCGCAGCGTTTTACGAGTTAACTCAGTCGCCTGTACCTTTCGCGCAATGCAAACCGAATCTGACGCACTTGTCGTCAGATCCGGTTTGCCTCCGTAGCCGGGTACCCCCAAAAGCTACCCGGTTAATTTTTGATTTAATTGGATAATTCCTCTCTTCACTTTCATGTAGTTAAATAAAGCTTAGTATATTTTAAAGCTGTCGGCACGCCGCCTACTTTGATTTGGCAAACTAAAATGCGACTTGAACGCACATATTAAGCCTTGTGCATTCCTGAAGTTATGATAGCCAAACGAAAAGGAATAGGCATGTATGGTTTTAGCTTCAAAAGCCATACTTATTGGCTGCTCCTTCATGCGTTTAACTCATGATTATGTTTTAATATGAATTTTGCAGCTGTTAAACAGCGGAATTACTTAAGGCAGCCTAGGTATTTAAAGATCAATGCTTAGCAGCGATTTATGGCGGTTAAAAAAGCCCCAAGCGGATAACCATAAGAACGTATCGCCCATTTCGAGCCAACCGGCCGGTTCTAAGCGGCGAAAAGTTTATTTAGAAGGAGAACACATGATGATGAAGAAACTCATGGCGGTTTTCGTAACATTCGCTATCGTATTTTCACTCGCGGCATGCAACAACCGCGAAAATCCATCTGATACGCCAGGCCCCGGCAATCAGGGCGGAAACGCTGGCGGCGGCGCCGTAACGCTCAAGGTTTGGGGCGCTCAGGAGGATCAGGCGATGTTAAGCGAGATGATCGATGCGTTTAAGGCGGCGAACCCCGATAAGGATTACAGCATTTCGCTCGGCGTAGTCGGCGAGCCGGACGCCAAAATGCGTTATCTGGAGGATCCTGCCGCGGCCGCGGACGTATTCGCCTTTTCCAACGATCAACTAAGGGATCTGGTGAGCGCAGGCGGCCTGTATGAAATCACAAGAAATAGGGAGGAGATAATCTCTGCAAACAGCGAGGGCTCCATAAACGCGGCCATGTTCGATGAAAAGCTTTACGGATACCCGATGACTGCGGATAACGGCTATTTCCTATACTACGATAAAAGCGTTATTTCAGAAGAGGACGCTAAAACGCTGGACGGTATCCTCAAGGCGGCTAACAATGCGAACAAGAAAGTATTGATGGACGTATCGGACGGATGGTATATCGCGTCCTTCTTCCTCGGAGCGGGCGGCAAAATAGGTATTGACGGCAACGGCAAGCAGACCTGCGATTTCAATAACGCGAGAGGGCTTGAGGTTGCGGAGGCAATTAAAAAGTTCTGTGCTGACCCGGCGTTCATGACAGGCGATAACGATATTATCCAGGGCGGCATGGGGGGTACCATATGCGCGGCGGTGAGCGGCACATGGAATGCGGAAGCCATACAAGCCAAGCTGGGCGACAACTACGCCGCTACAAAGCTGCCTACGTTTACATGCGCGGGCGAGCAGGTACAGATGGCGTCGTTCGGCGGATACAAGCTCATCGGCGTAAACAGCCAGACCGCGCATCCGGTCGAGGCCATGGATCTGGCTCAATGGCTAACGAATGAGGAGAACCAGCTCAAACGCTTCCGCGTCCGGGCTATGGGTCCGTCAAACGTCAGAGCGGCCGCTGATGAGGATGTTAAGGCGAATGCGGCGCTCGCCGCGCTTTCTCTCCAGAGCGAGTTTGCGGTACCGCAGAACGACGTGCTGCAAAAATTCTGGGATCCCGCGGAGGCGTTCGGGACAGCGCTTGAATCCAAGGACTATTCCCGATCCTTACAGGATATGCTTGACGAGATGGTCGCCTCCATCACCGCTTAGTTGTTTCTAAAGCCGGGCTGTTTGCCGGCAGCCCGGCTTAGCGGATTAAATGCGGGCTCAGGGGTGAATATGCGGGTTCGCTTCTTCAAGCCGGCGTGCGGAAAACTATAGATCATCTCGGAGGGAAAACCGGATGAAATACAACGATTATATTGAATTGAATGCGTTTAAGAGGTTTATAGTACGGCTGGGCGATTGGTTAAAGGCCATACCACGCCTGCTTCTACGCATGCTCAAAGCGATAGGCTCGGGCATATTTCGGTTTTTTAGGGGCATCGGGCGCGCTTTTGCCGGGCTTGGCCGGATTTTTGCAAAGGGCGATGCTTATACCAGGCTTTCCTTCCTTATAATGGGTCTGGGCTGCGCCGTGCGCGGCCAAATCGTAAAGGGGTTTCTCTATCTTGCTGCGCAGGCTGCGTTCATCATCTTTTTAATCCGGTTCGGATTAAATTACCTTAAAGACCTTGGTACGCTTGGCACAAGCGTGCAGGAACGCGTTTGGGATGAGGCGAACCAGATATTCAGGGTTGTTCCGGGCGATAATTCCATGCTGATACTGCTATACAGCGTGATGAGCATTTTTGTAATATTGTTCTTCCTATACCTGTACGCATCTAGCCTGAAGGCCTGCTATCAGGCGCAAAAAGGCGCCCGGGATGGGGTGAGGCTGCCATCGTTCAGAGATGATATTGCCGGCCTGCTGGACAGAAAATACCACGCGGCTATGCTCACGCTGCCGACTGTTATGGCCGTCGCGTTCGTGATACTTCCGCTGGTTTTCATGATACTCATCGCATTTACCAATTACGATCAGGCACATCAGCCGCCCGGAAACCTGTTTACATGGGTTGGGTTTGAAAATTTTAAGGGTATTCTTGGGGATAACCCCAAAATGGCGAGAACGTTTCGAGAGCTGCTCGCATGGACGGTTATCTGGGCAGTCGCCGCTACCGTAACCAACTATGTCTTTGGCATGATTCTGGCGATTATGATCAATAAGCGCGGGATACGGTATAAAAAATTCTGGCGCACGCTTTTCATTTTAACCGTCGCTGTCCCGCAGTTTGTAACGCTTTTGCTTATGAGCCGGATGCTCAGCGCGCAGGGGCCGGTAAACCAGCTGCTGCTCGAATGGGGCTTGATAGATAAAGCCGTGCCGTTTCTTACAAATGGGACGCTTGCGCGCATTACCGTCATAGTCGTCAACATGTGGGTCGGGATACCCTATTCCATGCTGATAACCACTGGAATTCTTTTGAACATACCGAACGAGCTGTATGAAAGCGCTCGAATAGACGGGGCGGGGCCAGTGAAGACCTTTTCCCGCATAACGCTGCCGTACATGCTTTTTGTTACTACGCCTTACCTGATAACGCAGTTTGTTGGGAACTTCAACAACTTCAACGTCATCTACCTCTTGACGCAGGGGAATCCCAAATCCGTATTCCTTCACCAGGCGGGGGAAACGGATCTTCTGGTTACCTGGCTCTATAAGCTCACGGTCGATTCTCAGGATTTTAACCTCGCGTCCACCATAGGGATTATGGTATTCCTTATTTCGGCCGTATTATCGCTTATTGTTTATAATTCATCCGCGGCCGCCAGAAAGGAGGAGCAGTTCCAGTGAAAAAGAAAAGTTTGGGCAACAGGGCGCGATCTAGAGCAGCAAACGCGGCTATCTATACGGTTTTAACGCTGCTGGGCGTGTTATGGCTTGCGCCTATCGCGTGGCTTTTAATCAAATCCTTCCAGGGAGAGCGCGGCGCGTGGCTTCCGTACATTCTTCCAAGGGAGTTCACGCTGGATAACTATGTGAGACTGTTTACCGAAACGGGGCTTTTCAATTATCCGCGCTGGTATATGAACACGCTTATCGTGGCCATATTCACATGCATCATATCCACCCTGATGGTTTTGATGATAAGTTACGCGTTTTCCCGCCTGCGCTTCCCCTCCCGCAAAAAGTTCATGAACGCCGGTCTGATCCTTGGTATGTTTCCAGCGTTCATGACCATGATAGCCGTGTACCATATTTTTAAAGCCATTGGAATGGTTCAGAGCCTCACGAGCCTGATATTGGTTTATTCTACCACGGCCGCTCTGAGTTATTTTGTAGCGAAAGGCTTTTTCGATACCATACCGCGCGCTCTGGACGAAGCCGCGCTGATAGACGGCGCGAGCAAGAACGCCGTCTTCTGGCGGATTATACTGCCCATGTCAAAGCCTGTTGTGGTTTATACCGCGTTAACGTCATTCATCGCGCCGTGGGTGGATTTTATATTCGCGTCGGTTATCATGAAAGACAACTATCAAAACTACACGCTCGCGGTGGGGCTGTTCAGGATGCTGGAACGGGAGAATATCTACGAATACTTCACGCGTTTCTGCGCCGGTGCGGTATTGGTCGCCATTCCTATTACTTTACTGTTTATAAAAATGCAAAAATATTATGTAGAGGGAATTACGGGCGGCTCCGTCAAGGGATAAAAGCAATCCTTACCGCTTTAAAAACCGCTTGACACGGCGGATGCCGCCGGATAAAATTGTAAACAACGCCGAGATGGGAAGAGTAAAAGGCGAGTTGCCTTAAAGAGAGCCGGGGAGGGTGCGATCCCGGCAGGCGATAGCCTTTGAACATGGGCCCGGAGCGGCCGACGCCGAACGCGCATACGCGCCTTAGGCGCGGCGGGAACCGCCCGATACAGCGGCAACCATGAGGCGCTTTATCGAGCGTGAAACAGGGTGGTACCACGGCGGGAAACGGCCGTCCCTTTATGCATATTGCATAAGGGCGTTTTTATTTTTTAGAGAAGTTTGGAGGATAGGTTAATGGACAAAAAAACGTTTTATATTACAACCCCTATTTATTATCCGAGCGATAAGCTGCACATCGGGCACAGCTATACCACGGTCGCGGCGGACGCAATCGCCCGCTATAAGCGCATGACGGGGTACGACGTTTATTTCCTTACCGGTTCGGATGAACACGGCCAGAAAATAGAGCGAAAGGCGCGGGAAAAGGGCGTAACGCCACAGGAGTACGTGGATAAAATCGTAGCTACGTTCCAGGATTTATGGAAGCTGATGGATATATCCAACGACGGGTTTGTCCGAACTACGGACGATTATCATGAAAAAGCGGTTCAGCGCATATTCAAGCGGCTGTATGAAAAGGGCGATATTTATAAATCCAAGTACGCGGGCCATTACTGCACACCCTGCGAATCGTTCTGGCTGCCGAGACAGATCAAAGACGGGTGCTGCCCGGATTGCGGCAGGCCTGTTGAGCTGGTGGAGGAGGAAAGCTATTTCTTCCGCCTGAGCAAATACGCGCAAAAGTTAATCGACCATATCCGGTCGCATCCCGAGTTCATCCAGCCGGTATCCAGGGCAAACGAGATGCTTCAGAACTTTCTGCTACCAGGGCTTGAGGACCTGTGCGTGAGCCGCACGACGTTCAAATGGGGTATCCCAGTGGATTTTGAGCCCGGCCATGTGGTATACGTTTGGCTGGATGCGCTTTCCAACTACATCACTAAGCTCGGCTATACGAGCGGGGATGAAAGCCTGCTTGAGAAATACTGGCCGGCGGACGTGCAGCTTGTGGGTAAGGAGATAGTGCGCTTCCATACCATTATCTGGCCCATCATGCTCATGGCGCTGGGCTTGCCGCTGCCCAAACAGGTATTTGGCCACGGATGGCTCGTACTGGACGGCGGTAAGATGAGCAAGTCAAAGGGCAATGTTGTGGATCCGGTAAAGCTAATCGCGCGGTATGGCTCCGACGCTATCCGTTACTTCCTGCTCAGGGAGGTTCCCTTTGGCTCGGACGGCGTTTTCAGCAACGAGGCTCTGGTAACGAGGATCAACTCGGATCTCGCCAACGATCTTGGGAACCTTCTGTCGCGGACGGTTACGATGATCGATAAATATTTCGGCGGCCGCATCCCCGCGCCCGGAGTTGATATGAAGGAGGAGGACGAGGAGCTTAAGGCGCTTTGCGCGAACCTGCCGGGCGTGGTGGAGGAAAACATGAATGCGCTGCGCCTGCCCGAGTCATTACAGGAGATTTGGAAGCTTGTGGGCGCGTGCAACAAGTATATCGACGCAACGCGCCCATGGATTTTAGCCAAGGATGCGGCGACCCTGCCGCGCCTGGGAACGGTGCTTTACAACCTCGCAGAATGCCTGAGGTTCGCCGGGGTATTGCTGCAGCCGTATATGCCGCAAACCGCGCTGAAGATATTTGCGCAGCTTGGAATTGAATCGGCCAAGCTGACGGGCGTGGAAAGCCTGAATTCATTCGGCGCGATTCCCGAGGGCGCGAGCGTGAAGAAAGGGCAAGCGCTGTTCCCGCGCATCGACGTCAAAAAGGAGCTTGAGTCACTTGCGGAGGAAATAGCGGGGATTGGGCCGGTAAACGACACTAAAAAGGCCAAGGATAATAAGGGGACTGAGAAGGACGACGGGGGCGCGTACATCGATTACGAGGATTTTGCCAAAGTGGATCTGCGGCTTGCGAAGGTTTTGGCCTGCGAGCCCGTCAAGCGCAGCGATCACCTTTTGAAGCTCACGCTCGAGGTTGGGGAGGAGCGGCGCACCGTGCTTTCCGGCATACGCGACTGGTATAAGCCGGAGGATCTCATCGGTAAAACCGTGGTGCTGGCTGCGAACCTTAAGCCGCGCAAGATGTGCGGCGTCTTGAGCGAAGGGATGATCCTGTGCGCGTCGGACGACGCGGACGAGAACCTCTCGGCGCTGACCTGCATGCACGATATGCAAAGCGGCTTGAAGATAAGGTAGACAACAACATGACGAAGCTTTTTGATACGCATACGCATCTAACGGATCAGCGCTTTGACGGCGACCTGGAGGCTTTGCTCGCCTCCCTCCCCCAAAAGGGCGTCGCCCGGGTGGTGGACGTTGCGTGCCACGTGCGCGACGCTGAAAAAACGCTGGAATTGGCAAACAAATACGATTTTATATACGCTTCGGTTGGTATGCACCCGCACGAGGCTGCGGAAACGGCCGCGCATCATCTTGAGGAGGAAGCGCGCATTATCAAAGCGAATAAAAAAATGGTGGCGCTGGGCGAAATCGGTTTGGATTATCACTATGATTTTTCCCCGCGCCCCATTCAGCGCAAATGGTTCTGCGAACAGCTTGATTTAGCGCAGCAGCTCGACGTGCCGGTGATATTCCATATCCGCGAGGCGTTCGGCGATTGCATGGATATACTGCGTGAGAGAAGGGGCAGGTTCCGCGGCGTAATGCATTGCTATTCCGGAAGCATGGAGACAGCGTACGAATGCCTTGATATGGGTCTGTATATCGCGTTTGGAGGCGCGGTTACGTTCCATAACGCGGTCAAGCAGGCGGACATGGCGGCGCGGCTGCCGCTAGATAGGCTGGTTATTGAAACAGACTGCCCCTATATGACGCCCGCTCCGTTCAGAGGCAAGCGCAACGACCCCTCTATGGCGCGCCTTGTCGCGGAAAAAATCGCTTCCTTAAGAGGCGTAAGTGTGGAGTCTATAGCTTCCGTCACGTACGAGAACGGCATAAGCCTGTTTGAAATGGAACGCGATTAAAAGCTTGGTAACGGCAGCACATTACTTTGGGCGCGCATATCAGCTTAGACCGACGCGCCGCAATCTACCGATACAATCTGCCCCGTAATGGCGCGCGCCTCATCTGTAGATAGAAAGTATACCGCGTTGGCTATGTCCTCGGGGGTGGGCAGAAAGCCAAGCGGCGTCTGCTCCGCGAACGCATTCATATCTTCAGTTGTAAGGTGTGCGTTCATCGGCGTTTTCACCAGCCCGGGCGCAACGCAGTTTACCCGGATATTTGATGGCCCCAGTTCCTTGGCAAGCGCGCGTGTAAACCCAATAAGCGCGGCCTTTGAAGCGGAATAAGGGACTTCGCATGAACCGCCTGTAACCCCCCATATTGAGGAGATGTTGATGATACAGCCGCGCTTTCTCTCCACCATAAAAGGGATGCAAGCTTTGGCGCAATAAAACGCCCCGCTAACGTTGACCGCCAGCATCAGATCCCATTCCTCCGGCGTACAATCGGTCAAAAGCTTTTGGGGTAGCGCCGCGCCCGCATTGTTTACAAGCGCGTCAATCGGCCCAAAGTAATCCTGCGCCTGGCTTATCATGCGCTCGACTTGCCCGGGTTCGCTAATATCCGCCTGAACGCACATGGCGCTCATCCCCTTTCGTTTGAGCCGGTCATTTAGCGCTTGCGCGGCGGCCTTGTCGCGCGCGTAATGAAGGATAACACGATGCCCTTGACGCGCAAACCTCTCGGCGATCGCTCCGCCTATACCGCCGGACGCGCCCGTTATCAGCACGGTCTGTTTGTTAACCATTTTACTTCTCCATGATAATTCGCGGTATTTATAGCGAAAACGCGCTTAATCCACTTCAATTACGCCTGAAAAGCAACCGTTTTCCCTGCGAATCGATCCGGCCGCCTGGGCGCGATTTCATTAACCCGAAACTAAGTCGGAGCGAATTACGCCAACATAGGGTAGGTTGCGGTAGTAACCCTCGCAGTCCAGCCCATACCCCACGACGAAATGATTTGGTATGGTGAACCCGCAGAAATCCGGCGAGATGTCGCATTCACGGCGTTCTGGCTTGTCGAGCAGACACGCTATTTTGAGCGAGGCGGGGTTGCGTGAACGTAAAAGCGTTGTTAGATGGTTCAGCGTAAGTCCGGAATCCATAATATCCTCAACGATAAGTACGTGGCGGCCGGTAATGGATACGTCGATATCCTTTGCGATACGCACGATACCGGATGTTTTAAAGTTATTGCCGTAGCTGGATATGGACATGAAGTCCATTTCCATCGGGCAGGTGATTTGGCGGGACAAATCGGAAAAGAAATGCACCGCGCCTTTAAGGATACAGATGAGTATCACGTTTTTCCCGGCGTATTGGGCTGATATCTCTTTTCCAAGCTGATTAACGCGCCGGGAAACGGCGGCTTCGTCAAGAAGAACCTGTTCAATATCATCATGCATGTTCGCGCTTCTAACCATGACGTTCCTCCTCGTTTGTTTTTGTTATAATAAGCGTCCGGCGTGTAAAAGGCGTAACCCGCGCTTCGTCGCAGACGCAGTGGCCATAAACGTATAAGACGCGCCCATCGCTTGCCAGCAGCGGCGTTTCCCTGTCCGCGCGGGCGGTCTTTTTATCGATAAAATAGGATTTCAATTTGCGGCTTCCCGGCGCGCCCAACGGATGGAATCTATCCCCGTCCCTTCGGCTGCGCACTTTTATGGCGGATGGCAGCTTATCAAAATCCAGATAAGCTGCGTCCGGGCGTTTTTCGAGTACCGGGCCGTTGAGGACTTTAGCGTGAAACACGCCCCACGGCGTTTGCGTATCGCCCGGAATAATGAGATCCGCTTCATAATAGCGTTTCGGCTCGGGGCAGCCCACGCGCAGCCGCCCATACTCCACCCACGCCGAGCCGTTTGGGAGTGAAACGCTTGAGCCGGTAGCGGCTGTGAGGAGGCCTTCGACCATCCCAACATGCTTTCGCGCAATATCTGTTGCCATACCCGCGCGGCTGAGCGCTTCCATCACCGCGCGGGCGCGCAGGGGCGGCGGAAGGGAGGAGAGCGCGGCGCAAAGATACCCTTTATCATCACGGGCGGCGTTAAGCGCGTTAACTGCCTGAAGGCATAAATAATCCTCGTCCTGCGCCGTAAGGAGCGCAGCGGAGCTGATGGCGCGTGCGACAGCCGGGTTGATTTTGCGCATGGCAGGCAAAACCACAAGCCTAATTTGGTTACGCGCGCCGGACGGAATGAGGTTGGTTTCATCAGTGCGGTAATCCTGCCCAAGCTCGTATAAAAACCGCTCGATTCGGGCGCGATCTACTTCAAGAAACGGGCGTATAACCGCTCCGCGCTTTGGCCGCATGCCCGCAAGCCCGCGCAGCCCGCTGCCGCGTATGAGGTGCATCAAAACGCTTTCCGCCTGATCGTCCAAATGGTGCGCGACAGCGATGGCTTGAGCGCGGAATTCTTGGCGCGCTTCCTCCAGGAAATCATAGCGAGCCGCGCGCCCGGCTTCTTCAAGCGTACGGGCATGCTCCCCGGCAAGCGCGGGTACGTCCGCCCTGCCGCGGATAAGCGGTACGCCGATATTTGAGCACAGTGTTTTCACAAACAACTCGTCGCCCTCCGCGCTTTTGCCGCGGATGCCGTGGTTTAAGTGCGCGGCGCAAACCTGATAGCCGAGCGATTTGAGGCATAATAAGAGCGCGACGGAATCCGCGCCTCCGCTCAGGCCCACGACAACGCGCGCGCCCGGCTCTAAAAGCTTATTTCGATGAATAAATCTGGAAACGTCGTCTAGCATTTTAAACGCCTTGCTCCCGCTGATTTTTATTTAGTATACCTCCCGCTCACAGGTTTGGCAACCAGCGTATAATACGGCAAGGAGCGCGCAAGCTAGCTGCCGCCGGCGGCCAGCCAAAGGGCGGCAGCGTCAATTTGCCGGCGCGCCCGTAAAGCCGCTAGTTACAATGCTATTCGTCATAGGCTTCAATACCCTTTTTGCGTTCCGGCCGGTTATCCCCGTGGCGGGTAAAGAGCATGGTGACGAAGGAAAGCGCGACCATTGCCGCCGCGTACGGAAACAGCGTGTGGTATCCCACATGCTCAAGCAGAGTGCCGGAAACGATGGGGGTTACGATTTGCGCGGCCATGGAAAACGTATAATAGTACCCGGTATATTTACCGACGCTTCCGGCACGGCTGATCTCAACCACCATCGGAAAGCTGTTTACGTTAATGGCGGCCCAGGCGAACCCCACGAGGGCGAACATCACGTACAAGGCCGGGCTGAACGAGTTGGCCACGAGCGCGCCGGCCGCAAAGCAGGCGAAAAGCGCGGCCACGCCGATGAGAATTGTGCGTTTGCGCCCGATGCGCGATGAAAGCGCGCCGATGGGCAGATAGGAGATGATTGCCCCGGCGTTGGCTACAAGCAGGCACGTGGACGCTCCTGAGGCGTCCTGCCCCCATACCTGAGTAGCGTACTTGGAAAACGCAGTTACCACGGCGTTATAGCCCATATACCACAGCGCGACGGAGGTCAGTATGAGTATCAGGCTGGCGCGGACCGCCGGGCTTAGGCGCGTGTTTTCTTTTCCGGATTCCATAACCGCCGGTTCGTCGGCGGGATCAACCCCGTAATTTATTTGCCGCATTTGCGAGACCAGCTTTTTCTCATTTACAAAGATCTTTAACAATACGACGGATACGGCCATTATCGCGGCGACAGCGATAAAAACGGGCAAATACTGTACACGCCCGCCATCCGCGGGCTCGGCGAGTAAAAACCGGATTGCGCCAAGCGTGTATAGCCCTCCCAGCGCGCCCATCAGATTAATTACGGCGTTGCCCTTGGAACGCAGGGGCTTAGGCGTGACGTCCGGCATAAGCGCCACGGCGGGGGAACGGTATGTGGCCATAGCGATAAGCAGCAGACCCAGCGCCACAAAAAACAGGGAGAGCGAATTGGAATTGTCCGCCGCGGGTATTAGCAGCGTAAGCGCTACCGCGGCCGCCGTCCCGCCGATTATGAAGGGCATTCTGCGCCCGGCCCTGTCGCTGAGCATGCCGAAAAGAGGCAGCAAAAACAGCGCAAGGATATTGTCGATGGACATAATGAAGCCGGACACCGTATCCCCGAGATGAAACGTGTCGCGAAGAATCAGCGGAATGATGTAATCATAAGCCTGCCAGAAAGCGCATATGGAGAAGAACGCCAAACCAACCCAGAAAGTCCGTTTATAATCGAGTTTCATACGCATCGTTTCCTTTCCCTGCTAATTGTTAACATTATGGTAACATTAACAGGTTGCTGCGGGCAAGACGTTGGGATGTTGCCGTTTAAGCTTTTAAGAGCATATATTTATCGATCGCAAATTCACACTGCGTCGACCACGTTTGGCAATCTGAAAAGAATGATAAAAGCGTATGGGCGCCCGGCTTGTGTATTGATGTTCCGTCGTAATCTGTTTTATACAAGCAAAAGGAGAGCTCCGGCGCCCTGCTGTTTCATATAAAAAAACACGCCTCACGGCGAAACGGACTATACAGTTAAAGTTTAAACATAGTATAATTAATAATAAACAGATGAAAGGGGCGGATGGATGAATCAACGATTAAAAGCAAAAATAAATGAATCCCTGTCATCAGTGCTGCCGATAACGGGCATTGTTCTGTTGCTGAGCTTTACGGTAGCGCCCATGCCGATAGGTACGCTGATGCTGTTTTTGTCCGGCGCGGCGCTGCTGATTATCGGCATGGGCTTTTTCTCTTTGGGCGTGGATATGGCCATGCTCCCGCTGGGTGAAGGCATCGGTACGCAGATAACGAAAACCAGGCGCATCTTTGTTGCGATTATCGCCTGCTTTGTTATAGGGGCGGTAATCACAATAGCGGAGCCGGATTTGCAGGTGCTGGCTAAGCAGGTTCCGTCCGTACCCGATATGGTTCTGATACTTACGGTGGCGGTAGGCGTCGGGCTGTTTTTAATTGCGGCGCTATTACGAATATTTTTAAAAATTCGGCTGTCGCACCTACTGATTATTTTCTACGCGTTAACCTTTATATTGGCGCAGTTTGCCCCGCCTGAATTCATCGCCGTCGCGTTTGATTCCGGCGGCGTTACGACCGGCCCGATAACCGTGCCGTTCATCATGGCGCTTGGTATCGGGATAGCGTCGCTAAGGAGCGATAAGGATTCGCACGACGACAGTTTCGGCCTAATCGCGCTGTGCAGTATCGGCCCCATACTTTCGGTAATCATATTGAGCCTTTTTTACGATACCGGCTCTATCGACTTTGGTTCGATGGATCTGCCCGTTATCGAAACCACAAGGGATATTGCCGCCCAGTTCGCGCAGGGTCTTCCCGCCTATTTAAAAGAAGTGCTTACCGCGCTCGCGCCCATCGTAATTATGGCGATACTGCTTCAGCTTATATCGCGCCGCTTCCCCAAACGCAAGCTGCTGAAAATGGCTATCGGCATGGCGTATACATACATCGGCCTGGTTACGTTTTTGACCGGGGTCAACGTCGGCTTCATGCCGGCGGGGCAGCTTATAGGCTCGATAATGGCGGGTTCCGCCTATCGGTGGGTGCTGGTTCCGCTTGGGGCGGTTATCGGTTATTTTATTGTGTCGGCGGAGCCGGCTGTACACGTACTGAAACAACAGGTTGAGGAGATATCCGGCGGGGCGATTTCCCAGGCGGCCCTTCAGCGGAGCCTCTCCATCGGCGTGGCCTGCGCGGTAGGGCTTTCAATGCTGCGCGTTCTGACGGGAATTTCGATTTACTGGTTCCTCGCGCCCGGGTATATGCTGGCGCTGGGCATGACGTTTTTTTCGCCCAAGCTGTTTACCGCCATCGCGTTTGACTCCGGCGGCGTGGCGAGCGGCCCGATGACGGCTACGTTTCTGCTTCCGCTGGCTATGGGCGCGTGCCGAAGCGTCGGCGGCAACATGATGATGGACGCGTTCGGAATCGTGGCGATGGTCGCCATGACCCCGCTTATCACCATTCAGGCGCTGGGCTGCGTATACGCCGCACGCTTGAAGGCTAAGTCCAGGCAGCCCGCGGTGAACGTCGACGAGCTGGCGGATACCATCATTTACTATGGAGAGGAGGCGTACTTGAGTGAATGAGAGCATCTATCTGCTAATTGCCATATTGAACAGGGGTAAGGGTAAGGTGATCCCTGAGCTGTGCGCCGAAACGGGCCAATACTACCACTTTCTTTGCCTTGGCAAAGGTACGGTCAGTTCGGATATATTAAGCTTGCTGGGGCTTGGCACACTGGATAAGGACGTGGTTGTAAGCATGCTTCCAAGCGGCGACGTACCGAGGGTAATTCGGGTGCTTACGGACAGAATGACGCTAAAGAGCCCGGGCAAGGGCATCGCGTTTACGGTTCCGCTTACCGGGCTTAACGGATTAATCGCTCATGTATTAACACATGGCAGGGAGGTTTCGATGACGATGAATAACGACAACGGCCAGGCGGCCGCGCGGTATGGATTGGTGCTCGCCGTACTTGAACCGGGCTATACCGATCAGGTGATGACTACGGCGCGCGAGGCCGGCGCGACCGGCGGAACCATTTTGCACGCGCGCGGAATCGGAGAAGGCGAACCTGAGAAGTTCATGGGGTTCTCCATGCAGTCGGAAAAAGAGCTGCTGGCGATTTTATCCCCCGTGGAAAAGCTGCGCGCGATTATGGAAGCCATCAACCGGGAGCACGGCATAAAGACGGAAGCGAAGGGCGTAGTCCTCTCTCTCCCCGTGCAGGAAATGGTCGGGCTTGCCTGACACGCGTACTTCAACCGCCCGGTTATGTACAGTGAGGGTTGCGGCCTGTTGCGTGGTTTATTGCGTTTGGGCTAAAGCGTTTCCCGGACCAGAATTTAATATGCCATCGGCCGATTGTATTTATAGCGTTGAGTAATTGGGTTTCAAGCTTTTAGATAGATTATATCTAGTTTCGTGAGAGAAGCCTTGCGCGGGCAAACCCCGCGCAAGGCTGTTTTTATTCATGACAAAGCAGCTGCCGGCTGTAACCATTTGTTTCGCGCCGGCTCAACCCATGCTCCTCGGTTTATCTAAACCTGCCGAATACCCGGGCCCGCCGGAGCCTATTAATATCAGGAACCCAGTGAACGGGGATTGGACATGTGTTGGCATAACGCGTAGCCGCTTAGTATAATTTATGACTTTAAAAAGGAAAATTAGGTATTTTATTGCAAAACATAAAGACTACATTGTAATATATTCCTAAGAGAATATCTTAGGAGGGTATATAATGAAAAGCCGTTTCAGATTGTTTCTAGCCTTGACGCTCTGCGTATGCCTGCTGATGGGCTGCGCGGCGACGGGGCCTGCAACCAGCCCGAACGCGTC
>OHLH01000096.1_pt1 | contig 56940 bp, 71 predicted proteins | sample 1569061 | NCBI WGS metagenome assembly OHLH01 (sample SAMEA3879603, study PRJEB24766) | human gut metagenome | biome: human-associated habitat; feature: feces | place: USA | collected 1985/1987
ACAAGTACATGGCGAACATCGAGCATTACCCGTTTCAGATGTATATTCACTGGCAGCCTGCCGATGTGGGAAGCATCGTCTATTCCGACCGCAAGTTCCTGAAGATCATCTACGGTCAGCATAATGACAGCTTCACAGACTTCACGAAATATAAGGACGCTGATGATGAAACCCGAAATAATATTTATGAATTTATTGACAGCTCTGAGAAAACAGCAATTGCCGTCGATTGTGAGAACAGTAATCCCTTTAAGCTGTATAGTGTTCTGAAAGGCTTAAATCAAGATGAACTTGCCAAGATCGAGAAAATCACGCTCTATGACGATCCGAACACTACCGCTGGCTGGGACTGGCTCTCCAAATTCACGCAGATACCCGTTGAACATATCGAGATCGACCGTGTGACCGACAGAAAGTCCCTGGTTGATTTAAGAATGACAGCGAGTGTTGTCACGGATTTCTACCGTGACGGGATCACATCGTTTATTATTGTGTCGAGTGATTCCGACTTTTGGGGACTCATTGAGAGCCTGCCGAAAGCGAAGTTTCTCGTGATGTACGAATACGAGAAATGCGGAACGGCGATCAAGAACGCCCTCGCACAGCACGGCATCTACTATTGTGCAATAGATGATTTCTGCACCGCAGGAACGGAGGACATGAAGCGAGCCGTTCTGTTTGCGGAGCTTGAAAAGCATTTGCCCTCGCTTGTCGGTGAGAACCCTCTGGACCTTACCCACAAGATCTACGAAGCCACAAGAGTGACCGCTACCATGAAGGAAATGGAGAATTTCTGCAATCGGTATGTCAAGACCTTGCGGCTCAAGGTAAACTCCGAGGGAAAGTTTGAGATCGAGATACAGAAATAACGAATCAGGGAGCGAAGCTACGCTCCCTGTTCTGTTTTGTGCGTTATGTTATGGGGAAATTGCTTTCAGAGGTCTTTTTTGCGGCGAATATCCAGATATGATCTGAAAGGCTGGACTTTCATTCTGCACTGCTTTATACTTATAATATAGCCATTACAAGGAGGTCAACCTATGGATATTTTGAGGGATATGGTGGAACACATACGCTTGGACTTTGACCGCACTCTGTTGGACGATGAAGATTACACCGGTGCAGAAGAAAGACTGCACAGCTTCATAGAAAACGAGCTGCCGCCTGAGAAGTCGCAAGAAATGGACTCACTCGTTAATGATGTAACAAATGCCATGTTTCACGCTGCCATCTTGTACGGCATCAAGTATGGAGCAAGGCTCACGGCAGAATTGCTGGAATGATAAAAGCCCACGCAGATCACAACTGATTTGCGGGCTCTGCGAAAAAATCTCTGTAAATTCAAAAACTGTGATAAAAGTGATATATTGGAGCGACTAAAAAATAACCGCTCCAATTTTTTTACAGTATACAACGGATACTGTAATTTGTCAAGGTTCTTTGGATATCAGCCTGCCGGAATGGAGCGCAGCGGAATGGAATCAGGCTGATATCCGGCGGCTCAGCCGAGCCTGTCGGGGTACATGATCTCCAGCTCGCCAAGAACTCTGCCCCAGTTTCGCAGCGGCATAGTCCATTTTTTGGCAATCTCATGCGTTGCAAGATACAGAGCCTTCAGGAGCGCTGTATCACTCGGAAATACACTTCTCTGCTTATTCAGACGGCGATAGCCGCTGTTAAGACTCTCAATGGCGTTGGTGGTGTAAATGACCTTCCTGACGTCGGAGGAGAACTTAAAAATTGGCGATATTACGTCCCAGTTCTTGTACCAACTCTTCATAGCATTGGGATAATCGTCTTCCCATTTTTCTGTGACACGGTCGAGGGCTTCCAGAGCAGCGTCCTCGGAAGGCGCATGATATACCGTTTTCAGGTCGTTTGCGAACTCCTTCTTGTTTTTCTCTCCGACGTATTTCAGCGTATTTCTTACTTGATGAACGATACAGCGCTGAAGCTCAGTTTGCGGAAAGGCTGCTGATACGGCTTCCTTCATGCCTGTGAGACCGTCTGCGCAGATGACAAGAACATCCTTGACTCCGCGATTTTTCAGCTCGTTCAGAACGCCGAGCCAGTACTTGGCACTCTCGTTTTCACCGATATGTATTGAAAGAACTTCCTTGTGACCTGTCATGCTGACAGCCAGTATCACATATGCGGCAAGCTTCCTGATTTGTCCGTTATCGCGTACTGAGAAGTGTACTGCATCGATGAATACTATCGGATATACTTCGTCCAATGGACGTTTCTGCCAGTCCTCTATCTGCGGGAGAAGGCGGTCTGTGATATCTGATACCATACCGTCGCTGACTTCAAAGCCGTAGATATCCTCGATAGTTTCGCTTATCTGGCGTGTGGTCATGCCTTTAGCATACAGTGATATTATCTTTTGCTCAATCCCTGAGATATCCTTCTGACGCTTCTTTACGACCTTGGACTCAAAACTGCCGTCACGATCCTGCGGTACTTCTATTTCAGTTTCTCCGAAGTTTCCGCGAATTTTCTTGGTTTTCCTGCCGTTGCGATAGTCAGGATTGCTAGAACGCTCATATTCCTGATATCCCAGATGCTCGTCCATTTCGGACTCAAGCATTTCCTGGATCGTCCCTCCAAGAAGGTCTTTGAGGGCATCCTCAATATCCTTTGCAGACTTGATGTCGTATTCCTCAAGCAGCATTCCTATGATATTTTTCTTTCCCTCACTCATCGGTTCTCTTTTCCTTCTTGCCATAAAAAATCAGCCTCCTGTGTTATTATTTCTATTTTATCACAGTTTGCTGACTTTTTACAGACTTTTTTTCAGAGGCTCGATTTGCGTGGGCTTTTTTATCTCTATCAATTATCCGCATCATTTCTGTATTTTATAACAGGGATCTGCTTTGTTTTCTTCCCGACCTTAACACGATTAAGACAAAATATCATATCGGGTGTTCTTTGAAAATATCCCTCACTTTTCAGCCAGCTCATTCCGCACTTGCAATGCTTCAATCCGATAAACTGCTGTTTCATTTTCCTGCCGCATTCGGGGCATATTCTATCAGCCATATATCACTCCACAAATCACAAATCCCTAAGCACTTCTGCAAAATCCTCCAAGTTATACGCTCCTTCGATAGAGTTATGATCGAAGGTCATAAAATACTTGAATTTTCTTCCGGCTTGTGCTGCCCAGGTCTGTCCGAGTTTCAGTTTTGTTCTGCTGTCACCGTTGTCACGGTCATCGCCCTTTGCTTCAACAAGAACGATCTTACCGGATTTCATCATCACAATAAAATCAGGATAATGATTGATAAAGCCATTGATATGAAAGCCTTTTTTCTCAATGATCCTATGCCACCACAGAACACCATCACAGCCAGCTATCACATCAAGTGTGCGGCGTTCAAAGCCGTTCATCTTGTCCCATTCGGCTTCATACAGCGATTTCGGTACTTTATCCGTGGATTCGGACGGAGTTATCACCATAGGAAAAGCATATGTACCCTCGGTGAATACACGGTCACGCTCGATAAGATCGTAGAAACGTTCCTGCATATAGGCTTCACGCAGAGTTTTAATCTTCTCCTTGATACGGGTAGCATAAGTGATATAAGAAGTTTCAAGTGCCGCCAGCTCGTCCTCGGTCATGTTTGCAATAATACGGCGGACATAGTTTTCGACCTCCGAAGTGCTGAAAGCATTGTCACGGTTGATCTCATGACAAATCTGCTTTGTGCAGCGTTCGATTTTTTCTTCAGGAGCGAGTTTTGCAAGGAGCTTTCGCATATATTCATCTTCAAGTGAGGACAGTTTCTTATACTTCGGAACAGCTTCGCCTTGGCTCTCGACATCTATCTCAAACATTTCGCCGGTTGACAGGCTAAATGTAACAGAAGCGTCTTGCTCACTCAGTGAAAAGCCTTTCATCAGGCTTTCTTTTGTCAGCAGAGCCGTATTGCCGCCGAAAAGATCGGGAACAGACTCAATGCAAAACTGCGGTATTTTCAGCTCCTGCACCTGTTCGGTGAACTGCTCCTGAATACGATATTGTTTCAGCATATCACCAAGCTCACCACCTATCCAAACGCTTTCTTGCTTTGTTTCTTCTTCGTATTGTTCCGCTGTTTCCTCAGCCTGCGAGATCATTTCTTCAACAGACGGCGGAGCTGTTTTTACTGTTTCCGAGTACGGCGCAGGCTCGACAGGTGTATGAATATCCGAGAAATCATCTTCTGTTTCCGCTTCCGGTTTAGGTTCGGGAGCAAACTGCATTGTGGTCTGCTCCGGCTGAGGTTCAGGAACAGTCGTCTCCGTTTCGATTATGGGGAGAGTATCGGCAGTACGGTAGTCCTTGCGTGAGAAGCCTGCGTTGTTAAGCCCCGCAACAATGCTGTCAAGAGTATCGTGGAACGCATTGGAGCAAGTCAGCACAAATGAGCTGTTCAGCAGCTTCGCACCGTGTTTACGGGCATAAGGCTGACGGAGTATTCTGCCGAGTATCTGTTCAACATCGACCTTTGAGGTCTTATTGGCGAGACTTGCGAGGATATACGCAAACGGACAGTCCCAACCCTCTTTCAGAGCGTTGACCGTTATAATATACCGTATCGGACAATCACGACTCATAAGGTTAGTTTTACCGAGATCGTTGACCTTAGAAGTCTTTATCGCTATCTGTTCTGTTGGGATACCTCTGCCGAGAAGTATCTCCTTGACCTTATCAAAAGTGTCATTATCGTTATTATTCTTCGGCTGTGCCTGGAAAAGCACGATAGGACGAATATACTTGCCTGTACGTTCTTCTTCCTCAATAGCCTGCTGTTCAATAATACCACGCAAATGAATTGCATCATCAATAACGCTGTCTCTGGAAGTGCGGTTATACACGATAACAGGCAGCTTGACCATATTCTCCGTCTTGAGTTTTCTGGCATCAACGTAGGAAATAATGTTGCTGTTATTGCGAGGGGTAGCCGTCAGATCAAGAACGAACGACGGATTAAGGTTGTTCAGCATTGCCACGCTGAGGTCTGAACCAGCATTATGGCTCTCGTCCACGATTACAACAGGCGAGAGGTGGCGCAGAGCCTGAATCAAAGCGGTATCGGGAGTATCTTCAAGCAGTTCGGACTCGTCCTTGAAGTAGTCGGCAAAATTTTTGAGATTGCCGTTTTCCTGATAGACCTTGCGAACATCTTTCTTCTTGCTGTCGATACGAAGAGAGCCGTAGCTCAGAATGCAGACAGTAAGCTGTTCATGGACGGTATCGGGAGTGAAGTTCTGACCGTTCAATAGCATTTCCTTTGTGAACACGCCCACTCTGCCGCCAAAGTCCGCATTTAACCGCCGTGTGTAAGGGTGATCGGGATTCATAAGGTTCGTTGTAGTCTGCACAAGTATCGGATCGGAGGGAACGAGCCACACAACCATTTTCGGCTTACCCTGCGGCAATGCGTCAAAGATACGGCGGACGGCAGCACAAGCCATAAAGGTCTTACCGCCGCCTGTCGGCACTTTCATACAAACATGGGGAACGCCTTTGATGCTGTTGCGGTAGCCCGGAACACTGCCAGTACCAAGACCAACAGCAACGTCCTGATCGCTCCAATATTTCTGCCAAGCCTTGTTAAGATCGCCTGTTTCGTTCAGCGCAGACAGGTATGCGGACAGATTGCCCATGACTTCACGCTGATAGCTGTTCAATTCCATAGTCTGCACCTCACATTCTTGTAATGTCACGGGGGATCTTCTTGAAAGTGATATGGAACTTTTCAAGCTCCTCGTCACTCAAAATGCACCTATCGGCATAGATCACATAGCTTTGAGCCGTTGTCTTTACCGTGTGCAGGAACTCCCTGTCAAGTGTCGTGACTTCGTTTTTATCATAATAAAAATAGTATGCCGTGTCAAAGTATTCGCCGAGGAAATACGGCTCGTCCGCCTTGTCGGTGACAGCCTGTTTTGTTTCGGTGAAATAGACATAGCTGCGTATCTTATCAAGCGGAACATTCTCGTTGAGGTACTCACCGTCAAGGAGCATTTCGCCCAGCTCATAAAACGTAAAGCCGCCGCCCGTTCCCTCGACTGCCTTTTTGCCATCACCGTAGCCGTCAATTACACGCTTTACACGTTCTGCGGTAATGCTATCAGCATAGTCCATCATCTCGATCAGAATAAACTTGCGGTTGCCTCCGTCCTGCTTGTTCATGTTGAGGACAGCGTGGGCGGTTGTGCCGGAGCCTGCAAAGCTGTCGAGGACAATGGAATCCTTGTCAGTTGCAATTTTAATTACTCTTTCAATCAGCCTTGTAGGTTTAGGGGTATCAAAACCTCCGGTACCAGAAAGAAGGATTTTTTGTTCATTTGTAGCTTCTACATTTGTGCCAACTTCATCGTATTTCCAGAGTGTGGATACCACTTTTCCTTTGTTCTGGTCAAGATATGTTTTAGATTGAATGCTTCCTTTACCCTTAGATAAAAAGAAATATTTAGGCCATGGCGTTGTGTTATATCTTTCTGTCGCTATTTTTCGAGCAGTATCTAAGTCACACGCCAGCATAATAGCTGGAATGTCGTTCGATACTTCGCCTCCACAAATATCCTCACGAATGGAAGCATCATCTATGACTTTCAATTCATAAGGTGCCCATTCACAAAGTGTAGCTAATAATTTATCTTGCCCGTCTTTCCAACAGCGACCTTTTGGAGGGTACATTAAATCCCCGGTAATGGGGTGCTGTATCGCATAGACCATTCCTCTATGCGTACTCGCACTTGGTGCATGAATAGGTGTAACCTTATATGGTAGAATATCGTTATCATAATTTACATAACGAGCATCCATTTCAGCTGTACGTTCAAGACGGTTTGGATTCCATTTGGGTAACTTTGAATAAACCAAGATGTTATCGGTATCATACGGAATGCCTTTTGAGTCGTTTCTTATAGTGTAATTGTTCTGCCATGTTAGTCTTGCGACAAAGCAATTGGCACCAAAAATCTCATCACAGATTATTTTCAGATTAAATAGCTCATTATCATCAATGGATATAAAGATAACCCCGTCCTCTGCAAGCAGCTTATGCAGGAGCTTCAACCGAGGATACATCATACACAGCCATTTATCGTGACGGGACAAGTCCTCGCCCTCGCTGCCGACTACCTCACCGAGCCATTTCCTGATACGGGGATCATTGACGTTATCGTTGTAAACCCAGCCTTCGTTGCCCGTGTTGTAGGGCGGATCTATGTAGATACAGCGGATCTTGCCCTCATACTGCGGCAAAAGAGATTTCAGCGCAGAGAGGTTATCACCGTGAATTATCATGTTGCCGTCGGCATCGCCGTATTCATACTGCGGATCAAGCACACGGTACGGCACGTCCATGTGGTGATTGATGACTTTATCCTTGCCTATCCAGTCGAGTGTCGGCATTTCGGTCACGCTCCTTTTTGTGGGGATAAATGCTTTACTTATTATTATAGCATAGTTCGGAGGGATTTTCAACCGCTTAGACGAAAAAACGGGAACAACTCGCTGTTGACTTATTTCGAGACTTTCATAGTTGCCGATTCGTTCGTGGGCGTATTATCGTATTTAGTTGAATATCAAAAAGGCATATCACGGAAGCGTTTTTTTCACAAGACATATACGCAATCCTATTTGAAACTGTTTTGTCCTATTGATATATAACAACCGTCTTTTGATAAAGAGTTATCGCCATATTCTTTTAGCCTTTCCTTATTGTTGATTTTGTACCAATTTCAATCGAGGGTATACAAAAAAAATTTAAAAATATTTCCAAACCTATTGCAATTTTCAAAGATTTGTGGTATAATAAATATAAAAAAACTGATGACTTTAGAAAAAAGGAAAAATTACTAAATAAATTAACTTCGAGATAAAAAGGGGGTGGAAATATGACTCCAGAAGAAGCTACTCAGCTTTATAATATTGAGCAACGCAAATATTATGAGTATTGCGGATATGTTGTGTCTTATCAGAATAAAATAGGCGAGTATCAGTCTGAACGTCAGAATAAACGCGTTCAAGTAGAGAATAAGCAAACTGAAATTCAAAAGAATAGAGAGCTTTTAGAAGCTATAAGTGGTACAACTGGTGTTCATGATGACCTTTTTTCTCACCTTACCAAAATAAACAGTAAAGTCGAAGATGCTGCCTCGAACTTTAAGACAATGGTAAGTTCAAGCACTGTCAGTTCCTTTGACTTATGTAATGCTTTTGGTGAAAAAGCGACAAGTGCTAACTCTCAATTGACAGCGGTGTTTGATGCTATATCAAAGGGAGCATCGACTGTTACCGGAGTTATAGAAGCACTCAACCAAGAATTACAGGCATTGAATGCTCGTATACAAGAGCTTGATTCAGAAATAAGCCGAGCACAGGCTATGATTGACCAGTATGAAGCAAGCAAACGTAGTTGTTTAGCTAATATGGCTTACTATAAAAAGATTATGGATGCGATAGTAACGTAATAATAGTGAGGAATAGGAGGTGTGTACATGGCGACGATCGAGCTATATAAAAGTAAGATAAACAATATGTCTAACTATATTAACCAAGCTAAGTCTGCTGTCGGAGACTTCTGCGTGGATTTGTCTGCCCTAAAATCGAAAGTTCTCGGAATCAACAGCAGTGTATGCGATAGTGTTGTCACGAGCATCTCGACCTCATCTCAGACACAAGAGCAGCAGATTGCAGGTCTTGAAGCAACTCAAAGAGAAGTCGATGAGTTTATTAACTTAACGGTAAATCGTGATAACTCTGCTTCTTCTGAAATATCTCGTTCCAAGAAGGACTTTTACAAACAATACTCTTATCTTAAACCTGACTGCGAGAAGACTGACTGGGAATAGTTCTGCGAAGGCTTAAAGAAGGTCGGTCAGTGGTGTAAAGATCACTGGAAAGAGATCGTGCTTGTAATTGAAATCGTAGCGGCTGTTGTCTGCCTTTGCGTTCCTGGCTTACAGGGTATAGGCACTGGTATTCTTATCGGTGCCTTAAAAGGTGCTTTGACCGGCGGCTTGATCGGCGGAATTACCAGTATGCTAACCGGAGGGTCATTCCTAGAAGGATTTGCCCAAGGTGCATTAGATGGTGCCATAATGGGTGGTGCCTTGGGCGGCGTAGGCGGAATCGCTGGCAAATTTATAACCTGTGGTTCTAAATTAGGAAACGCAATCCAGACAACCTCTAAAATCAGCGGAGCCATTTCCAATAGTATGGATGGTTTTGACATGGTTTCTTTGGGACTTGGAATGGTAGATCCGAATAACCCAATCACAGAACTGAACAACAAAATGCATCAGAGCGATGTATACAACAATTTCCAGATGGGTGTAAGCTTATTATCAGCTTTCTCCGGTGCTGCAGCGGACAATATGGCTTGTTTTATTGCTGGTACATTGGTGCTTACAACTACTGGTCTGCTTGCTATTGAAAAGCTAAATCCTGGTGATAAGGTTATTTCAACTGATCCTGATACGCTCGAAACAAGTGAAAAAACTGTTCTTGAAACATATATCCGTAAGGTGGACAGGCTTGTTCATCTTGTTATCAACGGTGAAGAAATCGTTACTACAGACAATCACCCATTCTATGTACAAGATAGAGGTTTTATTGAAGCGGGTAGGCTTCTTGTAGATGATAAGCTTGTAAGTGTTAATGGTGATGACCTATTCGTTGAATATGTCAAAACCGAAGAGCTTGATACACTTATTGATGTACACAATTTTCAAGTTGAAGATTTCCATACTTATTTTGTTGGTAATCTTTTAGCGTGGGTACATAATAAAACATGTCCCCCACACATGAATGAAGATGGCACATTAAAACCAAATCAAGAGTATAAAGCCGGAGAAAACGGCTACACATACAAAACCGATGCAAATGGTAATATAAGTTCTGCTCATGCGGACGAATTGAAATTCAAAACCCATGACGGAAGATTGAACCATAATTCAAACACAGCCGGTAAATTACCTGGTGATGACGCAGGCCATTTGTTTGCTGATCAATTCGGTGGTTCACCAGAATTGGATAACCTTGTATCACAGAAAAGCGGATTAAACCGAGGTATAAAAGGGAATCCTAAGACATATAGAAATATGGAAAAACAATGGTCTACTGCATTAAAGAATGGTCAAAAAGTAACGGATATTGATATAAACCTTTCATATAAAAATGGTTCGTCACGTCCGTCAGCATTTGATGTTTCGTACAAAATCGATGGAAAATTATTCAATCGACATTTTAAAAACTAATAATAAAAACAAATAATTAAAATCTAACAATAAGGAGATCTGTTATGTTAAAAGGTTTTGAAGATGCATTTGTTGATGCACAAGCTAATGTTATTTCGCTTTGCCTTGAATTACTTAAGAATTCTGAAAAGAGTGCAGACGTTATATATGTATACATATTACAAAATGATGACGAAGAGTATATTGACGCATTTTTTGAGAAAGATGGCAAGTTGTTCACAACCAATGATTGGTGTTCAGATGCTCAAATTAAGGAATTCTTTCATTGTGGAATAGAAGATATAGAAAGCATTGTTGAGCTTTGTGATACCTATGATGCAAAGTGTCCACACGAATTCAAATTAGTATACAATGTTAACTCTAAGTCATTTGACTCAAATTACAATTATGAAAATGCAACCGATGTTTATGATAAGGATGTAATTGAGTTAGTCGAAGAATGGTTTAATGAATGCGAAAAAAAAATAAGTCATTGATAAATTTTAGGAGATAAAATTATGATTGAAGTCAATGAGCAATTAGCTGAAGTTATATCAAATTCTCGGGTCGCTTTTATTAATGGTCAGATGGCTGAAGCCTTTAAACTCGCTAAAGAAGCGATTAAACTTGATGAGAACTGTGCAGATGCTTATCAGTGTGCAGCAAATGTGTGTATGTCGCTCAGCAGGTATGAGGATGCAATTGAGTATTACCAAAAAGCTGTAAACTGCGATCCGAACAATGGAAACCGTTATTTCAGCCTTGGCTATGCACAGGCAAGTGTGAATAAGATTGCTGAGGCTATGCAGAATTTCGCTAAAGCTGATGAGCTTGGGCTGAACGAAGATGCTGCAGGACAGATGTATCATATCCTCGGAATTGTAAATCAGGAGTTCGGAAAACTTGATGATGCCCTCATCAATTTGAAAAAGTCGGAGCTTATCATTCCGGCAGACATGGATATACTGAAACGCAAGGCGGTTATCTATGGGCTTCTTGATGAGATTACAAATGGCTTGCAGACTGCTAATCAGATGAAGCTGCTTGCACCATCTGACTATTCCGGCTATCAAGCTGCTTACATTTTGCTCAAACAGGCTGGACGTATAGATGATGCGTTTAAGGAATTGCGCTATGCTCGTATGAACCTCCCCTCCTTCCCTTTCGCTCTTTGCGGGGATATGGTGAATTACGAACTTGTTAAGCATGAACAAGATGGCGACACGATTCATTTTGAGAAAGCGTTAGCTTATATTAAGCACTTCCTGAAAAAAGAGAAACCGAGTATTGCTGATGTTGTCGAGTGCTATTTAACTGCTGCCGATCTATACCTTCAGCTTGAAGATGCGGAGAAAGTCATAGAGTGTTTGACCGCTGCGGAAAAACCAGTGTTCTCTTATAACAACGGTGTTCTGTTTGGAGAGATTAAATATACCACTTCACTCCACTTTTTATTGCTTTATAAAATTGCTTGTAAACCACGCATTTACATCATTTAAGCCGTTTCATTTGTTCCGCATTTCACAAGCATATATTTACAATTCAGCTTTATCGTGTATAATTCGTGTACGCAAAAACAGCCGCCTCAGATCACCCTGATACGGCTGAACTACTATCTGATATACTTTCTCCGACCGCAACGTATCTTCTGTACTGTAACTTTCATGTTATTTACCTCCTTGAATTATCTTAACACCAGGTACGCTACTGCAAGTATCAATCCGCCAAGCTTGAGCAGCTCTTTGCAAAGTTTGAAAATATCATTTTTCATATTGACACCCTTTCGTTTTTGTGGTATAATTCAAGCAGTTGGGAGAGCGGTCAACTCTCCTTTCTGCCGAATTTACTTATTTAAGTAAATCTTTTATGATCAAGATGTAGCCAATCAAGCCGATTATCTCGATCATTAGCTTGTTAAGTTGTTGGACCAGCTTAACAAGCTTTTTTATTTTCTTGTCCAATTTAACCGCCCCCTTTCGTTCTTTTCTGATATTATTATACTATATCTGTACCAATATATCAATAGACAAACTCGACAAAGTTGTGCCAATATATTTGTATAAAATGTATATTGTTACAAATATATAAAAGTGGTATAATATCTTAAAAGGTGGTGAATTTATGGCATATACAAAAGCAAGCAACAAAGCGGTACAAAAATATAGTGCCAAAACATATGACCAAATAAAAGTGCTGGTTAAAAAGGGTGAACGTGAAGAAATAAAAAATTATGCAGAAAGCCAGGGCTTGAGCTTGAACGGATACATCAATAAATTAATAAAAAATGATATGAAAACAGCCGACAAGGAATAATCCCTGTCGGCTGTCTTACTACCTACTTAATCTTGATTTTCTGCCCCACATAAATGAGGTTAGCGTTCTTGATACCATTGTTCTTGACAAGCTTCGCAACAGTGGTCTTGTAGCGCCGTGCGATGCCCGAGAGTGTGTCACCACGCTTCACAGTATAAGTCACTGTCTTCTTGGCGTGGCTTGCAGACGGCTTTGTGGTCGAGCTGTTGGTCTTCTTGAAGCCGTTCAGCCCTGCCGCCTTGATCTTCGCAGGATAGTCCACATAGCAGATGTCCATATCAACATTGCCGCTGATACCGCTGACTCTGCCAGTAGAACTGTACTGCCACATACCATAAGTGCCGCTAAAGTTGCAGCGTGAATCGTACTCAGCGACCCAAAGAGCATATCTCTTAGCGACGTAGGCAGATATGTACTGCTGTAAAGGCGAACGGCTGATATACAGTCCTGCCCAATAGCCTGCATGTTCAAGTGCATTGCAGAAAGTCTTGACAAGGCTGTTGCAAAATGCTCTGCCCTTTGCGAACTGTGAACGCTCCTCGAGGTCAAAGTATATCGGATACTCAAACGTCTTGCCCTTGATAGCGTTGATACAAGTCTGAGCCTCTGCCTTTGCTTCCTCAACAGTTGCCGCATAGCTGTACCAGTAAGCACCGACCTTTAGCCCTGCCGCCTTAGCTGCCTTGTAGTGGCTCTCGAAATACGGGTCTTTCTGATGTGCATACTTGCCGTAACCAGCACGAATGATAACGAAATCGACCCCCGAAGCCTTGACCTTCTTGAAGTCAACGTTCTGCTGATACTGCGAAACGTCAATGCCCTTAAATGTCTTTGCCATAAAAATTACTTCCTTTCTAAATCTTCAATGCGGTGGTTTGCGACCTTTATCTGTTCAGCGACCACCGCATAATCCTGTTCCAGCTTATAGGTGCGAGCAATAACACTGTTGTGCTTGTCCACACGCTCAGACAGCTTGTCAATTTTGTACTCTATCAACTTTTGGCTGTCATATTGTGCCTGCTGTATCGTTTTCTGACTATCGTACTGTGCCTGCTGCATAGTCTTACGACTGTTAGATGCTATGACGAGCTGACACACTACCGCCGAAGCAGCTGTTATCAGTGCAACGATAATTGCTTCCGTCACTCGTCATCACCTGACTTTCTCTTGGCTGACTGCGTGCCAAAGTAGAACGATATCACCACAGTAAACACTGTGATGAACTGCTCTGCTGATATCGTGCGGCGAAGCGCCAGCACGCAGAACACCGCTGTCAAGAACAGCGTTACAATGGACTTTACATCAATGAGTTTCGCTAACTTCTGCTTCATGGTATACCTCCTTCGTTATCATCTCATACTCCTCAGCCGTGATCCACTTGCCGACAGCAGCGTGTACCATAGCAGCCGACCACAAACGGTTGTCATAGTATCTCTTGACCTTGACGTAGTTCTTACTCATCATCAATCACCTCATTTAGCTCCACGCCACTGAGCATAGCCAGAAAATCAACGTTTGCCTTTATCCTGTCTATCTCGGTGACTTTGGGTTTGCGGAAATTATCTTCCGTCAGCCCTAGCTTCTCCATCATCTTTTTTTGCAATTCTGTCATGTTGTACCTCCTATTTCACTCAGTTTCACGATATACTCTTCTTCTGACGGCACTGGTATATGGTAATTATCGTTGCTGTTTTTGAATGTTACTGAACCGCCTGCTTCGACTTCGACGTTTCGCAGAAAATCCTCTGTTAGCAGGTCAGAAATATCGGTGACGATTGGTGTTTCTAGTTCGTAGTACAGCATAACACCTGACATTGCCTGTTTGAACGTTGTGGCGTCGGTGTAGGCGGTGTTCCGTATAGTTATATAATCATTTGCTGTTTTTATCGCAGAAGCCTTCATGTTATCGGTTTTAGTCGTTATATCATTGAAACAAACTATGTCATATTTTGCGACGACTATATTTGGAACGATTCCGAACGATTCAGAAAATTTTCCTGTTATGCTATCAGCAATCGCATAGAATCGTTGCTGTTCGGGTCGATATAACCACTCCAATGTTCCTAAATCAACGCTGTTCACGCACTGATAGTATTTTTTATTTTCATAGTCCACATAGTTTCGTGCCGTTCCTGCTGACCAACCATAGCCAGGCAGTGCCTTGATTGTGTCGGGGATAAGGTATTCGGTCTGATAGAATGGGAAATAATCGGTAGCGATATCACCATTTTCTAGCTGAACGTCATAAACCATGCCAACTATGGTGCACAGCGACACAAAATCAGTGTCGGCTACGAACGGAACTACTGCCTGATATTCTGTGTTTGCCGCATAACCTACTTCCGACTTTATCAGCGAACTATCATGTGTGTATGATGTGTTTTTCCCTTTTTGCAGTGACCACCGCAAACCGCCTTGATTAGCTCCACTTGATTTTACTTTGAATGACAGCGTATATTTACTGCCGACAACAGTCGGAATATTTAAGACAGTTGTCGTCAACCCCTTTGTGTAAATAACACCATTTTCAACCTTGCTTATATTCGCTCCATTATAGGTTTTGTCAGTATAGTCAAACAAATTCTTTCCTTGCTCTATAATGCTCTCTGTACCAGCACTGACTATCTCGCCAGCGTTATACTGGTAATAATCATTAGGGAACATGGCTTCAAATTTTTCCACGCTTGTGGGTTCGTTTCCTGCACCGAACATAAGGGTTAAGTCGAAAATCTGAATTTTAATTTTAACGTTATTGAAAACTGTACCGACTGCAAAACCACTAATTCCAGTAGACTTCCCCAGTAAAATCTCCGATTGTGTCTGATTATAAATCACAGCAGATGAACCACTGGTAATTTTCGGAGTCGATTTACTCCGATTTAGAAAACCAAAACCCATTTCTACGTTGTCAGGATTGTTCAGAACCAGCAGTTTAAATGCATATTTTCCTATCTTGTTCTCCTCGGGCGTGACATCTCTGAAATTGATGTATGATTCTGTCGTAGTTCCATTAATGGTGATTGTTCCGTCAGAATCAGCGGTCACGGTAACACCGCTGTTTGCTCCCTTCCTTGGCTGAAAACTTTGATTAAACACGATTGACTTACCACCAATATTTTTCACCGACATCAGCTTTGCCCCTGTCGGGACTGTCTTAGCATATGCCGTATCTGTGTCCGTTTCAAACCTATGTGTCACACCCTGACCTATGGAATACAGTGCGTCCACACGCCTTTTCAGTTCCTTGTCGGTCAGCTTTACCGCAGAAATTTCAGCCGTATTCTCAGCAATTTTTCCAATAGCCGTAACATAATCTTCAGGCAAACTATCAGCTACAGACTGTGCTTTCTGTGCGGCAGTCTCTGCGGCTGTTCTATCCTCTGCGACCTTAGCGGCATGGTCTGCCACTGTAGCCTTGTCGGCTGTCACCTTCGTTGCCATATCCTGCACCGCCTGTCTGTCTGCCGCAGTGCTGTCAGCGCAAGTCTTTGCGGTCTTTGCATAACCTGCCGTTATGGTCTTATCAGCCTCAGTTTGCTGTGCTGACGTTGACGCCTGGGCTGCGGATATCTTAGCGGCGTTAGCTTGCGTGACCGCCTGCTGACGTGCAGTTTCTGCACCCTGTCTAGCTGTTTCAGCCTGTGCTGCGGACGTTTCAGCCGCTGTCTTTGCTGTTTCAGCTCGGCTTGCCGCCTGCGTTGCGGTGTCGGCTGATACTCCTGCGGTGGTAGCTGATTTCTCAGCGTTTTCAGCCGCCTGCATAGCCGTGCTAGCTGCATTCTCAGCCCTTGCCACGTCAGCTTCGACCTGTTCACCGATTGCCGATATCCTATCCAGTGCGTCAGCTGCCACACTTGGTGACGGGATAGCATTATCGTCTATAGCCGCCCCTATTCGCAGTCGGAATATTCGTGATTTTTTAACCAAAATATACTCATCACCTGACAGCTTTTTTGCACATATCTGGCAGCTGACTGTCTGCGCTGACCGCAAGATATCTGCCGTTGGTGTCCACTGTCCGCCTGTGATATCGACCTCATATGTCACGCCGTCGCCGTAGTCTATCGTTAACACATAGCGGTCTGCGCCGTCTACTGTCAGCCCTTCAACCGACACGGGTCTAGCATTCGTTTCACCGACGTAGCCCAAAAGGGCGGTTGATGTCATTGCGTTATAATTTTCGTCTAGTCTGATTACCATTTCTGCACCCCCTATACGATTGCTATGTAGTCTATGCTGTACGTTCCTGCAGGCACGTTGACAGTGGTTGCACCATTGCTAGGACCCATGCAGATTACTGCGAAATATGCGCCCTTGTACACCTGCACATGGGTGCAGTAGTTCTGAAATGGGCTAGGTGTGCCGATATCCCTCAGTGACACGCATATCTGCTTTGGCACAAAATCCAAATTCAGCGGTATTTGCACGCTTGATGCCGCCTTTTCCAGTGTGTATTCAATTGTGCCACTTTTAATTTTGTTCTGGTTTAGGTCATTTACTGCCTGTTCTGTTGCCGTCAGTGCGTCAACCAATGCCTGACGAACATCACGACCATAAAATGCGTTTCTGACAGTTTCAATTGCTGTTGTCAAATCAACATTATTTGCCATTTTACCCCTCCTAGTCTAGTGTGTGGTTTTTTGTTGTAACGCTGTTACACATAATATCACCTGTTTTGCCGTAGCACTGTACTGTGGTTTTTTCATTTTCGTTGTATAGGTACATCGCCCGATTATTGGTATCAACTGTAAATACTTTTTTGCCGCTGTCTGTGTACGTTGAAATATTACCATTATTTGTATCTAGTGAAAATTTCAATTCGTTATTCCAATAGCCCGACATAGCACCAGCCTGCAGGACGATATGACCGCCGATCGTGCTGTTATCAATGCGTATTTCCAGTGGGCTGACTTTCAATGTCCATTCGTTATGGGATAGCTGGATAACACTGGTATTTTGACTAGACGTTTTTATATTTATCGTTCCACCTGTGATAGTTGCTGATTTTGACGACAGCCTATTGGCAATAACTGTTCCGTCCTCAGATACCGAAAAAGTGCCTGAGCCGTTATTTATTTTCAATCCTGTCAGGGTCAAAGCGGTTATAAAACTAGCCACCAGATTTCCGTCGATAGTCCACGCATTTGTGTACGGTCCGTCTTTCGCAGAACCGCCGTCCGATGATTTCCAAAAACCTAAACCATTTTTGTTCAGCTGAATGCAGGATTTACAGGTATTTATATCAGCCGTATCCATAATCAGAATACGCTCTGGCTTTTTGGACGGGTCAAGAATGACGTGTCCGCCCTCTGCGCCTGTTATCAACTTTGTGGCGTTTTCGATTTTGCTGTCTATGACCTGTCTGTTTCTGAATTCAGAGTTGTCTATAGCCGATTGCAGGCTCTGTGTTTTTGCTGTCATAAAGCCCGAAAGGGTTTCAAATCGGTCACCGAAGGTCAACTGTGAAGCCTGCTGCGGATTGTCAAGGTCTATGGATATGCCCACGATGCGCAAGTCTTTGTCTATGTTCATAAGGCTATTTTTTACTCTGTACCAACAGCCGAGTTCAAACTGCTCAATGTGTTTGTCTATTCTCGAGAGGTCAAGCGCTGTTATTTGATACTGCACTTTCGCACGATTAACAGATTTAAGATACTCCTTACCCTTGCTGAGAAGATTGCTCGCAAGGGTAATATCGTCCCATATCTGCGGACCGCTTATAACGCCGTACTTTGCGACCAAAGAACTGTCTTCTATGTAGTCCTTGCCGCCATTCACGCTGCCGATAGTCAACCGCTTTTCGCTGTCTGTAAGCTTTGCGCCGAGAGGGTAAAGACGTGTTATGACCGCCGTTTCATCGACTTCCCGTGATATGGTTTTAAGGTTGACCGCAAGCTCTATGGTGGTATCTGTGCCGTGTCCTATGTTCTCCAAATAGTCAAGATATACCTTGCCATCTTTATCACGAAGCTGTATCTCACCACCGAATTTTCCTATAAGCTTGTCGGCAATGACGTTCATTGTCTTGTCCCAATTTGCAGTATATGTGTAGTTGTTGCTTGCCGTAACAGTGACCTGTCCCAGCTCTATACGCTTATCTGCACCCACCTGTGCATTGTGTTTGGAGAGGAACGAAGAAAGTACTGTTGATATACCTACCATTTTGTATTCAACATACGGCTGAACACTGTCATATAGCCAACCTAAACGCCCCTCGCAGGTGACTTTGCGGCATATCAGGCCTCTCTCGTCCATGCTGTCAGGACACTTCAAGACCCTGCCTATAAAAATGTCCTTGTCAGTGCTTTCATCATAGACCTTGACCAATGTTGTCAGTGGTTTCAAGAGGTCATAGCCTGCATTGTTCGGATATATGGTAAAACTGAAACTATCCACAGCATTGATAGCCTTCGCTATCTTGCCGCCCGATATGCGGTCTGTGCCGTCGCTGTGTATGATAGTGTTTTCAGCTCCGTTTGTGATAGTAACTACAAACATTTACAGTGCCTCCTCATAAAGCTTGAGTGTCAGTGTGCCGAAGCCATAAGCCGCAAGAGTATTCACACCAGGCTGTAAAGTCAGCTCGTCAAGGTCGAATTCTTTCTCCGTGTTGCGGTATACGCTTGCACTTATCTCTTGGTCGTTGAGTGCAAAATAGGTGAAGCCCACACTCTTTGCATCGTCCTCTGAGCGCTTATAAGAAAGACGTGGGCGTATGGGTCTATCAGCATATGAATAGACTTTCAGGGTCGCAGGAGGGGCGTATCGTGTCTGCTTGACCGCTGTCAGCGATATATCCGTCAAATTCAGATAATCGGTTTCAAAGTTGAAGTCGTCAAATCCGATGTCTGAGTAATCATCAGAACGTAGGAAAGGATACGTTTTGAAGTTCACTGTCAGATCAGCGGTGCGCCGTGAAGTGAACTCAAATGCAGAGGTATCAAACACAGCCGTTGCCCCCACAAAGTGATAGTCCGTCAGAAAGCTTATCCTCAGCTCACCCTTTGCTCCGCTGAGCCAGCGGACAACATCACACTTGCGGCGGTAAAGTTCATTTTCATCTTTTGCAGAAAGGCTGAATTTTATCGTGATATCACGCTGTTTGTACGTCCTTTCTCCTGCCATTTTGGAAAAATCATAAAAGCCGTTCATAAATGGCAAGGTGGCTTCTATCCTGTTTTCCTCCGGCTGAGATATCTGAACGCCGTCCTTTTGGATAACCAAATAGAAATCGGTGGACTTCTTACCACCAAATTCTATATATTCACTAGACACTTGCAAGCCTCCTTTCGCTGCTTGTGACCCTCTCACCTAGTTTTCCGTCCACCTTTGAAGTGAGCTTATCGCCGTCAAGATAAATATTTCCTTGCTGTGCAAGCTGTGGGAAGTAGGTTTCTAGGAGGGCGATGATCTTGTTCATGGTATCGTTACCGCTATTATTCACACTCTTTTCGGGGAGTGCTGAAAAGCTTGGCGGTATGATATCCGTATCCATAAGCAGCTGCAGTGACCTGTTGAACTGCATGGTGATAGTGTCCTCATTGTCTGCTATACCCTTTGCAAAAAGGTCCATCATATCAGGTGCAAAAGTGTGGAAGTTTGAAAGAGGACCCTTGTCAGGTTCAGAAAAGCCAAGAAAGTCCTTAACGCTTGAGGCTACGTCACATACAGTGTCTTTAAGGCTCTGCCACTTCTCCTTTATGCCGTCTATAAACGCCTGTATCATATCTGAACCCCACTCCTTAAAATCGTTCCACTTGCGTGAAAACCAGTCTGTAAGGTCAAGCAGTTTGTCTGATAAAGCGTCTGAAACAGGTGCAAAAAAGTCCACCATACCTTGTGCAATTCCCTTGACAATTTCAACAGCTATAAGTATGCCGCTGGCAAGAATATCAGGAAGATTTTTTACTATCTCTTTGGTTAGGGTAAATACTATTTTAAATGCTGCTTCTGTAAGCTTTTTAGCTGTATCACTATCAGAAAGTGACATTGCTAATGTATCAATGATTTTGACAGCGCCGTCAACAATAAGATTAATATTGTTGGCTAATGTTTCTGCTATTGTTACGATTATCTGTGTAGCACATTCGATTATCGCAGGTAAGCTGTCAAGTATAGCCTGCAATATCAATGGCATTTGCTGCTTTATCGCTTCTGTAAGGTCTGGTAAAATAGTTGGCAAAGCCTGTGCAATAGTGGTTATGATAGTTGCCAACGCCTGCACAAGAGGACCTGTGTTCTGGATAAGCGCCGTTGCAATAGTTGTAACGGCTGTTATGACCGCCTGTGTTATCGTGTCGATGTTATCAGAAATACCTTTTACAAGTGCCTGAAATATCTGCGCGCCTGCTTCTATAAGCTGTGGGAGCAGGTCGCTCACAAGCTGAGGAAGCTCGGCTGCTATGTCAGGAGCCAATTCACTTATGAGCGTTGTGACCCCTGAAAGAGCCTGCTTTATGACAGGCATAATGTTCTTTGCAAAGGTCTTTACTGTGTTTACCATTTCCTTGATGAGATTTTTCAGGTCAGCGTTTTTGTCGCCCATTCCTGCCATAAGGTTTGCCCACGCTGCTTTCACAGAGCCAAGAGAACCGGAAACTGTTGTTGCCGCTTCTTTGGAAGTTGTGCCGGTGATGTCAAGGTCAGTCTGTACCTTGTGAATAGCCTCTATCATTTTGTCAAAAGACACGCTGTTGACGGTCTTTTCATCGACCTTTATCGAATCCCCAAGCACACCCGAATCGTTGATGAGCCTTGCCATTTCCGCCTGTGTACCGCCATAGCCCAGTTTTAAGTTATCGAGCATGGTATAGTTCTGCTTTGCAAAACCCTGATATGCGTTTTGAATAGATGATATGTCAGTACCCATTTTGTTGGCGTTGTCCGACATATCCACCATCGCTTCATTGGCTATCTCAGCAGCCTGTGCAGTATCACCGCCCAAGCCTTGCAGAAGTGAAGCAGAAAAGCTTGTAACGTTCTGCATATAGTCATTAGCGGAGATTCCTGCGGTCTTGTATGCCTCACTGGCGTACTTTACGATAGTATCAGCGTTGTCCTTGAAAAGTGTTTCAACGCCGCCTATGTTCTGCTCATAGTCTGCATATGCGCTCGCAGAGCTTTTGACTATAGCGCCTATGCCTGCACTTGCCGCCGATATAGTTGCTATACCAGCTTTTGCGGCAAGTGCAAAGCCCTTTTTGATAGTGCTTCCAAAACCTGAAACGACCTTGCTGCCAAGAGAGCTTCCAAACCTGTGACCATCGGGCATACTATCCCCGAACGCTCTTCTCAGCTCTGACGCAAGCCCTTGCATAGACGGAACTATCTGCACATATGCTTTGCCCAGCTGTGTGCCGTTTTCTTCTGCCATGTTAGCCCTCCTTTCCTAAGATTTTTCTTCTTGTCTTCTCATAATCCTCGCCGCTTTGGAACGCTGTTATCTCGCTGTCGCTGTCATTCTTGCCTATAAGCTTTTCAGCTATGGACTGCGGTCTGTTCACGCCCTTTTGACCGTCCTTTGTCTGCGACCAGCATATCCATTGCAGGCGGTCAAATATCAGCGCAAGCAGTATTTCAGAAAACGAACCGCCAACATCATTGAGTTTGCGCTTGACCCGTGATGAACTGTCAAGACCACAAAGAAAAGTCGCCACCTTTCGTGCAGGCAGCGACTTGTAGTCGTATATGTGATAATACTGCGCCATATCGCAATCAAGCTCATCAGGATAGCGCTCCATGACAGCGGCAAGGACTAGGAGTTTTTTGTCTTAGGTGTCTGGAAGATCTCCACGATAAGCTTTGTTATCTCTTTAGCCGATACATAGCCGCACTTTTCTCTTATCTTCTCAAAAGCTTTTTCTTTCTTGCTTCCCAGAGCGGCGTCAACTACCTTGACATATGCAAGGGGGTCGCCCTGTTCACACTTACCGACAGCTTCGATAAATTCATAGTCGTCAAGGGTCTTCTCCTCTATTTCAAACTCAAAACCGCTTTCTGTCTTTCCTGTCAGCATAGGTTATTCCCCTTTCTTCATGTACTCATAGTGTGTATTGCCGTTCTCATCAGGTGTGGCTGTGATAGTCAGCTCATAGCCGATAGCCTCGTTGTCCTTGTAGGTGATGTCAGATATCTCCGTCACCTTGCCGAACGGAACGACCACTCTTTTCAGCACGTTATTTTTCAGTATCATATCGAAAACAAACGCCTGATCTTCATGCTCTGCGCTGTTGACCTTGATAGTCAGACCAGTGTCAAGGTCGCCCGAAACATTGCTGTCATTGTAGACAGTTTTCAGCACATCTACATTGGTACACTCTATCAGCTTTACCTTGAAAGTGTCCGTCTTTTCTGTCTGCGGTGTGTCAACGATATCTCCGCCCCAGGCTTTGATGTTTTCAGTAGAAATGCCAGAACTGTTTGTTACACCGTCCTCGGAGCAGTAGCCCAAACTTTTGAACGCTGCGTCAAGTGCTGTTGTTGCATCCGTTGGCAGTGTAGATCCTGTGACCGCTGTGAAAACCGCTCCGCCTACCTTTGGTTTGCCTGTTGATACGTTATCTTTGTTGTTTGCCATAGTATTATCACTCCTCGTCGTAGTAGGTTACATCGAATACCGCTTGATAGCGATATCGTTTTGTTTCTGTGTCTGTATAGTTGTAGTCTGACGTGCACGCACAGCGGCATATATCGCCCTGTGACACGCTTTCAGACATAGCCTTTTTAACTTTTGTGTTAATCTCTGCCGCCCCGTATAGGCTCGCTGAGTAGCTCTGAACGGCTATGGTGGCAGAGGTGATAAGGTCATTCTCTGCCGAGCCTAGTTTGTCGATTAGCACATACTCTTTTGGTGGGTTTTTAGGCTCTTCAAGATAAACTGAAACGTCAAGCTTTGCCCCCAGCCAGTCAAGAATTATCTTCTCTATCACTTGCCAAGCACCGCCTTCAAAAGCGTGTTATCTCTAAGATTAGCACGCTGAGCCTTCTTTGTCTTAGCTTTGACGATAGCGACCTTTCGGCGCATTTTCGGATATCTTGTCCATGTGATAGTATACGCTTTATGCCCAGTGCCAAGACGTTGAACGGCTCTGTCAGCATAACCCTTGACCATGTTTTCAACAGATGCAGAGCAGAGAAACGCCGCAACTGCGTTGTGGTCAAGCTCTATCTTAACTTTACTCATAGCGTTCCACCTTGACTTTCTTGTTCCATTGTAAAGGGATATTATCATCAATGCCCTGCGTAGGGATACCAACAGTTTTGAACGTCATTCCCCAGAACTCAACTTCCGTGTTCTCCCAGGTGTGAGTGTCGCCTTTCGGTATAGCTAGCACATAAGCTATGCGTTTGCCTGATAGGTTAAGCTCGTTCACAACGTCCTCTGCGGACGGCTCGCCCACAAGCACGTTTTCGACAACTTCCTGAGATACCTCATATGTAGGTCTGTTAAAGCCGTCAATACCTGTCTGCGTTTTTACAGAAAGCTTAACAGGTATGCCTTTGATATTTAATCTCATACATCATATACCTCCATAGCTCCGTATCTCTGCCGCATAACGCCCAGTTCTTTCAGTTCATTTCTGAGAAAATACAGCTGCTGTCCTGCGTTGAGATATGTCATTGATACTGAGTAGCCCATAGCCGATTGTGAAGCCTGCGAAGTCGCAGGAGAGCTGTCCGCAATAGAGTCAACAGCTCTCAGCGTGGCACGAACTATGATATCTTTTGCCACAAGCTCTACGTCAGGTTCATCAGCTATCATAATGTCAAGATCTTTGCCATACTTCTTGCAGGCGGTTGAAAGCTTTGCACAGGCGACAGGCAGCAGAGCCGCCGCCTTTTCCTGCTCCTCAGCCGTGAGTTTTCGACCAAGTTTTATAACGTCCTCGATAGTTGCGTACTCTGCCGCCATTTATGCCGCCCCCTTATTCAGCAGCTGACTGAATGACAGCAAATGCGGACTTGTCCATGATACCCCAGCCAATATATGCTTTGGCTCTGATGTATACCTGACCGCAGCCCTTGAGATCCTGTCCACTATTGTCAGGGTCGCCGTATTCAATGATCTCAAGCGGAATTTCCTTTGAGTAGCCCCACTTGAACGTTGAAAAGTCGCCCACGATAGCAAGGTCTTTGCTGGAATTGAATGAAACTGTATTGTTTGTTACAGTCTGAATGCCGTTCATCTGTGACGGCGCATTGCCCCACGCAAGTTCAGGATAAATCTTTCTGCCGCTTGTATCCACCATTTTCGCAAGGTCAGCTCTAAACGACGGAGCCATTGTAAGACCTGAAATATCATACTCGTTGTCCTGCACTGCAGCGATAGCCTCCTCAATAAGAGCGTCAGGTGTCTTTGGTGACGTGCCGTCCTGCTTTATCACAGTTACGCCGTTGTCGAAGTGATTTGTACCGATAAGTGCAGAAGCTGTCTTGGCTCTCGGATTAACTCCGTGAAAAGCCATAATGTCAAGACCTCTTGCAGTCTTTTTCGCAAAGCCGTCGGAGAAATTTCTCAGAGTTTCTATCTGCTCTTCCTCAGCTGCATAGAGAAATTCGTCTGAAATTCGTGCGCCGTATTCGATCTTTACAGGTACGATTATAACAGGGTCAATCGAAACACTACCCCTTGTCATTTTGCCGTTTTCAGCAACAAGATCAACTTCATCATCCATTGTGAAGATGAACTCTTTCTTCCCATTGAACGGGATAGGTGTCTGACCACAAAGAGCTGCCAATGAGGACTTGCCCTTTACCTTGTCGAAAAGTTCTTTTACAAGAACAGGGTCAAACTTATTTTCCTTTGAGAGAATATCTGCCATAAAATTACTTCCTTTCTTTACTTTATAAGACCTGCAAGCAGCGACTTATATGCCGCATTCTTGCCGTCTGCATGATTGTGTTCTGTGTGACCAAGAGGGGCTGTCTGCTTCTTGCCGATAAACTTTGCAAATGTTTCAGCGTCCTTCTTGATAGCTTCTTCTGTATCTCCTGAAAGCTTGTTTGCAAGCTCATAAGGGATACCGTTTTCGTGGGCAATTCTCATTTTTACCGAGCTGGTCTCGTATGCCTTGTTCTTAGCCGTGAGGTCTGCGATAGCTGTATCCTTTTCCGCAAGCTTGCCTGTAAGATCGGTGATCTTGCTGTTAAGGTCGGCTGTCTTCGTTTTGAAATCGTCAGGGGAAATGTAACCCTCAAACTGTTTCTTGACTGTGTCCGTGTTGCGGTCGAGCCTTGCTTTTATCGCATTGTCGAAGGCTTCCTGTGTTGTTATAGCTTCAAATTCTGCCATAGTGTTTCCTTTCCCCGCTTTACCCTGCGGTGTAGGTGATATATAATAAACTGTTACCAGCTTATTTTCTGTACTTTCTTCTTGTCTGATGAATTTGCACACGCCCAGTGAGCAAGCACCACCGCCTCAAGCAGTGATATGTCAGCACCCTCAAGAATTGAGGTATAGCCAAAACCACCGCCTGAGCTTATCGCTCTGTGTTCACAGTTGGCAATGACCTGTTCAAGGGAAGGTTGGTCAGCGTGACAAATATTCTGTGCGAATACTCCTCGTTCAAAACCTGCTGATGAAGTGATCACATCAGCGACTTTCGGCAGGATAGGTTTGCGTTTGATACCTGCGTTCTTCATATCTGCCGCAAGCAAAGACTGTCCGTTTGCTCCGTCAATGACAGTTTCACGCATATGTGGATTGCGCAGATATGCGATTATCCAGCCGTTTCCCTCTCTTACAGGGCGGCAGTCGATAGCCTCAACAAAAATCTTGCCGTCCGCTGTCTTTGCGGCAACAGCAAGGGAAACATTGTCCGTGACCTTTGCGTACTTGATACCGAAAAACAGTTCTCTGCTGATATCGGGTTTGCCAGTGATACAAAGTGCCTGCCACTCACCTTTGCTGATAGCCGATTTCTGATTATAGGTCAGCCACAAACCTAAACGCTGAATGTTATCGTCAACCTGATCATCTTTTGGGTCGCCAAGCTCTGAACGTATCTTACGCTCTGTGAGGATAGTGCCTAAAGACGGGTTAGTGGCATACCACAGTTCAGGGTCATGTGCGTTCGTGAGTTTTGGCACGGACCATTCAGCCCAGCCGTCATCGCCACCTTTTCCCGATATCGTCTTTTGTCTGTACTTCGTAAAAACCGTACCAGCGGACACCATTGTTGGCGGCGTTCCGCACATCAAGGTCTGAGGGTTTCGGCTGTCCGTGACGATATACTTTAGGGCGGTCTCTTGGTCGGTGGTGTATTCCTGCGCCTCGTCGATGATAAGCAGGTCATAGCCTTCGCCAAGTCCGCCTTTACTGGAACGTGTACGGAAGTTGATAATTCCATCACCCTTGAGCCACTCAATGCGCTCAAGACCAAACTGCTTTGCAGTCTTGAAGTCCTCTTTCTCAAGAAAGCCCATTTTCGTGATAAGGTCGATTATCTTCTCCCATGCCGAGTGTGACTTTGTAGTTCGGTGGGCGGTGTAAAGAACACGCTCTCCGTTTTGCAGGCCATAGATCGCACGCATTATAAGCAACTCCGACTTGCCGTTTCGACGTGGTATCGACCAGCCGAACTTCATATGTTTCCACAAGCCTTCATCATCCACCGCCATAATGTCATAAAGCATAAGCTCCTGCCATTCCTGTGCGGTGCGCCCTGATTTGTTATACATTGCGATAGCTTCATTGCCTTTGGTCTGCTCATAGGGCAGCACTACCGATATGGTGGGGGTCTGCCTGCCGACTCTCTTATCCTCAATAGGGAATTACCTCCTTTTTTTCGGGTACTAAAAAAGCACCCGTTAAGGTGCTTGGTTTGATATTTACTTTGTCGATTTGACCTTTTCAGCATTGGATAAAACTATACTCAATGACCTTTCACAGCGTATCAGTGCCGCAACATAATCAGCATTATCCTTTATCTTCTGAATGTCAGTTCTGATGTTCTCAATATCACTCTTAGCTCTCCGCAGCTGCCATATTGTATCTCGGTCAAGTGCCATAATATCCATCCTTTCTGATTTTGGGTATAAAAATACCGCCTCGCCGTAGCGGAGCGGTAAAAATTTATTTTCTGTCTTTAAAGAAATCTGCCCATTCGGGATTTTCTTTGTCAAAAATCTGTCTTTGCTCCTCGGTTAGCTTGTATGGATAATCACGGAACATATTAAATTCAGTGATTTTGTCAAAGCTGAATACAAATTCTCCAATAGTATTCGGATCATCTTTCCACCAAATAACATCAGTATCTTCTTCTTTGTACCATCTATTTGACATTACCACTCAACCCCTTTTCCTGTTTACCAGCAGCGGTGTTTATGTATCCAAGTATATGTTGAAAATCGCTGCTATCTGCAAATGAATCTGTGTCTATTATAACAACTGATTTTTCCCACACCATTCCGTATGATCTGTCAACTGTTTTGCGACACTTGAAACGCTCTTGGAGTGTTGCAACAGTCGAGCCATACTTATTGAACGATGTCCAGCCATTTTGCGTTCTCGACTGGAGTTCTAAGTACTCAAGCCCGTTTTCAGTGTTTCTGACAATAGCAGCGTGTTTTCCTGCTGCAACAAAATATTCTTTGTTATGCTCAAGCTTTTTCAGCAATGCAGCGGTATCAGCTGCTTCCTTTTTGACTTTGACCACAGAGCCTTTCACATTTGGAAGCTCCAGGACTCTCTTTATCGTGGACGTTCTTGAGAATATATTCTGACTGTTTCCACCTCTGAAATCAAGAACGTCAAGTCCATTCTTATTGCCTATGTAGGCAAACCCAAGTGAAGCACACGAGCCTTTTGTCATATCTCCACCAGCCAATCTGTTTATGATTTCACTGTTGCTTAATTGCTCGGAGAGCTTTTCGACTTTATTGTAAGTAACTTTATTGGCTTCACATTCGTGCTGAATTTCATATGTAGCCTTTGCATAATTTGGCTTCTTTGCTTCTATTATATCACTTTTGCCCGGCTTGTCAACAAGTCTGACAGGCTCTCTGACCCCAGCTTTTTTCATACGTTCAAATTCATCGTCAGAAACGTCCCACTTGGTCTTGCTCCACACGTTTTGTGCCTTTCTGCCGTTGAGGTATGTAACAGTACAGCCGCAGTTATCATGCCTGCGGTAAACGTCTTTCGGAACATCTTCGGGATAGTGATATTTGCCTGCAAGCTTTGAACACCACTTACAGCAGCCGCCGTGATCGTTGCGAATGATGTAGCAGTCCAGTCCTGCATCAGAACGAAACTTCACGTTTTTTTGAACATAATCGTTGTAAAAACTCTCGGTGATGTTCTGCGCCGGAGCTGTCATTCGCCGTATCATAACTTCTTCTGCAATATCTGGTACAGAAGCCGCATTGACTACCGCCTGCACACGCTCGGTAGGGAAGGCAGCCTGCTGAGGTGTGATGTTTATGCCTGCTTGGCTGTCAAGCGCTTTTTGGCATTCTGCGGCAGCGGAGTTTATAACATTGTAGTTGTCCTTGAGCACGCCCGTGAGTATGGTATCGGCAATGTTGTAGTACATCTTGCCATCAGGTAATGCCGCTACGTTGACGTGTGCACCGATAGCCTGAGAGACTCTAAATCCGAGCTGTTTCGATAGCAGGGCAACTTCTTCCATTTTCGCAGTGCCGCCCTCTATTTTCTTTAAAACCGATTGAATGTATTTATCAGCCTTGCACGATTTTTGAAACTCGGCACGAATTTTTTCAAGCAGTTCTGCACCGATATCAGCCATTGTTTTCGCCCTCTATGCCTGTGAGCTGACGGATACCCTTTGCACCCAGATAGTCAGGAACAGCCTGATTAATTTTCAAAATAGCGTCACCCACGCCTGAGAGTGCCGCAGAATCAGGTTCAAAAATGGGAAGCCACTGCGGTTTGATGTCACTGAAAGCATAGCGCATATAGGCTGTGTTATCACGAACGCAGGCGGCAAGATAAGCCACGTTAAGGAAACCACTGCCAAACGTTCTCTGAGCCTTGCGTGCGGTAAGCCTAAGATTTTCGTGTGCCGCTCTGATCGCTTCACAGCTGGCAGGGTTGGACGTTGCAAAGCCCAAGTCATCAAGGGTCAGCCCTGTTTCTCCGGCGAACAACGAAGCTATAGATTTAAGCTGCTCAGAGTATGGTGACATGGATTGCTGCTGAAACTGTCCGACAGTAGGATTGCCGCCGTCATCATCTTTGGTGATAGTCAGCAGTGAGGACATTGTTGCACCCCACTTGTCCATTTTTTCGGCATCATCCGAAAGACCAAGTATATATTTTTGTGGGAAACTGTAAAACTCGGCTGATACTTCCGACCGCCTGAGCGTTCTCATAGCCTCCTGCACAAGCTCCATACACGCCCTTGATATCCTGCTGTGACCGAAAGGACGAACGGCGTCAGGGCGGTATATGATAGGCACAAGCAGAGGGTAAGGTGCAGGATTGTCATAGATCTCAACATCATAGCCTCTGCGATATATCTCTGTCTGTTCGGCTGTGAAGTAGGCTTCGATAGTGGGGTTGAAATTGTTATCCCTGTCAAGCACTGCATAGCCCTCACGGAGCATATTTGTGATAGGGTCGATAATGCCAGTAGCGTTACTGCCGTCAATGACCTGCAAGCGTGGATAGCCTGTTTCATCAGCTGAGATATACACAAAACAACAAGAGGATACCAACGCTGAGAGAATGGCTGAATCAAAGAACACGTCACGATTATTGTTGTCAAATATCTCGTTGACGTAGAAAGTGTTGTCCTCGAAGCTGTCAAATACTATTCTGTCTGCAAGGGTATCAACAGCCTTTGCACACCAGCCTAGTACAGGACGCATCCAGTTATAGCTTGGTGGTATCATTTTGCCCATGTCAGTAAGGCCGTTCTTCATGTGATAGTAGTCATAGCGCACATTGACCCTCGAAGCCTTTGATGAAAGCTTCTTTTTCAAATATGCCATGCCTTTGTATTCGCTCATCTTGTATATCCTTTCCAATTATTTCAACTCTGCGAGAAATATAAGCAGTGCGGCGGTGAAGGTCATTTTTGACCTCAAAAGGGGGCATACCCCCCATATTGTCAATAATTTGTTAAAAATTCTTCCAATCGTAGCATTGTGGTAAAATTCGGTTGGAAATCAGGTCAAGAGACTGGTCAAACACCTGTTTTTCCACCAGTTTGTCAGATTTCTGACGATTACAGCACCAATGTGCCAACTGCAAGTTTGAAATGTCCGAAGGATGACCGCCTTTTGCAATGGGTATAATGTGATCTATGCAGGCTGACAGTGGGTGCGGATATTTCAGCGAAAAATCAACAGGCTTACCGCAGATACCGCAAACTGTTTGGGTAGCGTATATCTTCTTCTTGTTGATACGGAACTGCTGTTGATGTGAACCGCTTCGGTCTGGTCTTGATATTGGCATAAGGTCACCTTCTCAACGCAAAAGCGACCGCAAAATGCAGCCGCCCTTGTGAAAATATTATAAGGAGTTTTGTAAATGGTGGAGCAAATCTGAGCGGTGGCTCGCTCTCGACCTGCATAAGCCCCTTACGGGGCTTAGAAAATTGGAGGTGACTTCAATGAAAGTACAAGTCTGAGGTACATCTACACTTTCCTCAGTTTAAATTATAACATAGGCAAAACGAACAGAGCGAACAAGTTTAAGCATTTTGCAAAAATCTTTTGACCGCCATTCTACAGCCGTCCGCTGTACCTCCGACCCTGTGTCCTATCTGTATCCAAGTCAAGCCTTTTACAAACCTGAGTACAAATATCTTTCTCATCTGTCTATCTCCTATCCCCTTGATAAACTCCTCCACAGTACTCTGCTCACGCTCTAATCGTGCCTGTTCGCACAGCAGTGAAAGTGTATCGCCACTTGGCAAGAAGCCGTCTATGCGTGTGCTGTGTGGTGTATAGGACGGCGGCGTGCATACGCTGATACTGTCGGCAACGTACTTGCCTGAAAGCTCTGCCTTGATGTCCTCAATGGCTGAGGCGTTCCTGCGGTAGGCTTTCAGGCGTGACATGGTCATAGGGTCAGCCATTAGCAACACCGTCCATTTTAATACCGATACCATTCACGTCAACAGCCGTATCAACGTGATTTACTGTGAAAAGTCCACAGTCGTCGCTGAATATTCTCTTGATCTCGTTAATTTCTTTCTTGTTCATGTTAATCCTCCTCGTTTCCCCATTGTTCAGCCATTGCTTGTGCTATGCCTGAAAATGTTTTGGATTTTGTCTTGCTGTCACGAAACGGCATTCCACAGTTTGTACGTGCAGTACCGTCCGACTTTTTGCTACCGCCTGACACCCATGAACATATGGGTGTAACAATATTTGTTGGTGTCAATTTAGGCAGATTTTTCAGCCACAAACACGTTTTTTTACTGTACGGGTGTCCGTATTCATACGGTTGTATAGTCTGCGTATATTTTGGCAACCGATATACACCAGATGGTATCGGGTTTTCAACAGCTATTTTTTCAACAGGTGCATGAATAAATTTCAGGAAAAATTCTTTTGCGTCTTGTCCATTTTCAAATCTTTCAAGATCAATGTATCTTTTTCCATTAATTTTTTTGTACAGCCATACTGCCCCTACGTTGCTAAGATATGTGCACGGTGGGTGAGCTATCAGCAAATCCCATTTGCCTACCGTATGTGTCTGTCCGTCACAAGTGGTAAAATCTGCATTGCCGTTGATAACAGCCAGAGCGTCGCCTAAGATATGCCATTCAGGGTGACCGCCTGAACACATCTGAATGTCGCAGCTGTACGCTTCGTGACCTTTTGCACGAAATGCCTTGCAGACCTCTTGTGATTCTTCGCACGCTATTAATACCTTCATGTTATCCCTCCTCAAACTCAGGACACTCAGTTACAGTGTATGAATGCAACATACCGCCCTTTTGCGCCTCGTACATTCTGTGCTGACATGTCCTCCAACCCTCGACAGGTCTGCGGTCTATGGACCATGCACAGCCTGTAAGGTATTCTCCTGTTATCTTATCCTTTGTCGGTACTGCGTGGCGGCAGTGCCAGCAGAGGGTGTGGTCAGTGTGTTTCATTCTCACACCTCAACTCTTCCAGCCTACAATACACCAACGTGTTGCCGCAAGTCTTGTCAGCGATCTCTGCCTGATAGAAGAACTGACCTGTCTTACTGCTCTTGCGGATAATGCACCCTGTCAGTTCGTAGCAATCAGAGCCGTTGTAACTCACCCTGCGTCCGAGACTTTTCTTTACTTCGTGTATCGTCATAGCTCCTCTATCCTCACATAAATGCCAGGTATGTCCGCCCAGAACTTCTCGCATATCTCACTTGCCACAAGCTGGTCGTCTGTCCAAAAGCCGCATAGTGTCATGCAGTCCTTGAACATCTTCTGCAGGTTGTCTGTGTCAGGCTTGCTGATCTTGTACTCTCCGTCCTTGTGTTTGCCGTCATTAGGAAACAGCCACTTTGTTATCAGCCGTATCCCACAGATGTATTTCTCAGGCGGTCTGTGCCTTGCTAGGTTTGCCGTGAGCTTTTCTTTTGCCGCCTTGACATCGGGTGGGTCATAAAATATCGGCTTGCCGTTTCTCGCAGTTACCTTGTGCTCCTGTGCCGTAGCCGTCGGCGGTATCATTGCCATAAAAAATTCAGTCATTGTTATCTGCTCCTCTCCAAGTCCGTGTAGTTTGGTCATAGCTTATCATCTTGTGATTTGCAGCCATATCAAAAATCTTCTGCATTATATCAGGCTGAGATACCAACCACCTTGCGACCTCGCTTTGAGTAATATCAAAAGTTTCTGATGTAGTATGTCTGAGCGGCGGCATTTTTCTCGCACAGTTCAAAAAATCATAATTAATGTTTTTGCCTCGCATAAAGTCTACTCCTTTCGTGTCGGGTGCGGTTTATATTTGCTTATAATATTTTGACCGCCGTCCTTTAGGCGGTCAAAAATATATTATATATAATATACTTTGTCTGTCCGTCCGACAAACTCGGTAATTTTCGATATTGTCCGACAAGTAAAAAGCTCGATTTTGTCCCTGACACTTTTCGATTTTTTTCCTGTCTGTCTAAAGTTCAAAAATTCGATTTTGTTTTGTCTGTCTACTGAGCTTTTAAGCCGCATTCTCCCTCTTCTATCCAAAAGCCACCATGCTCTTTGAGGTATCTTACAACGGTCTTTTCGCTTTTTCCTATGTACTCCGCAAGCTCAGAAATACGGCACTTGCCGTTCTCCTGCACACCGCTGAAAGCTGTTTCAATGCTCTCCTTGCGCTCCTTGCTGCGGTCTTCATTGGTCTTCTTCTTGCTGAAATTCTTCTTCCAATTCGGTGTGATGTCCTCTACCTCGCAGTCTTTAAGCACGCCCACAGTATCCTCTCTGTGAACAGGATAATCAAACCACATATTGAGGGGAGCAAATTTCGGGAACTCTCTCAGAGTACCCTCTATACGCCATGCAGTGCGGTTTCTTACTGCAAGCTTAGCCTTGTCTATGTCGGTCATCATAAGCTTGTATGAGTTCGGGTGCAGATACTTGTGGGTTATCTCCAGCATTTTTGACGGCGTAACAAGATCGTCCTGTGAACAAAGGTCATCAGTATTTCTGTAAAATCTCCTCATCCAGTCCTCACAGATACGGCAAACAGTTTCGTCCTCCTGCTGTTTGTAAAGGCTGTCTGAAATGTCAAGCTCTGAAAGGTCAAGAAGTGCGTCAGGGTCACGGGCGAATACTCCTGAACCGCTGGCTCTGTCCATTGAACGCTTACCGCCCTGAGCGCCTTTCGAGTGGTGGTGGCAGTATATGACCGCACAGCCAAGCTCTGTGCATACCTTGTCAAACTGATTGCAAAAGTGCGCCATTTGGTCTGCTGAGTTCTCGTCGCCTGTTATGACCTTGTAGATAGGGTCTATTATTACAGCAATGTAATTCTTCTTGCTTGCTCGGCGTATAAGCTTTGGTGCAAGCTTATCCATTGGTACGCTGTGACCTCGCAGGTTCCATATGTCTATGCTGTTGAGGTTTTCAGGCTCTAGGTGCATTGCGGTGTACACGTCCTTGAAACGGTGCAGACAAGATGCTCTGTCAAGCTCTAGGTTGATGTATAGTATCTTTCCTTTGGTGCATTGCCAGCCAAACCACTTGACCCCCTCAGCTATCGCCACGCACATTTCGATAAGTGCATAAGACTTGCCTGCCTTTGACGGACCTGCAATGAGCATTTTGTGACCCTGTCTGAGAACGCCGTCAATAAGTGGTGGTGCAAGCTCAGGCAGGTTATCCCACTCAGCACTCAGGCTCTCAGGGTCAGGGAGATCATCATTGATACTTTCTATGTAATCTTTCCATTCCAAAAAGCTTTCTTTGCCTATGTTCTTGTCAATGATGAACTGTTTCTTGCCGTTTCTCATTACGCCTGGCATACGGCTAAGACGTGAAGGGTTTCGGTTTTGTTTATCTATGTCAAGACCACTTTCCTTGCAGACCTTGTAAAGAAAATCAACACGCCTGCGGTATTCATCATAGTTTGGAGCGTCTATCTTGACGATAGCGTGAACGCTCTTTCCACCGCTGTATACAAGCACAGCGATAGGAAGTTCAAGCTCTCTCATCACGGCATTCTGCTGTTCTATAGGCATACTGTCGCTTTCAACAAGAGCATAGCGGTAGTCTGTTACATTCTCGTTCTTTACGCCCTTGCCGTCAAGAGGATTGAAGCGGATCCACGCTCCGGCTTCTTCCTTGTAGTCGCCAAACACCGCACCAATGTCGCCGTTACATTCGCCAAGCCTCTTGATAAGCTCCCCTGCCGTTCTGTCACAGCAGCCCTTTGTTGGCAGATACTTGGTCTTGCCGTCCTTTTCTGTTTCCCACGTTTGCGTAACATAGCCCACGTTCTCTCCTGCCTCAAAGAGTGTCTCAAGATAGGTGACTATCTCCTTGACAGGATCCCATTGGGCAGGCTCGGTGATCGGTATGCCCTCACCGCCGTTTACAAGGGGACTGCTTTCTTCTGCAATTATCTCGCCGTCCCAATCGTAAGCCTGAAACTCACGGGGGCTGTATCCTCTTTCCTTTGCCATTTGTACGATAGTTCCTGCGGTCACGGGCTGAGCATTGCCGTTAAAGCCTTGCCACTTGTGTTCACACTCACCGCTGTGATAACGGCTGTCTGACCTCGACCAACTGTCCCAATCGTTCACGGAATAGCCCTCATGCTTGAGAGCCATTCCCACATTGACCCATTCCTGATAATCACAGCTTGCAGGGTCTATGTATTCAAGCATTTTAAGCAAATTTGTGTTATCCATTCACTTCTCCTTAGTTCTCAGGTGTGTATTTTTTCGGGTCAATATCTCTCGGCACTCTCCAGCCGTTGGCAGAGATACGGGCTATCATTTTGCTTGCACTGTCAAAGCTCCAAGAGCCAACGTGCTCAAAGCCCTTGCTTTCAAGCAGCCTTATTTGCTTTGGAGTGGTAAGTCCTGCATTGCGGCGCTTTTCAAGCCGGTCAAGGATAAGCTTTGCCTTGCCTGCGTTGTCTATATCGTCAGGGAAAATGCCCAGCTTTTCAAGCTTTGCTTTCTGCTTGTCGGTAGCAGGAGCACACTCCCAGCCAAAGGCAGGAACGTAAGAGGACAAGTCCTCAGCCTGTATTGACATTTCATACTGTAAAGGGTCAACGAGCTTTCGCTTGCGTGTTTTCATTTCTTTGAGCTGCTTTGCCAAAGACTCTTCACGCTGTGCCACAACGTCTTCGCTTGCCTGTTTTTCTGCCTCTTCGATATCCACTGCACAGCCTGCCTCATTGGCAAGGTTTTCGGTCATTTTCTCAGCGACCTCTTCATTCTGACAGATAAGGTGTGCAGGTCTGCAAAGCTCGTGGCGTTCTGTGTGCCACAGAAAGTCAAGCAGCAAAAGCTCTGTCTTTCCCTCGCAGAGCCTTGTGCCTCTGCCTACCATTTGACAGTAAAGCCCACGCACCTTTGTTGGTCTTAGCACGATAACGCAGTCAACTGACGGACAGTCCCAGCCCTCTGTGAGGAGCATTGAGTTACACAGCACGTTGTATTCGCCCTTGTCGAAAGCTTCAAGTATCTCCGCTCTGTCTGTGCTTTCTCCGTTGACCTCAGCGGCGTTGAACCCTTTGCTGATAAGGATATCACGGAACTTCTGAGAGGTCTTGACAAGCGGCAGGAACACAACTGTCTTGCGTTTCTTACAGTATTTGAGCATTTCATCAGCTATCTGATAAAGATAAGGGTCAAGTGCCGTGTCGATATCACTTGCCTTGAAATCTCCTGCCTGAGTTGATACTCCTGAAAGGTCAAGTTTCAGCGGTATGGTGATAGCCTTGATAGGTGAAAGATAGCCCTCTTTGATAGCCTGCGGCAGGGTGTATTCATATGCAAGGCTGTCGAACACAGAGCCTAAGTTCTTCATATCGCCCCTGTCAGGTGTAGCCGTTACCCCAAGCACCTGAGCTTCAGGGAAATGGTCAAGCACTCTCTGATAGCCGTCTGAGATAGCGTGATGAGCCTCGTCAATGATAATGGTATCGAAGTAATTTTCCGAAAAGCCTTTGAGCCTTTTCTCACGCATAAGGGTCTGAACTGAGCCTACTACTACACGATACCAAGAGCCTAAACAGCTTTGCTCTGCTTTCTCGGTGGCACAGCCAAGCCCTGTTGACTTCATAAGCTTGTCCGCCGCCTGGTCGAGCAGCTCGCCCCTGTGGGCAAGGATAAGCACACGCTTACCCTGCCGCACACATTCTTCCGTAACAGCCGAAAAAAGTATTGTCTTTCCCGTTCCTGTCGGCAGAACTGCAAGGACTTTGTTTATTCCCTCAGACCATTGTTCGAGTATAGCAAGCTTAGCCTCGTTTTGATATGGTCTTAAATTCATCATCAGAATGCACCGGCTTTCCAGCCGCCTGTCTGAGCAGGCTGACTATACTGTGGTGTCTGCATCTGAGCAGGCTGAACGGTAGTCACATTCTCGTCATAGGCATAAAGCTTCTTTATCTTGTTGGACTGCCTGTCCTCGCCGTCCTTGTTCTTGTAGTTGTCAACGTAGACGTGACACTTGCCCTTTTTGCCTGTGATAGCGTTCCAGTTCATTTTCAGCGGTTCGCCATGCTTTTTTAGTCCGAGAGCCAGGAAAAGAGCTGAGAGCTTCCACTCAAACTTGTTGCAAAGGAAGAAGTTCTCTGTTATCTCCACGCTGTCCTCAGCTCCCCATATGGTGAATGTGACCTTTGCCATATTGCAGGGCGGCACTTTTGCCGACCCCTCGTGTCTTGCACGTTCGTACTTTGCAACGGTGAAGTCATAGTCCCCCTCAGGGAGCAGGACAAAGTCCCCACCCTCGTTGACTATCTCATCTTCCCAGCCGTATTCCATAAAATTATCCATAGTGTTGTCCTCCTTTTAAAATGGTACTTTCTGATTTTCTCTAATAAGCGGCAGCATTTGCTCCCAAGCGCCTATCAGACAGCCCTGCACGAAGTCGTCAGGATAGTTTGTGATAGGAGTATCATAAGGGAAATAGTTTCTCTGAGATACCACAAGACGTATATCCGATTCGCTTACGTTGTTGGCTCTCATAAGGTCTGCAAGTGCTTTCGGTATGCCATCAGGGATAACGATAGGTGGTGCAACGTCCTCAAAGCCGCTGAGATCAGTAAGAGGCTCTTCTGCCTTTGGTGCAGCTGTCGGCTGAGCCTGCTGCAATGTCACTGCGTTTGATGTCTTATGAGGTGGCTGCGGTGCTGCTTTCGGCTGTGCAAGCTGCTTCTGCACACGTCTTGGCATCGGCACAGGCTGAGGTGTGGGGGCAGGCGTTATGCTGTCAAAGAGGTGAGCTATGCCGCCAAAGTCAAAGGGCATTTCAGGGGGCAGCCCGTCACGATTTTTAGCATCCCAGCAAGGGTGATGTGTGGTGTACATAACACGGTCACCGCCCTGAGCCTTGAACTTCTTGCCGTCCTTATCCACAGCTATTGCATATGTTTTGTAGTTTGCAAACAGCACCATATCTGCCCATTCTTTCACAAGAGGCGATATCTGAGAAGAAGTTTTCTTGCCGAGTTTCAGTTCCCAGCGGTCATAAGCGCCCAGCTCGTCAGGCTGTTCAAACTTTCTCATCTGAGCGTGAGCCGTAAGCACAACGTTGATACCGCTGTCAACTACCTCCTGCAAGAGATTAAGAAACTTGCCTATCTCCTCTTTTTCGTAAACATAGCCGTTGCCGTAGCCGAAATCTTCAATGCCTTTCTTTTGATGTGCCGAGCAGATCGTTTCAATGCAAAGCTGTTCAGCCCAATCAAATGTATCAATGACAAGGGTCTTGCAGAGCCTGCCGTTCATAGCTTCCTTTACCTCGTTTTTGAGCATTTCCCAGCTTGACGGCTTAGGGAAACGTCTGATGTTCAGCTTCTTTGTACTGCCCTCAGTATCAATAAATACAGGGTCGGGGAACTGAGCCGCAAAGGTGGATTTACCTATGCCCTCAGGACCATATATCACGACTTTTTGTGCGGAGCTTACAACTCCTGATGTTATTTCATACATTAAAATGCACCTGCTTTCCAAGTTTTCGTTTCTGATTTTTCGTCCTTATCGTTTTCCATTGACCTGCCGTCCTCAATAATGATACTGCATTCGTCACCAGTGGAAACTCTTGTGGCTATCGCCTGCAAGCCCTGTGCTTCAAGCCACTTGCCGAAGTCTTCAAGGGTGTCGGTATCCATTTGTTCAAGCTTGTCCAGCAGGACAAAACCGCAGTCAGGATTGAGTTTTCTTACGATAGAGGTAGCGACGATAAGCTGTTCAGCACCGCTTATACTGTCCCACTTATGCCCGTTATACAGCAGTTCTCCGTCCTCAACTGAAAGCCCCTCAAGGGGCAGGTCGGCATTTTTGAGTAGGTCAGTTTTAGCCTGTCTTACGTCCTCTATCTGCTCAGTGAGATATGTATACTGTGAACGGTAGTCCTCAGCGTCTATCTCAGCTTTCTCCCTGTCGAGATTTGCTCTTATCTTCTTGTTCAGCTCTTCGATATCTGAGATATTCTTTTCAAGCTCCGCCGTGCTTTCGTCCAAGAGGTTTTCTGCGTCAAGACTTGCAAGCTTGAAGTTGTTCACTGCCGCTTCATAGCTTGCTTTTGCACGCTCATAGGCAGACTTGGCAAGCTCTAGCTGCTTTTCGTAGTATTCTTTCTGGTCACGCTTACGCTGGTTTTCGCCGTTGCGAGCAAGTATATCCTGCTGCTGTCTGATAAGCTCCGAAGCTGACACAGGCTCGGCAGGGACGTTTGCATACACGGGCATTTCCTTTGCAAACTTAGACTTCTGGTCAGCTATCCTGCCGATAGCAGTACGCTGGTCATAGAGAGAATGTTCCTTATGTTCAAGCTGATAGAGGGTATCGCCCACGCCGATTATTTTCAGCAGAGTTGAAGCTTTTTCCTTGCTTGACTGATTTATGAACTTAGGCAGGTCAAGTGCGAACTGTTCAACAAAGCTGTTCAAAAGCTGCTGACCGCCTTTTTTGCCTGTGCTGTCGGTGACTTTGAGAGAGCTGTTCTTGCCCGAACGCTCCACTACTATACCGTTGTCGAGGGTGATCTTCAAATGCGGCTCGACAACAGACCCCTCACGCTGAGGAGAGGACGGCTTGTACTTATCTCCCCCAAGTGCCCAAGCGATAGCGTCAAGGACAGAGGTCTTGCCCTGCCTGTTCTTACCGCCGATAACAGTAAGCCCATTCTTTGCAGGTTCAAGCTGTACGGCTTTTATTTTCTTTACGTTCTCAAATTCAAGCGAGTTTATTTTTACTGACATTTTTCATTCTCCTTCCACTGGTTTTCCATACATTCATCAAACTTTTGCAGTTCTTCATCTGTCGGCTCGTCCTCAGGTCTGCCTTTGTCAAAACCGAGTGTACAACCACTTTCAAAGCAACAGCCTGCTAGGTCGGCAGAGCATTCCACGTCATCGCCATATTTACGATATCCCCAAGCGCAATCCTGACAGCACTTCATGACAGGATCTATACAGCGTGTTGGCAAGCCTTTCATTTGCCGTCACCGCCTCTCAGCCTCTCGATGTTGTGCTTGAAAGCCTCAACATATCCTGTCAGGAATTCGTTTGGGTAATCATCGAGGGCTATTTTCGCCATTTCCTCTATTCCTTCTTGACAAATGTCAAGCAATGTGCTATCATCAAGGTGTGTTGAATTGGTATCTTTTGATACCACCTCAGAGCTTGTGCCTGTTGCCGCAGGTGCAGGCTCGGTTTCTTTTAGGTACTCTGCCAAATACACACCACACTTAAAATCTTTTTCGCTTAGCGGACAATTTTCGCAACTAACAGTAAATCCTGTACAGCAGTTTACCGCCTCTTCAAACTCCTCTTTCGTTATCATCGTCATTCTCCTTTCCAATAAGTCTTACGCTCATATACTGCTTGCCGTCATAGTCCATCTTCTTCACAGGTTCAATCCCTTTCTCACGGAGCGACCTTGCGGCATCGCCAAGCCCTCTGTCGAAATCCTCACGGGTCTTGTAGAACGCACATCTGCGGCAGTAATCCTTCGTTGGCGTTACTGTCAGCGCACCGCATTCGTCAGGCTTGACATTTGAATGGAACACGCAAAGGCTTACCGCTCCACTGCCGTTGTCAAGGGGTTTGTCCCTCTTAAATACCTCTCTCATTACTATCGTCGTCTTCGTCCTCCTCAAATTCCTTTTTCCAGTGTCTGTATTCTATCATCAACGCTACGACGCCATACAGTGCCGACAGCACCACTATAGCCGCCGCTATGATACCCACTATGAACAACATTTTACCACTTTCCTTTCATTTCAACTTCGACCTTGACCACGGGTCTGCCTGCTTCTCTCACCGCACGCTTAATGCTCTCCTCCGCTTCCTCGTAGGCAGTTTCTTTTACGCTTACATACCACCTGTACGCTACATACATTGCAAGCACCACCAAGAGCGCTACCGCTGCGGCACATCTGATTATCTCTAACACGGCTATCATTTTCTCACGTCCTTTCCGTAAAGCGTGCGGAGTTTTTTAAGCCTTTTCTCGAAGTTGTCGATATCAATGCCCCACACCTCGTAGGCTATCTCGGTATTGACCGAGTGTGGCAGCCATGACTTCACGCCACGCTTTGCCATTTCTTCCTTAACAGCTTTCTTGATCTTGATAGTCTGCGTTTCACCTGTGCTGAACAGCTCCTTGATATCCGCATTGGTTATTTCGGGCTTTTCATAGTACAGCCGCACTGCCATTTCAATGTCAGGTGACCTCATTTTTATTCCTCCTCGTTTTATATTTTGTGGCTGTTGGGTAGTATTATTGTCCGTCATCGTCTGTCAGCTCAAAAAGCAGCTTGCCTGTCAAAGACCAATACTGCGTGACCTCTCGATATGGGTCATTTTCTTTTCCTGAGCCTTTAAGTGCTTTTGTGACAATGACCTGTCTTGTCATTGCACTGTCGCAGCCCCTCAATTCAATGTTGTTTGTCATTGGTTCACCTTCTTTTTCTGTCTTATTACTGTTGATTTTATACTTACCGTTGCTGTACACGATCTCTACACCGAGTACATCTGCAATGTTTTCAGCAATACGTCTACTGTCATCTACACCGCACATGAATGCTCTGATCGTATTTGCTTTCAGCCCTGATTTTTCAGCAATCTGAGCATATGTTAAGTGCCTTGACTTCGCAATCGTTTTGATGTTTTGCCGAAACTCATCAAACATAATTCCTCACCCCTCATTTTCTGTCCGTTGAATCGGACTGTTAGCTGTTGACATTTTCAGCGTTCTGAGTATAATTAATGTCAAGGACTTCATTGATAGCCGCTTCAATCTTGTTTGACTTGATCTCACCTGTCATTATCTTATACAGGTTTGATGTGTCGAGATAAGTTTCAGGAAGAAGCTTCTTGACTTCCTCAATGAGCCACTTCTGTGTCTTGTTGAGTTTAACAAGACGTACCTTGACTTCCACGCCGTACTCAGTCAGCGGTCTTTTACGTTCACTAATAATTAACACCACCTTTGCATAATATTCACACTAATATGTGTTTTACGTATTGACAGTTACGTTTAAATGTAATATAATATATTTACCAGATACAAATATTACGCTCTTGCGTATTGCCTTGACTGTATTATATTACACTTTTGCGTAATTGTCAAGTGAAAATTACTCTTTTGCGTAATTTTGTTATATTACACAAATTATGAGGTGTAACTATGTCAGAATTGTACAATAGAATTGAAAGCTTGTGCAAAAAGAGAAATATAAATGTAACAGTAATGTGCAAAGAAACAGGTGCAAGCAGAGGCTCTTTAACCGATTTAAAAGCAGGCAGAAAAAAGAAGTTATCTACAGATACACTATCAAAGATAGCTGAATATTTCGGAGTTTCTGTTGATTATTTGTTGAACGGTGAAGATAATATCAAAGTCGAAGCACACAACGAGCCTATATATCTTGATGACGAAACAAGAGATATAATAGATGAGCTGAGAACACGACCAGAAATGAAGATCCTCTTTAGTGTGTCAAAGAACGTCACCAAAGAGGATATAGAAGCTACAGTTGAGATTTTAAAGCGTATGCAAAAGGATAGTGAATAGATTGGATTATTGCATTAGATACGTTCCTTTGCCTATATCGGTAAAGGGAGTGACAGCAATGGATTCTGACGGATTTTATAATATATACATAAACTCTAGGCTATCCTATGAGGAACAAAAAAAGACTATAGCTCACGAAATGGAGCATATAGTTAGAGGTGACTTTTTCAGCTTTGATGCGCTTGAAGAAGTCGAGACAATGTGAATATAAAAAAAGGAGGCGACAACGTGCCATTTGTGATAATAGCTGCCGTTATTGCTATTATCTGCGTTGCAAGGTACTATCATAATAAGAAAGAACGCAATAAAGAGATAACATGGCAGGAAGTTCAAAAACAGACGGACACAAAAAGAAATACCATAAGTATAGATACATCTGAAAATTTTTCGGAAAGCGAAGATGTTCCTGCAAGAGAAGTCCATTCAAGAGCGGAGCATAAGCGGAAAATTGCTAACATTCCAAACAGATATGTTGTCATCGACCTTGAAACAACAGGGCTAAACCCACAGTATGACTTTATCACAGAATTTGGAGCGGTGCTTGTTGAAAACTCTGAGATAGTTGACACATTTGAGCAGCTTGTTAAGCCGAAGAAAAGAATACCAGAAGAAGTTGAAGATCTCACAGGGATAACAAATGAAATGGTGTCGGACGCTCCAAGTATAAATATTGTGCTTCCAAAGTTCTTGAAATTTATCGGGAACGATATACTTGTAGGACATAACATTGATTTTGACAGCCAATTTATTTCAGCAGCTTGTCAGCGTTTTAATCTGCTATACAAGAACAAAGTATGTGACACGCTGGAGCTTTCTCAACAGGTATTTCCGAAACTTGAAAATCACAAGCTGAGTACGTTATGCCGGAAGCTTAATGTCACCAATGACTCTGCCCACCGTGCATTGTCTGATGTGTTGGCAACTCAGCAGGTATTTGAAAAGCTGAGCGAGAAAGCGATGCCAAAGATACATAATCATGCAAAATTCACGTTGAAAAAGAACAGCTATAACGTTCGCTACTCAGCAAAGACCAAAGCCATACGAGAACTACAGGAAATGCTGTTGGATATTACTGACGACAATATCCTTACTGACGAAGAAGTTATGGAGCTGAAAGATTGGCTTGATTGCAACGAGGAGTTCTGCAATATTTATCCGTTCGATAAGCTGAAAAGGATAATAGAAAATGCTTTGGAAGACGGCATACTTGAACAGCACGAGCTTGATGAAATGCTTGAGGTTTTCAATGATATTTGCAAGCCTGAGTTTGACAAGGACGTTTCATCAGAGGAACTTATAAACCTTGACGGCAAGGTGCTTGTTTTCACAGGCGAGTGTCAGCTCGGAGATACAAGTGAGATAACGCCGATATATGAAGCAATGGGTGCAACTATCCGAACGTCCGTAAGTGGCAAGACTGACTATCTTGTAGTAGGAGCTTACGGCAGTCCTGATTGGTCATACGGCAATTACGGCTCTGAGGTACTCAAAGCAAGGGAACTTCAAGAGGCAGGAAAGAAAGTCAAGATAATAAACGAAACAGACTTTTTACCTATCATATACAGCGAAGCAACTACATAATAAAAAACGTCCTCCGAGCGTTGACAGCACTCAGAGGACAGGTGAACTGATATTGACAGTATCAGCTCGATTAAAATTCACACTAACCCATTAAGAAAGGGCGAATTCTGCCCTTTTATTGTAGCACACTTTCGAGGAAGTGTCAAGAATAGGAGGAATATTTATGCCGATCTACAAAATGACGGACAAGAACGGAAAGAACATCAGAAAAGACGGTCTGCAAAAATATCGTGTGCGTATCAATTATACGGACAGTTTCGGAAAGTCTCATCAGATAGACCGTGTGGCGTTCGGTGCAGAGACGGCTAAGCAGCTTGAACTCCAGCTTACACAAAAGCTCAATGATAAAGAGATAGCTCCAAAAATGACTATCGGACAGCTGTTCACGGAGTACATCACAGCCAAGCGTTCAGAGGTCCGTGAAACGTCATTGGACAAGTCCCTAAGAATACTGAGAAAGAACGTCCTGCCCACCTTTGAAAGCGTTAGGATAGATAATCTGAACGTACCAATGGTGCAGAAATGGAAGCAGGAGCTGTCGGAGCAGGGATTGGCTATCGTCACACGAAAGAACATTTACGGCGAATTTCGTGCAATGATGAACTATGCTGTGAAAATGGAATACATTCCGAAAAACCCCGTTATCACCGCAGGCAACTTCAAAGCGCCCCTTGAAGCCAAGAAAGAAATGCTTTTCTACACGCCTGACGAGTTCAAGAAATACATATCGGCAGCTAAGAATTATGCTCAGGAAGCAGAGGACGGCGGCTCAATGTACGAATGGAACTACTATGTATTTTTCAACATAGCATTTTACATGGGTATGCGAAAAGGCGAGATATACGCTCTGCAATGGACGGATATAAAAGACGGCTACATATCCATCACCAAGAGCATTGCTCAGAAGCTTAAAGGCGGTGATCGTATCACGCCGCCAAAGAACAAGCCAAGCATACGGACGATACAAATACCAGAGCCATTAAGAGCAGTGCTGTCAGAACATTACGAACGCTGTAAGAAAGCAGTGCCAAAGTTCAGTGATGATATGTACATCTGTGGTGGCGAGCGTCCTATCCGTGACACGTCCCTTGAAAAGACCAACAAGAAGTTTGCAGACTTGGCAGGTGTCAAACGTATCCGTATTCATGACTTCCGTCACAGCCACGCTTCCTTGCTTGCCAATGAGGGCATAAACATTCAGGAGATAGCAAGGCGTCTTGGACATTCAAACATATCAATGACATGGAACACCTACTCGCACCTCTACCCACGAGAGGAAGAACGTGCGGTGAAGATATTGAACACAATCGTGTAAAAATCGTGTATACAAAAGAAAACCACCGTATTTACGGTGGTTTTTGTTCGTTTGGCGGAGATGGAGAGATTTGAACTCTCGCTACGGTTTTGCCGTACTACCGCATTTCGAGTGCGGACCCTTCAGCCACTTGGGTACATCTCCTTGTGTCAACTATACTATTATACAAGTAATCACAAAAAAAGTCAAGCCCTTTGTGCAAATTTAAGCACAAAGAGCTTGTCCATTATCTATTGCTGAGCACGCCTCTGCATATCCTTAACATATGCAAGCGTTTCAGGAGTGTAGCCTACCATTGCGTTGGGACAACATTGGGAAAGCAATTGCATAAGCCCCATGGCAGTGTCCTTGCCCTTGGCATATACGTTAAAACGCAGTACATTCTTCTTGTGCTTCGTGCAGACGATTATCTCGTTGGTGTAGCTGATGAAATTCATACTCGCTGTGTGCTGGTAAATGCCGTAGGCTTCCTCTCGCCAGCACATCTGGAATGGCACTTTCTTGTTGGCAAGCACCCTGTCGGATACGATAATATGATCGTCCTGATATTGTATGTTGGCGTAAAGCTCGTCAGCCTGCTGTAAAAGATCGGGATTGGCTTTGAATATGCCGCTCTTTTCAGGGTGCGTCCTCCGTGACGTACCAAATATAAGAAATATAACACCAGGCGTAAGCGCAAAAAGTCCAAGTATCAATACGCTGTATTCACCGGCTACTACCGCCGCAAATGAGATAAATCCACCCATTAGCGTGAGTATCACACCACCAACTATCATTGCTATCATTCTTTTTCGTATGTTGGCAAATACTACTTCTCGTCCCATTTTCGTTACCCCTCTTTACTTTTTATCCGTGATTCTGCTTTGCCACAAGGCTCTCGCCGCAGTATATCTTCCTGAGCTTTGGCTTCTCTATCTTGCCCGTCGGGTTTCTCGGTATGTCTGCAAAAATTATCTTGTGCGGACGCTTGTATCTCGGAAGCTTCTGACAGAACGCCATTATCTCTTCCTCTGTGCATGGGTGATCTGGCTTTAGCTCGATTATTGCCGCCGCTATCTCGCCCAAACGCTGGTCAGGCAGACCAATTACTGCCACGTCCCTGATAGCGTCGTGACTTCTCAAAAAGTCTTCTATCTGTACAGGGTAAAGATTTTCTCCACCACTTATAATAACGTCCTTTTTGCGGTCAACAAGGTAAATAAATCCGTCCTCGTCCTCCTGAGCCATGTCGCCAGTGAAAAGCCAGCCGTCTTTGAGAGTTTCAGCCGTCGCCTTTGGATCTCTGTAGTAGCAGGTCATAACTCCAGGACCTTTTACGCAAAGCTCGCCAACTTCTCCCTGCTTTACAGTGTTGCCCTTGTCGTCAACTATCTTGACCTTCCAGCCAAAGCCTGCCTTGCCTATTGCGCCTACCTTGTCAATGTTATCCATGCCAAGGTGTACACAGCCGGGGCCTATAGATTCGCTAAGACCATAGTTAGTGTCATATTTGTGGTTAGGGAAAACCTTTTTCCAGCGTGCAATAAGTGACGGCGGAACAGGCTGTGCGCCTATGTGCATAAGCCTCCACTGTGAAAGCTCATACTTTGAAAGTGTCACCTCACCGCTGTCGATAGCGTCAAGGATATCCTGTGCCCAAGGCACAAGAAGCCATACGATAGTACACTTTTCCCTCGATACAGTATCAAGTATAAATTCAGGCTTCACGCCCTTGAGAAGTACCGCCTTGCCCCCTGAGATAAGGCTTCCGAACCAGTGCATCTTCGCACCTGTGTGATAAAGCGGAGGGATACAAAGGAAAACGTCCTCCTTTGTCTGACCGTGATGATTCTGCTCAACTCTTGCGGCGTGCATAAGGCTCTCGTGATTGTGCAGGATAGCCTTCGGGAAGCCAGTTGTGCCTGACGAGAAGTAGATAGCCGCATCGTCCTCGTCAGTAAGCTCTATGTACGGAGTAGTGCTTGCACAATTTGCAGTGAGCCTGTCATAATGCTCTGCAAATGACGGACAGTTCTCGCCAACATAGAAAAGAAGTCTGTTCTTGCTTATCTCATCAGCTATCTCCTCAACTCTGCCGATAAATTCAGGACCAAATACAAGAATATCCACCTCGGCAAGGTCAAGGCAGTATTTTATCTCCTCTGGAGTGTATCTGAAATTCAGCGGCACTGCAAGCGCACCCGTCTTGAGGATACCAAAATAAATAGGCAGCCATTCAAGACAGTTCATAAGCAGAATACCCACCTTGTCACCCTTTTTTACCCCACGGGATAAAAGCAGATTGGCAAAGCGGTTAGCCTTTTCGTTGAAAACGCTCCAGGTTATCTCACGGCGATAATGACAGACTGGGTTAGGCTCGATAAGCTCATATTCCTTCCAAGTCACACGTCTGGTTTCTCTGATTTCAGGATTGACCTCTACCAGAGCAACATCATTTCCGAACTCTCGTGCGTTGCGCTCCAGTATCTCGGTTATAGGCATACAAAAACTTCCTTTCGCAAGTAAAAGCATAAAAGCTTTAAAATCATAATACAAATAATAGTTTACCACATTTCACTCTCAATGTAAAGAGCTTTTTCACCGCCAATTCGCACAAAAACGCTATGGTTTTGTTGTACAATAAAACCATAGCGTTTATATAGAAAGTATGTGAGCGTGTTATAGAAAACGTATATACCAACGGGCGAACGCTGTTCGCCCCTACATGGTTTGTAAAGCATATAAATATTGTGCGAATACAGCCAACAAAAAAGACAACCCCACATGGGAGCTGTCCCTTAACTTAAAAAGTGTACCGTTTCAGATCTTATTCTTCTGCCTTTTCTTCCTCTTTGCTCGCCTCAGCCGCCTGCTGTGCCTTGAGAAGATCCCTGATCTCTGTAAGAAGCACTATGTCCACCGGTGGCTCTGCAGGCTTTTCAGGTTCTTCATGCTTGCCAAGTGACGCAAGCTTGTTTATGACCTTCATTATTACAAAAATAACGAACGCCATGATTATGAAGTTTATCACTGCCGTCAGAAATGCGCCGTAGTTTATGTACTGATTTCCAAGCAAATGTATCTTGCCCTCTACGTCAGCACCGCCTATACAGCCTATTATCGGGTTGATAAAATTCTCCGTAAATGACGTCACGATACCCTGAAACGCAGCACCTATGATAACGCCCACTGCCAAGTCCATGACGTTTCCTTTGAGAGCAAACGCTTTGAACTCATTTACAAATTTCTTGATAAATCCTTTTTTCTTCTCTTCCATAACGGTTACGACCTTTCGTTTTTTGTTCCGAGCCACGCTCTTATGGTCATTTTATCACATATTTTGACCATTTTCAATAGTTTTTCTACAAAGTCGTACGGTTTTACGTCATTTTGCCCATATATGTTAATGTATTGTAAATGCTTTGTAAACAAATGTGAAAAGGTATTGCATTTCCCGAAATGGTGTGCTATAATGATTAAGCTGTTTGAGTGAGGGACATGACGATGGGATATAGCCAAGAGGTAAGGCAGCGGACTTTGACTCCGTCATTCCGATGGTTCGAATCCATCTATCCCAACCAAAAACAAGCTAAATCGAACAAACATTGGGGTGTCGCCAAGTGGTAAGGCAACGGACTCTGACTCCGTCATTCCGAAGGTTCGAATCCTTCCACCCCAGCCATATTGGTGGAAAAAAAAAGATGCACCAGTTGAAAAGCCCGTAAATACGGGCTTTTTTCATGCTTTTTAACCGGAAATTTTAAGGTGAAAACCGTGGATGCTTTTTCACGATTTTAGCCGACCGGAAGGATTTGAACGCTACACAACGAAATATTGTCAAACAAATCGGCAGGCTTTGAGCAAATTTCGCTCTTAACTTGCCGATTATTTATGAAAATACTTTCACAAACTTTTCAAGACTGTTTTGTCTAATATCACGAAATGTGATAAATGACAAAACGGTCTTTTTTTATTTCTCAAGGAAGGACGTGATACCCGTGTGGCAGCTATACTATTAAAATGGAAAATAAAACAAAGGAGGAAATCAATGAACAACAAACTTATAATCAACACAAATCTGCTTCGCAAAGAATCGGAATTCAAAACGTATACTTGCGTGGTGGAAAAAGCTGTGCCTGTTCCGACCGAAGAATTTGAGAGGCTGAAACACACTCCGATGTGCAATAACGATCTCATAAGCGAAAACCTTAACAGTATGTGGTACGGCAACGGCGTACACCATTGTCTGCTGATCTACGACAAGCAACAGGGCGACGGCTTGTTAATAGAGTCTGAGGGTGCTCCCTATGCAAGATATGCCCAGTATATTCCAAACGCAAAACTGCTGTATGAAAATCATATGCAGACGCATTTGCAGGAATTAAAGTTCTGCTGTCCCCTTGAAATCAACAGAGAACCGGAATGCTGGTATGACGAGGAATACGAAAAAATCTCGTCCTATGAGGCTTCTGTTTATGAATCGGAGATAAACCGATTTATTGAAGATTTTACAATGCCCGAGGAGAAAGAACGGGGGCTCATGAACTGGTATGACAAGGGCAATTCAGTCGACGAAAAGGTACGCTCGGCATTTATGTCGGTCGAGGGGCGTGACGGAGAGCTTGTTGGCGTTATTACGGCTCAGATTTACGGTCAGCTTACAGATGAAGAGCTTGAAGAATTCCGCTCGTACTGCGAGGGACAACTTTCAGACGGCGTTGGGGAGTCTCTTGAACAGCGGCCGATAAAAACTCCCGACGGCGATATTTATGTCAGCTTCTGGAATTCAGATGACAACTGGAGCTTGCAGACGGAGGAAGAAATAAACAGCATTCAGTCAGAAGATTTGACCGATGAACCCGATATTGGAATGACAATGTGAGGTACGCATGGTATACAATGAAAAGAAAGTTGAGTTGCTTAGACAGAGGTATCCCGAGGGTACTCGGATTTGTCTTGACCACATGGAGGACTTATGTCCTGTGGAAAGCGGCACCAAAGGAACTATTATTGGAGTCGACGATATCGGCTCAGTCATGGTTAAGTGGGATAACGGCAGAACTTTGAATCTTCTGCCCGATGAAGATAAATTTCATACGATCAAGCATGAACAAACTCAGTCAGACGAACAAACAGAAGAAAATACGGAAAATGAAGAAATCGCAGAAATCGAGGAATTATCGGAAGAACCGGAAATGGATATGTCCATGTAGGACTTGAAATACGGCGGTTTATGTGATATAATGTACAAGATAAAATTCTGAGAGGAATACGTTCATGAGTAAAAACAGTAAGATCTGCCCGAACTGCGGCAGAAAAATGAAACAGCAGTTTATCGGATTACAGCATTGTAAGTGCGGTATAAGCTGGAAACATGATATGGGTTACTTTGAACGCACAAACGATATGGTATTCGCTTTGCAGCGTGTTAAAATCGGCAAGAAGGTAAAGCAAATGCCCATTATACGAATAAAAGAGCGAAAGGAAAATGAATATGCCGAATAAGCCGCTCCTTGACCGAGCCTTATACAAAAAAATTAAAGCTATGGACCGTGAAACAATGGACAATTTCATTCATAATATATATCAGACAGGAAAAGACGACGTACACGCCACAGAAGTCGACTTCGACAAGCTGCGTGAAGATATATCCAAGATCAAGGGTATCGGAGAAAGCCGATTGAATGAAATAATGGCTGTGATCGAAAGTCATATAGGAGCTGACTCCGAATAATACAATTAAATATCGCAGAACTGCCGTTAAATGAGAGATCATTTAGCGGTTTTTTTATTGTCAAAATCAGAAAGGGGCGCTTTGAATGATACGAGTATTCGACGCATTTTCAGGCATCGGAGGCTTCCGATCTGCTCTGGAAAGAGTCGGAGGATTTGAAATTGTGGGGTGGTGCGAGATTGACAGATTTGCGCAGAAAGCCTACAAAGCACTGTACGATACCGGAGGTGAACAATTTTATGAAAATATCAGAGATATTGACGTCGGAAAACTTGCAGACTTTGATCTCCTTATTGGAGGTTTCCCCTGCCAGCCGTTCTCGGTCTGCGGAGCAAGAAAAGGCTTTGCCGACGAGCGAGGAGATCTGTTCTTTGAGCTTGCCCGACTGCTTGAAGCGAAAAGACCTAAGTATTTTTGCTTTGAAAACGTACCCGGTCTCATGGGGATTGACTCGGGAAAAACTTTTGCAAAAATCATTGAAACGCTTTCTCAACTGGGGTATTGCGTGGAATGGCGTGTGTATAACAGCGCCGATTACCTTCCCCAAGTCAGAAAAAGAGTTTACATTGCAGGATGTCTTGGAATCGACTGTTCCGGAAAAATACTGGCTTTCGGAAAAAGCGACAGCCAGAATTGCCGGAAAACTGAACAAATCATAGGCGGAAGTCAAGGCACGAGAGTTTATGATCCCGATGGACTTGCGGTGACGCAGTGCAGCGGTTCGGGCGGTATGGGCGGAAAAACAGGTCTGTACTTTATTGACAGCAATCCTCCACCTAATCTCACAGAAAATGCAAGATGTATAACCGCAAGGCAGAACAGCGGAGTAAGTCATCACAAAGGTGAACACTCCGCTGTTTTTTGTGATCTGAACGAAAATCCGCAGATTACGGAAAACGCCCGATGTCTGCATACAAGAATGGACTTGGGGGTAACAAACGGAACTCATAAAGGAGAAAGATCGGGAGTTCTGATTGAGGACGGACCGAGAGCAATTATCAATCCGTTTAAGGAAACTACCCGTCAAAACGGCAGACGAATAAAAAATCCCAACGAACCGATGTTTACGCTTACGGTAACCGATCGACACGGGATTGTCCACCATGGACGGATAAGACGCCTTATGCCAATTGAGGCATGGCGGCTGCAGGGTTTTACAACAGAGCAATTCGAAAAAGTTGCGGCAACGGGGATGTCCGACGCACAGCTCTACAAACAAGCCGGAAATGCCGTAAGCGTACCCGTTGTTGAAGAAATTGCGAGAAATTTATTGAAATTTGATGAGGAGATAAATTAAATGAATAATATGATCAAGATTTTCAAAAATGAGGAATTTGGTTCTCTCAGAATTTAAAGGATGATAACGGCAGAATTATGTTCTGCGGCAAGGACGTGGCTTCTGCATTGGGCTACAGCAATACAAAAGACGCAATAAAGCGGCATTGCAGGTGGGGCGTGAAACACGACCTACCTCATCCGCAGTCTCCAAGTAAAACTATTAAGATGATTTTTATTCCTGAGGGAGATGTTTACAGACTTGTTGCACACAGCAAGCTGCCGAGAGCTGCGGAATTTGAGTCGTGGATTTTTGATAAAATTCTGCCTCAGATCAATCAAACAGGCGGCTACGTCAGCAACGAGGAAATGTTCATAGAAAACTATCTTCCGTTTCTCGACAAGCCGTACCGCAATCTGTTCCGTTTGCAGATGATGGCTATCAACAAGCTGAACGAGCGGATACGTCACGACCAACCGTTAGTGGAGTTTGCGAATCAGGTTGCAAATACCGATAATCTCATCGACATGAACGCTATGGCAAAATTGGCAAGAGCCGAAAATATCCCTGTCGGAAGAAACAAGCTCTACGGCTGGCTTAAGAGTATGAGAGTGCTTATGGCGAATAATCTCCCCTATCAGGCGTTTATCGACCGAGGATATTTTGCGGTCAAAGAGTCGGTATTCGAGGTCAATGGTCTGAAAAAGACTTATCAGCAGACGTTTGTGACGGGAAAGGGTCAGCATTTCGTCATAAATCTGCTGAAAAAATATTACGGGAAGGAGGTTTTGCAATAATGGAGATCAAAAGCATTTCTTTACACGATCTGAGAAAAATGAATGACAGCGAGGGACTTGTCCTGCAAGGGTGCGGCGGCGATCTGCAGGAATGGGTCGACGGCATAAACGATATGCTGACGGAAAGCGGAATATTGCAGAATGACAATAGGTTTGAAAAGGCATATAGCTTTAAAAACGGAGGCCTTACCTGTCTGCTGTTTCCCTTTGAAGATGTTCAGCTTGATGTAGGTAAGCTTGCAATATGGCGGCTCCGGACGAGGGAGGATTTCGGAAGCACATGGCTGTCGGATTACATTGTGAACAATCTTGAAGAATGCGTTTCGGAACAGGACGAAGATTTAGAAATGGAGATGAAGTAATGCACACAAACAAAGTAAAAGCGAAAGTTGACTTCAAGTTCTGCATGGGAAGTATCCCTGCAATGCTGAGAGCCACAAAGCCAGTACTTTCGGAAAGGCAGTATAAAGAATTATGTACTGAGGTTAACAAGGTCGACGGCTACCTTGAGCAGAAACGCATAATATTCAGTTATGTAGACCCAATAATCAAAGGGTGAGGTAAGCAAAATTAAATAACAACTAGGGTCGTTTTGCCAACAGCAGATCAAAAATCTGGTGCTTGCAAAGCGACTTTTCTGCTGTTGGTTCTAACGGCAGAAAGGAAAAACATGAACAGTTTTATGTCATGGTTAGGTGGAAAGAAGAATCTTCGTGACGAAGTGCTTGCAAGATTTCCGCCTTACTATGAAAGGTATATCGAGGTTTTCGGCGGTGCAGGCTGGGTGTTGTTTCATAAGCCGCCGGGTATGGATTTTGAGGTGTATAACGATTTTAACGGAAATCTCTCAAATCTTTATCGGTGTGTGCGTGATAAACCCAATAAGCTGAAATACAAGTTGCGGTATGTCCTCAATTCCCGTGAAGATTTTGACCGTATCGCTTTACTTCATAAGCGTGGGATTTTTGAAAAGCTATGTGATGCAGACAGAGCGTCAAAATTCTATCAGCTCATAAGGTACAGCTATGCTTCGGGACTTGACAGCTTTGGAAGTCAGCCGCATTCGATGTGGTCGGACTTCCCTATGATCGACCTTGCCGCAAGGCGGTTGCAGAAGGTAGTAGTTGAGAATAAAGATTTTGAAAAGCTTATCAGGCAGTATGACAGACCCGTCAGCTTTTTTTACTGCGATCCGCCCTACTTTGCTACAGAAAGCTACTACAAGGACGTGGGATTTACGGCAAAGGATCATATCAGACTGCGTGATACACTTTTAGAGATCAAAGGCAAGTTCTTGGTTTCATACAATGACTGTCCGGAGATAAGGGAGATATGGGACAAGCCTAATATCCACATCGAGGAGATAAGCAGACTTAACAACTTAGCACAGCGTTATGACGCAGGCTGTCAGTACGGCGAACTGCTTATCTCAAATTATGATACAAGCGAACGTGCGAAAGCTATCAAACAGCTTTCGCTTTTTGATTAGGAGGTTTTTATGAAGAAGATAATATTGGCACAGGTTTTAACGGCAAAAGGCAAAACAGAATTTTCAGGGCTTTATGACAGGCACGGAAATGCTGTAACGGTGGAGGTCGAACGTGACAGCAGCGGCGTTTCACTTATCGTATGGCAGAACGAGCAGAAAAAGCAGCACTTTGACTGTGGGATATCCGAAGAGGAGATACAGCGTACCTGTGCAATGTTTGATGACTGCGGCGATTGTCCGCTGAAAGAGTATTGTGAAAGTGAGGTTCTGAAACAAAATTAAACGTATTATCGAAAATTTCAACCTTACGTTGAACAATATTCAAATACCGGTTTATTGATTTTTCGGCGGTTCTCCTTTATAATAAAATCATAGCAGTACTGTTGAATATTATTTGAATATCAGGAGGTTATTATGAATTTATTTATAGGTGAAAACTTGAAACGGCTTCGTAAAGAAAAGGGTCTTACGCAGGAGCAGCTGGCTGAACGTTTGAATGTGTCTTTTCAGGCGGTGTCTAAATGGGAGTGCGGAGATGGTTATCCCGATATCGTAATGCTGCCTTCGATTGCTCAGATATTTGGCGTGTCCCTTGATGAGCTGGTGGGTATGCAGAAAATATGCAGCAACGAAGAGGCTGAAAAAATATTAGCACAGGTCGATGAGAACGAGAGCAAGGGTCTGCGTGCGGAAAATGTAGCATTGCTGCACGAGGCGGTGAAAAGATTTCCGAATAACTATATGATGTCAGCCAAGCTTGCGGCAAATTTGTTTTGTCTTGAGAGTAAGGGCGAAGAAACAAGCAAGACGAGATCGTCGGAGGCTGCTGAAATTGCGGAATATATTCTGGCAAATTGTACTGACAGAAAGATCACTGACTGGATGAGAGTGGATATATGCTATTACTACTATTGGGCAGGGAACAAGGAAAAGGCGTTGAAGCGTGCTGAGGAGTTGCCTGCTGCTGAAAAAAATACGGTCAAAGAATTTCTTTTAGCAGGTGATGAAAAAATGGTGCTTTCTCAGAAAAATATTATCCTTCATTTGCAGGAGCTTTGCTATTCTCTGCTTACCAGAGCTGATGTGAACTGTGAGAATGATCCGCAGCTTGAAGATACAGACAGGTTAAAAATTCTGAACAAGATCGTTGATGTATCTGAGGTGATATTTGAAAATAAAGATTATAATTTCCATTACAGGCTTATGTGTTTGGTATGCACTCACATTGCTGCGGTTGCAGTACGGGCAAAGGACTACGATGAGGCATTTGAAAATCTGAGAAAAGCCTTGAATTATTCCATTGCCGTTGATGAACTGCCTGAGAGAAAGCCATACACCTCGCTTGCGGTAAACAAGCTTATATATGATATGTATGACATAAGTGTTTCATCGCCCACGTTATGCTGCAAAGAACTTCTGGGCTATCTGAATTGGAGTGTGTATGATGAAATAAGAGATACGGAGATGTTTCAGGAAATCTATTTGAAAGCAAAAGAACATTGTGATAAATAAGATAAAAAGGCGCTGTAAAAAAAAGCGCAACAAAGCCC
>OHLH01000104.1_pt1 | contig 54875 bp, 47 predicted proteins | sample 1569061 | NCBI WGS metagenome assembly OHLH01 (sample SAMEA3879603, study PRJEB24766) | human gut metagenome | biome: human-associated habitat; feature: feces | place: USA | collected 1985/1987
CTTTGTGTCTTCGGGCAGGCGAACCCTGCCCCTGCAGCCGACAATCGGATAGGCCATTTGAGTTTTGAATACTCCTAACTTGCAAAATAGCAGTATGATCAAAGAGTTGAAAGATAGATACTTTTTTATTCTTTCATGCGGATTAATACATTGGATACGATGGCCGTCACTCCGCCTGTAGTAATCCCGGAAGAGAAAATATTTTTTATTGTTTCGGGAAAGTGGCACAGGATGTCGGGAACCATCTCCACACTTAGTCCCAAAGAAAAACTGAGTGCCATCACTAATGTGGCTTTGCGATTGATTTTCTGTGCGGCAATAATGCGGATACCTGCCGAGGCAACTGTACCGAACATTAGCAAGGTAGCGCCTCCCAATACCGGTTCAGGCATCAAAGAGAAAATCAATCCTACACCGGGGAATAACCCCAATAGAATCAGACAACCGGCAATGTAATAACCTACATAACGACTGGCAACTCCTGTCAATTGTATCATTCCATTATTTTGGGCAAATACGGAATTGGGAAAAGAATTAAGAACCCCCGCCAGCATAGAATTAAATCCATCGGCAAGAATACCTCCCGAGGCACGTTTGATAAATGTTTTTCCTTCTACCGGTTCTCCCGAAATCAGTGAATTGGCTGTGATGTCTCCATAAGCTTCAATTGCTGTGATGAGGAATACCAATCCCAAGGCAATGAATGCAGAGAAGTCAAAATCCAATCCATACTTGAAAGGTAGGGGGATATTGACTCCTCCGAAGCTTTGTACGGCAGAGAAATCGACTTTTCCAATGCACCAGGCAACTGCATAACCTATCATCAAGCCGATGACAATGGAACTCATGCGTAAGTAGCGATTGGAACTTCGATTGAAGAATATGATAAGAACAAGTACCAGCAGTGCCAGCCCTAAATTCTCAAAACTGCCGAACGTACCGTTACCTTGGGCAGCAACACCTCCTCCGCATGCGGTTATACCTACTTTAATCAGACTCATTCCAATCAGGGTCACTACGATTCCCGATACCAAAGGGGTGATTACTTTACGGGTATATTTCAAGATACGGCTGATGACCATTTCTACAGAAGAAGCAGCAATGCAAGTTCCAAAAATCAATGGGAGCCCTCCCAGCATACCGGCTGAAATAATGGGACCGATAAAAGAAAAGCTGGTTCCTTGAATGCATAACAATCCTGTTCCGATACCCCCAATGCGTTTGCATTGGATGAAGGTAGAGATGCCTGAGGCGAACAATGCCATGGATACCAGGAAACTTGTGGTTTCCAAATCCAGTTTCAATGCTCCTGCAATAATAAGAGGCGGAGTGATGATGGCTACAAAAATGGCTAATAAATGTTGTATGGCCGCAAAGATAGCTTCTCGTACAGGAGGACGGTCATTCAGTCCGTAAATCAGCCCTGTTGTATGAGTTGAGGTTGCTTTTTCCTCCATACGATTATCTTATTTTGATTTCACAATTGTCCAGACTGTCAATGATAGCCAGCGATTCAATGCGTATGCCTGCGTTGCGTAAGTAATCACCACCGTGTTGGAATGACTTCTCGATGATAAAGCCCATACCGGCAAGTTCGGCTCCTGCTTTCTCTACCAGGTCGATAATACCTTTGGCGGCATTGCCATTGGCAAGAAAGTCATCAATGAAAAGAACACGGTCTCCTTTTTGGAGAAAGTCCTTACTTACACAAACGTCGTAAGAACGGTCTTTGGTAAAAGAATATACACTGGTGGTGAGCATGTTTTCCATGGTAACGGGTTTTTTCTTCTTTGCGAAGACCACAGGAAGCTCAAGCAGGTATCCCACCATGATGGCGGGTGCGATTCCGCTGGCCTCGATTGTCATTACTTTATTGATATTGGTCGAGGCAAAACGACGTACAAATTCCACGGCTATGGATTTCATTAAAATGGGGTCCATCTGGTGGTTGATAAAGTTATCTACTTTTAGGATGCCTCCTTCAAAACATTTGCCATCTCGTAAGATTCGTTCTTTTAATGCTTTCATTGGTTGTGTGATTTTTGATAATGGCGGCAAAATTACAAATTTTATTGGGAAGAGGAAGGGAGAAAGCGGTTAATGTTTATGATATATCGAGAATATGAAATATGAGCGGGAGGCAGTCGGTATCCGATGTAACTGCCGGTGCCTGAGAGGAGGAATGTTTCCGCCCAAGTACTAAAGCAAGTTACTTTGGGCGGATTCGGTTTATTTCTACAGCGAAACGATAACAAGAGTTGTTTTTGATATACTCTCTTGTGTTACCATTGGTTGTAATGTATATTTTCCTGTTTGAATTTATCTTTGGCTTCCTCATTGCGTTGAGGATAACCGATGGGAATTAAGTTGAAAGGTACGATATGTTCGGGCAATGACAGAACCTTGCGTACGTTCTCTATACGTTGTTCTTCAGGATAGATGGCTGTCCATACAGCCCCTAGCTCCAAAGCTTCGGCTGCCAGCAACAGATTTTCGGAGGCTGCAGAACAGTCCAGCATCCAGTACTTGCCGAATTCTCCATTCAATGATTTGGCTAAATCACCACAAACCACGATGGCCATGGGTGCTTCCGCGGTCATTTTGGCATAGGGCAATACTTCTGCCAGCTTGTTTAATACATCTCTGTCATCTATCACGATAAAAGCCCAGGGTTGCTTGTTTACAGCCGAGGGAGCCGCCATAGCAGCTTTCAGCATGATGTCTACTTTCTCCTTTTCCACGGGGCGGGATGTATAAGAGCGGACACTTTTGCGTGCCATAATTATTTCGATGGCGTTTTTTTCTTCTTTAGTATTTTCGTTTTTATCCATATTCTGACAATTTTCCATCGTTATTACCGATAAAACAACAGCAGGTAATAACTTGAATATTGTATTTACATTCATCGTTTTAATAAATGATTAGTAATTCAAGTGGAATTCGACCACTGCTTCAATTCCTTTACGGAAGATATCAAGAGGAATATTCTCATTGGGAGAGTGGATAGCGTTGCTTTCCAGTCCGAATCCCATCAATACGGTTTTTATACCCAGAATTTGTTCAAAGTCGCTGATGATGGGAATACTTCCTCCACGGCGAACGGCAAGCGGCTTCTTCCCGAATGCTTTGGCGAATCCTTTTTCGGCAGCCTGATAAGCCGGAAGGGTAATGGGGCAGACATAACCTTCGCCACCGTGCATGGGGGTTACTTTTACTTTTACATAATCGGGAGCGACAGCATTGATGTAATCGACAAACAATTTGGAAATCTTCTCATGATTTTGATGTGGAACAAGACGGCAGGATACTTTGGCGTAAGCTTTTGATGGCAACACGGTTTTAGAACCTTCGCCCGTATATCCTCCCCAAATACCGCAAATATCGAATGATGGGCGGCAACTGTTACGTTCCAGGGTAGAATATCCTTTTTCACCTTTCAATGCCTTTACATTGATGGCAGCCATATATTTTTGTTCGTCGAAAGGTATTTGGGCTATCATCTCGCGTTCTGCGGCAGGCACTTCTTCCACATCATCGTAGAAATGAGGAACAGTGATGCGACCGTCTTCATCAATGACTTTTGCCAATATGCTGCATAAGGTATTGATGGGGTTGGCTACGGCTCCGCCGAAATGTCCGGAATGGAGATCACGGTTCGGGCCGGTCACTTCGATTTCCCAATAGGCCAGACCTCTTAGGCCGGTGGTGAGGGAGGGAAGGTCTGCGCCCAGCATGCTGGTATCGGACACTAGAATAACATCGGCTTTCAGAAGTTCCTTGTGGGCTTTCAGGAAAGCATTCAGACTGGGTGAACCGATTTCTTCTTCTCCCTCAAAAATGAATTTCACGTTATGGTGAAGCAATCCTTCCCGTACGAGGTATTCAAAAGCCTTGACTTGAATCATGGACTGTCCTTTATCATCGTCGGCTCCGCGGGCCCAGATATGCCCGTCGCGTATTTCCGGTTCGAAAGGCGGGTTTTTCCACAGTTCCAGCGGTTCGGCCGGCATGACGTCATAATGTGCATATACCAGTACGGTGGGGGCATCGGGGCTGACACGTTTTTCGGCATAGACCAGCGGATGTCCATCGGAGGGCATTACCATGGCCTCGTCGGCTCCTGCTTCGAGCAGCAATTGGCGCCAGCGTTCGGCACAGGCCAGCATGTCTTCCTTGTGTGCGGGCAGTGCACTGATGCTGGGGATACGGATGAGGCTGAACAGTTCGTCGAGGAACCGGGCTTCGTTTGCTTGTATGTATTGTTTGATTTCCATGCGGTTTTTATTTATAAATGGGTTGTCTTGTTAAGCAAATAATAATCGAGGATGGTCATGGCTGCCATTGCTTCTACAATGGGTACTGCACGAGGCAGGACGCAGGGGTCGTGACGGCCACGTGCCTTTAAAATGGTTTCATTGCCGTGGATGTCGACCGTGGGCTGTTCCATCAGTACGGTAGCTACCGGCTTGAATGCGACCCGGAAATAAATGTCCTGTCCGTTGCTGATGCCTCCCTGGATACCCCCGGAACGGTTGGTGCGGAAAGCGATTTTGTCGCCCTCGCGGTAGAAGATATCGTTCTGCTGGCTGCCTTTCATCTCCATGTGTCCAAAACCTTGTCCGTATTCAAAGCCTTTGACGGCATTGATGCTGAGCATGGCATTGCCCAAAGCGGCATGAAGCTTGCCGAAGACCGGCTGTCCCAGTCCGATAGGGCATCCCTGAATGACACAGCTGATGACCCCGCCGATGGTATCGCCTTCGCCTTTGGTCTGGTAGATGTAATCGGCCATTTGCTTGGCCAGTTCCTGGTCGGGGCAGCGTACGGGATTGTTTTCGATGGTACTCAGGTCATACTTGGTATAATCTTTGTCGAGCTTGAAAGTGCCTACCTGTGAGGTGAAGGCAGTGATGCGGATGCCCAACTGCTTCAGGGCCAACTTGGCGAGGGCGCCTCCTACTACGCGGGCGATGGTTTCACGGGCAGAGGAACGTCCGCCTCCCCGATGGTCGCGTATACCATATTTCTGCGTGTAGGTGAAATCAGCATGTGAAGGACGGAATACCTCTTTCATGTTGTCATAGTCGTTGGAATGTTGGTTGGTGTTCCATACGACAAATCCAATGGGACAGCCCGTAGATACACCTTCATAGATTCCGGAAAGGAATTCTACCTCATCGGCCTCTTTCCGGGCGGTTGTGATGGAAGATTGGCCAGGTCGGCGGCGGGCCAGTTCCTGTTGCACAAACTCCATGTCGATGGCAATGCCTGCGGGAAATCCGTCGATGACACCGCCTATGGCTTTTCCGTGTGACTCACCGAAGCTGGTGAGACGGAAGATATTTCCAAAAGTGTTGTTGTACATGGTTGTATAGTATAATTGTGATTGTATTTACTGTTAGAATTTGCTTCCGGCACCTCCGCCGCCAAAGCTTCCTCCTCCGAAACTTCCGCCACCGAAGCCACCTCCAAAGCCTCCGCCTCTTCCGAAGCCTCCGCCAAAGAACGGTCCTCCCAGAAAAGGGCCTCCGTTTCCGCCCCGGTGGTGGAAATCATCGTCATTGACTTTCCGCTGGGTGCGGCGCACATGGCCGCAATGGCTGCAGAGGTAGGTGACTTCTTCGGTACGTACGCCTCCTACACGGGAAACCGTACGGACGGAAACCTGTTTCAGGGTATGCTTGTGACAGTTGGGGCATTTGTTTCGTTGGCGTACCGAATGCCAGAGTAGGGCAGGAACCAGAATGAAACAGCATCCCAGCACAATGAAGAGCAGGAGATTGTCGGATTCTCCCTCGGGAGGGGTGGGGGAACCGGAACTCTTGTCCAGTATCTGGCGTATGGCCTGGACTCCTGCTACCATACCGGCATCCCAGTTGCCTTTGCTCAGGTAAGGATTCATGTAGCGGGTCTGGATACGTTTGCAAATGGCATCGGGAAGGATGCCTTCCAGACCATATCCGGTGGCAAACTGGATGCACCGTTCTTCGGTGACCAGCAAGATGACCAGTCCGTTGTCCTTGTTTTTCTGACCGACTCCGTTTTTCTCACCCAATTGGTAAGCGAAGTCAAAGCAGTCGCCTCCTTCTATCTGGCGGACTGCCACGACCAATGTTTGGATGCCGGTTTTCTGCTCCAAGGCAAAAAGGGTGGTATCCATGGCGGCTACGGCAGCCTCACTTAGCACACCGTCGGGATTACTTACATACCGTGCACGGTTTTGCAAGTGTACCATGGGAATGTCTTCCACCTTGTATCCTTCTGCTTGTAAATGGCAGAAAAATGCAGTCAGTAAAAAGAACAGCCCAAGTAAAAAATAACGTTTCATGAGGAAGTCCGGTTTAGAACTTTACTTCCGGGGCTTTCTCGCTGCCTTCTTCTGCTTCGAAATAAGGACGCTTCTCAAATCCGAACATGCCGGCTACAATGTTTTTGGGGAAACGGCGGATGCTCGTGTTATATTCGCGGGCCGTTTCGTTGAATTTCCGGCGTTCCACACTGATGCGGTTTTCGGTTCCTTCCAATTGAGCTTGCAGCTCCTTGAAGTTTTCATTGGCTTTTAGCTCCGGATAGTTTTCTGTCACGGCAAGCAGGCGGCTCAACGCACTGCCTACGGCGCCTTGTGCTTTTTGATAGGCTTCAATCTTTTCCGGAGTGAGGTCGTCAATGTCGATGGTCATCTGGGTAGCTTTGGCTCTGGCAGACACTACGGCATCGAAAGTTTCCTTTTCATGGGCGGCATAACCTTTGACGGTATTGACCAGGTTTGGAATCAAGTCGGAACGACGTTGGTACTGGTTTTCCACGTTACTCCATGCAGTGCCTACGGTTTCTTCTTGAGTAACCAAAGAATTATACGAACTGACGCAGTAAATTACTAACACAGCGACTACTGCGATGAGAATAATCCATGTTTTTTTCATACGTGTTATTTATGTTTTATGATTAGTTTCAGTGGCAAACATACACAAAAATCTCTTTTTTTGCCTATCTTTGCACAATAATTTTGATAAGTTGTAATATTATATATGAAGAATATCCGAAACTTTTGCATTATTGCACACATTGACCACGGGAAGTCTACTTTGGCCGACCGTTTGCTGGAATACACGCAGACCATCAAAATTACGGAAGGACAGATGTTGGATGACATGGATTTGGAGCGTGAACGTGGAATCACTATCAAGAGTCATGCCATTCAGATGGAGTATAATTATAAAGGTGAGAAATATATCCTGAACCTGATTGACACTCCGGGGCATGTGGACTTTTCATACGAGGTGTCTCGCTCCATTGCGGCATGTGAGGGTGCGTTGCTGGTAGTGGATGCTTCGCAGGGGGTACAGGCTCAGACCATCTCAAACCTTTATATGGCGTTGGAACATGATCTGGAAATTATTCCGGTGATGAACAAGTGTGACATGGCCAGTGCGATGCCGGAAGAAGTGGAGGATGAAATCATCGATTTGCTGGGCTGCAAGCGTGAAGAGATTATTCGTGCCTCTGGAAAAACCGGAATGGGTGTGGAAGAAATCTTACAGGCCGTGATAGAACGGATTCCGGCTCCTCAGGGAGATGAAAATGCCCCGTTGCAGGCATTGATTTTTGACTCTGTGTTCAATTCTTTCCGGGGAATTATAGCTTATTTTAAAGTGGAGAACGGAATTATCCGTACGGGTGATAAAGTGAAGTTCTTCAATACTGGGAAAGAATATGTGGCAGATGAAGTGGGAGTGTTGAAGATGGACATGGTACCGCGGAAAGAACTCCGTACAGGTGATGTAGGTTATATCATTTCGGGTATCAAGACTTCAAGAGAAGTGAAGGTGGGCGATACCATTACGCATATTGACCGTCCGTGTGACAAGGCAATTGACGGATTTGAGGAAGTGAAGCCGATGGTGTTTGCCGGGGTTTATCCGATAGAAGCGGAAGATTATGAAAACTTGCGCGCTTCTTTGGAGAAGCTTCAGCTGAACGATGCGTCTCTGACCTTTCAGCCTGAATCTTCTTTGGCACTGGGATTTGGTTTCCGGTGCGGTTTCTTAGGGCTTCTCCACATGGAAATCGTACAGGAGCGTCTGGACCGTGAGTTTGATATGAATGTCATTACTACGGTGCCGAACGTTTCTTATATGGTATATGATAAGCAGGGAGGGGTGCAGGAAGTGCATAATCCGGGTGGTATGCCCGATCCGACCTTAATTGATCACATTGAAGAACCTTATATTGATGCTTCCATCATTACAGCAACCGACTATATCGGTCCGATTATGACGCTTTGCTTGGGTAAGCGGGGTGAACTGGTGAAGCAGGACTATATTTCCGGAAATCGTGTGGAACTGCATTACAAGATGCCTTTGGGAGAAATCGTAATTGATTTCTATGACAAACTGAAGAGTATTTCCAAGGGATATGCTTCGTTCGACTACCATCAGTCGGGTTTCCGTCCTTCCAAACTTGTGAAGTTGGATATCTTGTTGAATGGAGAGTCGGTGGATGCATTGTCTACCTTGACTCATTTTGACAATGCTTACGATTTGGGACGGCGGATGTGTGAAAAACTGAAGGAGCTGATTCCTCGTCAACAGTTTGAAATTGCTATCCAGGCGGCTATTGGGGCCAAGATTATTGCGCGTGAAACCATCAAGGCAGTACGAAAGGATGTGACGGCCAAATGTTATGGAGGTGACGTGAGCCGTAAACGTAAGCTGTTGGAAAAGCAAAAAAGAGGAAAAAAACGAATGAAGCAAATTGGTACAGTGGAAGTGCCTCAGAAAGCATTTCTGGCAGTGTTGAAGCTGGATTAAGTATTAATTTGCGATATGGAAGCATCAAAAAGGCAGAATCTTGCCTTTTTGATGCTTCTTTTTTTATCCATTCAGCAAAAAAAATATGAAATTATTTGCCTGATTTGTTGTATTTACAAATATAAATGCTTAGTTTTGTTAGTGAAATAAGAGGTTTTAGAATGATTGACGATAGGTACCTTTTTAAAATTGTTGTTAAATCTATTATTAAAAAACACGAGTATTAACCATCTTGCTTTTTTTATTCAAATGAATGTAATATAAAAACAGTGAGATATAAAAATTAAAGAGATGGGGCAGTATAATCATTTAAGTTGTCCTGTATTGGACTCTGATCGTTCTGAACTGAATGAAGAAGAAAAAAAAGAACTTTTTCAGAAATGCATATTGATGGTGGATGTGTATGTCAAGTCGCATATTCATAATTTGGATGACGCGCATAATTTGCGTCAGGAGATATTATTGAAAGCACTTGAAGCTTTTGATAAATCTTATCATGAAAGAGGGCGTTTTAGAGCATGGGTATTGACCATTGCCATGAATATGGTACGTGATTATTATCGCAAGAAGCAGAGAGAACCTCGGATTATTTTTATGGGCAATGGCTTTTCGAATTTTGTGTATAAATATAAAAGTCGACCTTTGATTGTTTCTTTTATGTATAATCATGCTTGTGAAGTATTAACAGAAGCAATCATGGAACTCTCCTCAACGGAGCGTAAATTGATTGATTATGTCTTCTTTCATAAATTGGGCTACCGGCGCGCAAGTGAAGAGTTGCATATCAGTAAGTCTGCCTGTTTTAAACGAAGTAGAAGTATTTTGTTAAAGCTTCGATTCAGATTGGGAGAAAAAGGTATCGATCAACAGTCCTTGAATGATAATTTGTAAAAAAAAAGCATCCGGATGGGATTTCCTATCTGGATGCTTTTTTTTGTGTTTGTCGGATTTATTCTTTTAAAGTTGAATGTTTTTTGTACATTTGCACGCGAAAATAATAAAAGAATATCTTTATGTTAACATTGGATTGTATTTATCGGGCTTCATTTGCCTTGAAAAATGTAATACGAAGAACTGATTTGATTTATGCTCCTCAGATAAATCCTGAAAGTCAGATTTATTTGAAACCGGAGAATCTGCAATATACCGGTTCCTTTAAATTGCGGGGGGCATGTTATAAAATATCCCGGCTGACAGATGAGGAAAAGGCGAAAGGTGTGATTGCCTGTTCTGCGGGAAATCATGCGCAGGGAGTGGCATTGGGAGCTACCAAACATGGAATCAAGTCGTTGATTTGTCTGCCGGAAGGTGCTCCTATCTCGAAAGTAGAAGCTACTAAGCGTTACGGTGCCGAGGTCTGCCTGGTGCCAGGGGTATATGATGATGCGTATAAAAAAGCTTTGGAACTGAAGGAGGAAAAGGGATACACATTCATTCATCCTTTTGATGATGAATATGTCATTGCCGGGCAAGGAACCATTGGCTTGGAATTGCTGAATCAGCTTCCGGATGTAGACGTCGTTATCGTGCCCGTAGGAGGTGGCGGATTGATATCAGGTGTGGCTTATGCCTTAAAGTCGCTGAATCCTAATGTAAAGGTGTATGGCGTGCAGGCTCAGGGAGCTCCCAGCATGTTGCGCTCCATAGAGCATGCCAAGCGGGAGTGTCTTGCGTCGGTGGCTACAGTGGCCGACGGAATTGCAGTGAAGGAGCCGGGGGAACATACTTTTGAGTTGTGCAGCAAGTATGTGGATGGAATTGTGACGGTGACGGAAGATGAAATTTGTGCGGCTATTCTGGCATTGATGGAACAGCAGAAATTGATTGCGGAAGGAGCGGGTGCTGTTTCTGTAGCGGCGGCTATGTTCAATAAGGTACCGGTGGCAGGCAAGAAAACCATTTGTGTGGTTTCAGGTGGCAATATTGATGTGACTATTTTGAGTCGTGTGATTGGTCGTGGATTGGATATGTCCGGACGCTCCTATACGGTGACACTCGATTTGCATGACAGGCCGGGAGAACTGATGGGAGTAGCTGCTATAATCGCCCGCTTGGGTGGAAATATTATTTCTGTTTTGCATGAACGAAACAACAATAACAGTAATGTGACAGCCTGTTTCCTGCGGCTGGTCATGGAAACACGTAATGCGGAGCATATTGCGCAGATTCGGAATGCGCTGCTGCAAGCCGGCTATTCTATTGTAGACTGACGGGAAATGAAGAGGGGCAGCTATTTGGGGTACAAGGCTGTCCCTGTAAATTTACTTTTTTTAAACAGATTTTCTCCGTTAGCGTTACCAACAAAACAATATTTATCGTACATTTGCCACACATTTGTAATGTATGGTTTGCAAAAATGACTAATACAATAAAACATCTAGGTATTGTGGAAAGCATCAATGGTTCTTACCTGAAAGTAAGGATTGTACAGACTTCTGCCTGCTCTTCATGCAGCATAAAGGGGCATTGCAGTGCGGCTGAGTCTAAAGAAAAACTGATAGATGTATACAATAAGGAAGGGCTTGACTGCCAAATTGGAAGTCAGGTCATGATAAGCGGAGCGGCATCTTTGGGTATGAAAGCGGTCATGTGGGCTTTCGTTTTTCCCTTTGCGGTGTTGCTCGTTTCGCTTTTTGTCTCCATGTGGATTACGGGAGGAGATGAGGCGGTTTCTTCGCTTATTGCTTTATGTATGCTTATACCTTATTATCTGATACTTTTCGTTTGCCGGGAAAAATTCAGACGTACTTTTGTATTTGTTTTGGAATCAATTAATAATTAATAAACTAACTTTATATTATGAGTTTAATTTTGGTTGCAGTGATTTCACTGGGTGCCATAGGCTTGATTTCAGCTGTTATCTTGTACGTGGCTTCCAAGAAATTTGCTGTGTATGAAGATCCTCGGATTGGACAGGTTGCCCAAGTGCTTCCTCAGGCCAATTGCGGTGGATGTGGTTTCCCGGGGTGTTCCGGTTTTGCCGCAGCTTGTGTGAAAGCCGGTTCTCTGGAAGGAAAAATGTGTCCGGTGGGCGGTCAGCCTACGATGGAGAAAGTGGCAAGCATCTTGGGACTGGAGGCGGTTGCTTCCGAACCGAAGGTGGCGGTAGTGAGATGTAACGGGACTTGCGCCAATCGTCCGAAACTGACTCAGTACGACGGCGTGCGTTCGTGTGTGGTAGCCAATTCCACTTTTGGAGGTGAAACAGGATGTACGTTCGGATGTCTGGGATGCGGAGATTGTGTGTCAGCTTGCCAGTTTGATGCCATTCACATGAATCCGGAGACGGGGCTTCCGGAAGTGGACGAGTCCAAATGTACAGCATGTGGGGCTTGCAGCAAAGCTTGTCCGCGTAACATCATTGAGATTCGTCCGAAAGGAAAGAACAACCGGAGAGTTTACGTACAGTGTGTCAATAAAGACAAAGGAGCTGTAGCACGTAAAGCTTGTGCGGCTGCCTGCATTGGTTGTGGCAAGTGTGTAAAGGTGTGTCCGTTTGAAGCCATTACTTTGGAAAATAACCTGGCCTATATTGATCCGGCAAAATGTAAATCTTGCCGCAAGTGTGAAATGGAATGTCCGCAGCATGCGATTATTGCTGTAAATTTCCCTCCTCGCAAACCGAAGGCTGAGGCTCCGGCCACAGAAAAGCCGGCCACAGAAAAGCCCGCAGCTAATCCTGCCGCAGAGAAGCCTGCAACGAATCCGGTTAAGCCTGAAGCCGAGAAGAAAGTAAGCCCGGCTGAAACTCCGGTTGAAGAAGCTCCGAAAAGCACAGAAGCTTAATCTTATAATTGTATAATACTAAATAACATAACAGTGAAGACGTTTAGAATTGGTGGAGTTCATCCAGCAGAAAATAAATTGTCAGCCGGGAAAGCCATAGAGACGCTTGCACTTCCTAAGCAAGCCGTATTCCCGTTGTCTCAGCATATTGGTGCGCCCGCCACTGCCATCGTGAAAAAAGGCGATGTAGTGAAAGTCGGAACCAAGATTGCCGAAGCGGGTGGCTTTGTATCGGCTGCTATCTTCTCTTCCGTTTCCGGTAAAGTAAACAAGATAGACAGTGTGATTGATGCGAGTGGTTATCGTAAACCTGCCATATTTATCGATGTGGAAGGTGATGAGTGGGAAGAATCGATTGACCGCAGTACGGAGTTGGTAAAGGAATGTAACCTGACTCCCGAAGAAATTGTGGCTAAAATTAAGAATGCCGGTGTCGTGGGAATGGGTGGTGCCTGCTTTCCTACCCATGTGAAACTGACTCCTCCTCCCGGATGCAAGGCCGAATGTGTAATCATCAATGCCGTAGAGTGTGAACCTTATCTGACGGCCGACCATCGCCTGATGTTGGAGAAAGCCGACGAGATTCTGGTGGGTGTGCAAATTCTGATGAAGGCAGCCAAAGTGAACAAGGCTTATATCGGTATTGAGAACAACAAACCGGATGCCATTCAGCTGATGACTCAGAAAGCGGCAGCTTATCCGGGTATCGAAGTCGTACCTTTGAAAGTGAAATATCCGCAGGGAGGTGAAAAACAGCTGATTGATGCCATTATCGGTCGTCAGGTACCGGCTCCTCCTGCCATCCCTATCAACGTGGGGGCTGTAGTGCAGAACGTAGGTACGGCGTATGCGGTATATGAAGCCGTTCAGAAGAATAAACCTTTGTTTGAACGTGTGGTGACCGTTACGGGTAAGTCATTGAAGAACCCGTCTAATTTCCTGACCCGTATGGGAACTCCGATGAGCCAGTTGATAGACGCAGCTGGTGGACTGCCGGAAGATACCGGAAAAGTAATCGGTGGTGGTCCGATGATGGGTAAGGCGTTGGTGAATACTGAGGTGCCTATCTGTAAGGGTAGTTCAGGTGTGCTGATTATGAACGACAAGGAAGCACGCCGTGCAGAACCGCAGCCGTGTATCCGTTGTGCAAAATGTGTGAGTGCCTGCCCGATGGGCTTGGAACCCTTCCTGCTGGCCACTTGCTCGGCTCACGGCGACTGGGAACGAGTGGAACACGAAATGATTATGTCGTGCATCGAATGCGGCTCATGTCAGTTTACATGTCCTTCTCATCGTCCGATGTTGGATTACATCCGTTTAGGTAAAGGTAAGGTGGGCGGTATCATCCGTGCACGTAATGCAAAAAAATAATTGGAGAATCTTATGGCAAACAAATTAATAGTATCCTTATCGCCGCATGTACATAGTGGCGACAGTGTACAGAAAAACATGTATGGCGTGCTGATTGCGCTGATACCGGCCTTGCTCGTATCTTTCTACATGTTCGGCTTGGGAGCAGTGGTGGTGACACTGACTTCTGTCATAGCCTGCTTGTTCTTTGAATGGGCTATCACCAAATATATCTTGAAGCGTGAACGTACCACGATTACCGATGGTTCGGCCGCGTTGACCGGAGTGTTACTGGCGTTCAACCTGCCTTCCAACCTGCCGTTGTGGATTATCATCATCGGTGCGCTGGTAGCGATCGGTGTGGGAAAAATGACATTTGGTGGTTTGGGATGCAATCCGTTCAACCCCGCTTTGGTGGGACGTATTTTCCTGTTGATTTCTTTCCCGGTACAGATGACTTCCTGGCCGGTAGTAGGACAGCTCACCAGCTATACGGATGCGGAAACGGCAGCCACTCCGCTGGCCTTGATGAAGATGGCCGTACATGGCGATGCCAATGCTTTGAGCCAGCTTCCTGATACGATGTCTTTGTTCCTGGGTAACAATCCGGGATGTATCGGTGAGGTGAGTGCATTGGCCTTGTTGCTGGGACTTATCTATATGTTGTGGAAAAAGATTATTTCCTGGCACATTCCGGTTTCCATTCTGGTCACTGTATTTGTATTCTCAGGCTTGATGCATTTGGCAAATCCTACGGTGTATGCTTCTCCGTTTGCTCATCTGTTTACCGGAGGTCTGATGCTGGGAGCTATTTTCATGGCAACCGACTATGTTACTTCGCCGATGACCCACAAGGGCATGCTGATTTATGGCGTGGCCATCGGTTTCCTGACCGTAGTAATCCGTACTTTCGGTGCTTATCCGGAAGGTATGTCGTTCGCCATTTTCATCATGAACGCATTTACTCCGTTGATTAATACCTATTGTAAACCAAAACGCTTCGGGGAGGTAGTGAAGAAATGAAAAAACTAGAATCATCTTTAAAGAATATGGCTCTGGCACTGACCGGATTTTCCGTAGTGGCCGGAGGTTTGCTGGGTTGGGTGAACGATGTGACCGCAGAACCGATTGCACAGGCTAACGCCAAGACATTGAGCGATGCTATTGCAGTGGTGGTTCCTGGTTTTGATAATAATCCGGCTGAAGCTCCTGAAACGGTGGAAGTCAATGGAGCAACGTATAAAATCTATAAAGCTACAAAGGGCGGAAAACCTATCGGGGCCGCAGTAGAATCGGCTTCCAATGGATTTGGCGGTACGTTGACCGTACTGGTTGGATTCGATAATGAAGGAAACATCATTGATTATTCTCTTTTGAGTCATTCTGAAACGCCAGGACTGGGTTCAAAGGCTGCCGATTGGTTTAAGAAGGGTGCCAAAGGCGATATCACGGGGAAGAACCCGGGCAAGGCACCTTTGACCGTCAGCAAAGACGGTGGAGATGTGGATGCCATTACGGCTTCTACCATTACCTCGCGTGCCTTCCTGCTGGCTGTGAACAATGCGTATGCAGCTTATATGAACCAGCATGTGGATGGAGCCAGTGGAGCTTCTCAGCAGAAAAAGGGTGCCGGGGAATATGAAAAAGCAGATACGACGAATGTAGAACCCGTTAAAGAATAGGAGGACAGGCTATGAATAATTTTAAAGTGTTAATGAATGGGATTGTAAAAGAGAATCCTACGTTTGTACTCCTGCTGGGTATGTGTCCGACTTTGGGTACAACTTCTTCTGCCATCAACGGTATGGGTATGGGATTGGCCACGATGTTCGTATTGATTTGTTCCAACGTGGTGATTTCTCTGATTAAGAACTTGGTACCGGATATGGTACGCATTCCTATTTTCGTGGTAGTCATTGCGTCGTTTGTAACCTTGTTGCAGATGGTGATGCAGGCATACGTGCCGGCACTGTATGCTACCTTGGGATTGTTTATCCCGTTGATTGTGGTAAACTGTATCTTGCTGGGACGTGCGGAAGCTTTCGCGGCCAAAAACAATCCGGTTTCTTCCTTCTTTGATGGATTGGGTATGGGACTTGGATTTACCATTGCCTTGACCTTGCTGGGTGGAGTGCGTGAATTCTTAGGTACAGGTAAGCTGTTTAATATCGCAATTATGCCGGAAGATTACGGAATGCTGATATTCGTACTGGCCCCCGGTGCGTTCATTGTATTGGGATATCTTATTGCGATTGTAAACCGCTTGAAAAAAGCATAACCCTTAAAAATAGAAAGATATGGAATATATATTGATATTTATTACCGCAATCTTTGTGAACAACATCGTGTTGTCACAATTCTTGGGTATCTGTCCGTTTCTGGGAGTCTCCAAGAAAGTTGAAACCGCTATGGGTATGGGAGCAGCGGTAGCTTTCGTGCTGACGCTGGCCACTATCGTGACATACGTCATTCAGAAGTTTGTGCTGGATGCATTCGGACTGGGATATTTGCAGACCATTGCTTTTATCCTTGTCATCGCAGCTTTGGTGCAGATGGTGGAAATTATCCTGAAAAAAGTTTCACCTTCTTTGTATCAGGCACTGGGTGTGTTCCTTCCGTTGATTACCACCAACTGCTGCATTCTGGGTGTGACCATTCTGGTGATTCAGAAGAACTATGACTTGCTGACAGGTGTGGTTTATGCTTTCTCTACCGCATTGGGCTTTGCCTTGGCATTGATTGTATTTGCTGGTATCCGGGAACAGCTGAGTCTGGTCAACATCCCGAAAGGCATGCGCGGCATGTCTATTGCTTTGGTGACAGCTGGTTTGCTGGCCATGGCCTTTATGGGATTCTCTGGAGTAGATAAAGGACTGGCTGTGCTGTTTGGCTTGAACTGATTTTATCATTTTAATAGAATAACCTCTTAAAAAGTGTTATCCGAAAAGCTTTTGGGTAACACTTTTTTAATTTTTTAATGACGGGTTGGTGTACATTTCAATCTTTTTTCCTACTTTTGTAGACATATAGTAAATGACTTTAATAAAGGAGTTAAATATAAGAAAACCTTAGTGTTATGAAAAAAAGAATTCTCGTGACAGGTGGAACCGGATACATAGGTTCTCATACTGTGGTTGAATTGCAGAATAGCGGCTACGACGTAGTAATTGTGGACAATCTTTCTAATTCACGTGCTGATGTAGTGGATAGTATTGAACAAATCACTGGAGTACGTCCTGCTTTTGAAAAAGTGGATTGTTTGGATCAGGCAGGTCTGGATGCGGTGTTTACGAAATATCCTGGAATCCAGGGAATTATTCATTTTGCAGCTAGCAAAGCTGTAGGTGAGTCTGTACAGAAACCGTTGCTGTATTATCGTAACAACTTGGTTTCATTGATTAATCTGCTGGAACTGATGCCGAAACATGGAGTAAAAGGAATCATCTTCTCTTCATCTTGTACGGTATACGGTCAGCCGGATAAATTGCCTGTAACAGAAGAGGCTCCTATCAAGAAGGCAGAATCTCCATACGGCAATACGAAGCAGATTAACGAAGAAATCATCCGTGATACTGTAGCCTCCGGTTCTCCGATTCATGCCATCATGTTGCGTTACTTCAACCCGATTGGCGCACATCCTACTGCTTTGATTGGTGAACTTCCGAACGGTGTACCGCAGAACCTGATTCCATATTTGACACAGACTGCCATGGGAATCCGTGAGAAGCTGAGTGTGTTCGGTGACGACTATGACACACCGGACGGTTCTTGTATCCGTGACTATATTTACGTGGTAGATTTGGCTAAAGCACACGTAATTGCGATGGACCGTATTTTGAATGACAAACAGAAAGACAAAGTGGAGGTATTTAATATCGGTACCGGACGCGGTCTTTCCGTATTGGAACTGATTCACAAGTTTGAAGAAGCTACAGGCGTGAAACTGAACTACCAGATTGCTCCGCGCCGTGCGGGTGATATCGTGAAGGTATGGGCTGATCCTGCTTATGCAAATGCAGAACTGGGCTGGAAAGCTGAAACTTCTATTGAAGATACCTTGCGTTCGGCCTGGAAATGGCAGGTTCATTTGCGTGAAAAAGGAATCATGTAAAGAATTGAAAGTATTAATAAATTAAAAAATACTGAACTAAATACGTTTTACAACGTTATATGTGATGTACAGCTCTTGTGATGGTTGTCTATGTGAATAGCTAATCGTGACAGCTGACTTCCATTTGGAACAGGCAGGGAGTTGTATTTTTGCATAGTAGTTTTGTCGTGTTTTATTTTGTGTTTGTGTTGTGGCTGTTCTCCGACGAGAGTCGGGGAACAGTTTTTTTTGTAGTTAGGGATTTTATTATACCTTTGCAACCGATTTTCGAATCAAGGGAATGGAACTTCCCTGTGATAAACCGCTAATGAAGTAGCTGATAGTTCCTGCCGAGGCGGGCCTTTTTCGAATGGCCGGCAGGAAGCATTGTATTTGCATCCGGGCCTATGCAGTGGCTGCCTTGGTTTTTGCGAAGACCAGAATGTAGGATGTAAGAAAATAACAGACAGTATGAAGACTTTGAAGAATCAGAATTATTGGTGGAAATTTGAGCAATTTCCTTTATTTCTTTATTTGTTTAAATGGCTTTTTCTTTCCGTTTTGTCCGGTGCGTGCATTGGCTCGGCTTCTGCCCTGTTGCTAGTGTCGCTGGAATGGGTCACGCAGTATCGTGAACACCACCTTTGGATTATTGCCTTGTTGCCATTGGCAGGATTGATTATTGGATTGATGTATCATTATCTTGCCGGATCTGCTTCCAGGGGAAACAATTACCTGATAGAGGAAATCCGCTCTCCTCACGACATCATTCCCTTTCGGATGGCTCCATTGGTATATGTCGGTACCGTACTGACGCACTTGTTTGGTGGTTCTGCCGGTAGGGAAGGCACTGGTGTGCAGATGGGAGGGGCGATAGCCGACCAGTTTTCTCGTTTGTTCCGCATGCGGCGCAGAGACCACCGGTTGATGGTAGCCATCGGTATCAGTGCAGGTTTTGCTTCCGTGTTTGGTACGCCGTTGGCTGGAGCCGTTTTCGGTCTGGAGGTTATTGTAGTAGGCCGTATGCGTTACGAGGCCATCTTGCCCAGTTTCCTTTCGGCTGCGGTAGCCAGTATGGTGTGTCATGCTTGGGGAGTGGAGCATACCCATTATGTGGTGCCGGAGGTTCCTGCGCTTGACGGAAGCAATCTGCTGTGGACTGTGGCCGTAGGTATTCTTTTCGGGTTGGCCGCCATGCTGTTCTCTCGCTCCATCGGTTTCTGGTCGGGAGTGGCCAAGCGTATCAGCTACCCGCCTTTGCGTCCGCTGGCAGGAGGTGTGGTGATAGCTGTTGCTGTCTGGCTGATGGGAACCACGAAATACATCGGCTTGGGTGTTCCCACCATTGTGTCTTCTTTCTCCGAACAGCAGATGTGGTATGATTTCCTGTTGAAAACGTTGTTTACCACCTTTACCATCGGAGTTGGTTTCAAGGGAGGAGAAGTGACTCCTTTGTTTTTTGTGGGAGCTACGTTGGGAAGTGTCTTGTCGGCTATCGTGCCTCTGCCCATGGGATTGCTGGCCGGAATCGGTTTTGTGGCCGTATTTGCCGGGGCAACCAATACGCCGATAGCCTGTACACTGATGGGAATTGAATTGTTCGGGGCTGGTCCGGGCATTTATTTAGGAATTGCCTGTGTAGTAGCTTATCTGTTTTCCGGTCATACGGGTATCTATACGGCCCAGTTGATTGGAAGTCCCAAACACTTGGTTTACCTTCGGGAAAAGGGAAAAACTTTGGCTGAAAGAAGCTGATTGACGAGAATTTGAAATCAGACTGTAAAGATAAATTATCCTCGACTCGTTCGTGCGAAGACCTTGTCACGTTCGTGCGGAGACCTTGACACGTTCGTGATGAGACCTTGACACGAACGTGACGAGGTGTATGAATCAAGGCGCTTGATAAAATTTGCAGAGATTGTTTGGTCATAAACTTGAAAAATTCTATCTTGTATCGAGAATAAAAAAACAGACAGCTATGGAAATCAAGCATGATGAATCCCGGCAGGAGTTTTATGTGGAACTGGAAGGGCACCGGGCCCATGTGGCGTATCAGATTCACGATGAAGGATTGGACATACGGCATACCATTGTGCCGGAAGCTATTGGAGGAAGAGGCATTGCCTCAGCTTTGGTAAAGGCTGCCTACGATTATGCCCGTTGTAAAGGATTGAAGGCGGTGGCCACTTGCTCGTATGCTGTCATTTGGTTGCAACGGCATCCGGAGTATCAGGGAGAAGTGGGCGAGGATTATGCCGGACAAGGAACCTGTGCCCTATAAGGAAAGGGCACAGGCAGGCTGTTTTCAGACGCGGTAGATTTTCTTTTTCTTGATGAAGAACAGCCACCGCAGGAAAGATGCGGTGAAGGTATGGCTGAAGGAGTTGATTCCGTCCGTGCGGTCGTCAATGTCGTTCAGCAGTCTTTCTGCGTCTTTTTCGGCCAACATACCGCTGTTGACCATCTGCCGTACGGTGCGGCGTTCGTTGCTCAGCAGCATACGGATAGATTTGACGGTCAGTGCGTGCCCGTATGCTTTCGGGAAATTCTTCGCCAGATTGCCGATAAAGGTTCCCATACGGGTGATGTTGTCGTTAATCTCTGCGCGTAGGACTTCCAGTACGGGTTGCTGTTCACTGGTAATCCATTCGGACGACGTCAGGTCGTTCAGCAATTTCAGGCTTTCTTTCTGCAAGATGATGAATCCCCGACCCAGGTCGTAGACCACCGTGATGCGTTCACGGAAATAGAAGGTCATCCAGTTCTGGAGGTAAGGAAGTCCCCGCAGACTGTTCAGCACATCGGTCCGTTGGCAGAACTTGAAGATGGAGTGCCGCATGTTCAGCGGATACTTCCCGTCGTGGTCATACAGTTCGTCCAATGAGTTCATGAGTCGCAGAAAGACTACTTTCGAAATAACCCCTTCTTCATAAATCTGGCGGCAGATTGCCTTCTCTTTATCCAGCACGCGCAGACGGATTTCCGGAAGCATGGCCTGGTTCTGCGGATTCTTGGCCGGTTCCTGCGGGCGGCTGGTCATGTAGCTTTCCACCTTGTTCCAGTTAGCCCCCTCCAGGGCTTCTCTCTTCTTCAGGCTTTCCAAGTACTTTTCTGAATTTTCGCGAACCGATTTTTCAATGCGGTATTCCAGCATGGTACGAGCCGAAGGAATGTGTGTCAGTCCCAGTCGGTTCAGCAGTCCTCGCATGGTCGTAGCGTTGATGCACAAGGTCAGGGTCACAATGCCGGCTGTGAAGAACAATACCTGACTCCGGATATCTTCGGGAATAGCCGGGGTATAGGAGACCATCAGGGCCAGCGTCATGGCCAGTGCCCCGCGCAGTCCGCCCCAGGTGAGGATGACCGATTCCCGTTTGGTAAGTCCGTATCCCAACCGTTTCATGACCGGATAGAGCATCATAATCATGGCAAAGCGAATCAGGTTGAGGGCGACATAAAGGAGTAGGAGTATGCCGAGCGCACTCCAGGAGAAGTCCACTTTTTCCGCAATGACGATGCCCACCAGAATAAAAATCAGCGTATTGGCGATGTAGGTCAGCAGCTCCCAGAAATGTTCCATGAAGGTGTTCACCTGAGGCTTCAGCCGTGGTTTCCCTACGTAGGTTACGGTCAGCCCGAAGGCTACGAGGGCAATCACGCCCGACACACCGAGATAGTATTGCGAGAGGATAAACGTGAGATAAGCGGCCAGGATGATGACACTGTTCTGCACCATCTCTTCTGAATTGATGCGGGTGATGAACCAGATGACGATGCGTGCCAGAAAGAATCCCAGCAGGGTACTGATGCCCACTTCCTGAATGAATGTGACGAGAGGAGAGGTGTGGCTGGCTTCGCCCGATACGTAGGCCCCGAAGAAGAGCATGAAGCACACGATGCCTGTTCCATCGTTCAGCAGGGATTCCGCATCCACGAGGGTGGAGAAGCGTTTGCTGGTTTTCAGCTCGTGCAACAGGGCCACGACGGCTACCGGGTCGGTGGCACTGATTAAGGCACCGAACATGAGGGCAAATGCCCAGGTCCATGATTCGAGTCCGGGAACAAACGTGGCGATGCCCATAAGGAAGGCGCCTGTCAGCAGCATGCAGATGACGAGTCCAGGAGCAGCCAGCAGGGTGGCATTAGCCAGGGTCTTCTTGAAGATATGCAGGTTGAGTTCGTAGGCCGCATCAAAAATCAGGATGGGCAGGAACAGGTAGAGAATCAGGTCGGGATTGATGTTGGCTACAGAGTTGACGGCACTGTGCAGTTCCGGCATCGACTGGAACACTCCGGTGCGGTTCAGTACGCCGACAAGGATTCCGATGGCAAACAGTCCGACGGTGTAGGGAAGTCGGCTGTGCTTGAGCAAGGATTTCAGGATAGCTCCGATAATGAGCCCTCCGATGGTCAGCAGCAGAGGGGCAAGAAAGGTGTATTCTTCCATAGTTTGTTGTCCAATAAAAAAATGAGCATTTGAATATTTAACAAAGTTAAAAAATCAAATGCTCATAAACAAGTGGTTTGCTTCTTATTTCTCCTTTTGTCTTGCGATTTCTTCGGCCATCCTGCGTGCAGTGGCCCGGTCGGGCTTGCCGGTTCCGGTCTGTGGCAACTGCCGGATGTGGAAGATTTGCTTGGGTCGCCAATAGGGAGGAAGGGAATCGAATGCCTTTCTCAAGGCTGTTTCCGGGCAGGTGCCGTGCTCGTCTTCCAGCAGCAGTACGATGCGCTCCCCAAATTTAGGGTCGGCGACGGCAGTTATTTGGAAAGGAGTTGCCAGAAAGGATTTCAGTGCATTTTCCACCTCTTCAATCTGTACCTTGACGCCTCCCGTGTTGAGTGTGTTGTCTTTCCGTCCCAGAATGCGGAACTGTCCTTGTGCATTGAACTCACAGATGTCGTTGGTGGCCAGGATGTCCGGGCAGACAGCCGGGGCCTGAATGGTCAGGGTATTTTCCGCTGAAAGAGACAGTCTGACGTGTGGGAAAGGCGTGTACCAGTCGGAGGCCTCCGGACCGTTGAGGCGTCGCAAGGCAATGTGCGACAGGGTTTCCGTCATGCCATACGTACTCCATACGGCGTGTGGAAATGACAGTAGTTGCTTTCCCAAAGACGCATCGATGGCTCCTCCGCCGATGATGAGGTGGCGGATTTGCCGAAGGCATTCTTTTTCTTCGGCCACTTGCAAAGTGTTGAATACCTGCATGGGAATCATGGCAGCGAAAACGGGAGCAGTGCTTGTTTGTGCCAGCGGATGTCCGCTGGGAGTGACTGGCAGCAGGTTCAATCCGGCCACCAGCGCACGGACTACAACCATCTTTCCGGCGATGTATTTCAGTGGCATGCAGAGTAGGGCCGTATCGCCGGGAGTCAATTCCAGAAAACTGACTGTCAGCATGGCGCTTTGCATCATGCGTTGTTTTTCTACCCGCAGCGGTTTGGGCGTTCCCGTCGAACCGGAAGTGTGTACCAGTACGGTGTTGTGGTCGTCAAACCATTCACTCAGGAAATCGGCCAAAGAGGCTTGGAAACTCTCCGCTCCGTATCGGGCATAGAAGGTTTCCTGCAGGACACTGGGTTGTCCTTCCTGTCGGGCACGGGCCTCTGTGGCCGAATAGTCCACTCCTTCTATCCGGATGTGCTGACGGGCAATGTCGGTGATAAAGGTAGGATGGCTCATGTCAGGGACGATTCAGGAAAGTTAGAAAATCAGAGGCCTTTTCTTCGGGATGGAACCACAGGCAGTCGCCTTCAATGTGCAGCGGATAGTCGAGGTTGTCGGTAAAGAGCTGGCCGGTACCGAGTCCCTGTGGCATGGTCGGGTGAAGCGTGGCACACCATTGGGTGATGGCGTTCAGGCCGATGTTCGATTCCAGCGCTGAAGTCACCCAGTAGCCGATACCCCTTTCCTGGGCCAGTGAAATCCATTCTTCTGCCCCTCGGATGCCTCCGTGGAGCGACGGTTTCAGGATGATGTATTGCGGACGGATGGTATCCAGCAATTCTTTTTTCCGGCAGGTTTCGTTCACGCCAATCAGTTCTTCGTCCAGTGCGATGGGGAAGGGAGAGTCAGCGCACAGAGCCTTCATCGCTTCCCATTGTCCGGCCCGTATGGGCTGTTCGATGGAATGAAGCTGGAATTCGTTCAGTTGTGTCAGTTTCCTCAGGGCATCTTCCGGTCGGAAGGCTCCGTTGGCATCCACACGGAGTTCGATGTCGGAAGCGGAAAAATGACGGCGGATGTGGGCCAGCAGTTCCAGTTCACGCTCAAATTCGATAGCTCCGATTTTTACCTTGATGCACCGGAATCCGGCTTTCATCTTTTCTTCGATGCGGCGGTACATCTCGTCAAAATTGCCCATCCAGATGAGTCCGTTGATGGGAATACCTTGTGTGCCCCGGCTGAAGGGAGTATCCCAAAATCTCAGGCTATGGGCCTGCAGGTGGGCAAAGGCCGTTTCCAGTCCGAAAAGGATGGACGGATAGGGGCGGAGTGCTTCGTAGTCGATGTGTCCGTCGGCTGCAGTCTTTTCACAGATTTCAGCCAGCAGCCGAGGGTAGTCGGGCAGGTCGTCACAGCTCAGGGCAGGCAGGGGGGCACATTCACCTACGCCATACTGTCCGGTTTCCGTGTCGGTGAGCAGCAGATACCAGACTTGCCGGATGTGGTACACTCCGCGGGATGTGCCGGCAGGTTGTTTGAAATGGAGGGTACGCGGAAATATTTTCAGTGAATACATGATACATTCTGTGAGGGATGAAACAATAAGCGGACAGAAAGCAAAAGCAAGTTTCGCTTTCTGTCCGGTAGAAATTTGTGGGATGAATCAATCAGGGGAATTTAGGATACTTGCTCCAGTCGGGTTTCCGTTTTTCAAGGAATGCTTTTCCGCCTTCCTGTGCTTCGTCGGTCATGTAATAGAGCATGGTGGCATCTCCGGCAAGTTCCTGGATACCGGCCTGTCCGTCCAGTTCCGCATTGAGTCCGGCCTTGATCATACGCAGGGCCAGCGGACTGTGTTGCATCATGGTTTCGGCCCATTCCACTACTTCATCTTCCAGCTGGTCGAAAGGCACCACCTTGTTCACCAGTCCCATTTCCAGTGCTTCCTGGGCAGAATACTGGCGGCAGAGGAACCAGATTTCGCGGGCCTTTTTCTGGCCTACAATCCGGGCCAGGTAAGAAGAGCCGAATCCGGCATCGAAGCTGCCCACACGAGGCCCTGTCTGTCCGAAGATGGCATTTTCGGAAGCGATGGTCAGGTCGCAGACCACGTGGAGTACGTGTCCACCCCCGATGGCATATCCGTTGACCATGGCAATGACCGGTTTCGGGATGGAACGGATTTGTTTCTGTACGTCGAGCACGTTCAGGCGGGGTACGCCGTCGGTGCCTACATAACCTCCGTGTCCTTTCACGTGCATGTCGCCGCCGGAGCAGAAGGCTTTGTCGCCGGCGCCTGTCAGTACCACCACGTTGATGTCCTGACACTCACGGCAGATGAGCAGGGCATCGCTGATTTCGGAAGTAGTGGTCGGGGTGAATGCATTTCTGTATCGCGGACGGTTGATGGTAATTTTGGCAATACCATGATAGAAATCAAACAGAATATCTTGGTATTCTTTGATGGTTTTCCATTCTCTGGGTTGTGACATAATGCTTGTTATTTTAAGTTGTGATAATATGTTTTCAGGTGTTCAATGTCCTTGTCTTTTTCTGTAAACACTTCCAGCAGCATCGGTTGTGAAGTGATGGAAGGCTGGGTGAATGCCTCGACAGCCCGGTCCAGTTCCTCGTCGTTATGGGCGGAGAGGTAGTGGAAGCCGCGGTCTTCGGCCCATGCTTTGGCCGAGGTGCGGTGCGTGGCCGTGATGAAACGTCGGCTGCTGTCCTGCATCTCCAGTCCCGGAAGGGCATGGAAGATTTCGCCTCCTTCGTTGTTGAGCAGGAGGATGCGTACGTTGCTTCCGTAGTTGGTGTTCCAGAGGGCATTCATGTCATAGAAGAAACTCAGGTCGCCGATAAAGATGAAATTGAGCTTATCGGAGGCCGTGGCATAACCAAGAGCCGTGGACAAGGAACCTTCGATGCCGTTGGTACCTCGGTTGGACAAAACTTCCACTTCCTGAGGGAGCGGGAACAGTTGGGCATAGCGTACCGTCGAGCTGTTGGCCAGGTGGAGCGAGCAAGGTGTCGGCAGGTGCCCGATGACTTTTCCGATGGCACTCATCTCGGAGTAGGGAAATTCGGCCTGCGGAATCTGCTTGGACAGGGCTTCCCAGGCGCGCGGGTATTCTGGAGTTCGGCTGTCCATCATCGGTGCAATCTTTTCCAAAAACTCAAACGGGTCCATTTCGATGACGGTGGTCAGAGAACCGAAAAGGTCGGCTACCTGCCCGTCGGGAGTTACGTGCCAGTGTTCTACCGGTGGATGGCGGCGAAGGAATTTCTTGAGTCGTTTGGAGATGATATGTCCTCCGTATGTGATGAGCAGTTCCGGACGCATCTTCTGCTGCGCTTCAAAATCCATAGAGCAGAGCAGCGGCTCGATGTTGCGGATGGGCTGTCCCGGAATGGTCTGGTTGCTGATGTTTTCGGTGAACCAGGCAAAATGCTTGTAGAGCATCTTGGTAGATTTCTTGTCGAACAGGTAAATCAGGTTCATCTGTCCCACCACCACCATGCGTCGCTGGTAACGGTTCAGCCGTTCGATGAGCGGCTGGTAGTCCTTGTCGTACACGTTCAGTCCCTGGTAACGGGTAATGACCCGTGCTTCGGGAAGTTCCGTTACCGGGAGTTTAAAGAAGGGCTCACTGATGGGAACGTTGATATGTACAGGTCCTTTCCCATGGTGGTCAAGTTCCATGAGAGCCTCGTTGATAAGTCGGTTGCAGTACCATTCGTCTTCTTCCGTCTGTACTTCGGGCAAGTCGACCGATTTTTTGACCAGGCTGCCAAACACCCCTGGCTGCGGAAGCGTTTGTCCGTCCATCTGGCCAATCCATGCCGCAGGGCGGTCGGCCGAAATCACTACAAGAGGGACTTGCTGGTAGAAGGCTTCGGCCACGGCCGGGTGAATATTCAGTAGGGCCGTACCCGATGTGCAGCAGATTGCCGCCGGTTGGCCTCCGTTCAGGGCCAGTCCCAAAGCAAAAAAACCGGCACTACGTTCATCGGTCATCGGATAGCAGGTAAACTCCGGAATGTTGACCAAGGTTTGTACGATAGGAATGTTCCGGCTTCCGGGGCATAACACAATCTTCTGTATGCGGTGAGCTTTCAGCAGGGCTACGAGCTGCAAGATATTTTTTTTGTCAGTATACATGATTCTTTTATATGTTTTAGATTGAGAGGATATTTCGCATGGTATTCATTTTCTGCTGCGTTTCTTCCCATTCCGAATCGGCCGTGGAGTCGGGCAGGATACCTCCTCCCGCATAAAGGGTGGCTGTATTTCCTTCCACGTGCATGCAGCGCAGGTTGACATATAGGGTGGTGTCGCCTTGCGGGTCCATCCATCCGATGATGCCGGAATAGAAAAGGCGGTCGTGCGGTTCCGTTTGCAGAATAAACCGGTAGGCTTCTTCTTTCGGCAGTCCGCAGACGGCAGGGGTGGGGTGCAGTTCTTGCAGCACATTGCCCAAGTGGTTTGTATCCTTCAGGCAAAAATGAAAGTCCGTTTTCAAATGTACCAGTTGACCGGCACGGGCCGTATAAGGTCCCTTTTCGGTCAGTTTGCTGCCGAATCTCTTGACGGTTTTACGGATGTATTCTCCCACGAAAGCCTGTTCTTCCTTGTTCTTTTTGCTCCAATCCGTAGGCATGACTTCTCCCTGCATGGGCATGGTGCCTGCCAGGGCTACGGTATGCCATTCCTCCTCGTGCCCGCTGAGGATGATTTCGGGCGTGCTGCCTATCCATGTGCCGGTAGAAGGGGTGTGGCACAAGGAAATCATCATGCGCGGGTAATTGTTGCAGGCCTGGATGAATGTGGTCAGTGGAGAAAATGCTTCGTGCAGTGGCTGGACGCTACTTCTTGAAAGCACCAGCTTACGGAACAGCTTTTCTTTCAGTGGCAGGATAAAGCGGCTGAATGTTTCGGTGTATTGCTCCTTTTCCTCTTTTTCAGAGGGTTGGAGTGTCGTATCCACCTCTTCTTTTTCTTTGGGGAAGGATTGAATCGGGTTCATGGACGCTGGATGGCGAGTCGTCCATTCCTGCAAGGCCTGTTTGATTTCTTCCCAGTCGTGTGCTACGATGTCTGGACGGATTAATATTGCAGGGCGTGTATGGGTCAGCTGGAACGGGGATAAAAGAAATCCTTTTCGCTGATTCAGTTCTTCCAGACTGTTTAGAAGGATGGGACTCCCTTCTTCTTGCATGACCAGGATTGGCTCGTCTGTCCATGGAAGCCGGTATAGCGCAAAGCATACTTCTTGCCGCGTAAATGAATCGATGAGGTGGTGATAGATAGTTTCCGGAGTTTTCATGAACGTTTCTTGACTATTTGGTTGACGATGCGTGCAGTGGAAATCAAATTTCCCGTGGAGTTGGTGATATCTACATTCCACAAGTGAGAGGTGCGGCCACGGTGAATCAGTCGTCCTGTGGCAATTACATATTCTCCTTTGGGGACCATGCGGAGGTGGTTGGCACTGACCTGAATGCCGCAGGGCATTTCTCCAGGGCTGCACAATGGAATGGAACCGTGCCCGGCTACGATTTCTGCGAGGGCCAGTGAGGCTCCGCCATTGAGTATGCCAAATGGCTGGCAAGTCTTTTCGTCGACTGGCATTTGGGCTTTGACATATCCCTCTTCCATTTCGAGAAACTGAATGCCTAGATGAGCTCCCATGGAGTGGCTCAAATCAGGCAGTTCATAAGAGGATTTATCATTCATGGATGTGTTCAGTTTGTGGTTATAATTGCAAATGTACACATTTCCCTGCAAAACACGGGAATTCATGAAATAATTAAACATCTTATGGATGAGTTGGCCGAAATAGGGAATAATAAATTTTGTGTATTTGACGATTTGCTTTGTCTATCCATCAAACAGACTTATATGTAGTATGAAAAAAATAAACTTTTTTTGTCTCTTGGATTCTTTTTTGTTATTTTTGTTATTAATAAAGAGGGTATGAACTTAGTATGAAGTATTATTATAAAGTAGGAATAGGAGTTGGCCTTTTCTTTTTGTTTGTGATGATGGGATGCGGGAGGACAGAAAATAGGAACAAGGTCGACTTCTTTGAAAGATTTTATCAGCAGATGGAGAGAATCTCTGCCGATTCACCGGAACATGTCAGCCGGATGGTCGACCGGATTATTCCGTCTGTGAAAGATAGTACGATGTATTATCGTTTGTTGTTGTTGAAAGTAAGAAGTTGTTTTTTATCTTTTAGGCTGGACTCAGCCTCTTATTTGTTGGATAAGATTGGTGCTTTCTGTGATAAACATGCTGAAAGTCAAGATATAGCCCGTTTGTATGCAATGGTTTATAATGCGCGAGGGAATATTTGTGTGCGCACTTCTCAGGCGGATTCTGCTTGTCGGTGTTATTTGAAGTCTTTTGAATATGCCACTCGCGGTGGCAACCGGGAGTCTTTGCCCGATATATGTTTGAACCTGGCAGATGTGTATGTCAAGAAAGGACGTTATGACTTGGGAGCTTTGTGGTATAATCGTTCGTTGTCTATTGCCGACTCGCTGGATATGTCCGACAAGCAACGGTTTCCGGCCTATTATGGTCTGGCTCAAGTAAATATGGAGTTGAGGGATTTTGCTGCTTGTGATTATTATTATAACCTGGCATCGCGTTATTATGACCAGATGCATCCTTTTGAGAAGCATATTTATTTGAACAACCGGGGAAATTCATATTATTATCGTCAGGATTATGCAACTGCCTTGACGTATTTCCGTCGCTCATTGGGGGTGGTGAATCAATATCCGGATATGAATTTTGAGCGGAATCTGACCATGATTAATCTAGGTGAAGTGTTTCTGTTGTTGAACCATTTGGATTCCGCTTCTTATTATTTGCAGAAATGCCGGGGTTTTTTTGACTCTATTCACCATTCGACAGCTTTGTATTGCATTGATACGCAGTTGATGGAGCTGGCATTAAAGCAAGGAAATGTGGCTTTGGCTAAAGAACGCCTGAAACATGCCAAGAAATATGATCAGGTGGAACCCAATATGATTCATGTGCGCAACCGTTACTTGCAGCGGTATTATGAAAAGGTGGGTGACTATAAACAGGCCTATCATTATCTGAAGGAGAACCATCGCATGGATGATTCCATACGGAATGAGAGGGTGAAGATGCGGGCAGCAGAACTTGAATTGAAGTATGCACAGGACAGTACGTTGATGAAAAAGGAAATTTTTATCCGTGAGAAAGAAAATCAGGTACTTCAGCTGCACCAATGGATGTATATGATTGTGGGCGGATGTTTTTTGTTGATAGCAATCGCTTTTGTAATCATCTTGTATCGCAAGCGCTTGAGGGAGAAGGAGCAGTGGCGTATGCAGAATGCGATTACTTCATTGCGCCTGGAAAATGTGCGTAACCGGATTTCTCCCCATTTTGTTTTTAACGTGCTGAATCGTGAAATGAATCTCCACAAAGGAGAGGAAGAAAGCAAGAACCTGATTGGTTTGACAAAGCTGATACGTCGCAATCTGGAACTGACTGATTGTCTGGCCGTATCATTGGCTGATGAACTGGAGTTTGTGGATACGTATGTGGATTTGGAGAAAGAATCATTGGGGGCCGATTTTCATTATCAGTTGGAGCTGGATGAACGGATAAATTTGCAAGAGGTGAAGGTGCCTTCCATGCTGTTGCAGATACCTGTGGAAAATGCCATCAAGCACGGGTTGCGGTTGAAAGAAGGAAAGCGCTTGTTGATAATAAAAGTGCGTCGGTTGGAAGATAACCAAGTAGATATTGTGGTTTGTGACAATGGAGGAGGTTATCGTCAAGTGAGCGTAAATCACGGTACGGGAACCGGTATGAAGGTGATTACACAGACCATCCAATTGCTGAATACGTATAACTCACGTCCTATACTGGTGAAAATTAGTAACGTAATGGTAGGAGATGAGAATGAAATGGGGTGTGAGGTACGATTTGTGATTCCTTTGAACTATTCTTTTCAATTAAAGAAAATAAAAAAAGCATGAATGATAAAATTAAGGCTGTCATTGTAGATGACGAAGAAACGGCCATTGATAATCTTTGTTTTGAACTGAAGAAGTATCAGTGGATATCCGTGGAAGGGATTGCCCATAATGGAAAGTCAGGTATCCGTTTGATTGAGAAGGAACATCCGGATTTGTTGTTCTTGGATGTGGAACTCCCTGATATGCTGGGGATGGACGTGGCTATCAAAGTGCATGAGATTCAAAATTGGGACATGCATATTATTTTTTATACGGCGTATAACAAATATCTGATAGATGCTTTGCGTAATTATGCTTTTGATTTTCTTTTAAAGCCTGTGGACCCTAACGAACTGGCCATGGCTTTGGGACGTTTGCGGGAGACGGGTGTCAAGAATTCGACAAACTTCCTGATAAATAATGGCCGTGAGGGAGAAAAATCTTTTATGGTGGTGACTCCGATGGGCGATTTACGGGTGTTGCGTGTGTCTGATATCGGTTATTTCCGGTATGTGTCCGACCGGAAAATCTGGGAAGTGGCCTTGGCCAACGGTTCTTTTATACCTTTAAAACGGAATACAAGGGCAGAGCATCTCTGTGCATACGATTCGGCTTTTGTGCAGATTCATCAGTCGTATATCATCAATATGAATTATTTGTTGATGGTGCAGGGCGGACAGTGTGTGATGTATCCTCCCTTTAATGAAGTTGATGAGCTTCAGGTATCTAAAAAATGCCGAAAAGAGATGATGGAGCGTTTTTGCCAGTTGTAATAAATTTGTTTTTTTGCAACTTAGTGGCGAAATACAAACATTTGGTAGCAGATATGTAGTGTATGGTTCGCTGACCTTGTTTTAGAGTTTCTTCCATATTATAGATATTTTTATTTTTGCATTAAAACTTATTAATATACTAGGGTATGAGAAGATTTGGATGCAAGGGTTTGCTTCTGTTAGGGAGCATATTAATGTGGGGAGGAACTGCGGTACAGGCTCAGTATTTGCGTTCTTCTTATTTTATGGAAGGTACAAGTGCGCGTTTGCAATTGAATCCAGGCTTGCAGCCTACAAGGGGATATTTCAATATTCCTGTAATTGGCTCGTTTAATATGTCGGCTTCTTCTAATGTTTTGGGTACAAGTGATATCATTGATATCTTGGATTCTGGGAGTGATTTGTATTCAAATGATAAGCTGTTTGATCGCTTGAAGGCAGATAATCGCTTGAATGTGAACCTGAATACCGATATTTTATCTTTTGGCTGGTATAAGGGAAAAGGTTTCTGGAGTTTTAATCTGGGTTTACGTGCAGACTTTGGAGCAGCTTTATCCAAAGATATGTTTTCCATGATGCGTACGATGAATGGCTTCTCCTTGGAAAACATTGCAGGGCAAAAACAGCAATATAGTTTATCCAACCAGACCCTGAATATGAAAGCCTATGCTGAAATTGGGTTGGGTTATTCTCGGCAGATTACAGAAAAACTGACAGTGGGAGGACGGGTAAAAATCCTGTTGGGTCTGGCTCGTGCTGAAATGAATGTCAATAAGTTTGACTTGGAATTGGATGTACCCGATTTGAATCATTACGCTTCTTCGGATTATGCTTCTCGTGGAGAGCTGTCTCCTTCTGACTGGTATGGAAAAGGATATTCTTATGCAGCGGATGCAAACATGATTACGACCTTAAAGGGGGGTGGTATGACTTTTGATCAAGATGGCAAAATAGATAATTTCGACCTGGAGGCAGGAGATTTGGGAATAGCAGGTTCCGGTTTTGGAATTGATTTGGGGGCAAGTTACAAAGTTTGGGATAATCTGACTGTATCTGCTTCCATTCTTGACTTAGGTTTCTTGAAATGGAAAGAAAGTGAGACAACTGTGGCCACAGTAAGTGGGAGTGAAGATGTGACTATTACTCCAGACAATTATGACCATTATATCGGAGGTGATTTCCTGTCTTTGGAACGTTTTGACTTTAGAGAGGGTTCACCGGAAAAAGTAAAGACAAAAACTCATTTGTATTCTACTTTGTTGTTGGCTGGTGAATATGGCTTCTGGGATAATAAGTTGAGTGTCGGTGCGATGTACACTGCTCGTTTTACACAGCCGAAGACTTTAAGTGAACTGACTTTTTTAGCAACGATTCGTCCGAAAAGCTGGTTGAATGCAGCTATCAGTTATTCTCCGATTCAGGCTGGTGGTAAATCAATCGGTTTGGCGTTGAAACTAGGTTCATTATTTGTAGGTACCGACTACATGTTCTTTGGTGGTAATTCTAAGTCGGTAAATGGATTCCTGGGCATTTCTTTCCCTTTGGGTGGTCCGAAATCCTCTTCTGAATTATAAGGATAAAGTAAAGACAGTTATCTATTGCTATACGTATAGGCTGCCTTCCCAATTGTAAATGTGTATTGTCTGTTATGGGTTACATTGGGTTGGCAGCCGTTTTTATGGGTTTTTAGAGGGATAGTTCTTTTAACGCATCTCCATTTAGTTGGTAGATAGTGATTATTCCGTGTTCGTAACTTGCGAAAGTCGGAGGATTTCCTCCTTTAGGGAAAGTGATGGAGCCGGTATTGCAGATTATTCCATGTTCTGTTTTCTCCAGTTTCCACAGATGGGTATGTCCGTAGAAGAAGGCGTCATATCCGTTGCAGGGAAGCTTTTCTTCATTGTAGATGTGACCGTGTGTGAGGAATAGTTTTTTCCCTTCATCTGCCACTAAGGTGTAGTCCGATAAGATGGGAAAGTTCAGCAGCATTTGGTCTACTTCAGAATCGCAATTTCCACGGATGGCCACGATGTCTGAGGACATTTCGTTTAGTTTCTCGGCAATACCTTTAGGATCGAGTCCTTCTGGCAGTCCGTTTCGGGGGCCATAATTCAGAATATCTCCTAAGATGAGCAGCATGTCATAATGATGGACTCGGTAGAATTGCAGCACCTGTTCCAGGGCGGGCAGACATCCATGTATGTCTGATACGATTAGATATTTCATATATAAGGGTTAAATTAAAGCGATAGAAACATAGTGAAAAACGGGCATTTGTTATAAAAAAACGGCTACCTTATATAGGCAGCCGTTCTTGTTATGAGGGGCTAAATGAATTATTCAGCTTTTTCGTTGCTCCAGTCCATTGCAGCCATACGTTTGTATGAATCGTAACGTTTCTTGGCCATCTTTTCACAAGCGTCGAACAAGTCAGCAGCTTCGGTTGGATACTGTTTCATTACAGATGCGAAACGGACTTCACCTTTCAGGTAATCCTGGAAGTTATCCCAGTTCGGTTCTTTAGAGTCGAGTGAGAACGGATTCTTACCTTCGTCTTCCAAAGCCGGGTTGAAGCGCCACAAGTGCCAGTAGCCGCATTCTACAGCTTTTGCTTCTTCAGCCTGAGATTTGCCCATACCAGCTTTCAAACCGTGGTTGATACATGGAGCGTATGCGATAACCAATGACGGTCCAGGATATGCTTCAGCTTCACGGATGGCTTTCAATGTCTGAGCCTGGTCAGCACCCATCGCAATCTGAGCTACATATACATAACCGTAAGTAGTTGCAATCAGACCCAGGTCTTTCTTGCGTACACGCTTACCAGAAGCAGCAAATTTAGCGATAGCACCTAGCGGAGTAGCCTTAGAAGACTGACCACCTGTGTTAGAGTAAACTTCTGTATCCAGTACGAGGATGTTTACATCTTCGCCAGAAGCGATGACGTGATCCAAACCTCCGTAACCGATATCGTAAGAAGCACCATCACCACCGATAATCCACTGTGAACGTTTGATCAGGTAATCTTTGAATTCAGCGATAGTAGCGCAGTATTCGCATTTGTCTTTTGCAGCTTCTACCATCGGGATAATCTTTTCAGCAGCAGCTTTGCTCTTGTCTGCATCGTTGCGTCCGTCAATCCATTCCTGGAATGCTTCCTTGTATTCAGCCGGAGTTCCTTCAGCGGCAATCGCAGCTTTCATGGCATCTTCCAAACGGTTACGCAGTTTCTTGTTGGCCAATTCCATACCCAAACCGAATTCACAGAAGTCTTCGAACAATGAGTTAGCCCAAGCAGGACCCTGACCTTTTTCGTTGGTAGTGTACGGAGTTGAAGGAACAGAACCAGAGTAGATAGAAGAACATCCAGTAGCGTTTGCTACCATTTCACGGTCACCGAACAACTGAGAAATCAGTTTTACGTACGGAGTTTCACCACAACCAGAGCAAGCTCCAGAGAACTCGAACAACGGAGTAGCGAACTGAGAGTTCTTCACATTAGCTTTGATGTCTACCAAGTGCTGTTTAGACTTCACGTTTTCAGCACAGTAAGTCCAGTTGGCAGCTTCAGGCAGCTGGCTTTCCAGATGTTTCATAGTCAAAGCCTTGCCACCCTTCTTCGGGTTGCCCGGACATACATCGGCACAGTTACCGCAACCCAGACAGTCGAGTACGTCTACCTGTACGCGGAAGGTCATACCGTCGAACTGTTTGCCGACAGCCTTCAGCATCGGGAAGTTTGCACCCTTCTGTTCTTCTGCATCGAGTACGAACGGACGGATAGCAGCGTGAGGACAAACGTATGCACACTTGTTACACTGGATACAGTTTTCAGGATTCCATTCCGGAACGAATGCAGCTACACCACGTTTTTCGTATTTAGCTGTTCCCTGATGCCATGTACCGTCTTCGATACCCTTGAATGCAGATACCGGCAGCAAGTCGCCATCCTGCGCATTGATTGGACGAACAACTTCGTTGATGAATGCAGGATCGTTGTTGGCAGCAGCAGCTTCCACTTCCAGGTTAGCCCAAGCCGGGTCTACAGTCAGCTGTTTGTATTCACCACCACGGTCAACGGCTGCGTAGTTCTTGTTGACTACGTCTTCACCCTTCTTGCCGTAAGACTTCACGATGAACTTCTTCATCTGTTCTACAGCCAAGTCTACAGGAATAACGCCTGTGATACGGAAGAATGCAGACTGCAGGATAGTGTTGGTACGGTTACCCAGACCAATTTCCTGAGCAATCTGAGTGGCGTTGATATAGTAAACAGTGATGTTGTTTTCTGCGAAATATTTCTTTACCTTGTTCGGCAGGTTCTTAGCCAGTTCTTCACCTTCCCAGATAGTGTTCAACAGGAAAGTACCGTTCTTGCGCAGACCACGGGTTACATCGTACATGTGCAAGTAAGCCTGAACGTGGCAAGCTACGAAGTTCGGAGTGGTTACCAGATAAGTAGAGTGAATCGGGTGATTGCCGAAACGCAGGTGAGAACAAGTGAAACCACCAGATTTCTTAGAGTCGTATGAGAAGTAAGCCTGGCAGTATTTATCTGTGTTGTCACCGATGATTTTTACAGAGTTCTTGTTGGCACCAACTGTACCGTCAGCACCCAGACCATAGAACTTAGCTTCGAATACACCTTCTGCACCGAGAGCAATTTCTTCTTTCTGAGGCAGAGAAGTGAAAGTCACGTCATCCACAATACCGATAGTGAAGTGGTCTTTCGGCATCGGGAGTTCCAGGTTTTCGTATACTGACAGAATCTGAGCCGGAGTAGTATCCTTTGAACCCAGACCGTAACGACCTCCTACAATCAACGGAGCGTTTTCCTGTCCGTAGAATACGTCTTTTACATCCAGATACAGCGGTTCGCCGTTTGCACCCGGTTCTTTTGTACGGTCAAGAACAGCAATACGTTTTACAGTCTTAGGCACCTTAGCCAAGAAGTGCTTAGCAGAGAACGGACGATACAAGTGAACGGCTACCAAACCTACTTTCTTGCCCTGAGCAGTCAGGTAATCAATAGCTTCGCGAGTAGCTTCTGTCACAGAACCCATGGCGATGATGATGTTTTCTGCATCTTCTGCACCATAGTAGTCGAACAGACCGTAGTTACGTCCTGTGATCTTGTTGATTTCGTTCATATATTCTTCTACGATTGCAGGAACTGCCTCATAGTAAGGATTACCTGATTCTCTGTGCTGGAAGAAGTGATCCGGGTTTTCAGCCATACCGCGTGCAACCGGTTTGTTAGGACTGAGGGCACGTTCGCGGAATTCAGCCAATGCTTTCTGGTCGATAAGCGGAGCCAAATCTTCGTTGTCCAGTTTTTCAATCTTCTGGATTTCGTGAGAAGTACGGAAACCGTCGAAGAAGTTAACGAACGGTACACGTGATTTAATTGTAGACAAGTGAGCTACACCCGCCAAATCCATAACTTCCTGTACAGAACCTTCACACAGCATAGCGAAGCCTGTCTGACGGCAAGACATCACATCCTGATGGTCACCGAAGATACACAATGCATGAGAAGCCAGTGTACGTGCAGAAACATGGAATACGCAAGGCAAGAATTCACCTGCGATTTTGTACATATTAGGGATCATCAGCAGAAGACCCTGAGAAGCAGTATAAGTAGTTGTCAATGCACCAGCCTGAAGAGAACCGTGTACTGCACCGGCAGCACCACCTTCAGATTGCATTTCCTGTACCAATACTGTTTCGCCGAAGATGTTCTTGCGACCTGCGGCAGCCCATTCGTCTACGTATTCAGCCATCGTAGAAGAGGGGGTGATGGGGTAGATGGCAGCTACTTCGGAGAACATATACGAGATATGTGCAGCAGCCTGGTTACCATCACAAGTAATGAATTTCTTCTGTTTAGTCATAACTAAATTGAATTATTATTAAGTGAATAAATCTCAATATAAAAAGCCGAACATCCAGAGTGGAATCTGATTCCCCCTTCCTATTTCCGCTTTGTGCAGGGCATAGGTGACGCCGGGATTATTTTTTATTTTCATACCTTCCGGACAAATCTTGAAAGGCATCACCTCATCTACCATGAACGAGATGTTCTTGTCGCCCTTGTTCACCTTGTGGTCCTTCCACATTGTGTTGGCAAAGAAAGTGTCCAGTACGTCTTGCTCTTCCACCTTGACGGGATAGATGGAATACATCAGATTTGAATTGTGCATCATTATCTTCGACGGCTTCTTGGGGAATTCTTCTCCCTTCGGATAGACCATATTGATGAGTCGTGCGTCTGCCAGATACTTGATGTAATTCATCACGGTGGCACGGGAGGTCTGTATGTCGTTTGCCAGTTGGCTGACATTCGGCGCTTTCGGCCCGTCCACGGCCAACAAATATAGTAATTTCTTTATCTTCGAAAGGTATTTCAGCTCAATTTGTTTGATGAGCAGGATGTCTACTTCCACCATCATGTTCATTGTCTTGAGCAGATTCTCCGAGAAGTTACGCTTTTCGAGGAAGAAAGGGTAGAAGCCGTGGTGCATATAGTCCTGCATGTAGTCCAATGGACGTACTTTGGAGAGGATGCCTTTGGCTATCTGTTCGTGGTTGCTCAGGATTTCTTCCAACGGATAGGCATGGAACTTCATGCCCGTCTGCAGGTTCAGGTATTCGCGGAAGGAGAAGCCGCGCAGGTTGTAGCTCTTCACGATGTCGCGCAACTCCATATTCTCCTCTTTCAGGCGCATCACGGACGAGCCGGTGAACACGATTTTCAGGTTGGGGAAGCGGTCGTAGCACATACGCAGTTCCTTGCTCCATTCCGGGTACTTGAATACCTGGTCTATCAACAGCACTTTTCCTCCGCGACGCTGGAATTCGGCGGCGAACTCCACGATGCCATGTCCGGAGAAGTAGAAGTTGTTCATGTTGATGAAGAGGCAGGAGCGGTCTGTGCCGAATTTCTCTTTGGCATATTGCAGCAAGAAAGTAGTCTTACCTACGCCTCTTGTGCCTTTGATACCGATAAGACGGTCATTCCAGTCTATTTCGTCCATTAGGTCGCGGCGTACGGGGGCATTGGTATGCTCTACGAGATAAGCGTGTGTACGGTAAAATGCTTCCATGCTTTAAATTCGGTTTATCGGGCGACAAATATACGGCTTTTTTATAGATTTGCAAAGTAGAGATGGCAAAATATTATATAACTTTGCACTCTCATACAAAACGTGAGTAATTGGTTAACATTTGAAAGATGAAACTTTATGTGTTCAATCCTGATGCAGATATGGCATTGGGAAATAATGAAGAAAATTATATGGCGCCCGCTACCATCCGCCGTATGGCTGAAGACTTGGCTTTGTTGCCGATTTGGTATGCCCAGCCGGGTAGTGGGGTACTGGCCTCTTCCGCCTATAATGCAGATTATCTGAAACAGATGCAACAGTTGTTCCGGCTGGATGTGCATTTGGTGACAGAGCCGGAGCTGCCCGATTATGCTGATGTGCGGGTAATGCCTTGGGGATGGAACCCCGCTATCCGTAAACGGATGTTGAAAGGCGGTGTTCTGGAAAAAAATCTTCCTACGCCGGATGCTTTGGATAAATATCGTATGAAGGCTGCCCGTAGTAACGCTTTGGCTTTTCGCGCACTTTTCTATTTCAATAAAATAGATTATACTTGTGGTGACGGTTGTTGCTTGGTGGAGGCTGATGGTAGAATGACGGATATCTCTCCGGATATTGTTGATCGTTACAAGGAGGGATGTGTGTTCAAATCACTTTGGTCGGGAAGTGGAAAGGGATTGTGTTGGTGCCGTCATGGCTTTACGAAAAATGTTTCCGATTGGTGTAGTAGGGCGCTGAAAGAAAATAGAGGTTTTGTGATGGAGCCTATATTTGATAAGGTGGAAGACTTTGCCATGGAATTTTATTCGGATGGTCGGGGAAAGCTTCTTTTTGTCGGCTATTCCCGTTTTGTTACGGATGACAAAGGGGCATATCGTGGTAATATCCTTACTTCGGATGAGCAAGTGGAGGAATGGATTCAGCAATATGTACCCTTTGAAGCATTTGTACGCATACGCAATATGATGCAGAAAGCATTGGAAACGAGTTATGCTACATCTTATATGGGTTTCTTGGGTGTGGACATGATGGTCTGCCGTCAGAAGGAAGGGCATCCGTATGCCATCAACCCCCATGTCGAAATAAATCTACGGATGAATATGGGAATCGTTTCCCATGTGCTTAGTGATCATTTCATTGTCCCCGGTGGGGAGGGACGTTTCTCCATTGATTGTTTTCCGACCCATGAAGCTTTGATGGAGCGGCATGAGCAGGATATGCAAAGCTATCCGCTGGTGGTGAAGGACGGCAGGGTTGTTTCCGGCTATCTGCCTCTGGTACCGGTCACTCCGAAGAGCCGTTACCGGGCTTTTGTCTGTGTCACTGCTGCTGAATAGCTTCGCTTTCGTTTCCGCAACGGTCTATGGCTGTCACGGCAAAATATTTTCGGGCAGTCCACGGGCGGATGGGGGCATAGGTATATTCCGTACCTTGTACTCGTTGTGCCAGGATATTCTCCGGATTGGAGGTATCTACGGGATAGGTGTCCGAACCGTAGATTACATACATCGGAGCATTCCGCTTGTCATTGTCCGTGGCGGGTTGCCAGCTTAGTTTCCAATAGCCGTTTTCCGGTGTTTCCACCGTGAGTCCGGAGGGAGGTGTAGGAGCTACATTGTCTATCCACGGCATGGCGGGTTGCAGGGCCGGGGCGGTATAGAAGTCTTCTTCCAGCGCCTCATAAAGCCCTTGCGTATTGTCCATCAGATACTTCACGCGGTAGTGTGCCTCGCCCGCCAGACCGTGGGCGCGGATAAAGTGCATCTGCCGTTCAATCTCGTCCAGCGTCCAGTTCCCTTCGCTGGGGTCGAGGAAGTAGATGCCCAGACCGGGAATGATTTGGCGTCCGTTACTTTGTTCCTGCCAGTCGAGGGCAAAGGGATAGAAATGATTGCCACGGAAATAGAGCATCGGATAAATCTGGTCCTGGATGCCCTCGCCCAGCCAACCCTGCACGTCTTGATAGACGGTGTGGAAGGCATTCCAGCCACGGGAGGGGTAGCGGGAAGTGTCTTTGTATTTTCCTACCGGGCAGGTGCTGACCTTTACCCAGGGTTTCATGGCTTTTACACCTTTATATATATAGCGTACTATTTCCGTCAGGTTGTCTCTGCGCCATTGGGCAAGGCTGCGTCCTTTGCTGTATTTGCGGTAGTCGTAGCTGTCGGGAAAACGGGGGGCGTTTTCCGGATAGCGCAGGTAGTCGAAGTGTATCCCGTCTACATCGTAGCGTTCCACCACTTCGCGGACAAGGCTCATCAGGTACTCTTTGGTTTGCGGATGTCCGGGATTCAGGAAGTATTCGCGTTTGTAGGGTACGCAGATGGCGCGTTTCTTTTTGGTGACGGACTCTTTACCGAGGGCGGCTACATGCTTGCGGTTGCCCAGAGGGATGGTCACCATCCAGGCATGGCACTCCATACCGCGCTTGTGGCATTCGGCTATGGCAAAAGCCAGCGGATCGTAGCCGGGGTCGCCGCCCACCTTTCCGGTCAGTATGGAGTTGTAGGGCTCGATGGCTGATTTGTAGAGGACATCTCCCCGTGTACGGGTCTGGAACAGTACTGTGTTGAAATTGGCGGCTTTCAGTCTGTCCAATATTTCAATCAGTTCGGCCTGTTGCTTGCGGATGCCTTCGGGCGAAGTGGTGCGTGTCTGCGGCCAGTCCAGGCCATAGACGGCAGTTATCCAGGCGGCACGCACTTCATGCTTGGGCGGTTGCGCAGCCAGTGGCAGCAAGACGGCCATATATAGTAAAATGGAAATAATTCGTTTCATTTTTCTCTTTTCTTCTTTATTTCTGTCATATTTCTCGGCGAAGATAAGCAAAACACCCGATTATTTTGTGCTGTTTACTTGGAAACTGTTACATTTGCATACATTAAAGATATTAACACGCCATGATTACATTTACGCTTTGCCTGCTGGCGTTGATAGCCGGCTATTTTATCTACGGACGCTTCATAGAACGCGTCTTTGGTCCCGATGACCGCAAAACACCCGCCCTTACCAAAGCCGATGGTGTGGATTACATTCCACTGCCTACTTGGAAAATCTTTATGATACAGTTTTTCAATATTGCCGGGTTGGGACCTATCTTCGGTGCCATCATGGGAGCTAAGTTCGGTACGGCATCCTATCTGTGGATTGTACTTGGCAGTATCTTTGCCGGTGCAGTGCACGACTATCTTGCCGGTATGCTCTCCTTGCGGCATGACGGGGAAAGCCTGCCGGAAATCATCGGACGCTATCTGGGGCTGACCACCAAGCAGGTGATGCGCGGCTTTACCGTCATCCTGATGATATTGGTGGGAGCTGTCTTTGTGGCAGGGCCGGCCGGACTGCTTGCCAAGTTGACCCCCGACAGCTTGGATACCACCTTCTGGATTATTGTTGTTTTCGCTTATTATATCTTTGCCACTTTGCTGCCGGTAGATAAGATTATCGGTAAGATATACCCACTGTTCGCCGTTGCCCTGCTGTTCATGGCGGTCGGTATTCTGGTAATGCTTTACGTCAACCATCCTGCATTGCCGGAGATATGGGACGGATTGCAGAACACGCATCCCGATGCGGTTGCATTGCCCATCTTCCCCATCATGTTCGTCAGTATTGCCTGCGGTGCCATCAGTGGCTTCCATGCCACGCAGAGTCCGCTGATGGCACGTTGCATGACAAGCGAGCGCCACGGACGCCCCGTTTTCTATGGGGCAATGATAACCGAAGGCATTGTAGCTCTGATATGGGCTGCCGCCGCCACTTATTTCTTCCACGAGAACGGGATGGGGGAGACGAATGCCTCTATCATTGTAGACGCCATTACAAAAGACTGGCTGGGTGCCGTAGGTGGCGTATTGGCCATTCTGGGTGTTATTGCCGCGCCTATTACCAGTGGCGACACGGCTTTCCGTTCAGCGCGCCTCATTGTGGCGGATTTCTTGGGAATGGAACAAAAATCCATGCGTCGCCGTTTATATATATGCATCCCGATGTTCCTGGTAGCCATTAGCTTGTTGCTTTACAGCCTGCGGGACAAGGATGGATTTGATATGATTTGGCGTTATTTTGCCTGGGCCAATCAGACTCTGTCCGTCTTTACGTTGTGGGCCATTACGGTCTATCTGGTACGCGAGAAGAAAGGACGTTATTATTACGTCACCTATTTCCCGGCATTATTCATGACGGCTGTGTGTACCACTTACATCTGCATTGCTCCCGAAGGTTTCGGGCTCGGTCCGAATTATGCGCTGGGCATAGCCTTGATAGCTGTTGTGCTGGCTGCTATTTGGTTTAATATTTGGTATTTTAAGACGACTAAAAAACTTTGGTAATGAAGAAAATCAAGAAATCTACCGGGCTCACGTTGGCCCTGCTTATTTACGTTTCTGCTACTGCCGCTTATTTCCTTCCCCGCAATACGGAAATCAGCGATACTGAGAAGTATGTCACCGTAGCTGCTTCGTACCTCATTGTATTTGTGCTGTGGCTGGTGCTTCGCAAGAAGGAGGCGCTGCAACGCAAGCGATTCGAAGAAGACAATAAACAACATTGATTATTTACTCAAAAAACAGAACAAGATGAAAAAACTGGCATTATTCGTTTGCTTGCTTGTTGTCACAGTGGCAGCTCAGGCACAGTTTGAAAAAGGTAAGTGGATTTTGAACCCGTCCATCACCGGTTTGGAATTTTCTCATGACACGGGAACCGACAAGACAAGTTTTGGCCTTGAAGCCAAGGGAGGTGCTTTCCTGCTCGACAACATCGCCTTGCTGGTGCATGCCGGGGCTGCTTGGAATACCGGAGGGTCTGACCTCGATGTCTATACGCTGGGTGTAGGTGGACGTTATTATTTCGACAAGATTGGCGTGTATCTGGGTGCCGATGTCAATGTGGACCGTTGGGATTGGGGACATGATTTGGATGATACCAAGTTCTCTTTCGGTCTGGAAGCCGGTTATGCGTTCTTCCTGACCCGCACGGTGACCATCGAACCTGCAGCTTACTGGAACGTCAATAGCGACCGTTCTAAATTCGGTCTGAAGGTAGGTTTCGGATTCTATTTCTAATCTTATTTTCCTGCTACTGCAAGTTTTTTTGCAGTGCCGCTGTAAATGTGTTGCAGTGGCACTGCATAAATGTTTGCAGCAGTACTGCAAAAGATATGCAGTGGTTTTGCAGTAACGTTTTGCTTAGAGCAATGCTGCATATTTTCTAACTTGTTTCAAGCGCTCCATGAGTGTTTGGTCACTTTCAGCCAATTGCATGTTATAGTCTAGCTGCATTCGCATCAGCAAGCCGGCACTGATTCCCAATGCTGCTTCAAAGAGCAATGCTGTAGATGTTGTGAGGGGACGTCGACAGTTCAAGATGTCGTTTAGTACCTTATATGAGATGCCGGTTTGTGCAGCAAGCTTAGTTTGGGGTAATTTTCTATTTCCCACCTCTTCTTTGAGTAATTCACCCGGATGTATAGGGCGTTGACATTTATAATTTCCCATATTCATAATCATTTATAGTGGTTCGATAATTCCAGGATATTACATATTGTCACTACGGTTTCAGATGTACTCTGCTTTACTGTGAATTCTATGCGGTATTGGTCATTTACTCTAATGGAAGAAATACCTGCTTTATCTCCTTTCAATACTTCGTAATGAAACGACCGAATGGCGTAAAGCTCTTCGATATTTTGAACGTATTCCAAGGTCTTTATGCGCAACTGATATCGTTTCACCATTTGAGGCTGAAAGCGATATTTCTTATCCTTTGTTTTTCCTTCCTCATATAGTTGTTGCAAGTATTCCTTATCAAAGTGTATTTCCATTGTTTTTAGATTGTTTTCATTGTGCAAAGGTAATGTATATCTCCAATATTCCACTATAAAAGTGGATATTTGTTGGTTGCCTGGATAACGTGAAACTTTTTATATGTTAATGAAAGTAGAGGCTGGTTTTGAACATTATAGCAAAAATCCTTATATTTATACTCGAAGTATGAATCCTAAAAGCAAAATGCCATGAATAGAGTTTGTATTACCTTATTGCTTTGCTGCTTGTCATCTTGCCGAATGAATAAGACGGAACGCATGGAAATGTCTGAAGATTCCATAGATACAGTAAGGATAGACCAAGGGGTGGGAAAAAAAACAGTGAGCGATAGCCTCAAGATAGGGATTGCGGATGATGGTGACTACTTGCAAAGACAATTGCTTGCCATTCACGAAGAACTGAGAAAAAGATTGAATAATACACCATATACACACATTCAGAGGAATGTGACCGGATATGGGGTGGGGTTGCATTGCATCGATATAGATTTGATGGTGAATACTCCCGAGCGGCAGAAAGAGTTCCGGGAGAAGATAATGGACTCCCCCGTTTTCTGTTTTCATGGTGTAGAAGTCCCCGTCATCAACGAGAGAGTAGGCAGGAATCATATTCGTGGCATCCATATCCGTCTCGAATATCCGGTCTTTTCAACGAAAGCTCTCCATGCGACATTCATCCTCAGCAATCACAGCGGCGGAGATTTGACCTGCGGCGAGCATTACTACCTGACGTTCGAAGACGAAAAAGGTACCTGGCGGGAATTGCCGATAAACGCTGCCTTTTGGGACATCGCCTATGTGCTGCGGGATGGGGAGGAAAGGGTTATGAAAGCCTCCCTTTATCCGGATGTGCATCCCAACAAGCCGAGACGCTACCGTTACTTTTATGAGATAACCATCAGGAGGAAACCTGTCTTGATGATGGCTGAGTTCAGACTGACGGACAATGAGGAAGAATGGAGAACGGCGGAAAAGACATCTCTTCCCCCTTATATTTCGGATGCAGGGAAGGGCGGGAGCCCACAATTGATAACGGAAGAGCCAATGGAAGAACCGGTCTATAAAGTAGTGGAAGTGATGCCCGAGTTTCCGGGAGGTATGAAAGCCTTAATGGATTTTATTCAAAAGAATATCCGTTATCCGGAAGAAGCCCGTAAGAATGGCATTCAAGGAAGAGTTGCTGTCAGCGTGGTGATTGACGAGAATGGTCGTGTGACGGACCCCGTTATTATGCGCAGCAGGTATCCTGCCCTGGATGAGGAAGCATTACGGATTGTAGAATTGATGCCACAATGGAAACCGGGGATGCAGCAGGGTAAAGCCGTGAAGGTGGAATTTACTTTTCCGGTTACTTTTAAATTGGAGTAGTAGCACCCGGTAAGATTAAACACAAAGACACGGAGGCATAGAGTTTTATTCTTTTTCCTTGAATTTAATATCTCTGTGTCTCCGTGCCTCTGTGTTCTATTTAAGGAAGCGAGGGGTGTAATTTCTCTTGCAAAAATTGTCCCGTATAACTTGCCGCACACTTCGCCACTTCCTCCGGTGTACCGGTAGCTACGATGTTTCCTCCTTTGTCCCCTCCTTCGGGCCCCAGGTCTATCACATGGTCCGCACACTTCACCACATCCAGATTATGTTCGATGATGACAATGCTGTGCCCGCGGCGTATTAGGGCATCGAAGGCTTCGAGCAGTTTCTTGATGTCATGGAAGTGTAGTCCGGTGGTCGGTTCATCGAAGATGAACATGGTCGGGTCTGCTTTCTCCTGGCTGAGGTAGAAGGCGAGTTTCACGCGCTGGTTCTCTCCACCGGAGAGGGTGGAGGAGGCTTGCCCCAGTTTGATATATCCCAAACCTACATCCTGCAAGGGTTGCAGCCTCTTCACAATCTTTTTCTGTCCGTGTTGCGTAAAGAATTCGATGGCTTGGTTTACGGTCATCTCCAATACGTCGTAGATATTCATGTCGTGGAACTTCACTTCCAGCGTGTCCGCCTTGAAGCGTTTGCCGTGGCAGGATTCGCATTCCAGTACAAGGTCTGCCATGAATTGCATCTCCACCGTGATGGTGCCTTCACCCTTGCATTCCTCGCAACGGCCGCCTTCGCTGTTGAAGCTGAAGTATCCGGCACTGTATCCCATCTGCTTGGCAAGCGGTTGGTCCGCCCATAGTTTACGGATTTCATCGTAGGCCTTGATGTAGGTCACGGGGTTACTTCTCGATGACTTCCCGATAGGATTCTGGTCAACAAACTCTACATTGCGCAGGTTCTGCAAGTCTCCTCCAATGGAAGTGAACTCGCCTGGACGTTCGTTGCATTCATCCAACTCTCGTTTCAGGGCGCGGTAGAAGATGTCGCGTACCAGCGTACTCTTGCCCGAACCGCTGACACCGGTGACTACGGTCATTACATTCAGCGGGAACCGTGCCTCTACACCCTTCAGGTTGTTTTCGCGCGCGCCTTTTATTTCTATGTAGTTGTTCCACGGGCGGCGGTGTTCCGGCAGGGGGATGGTTTCTTCGCCCAGCAGATAGCGCACGGTATAGCTGTCACTGTCTTTCTGAAGGTCTTTCATATCTCCTTGGTAGACGACCTTCCCTCCCAGGCGGCCTGCCCGGGGACCGATGTCGATGATATAGTCGGCAGCACGGATAATCTCTTCATCGTGTTCCACTACCACTACCGTATTGCCCAACTGTTGCAGCTGGCGGAGCACGTGTATCAGTTTGTCCGTATCGCGGCTATGCAGGCCGATGCTCGGTTCGTCAAGAATATACAGGCTGCCCACCAGACTACTTCCCAGCGAGGTGGCGAGGTTGATTCGCTGGCTTTCACCGCCGGAGAGCGAGTTGCTGAGGCGGTTCAGCGTGAGGTATCCCAAACCGACATCCAATAGGAATTGGATGCGGCTGTTGATTTCTGTCAGGATGCGGCGGGCTATGTCGGCGTCATGTGGGTCTAGCTGCAGGTTGTCGAAGAAGAGCTTCAACTCAGTGATGGGCAAATCTACCAGTTCGGAGATGTTGCGTCCTCCCACGCGTACGTAGTTTGCTTCGGGCTTCAGGCGGGTACCGTGGCATTTGGGGCAGAGCGTCTTTCCGCGGTAGCGTGCCAGCATCACACGGTATTGTATCTTGTACTGATTTTCCTGCACCATCTTGAAGAAGGCGTTGATGCCCTCAAAGTAGGGTGTCCCTTCCCACAGCATCCGGCGTTGCTCGTCGGTCAGTTCATAATAGGGAGTGAAGATGGGGAAGCCGGCTTTCTCGGCTCCGTGTATCACCATATCCCTCCATTCGCCCATCTTTTCGCCCCGCCAGCATACAACGGCTCCATCATAGACGGACAAGGAGCGGTCGGGTATCACGAGATGCTCGTCGATGCCGATGACTTTCCCGAATCCCTCGCATACGGGACATGCGCCGATGGGAGAGTTGAAGGAGAACATCTGGTCGTTCGGCTCCTCGAAGATGATGCCGTCCGCCTCGAACTTGGTGCTGAACCGGTAGAGGCAGGTGCTTCCGTCGGACTGGTAGAACCGCAGCAGGCAGGCGCCGTCTCCTTCGTACATGGCTGTCTCTGCCGAGTCGGTGAGGCGGCTCACGGAGTCCTTTTCGGAAGAGGCTGTCATACGGTCAATCAGCAGGAAAACGGTGTCTCCCTCTTTCGGCTTGTATTCGTCGATGCGCATCATTTCACCGTTCACTTCCAGACGGGTGAAACCTTGCTTCATGTCTATCTCCAGTTGTTGTTGCAGCGTGCGGTCTTCGCGCAGCAATATCGGGGCGAGCACGGTATATCTGGTTCCTTCCGGATATTCCAGCATGCACTTCACGATGTCTTCCGCCGAATGCTTCTTCACTTCCTGTCCGCTGACCGGGCTGAAGGTTTTCCCCACACGGGCATAGAGCAGCCGCAGGTATTCGTATATTTCGGTGGAGGTGCCCACGGTGGACCGCGGATTGCGGCTGCTAACTTTCTGCTCGATGGCAATGGCAGGCGGGATGCCTTTGATGAAATCGCATTCGGGCTTGCTCATGCGTCCCAGGAATTGGCGGGCGTAACTGCTCAAGCTCTCCACGTAGCGGCGCTGCCCCTCGGCATATAATGTATCGAAAGCAAGTGAGGATTTTCCGGAACCGGACAGTCCGGTGATGACTACGAGTTTGTTACGGGGAATCTCTACGTCAATGTTCTTGAGGTTATTGACACGAGCTCCCTTTATGATAATCGATGTATTTTCTGCCATATAAAAGTCACTTATGTGATTTAGGATTTGCAAAGATAATGCAAACCGGGGTAGAATAAAACGAACCTGCTGGAAAAATCGTATCAGACAGGCAAGGTTAAGATTTGTTATACTTTAGGATGACTGCTAATTTACATTAAATAAAAGCACTAAATTCGCATCCGACTCCTTTTAATGTCCGAACATGGTAAAGCGTAATATAAAATGGCTTCTTGTTGTGCTGGTATTAGGTTTATACCCCTCAATCTTGTATGCCGAAGACCCTTATGGAGAGATGAAAGCTCTGGCAGATAGTGCGCGGAAAGTGTTGGGACAAGACCGGCTGCCTTCCGTCAATGCCCGGTGGATGAAATTTGCCCGCGAACTGAACGATACGGTACAGATTAGCGATGCCCACAACAACCTGATTTCTCATTATTATCAGTTGGGGGACATTGACCACCTGAAAGCCGCAACCTATGAATATATGGACTGGTGCCGGAAATACCAACGGACACGAGACCGGTATATGGCGTGGCGGCAGTACATTCAGCGCATGACAGAGAAAGGTATGCAGGAGGAGGCGATGGCTGAAACCGTCAGGCTCCATCAGGATGCCGAGCAAGCCCGGGACAAATACGGATTGGCATGTGGCGAAATGTGCATCGGGTATAACCATCGGGTCTTTGGAAACAACGTAAAACTGTGTATAGAGAATTACAACAATGCACTGAAACTTTTCGAGGAAGGCAGCTACTATCGTGACGCATACGTGGTGTTGCTTAATATTATCCAGACTTATCTTTCACGCAGTGAGTATGCAGAAGCCGGCGAGTATCTGAGTAAATTGTCGCAACTGGAGGATGAACTGAACCGTAAACAAGTCGGCGTAGACCCTTCCCTGCACCTGCGTTTCTGTGAATTCAGGGTTATAGGCTTATTGGCCAATGAAGGTAGAAAGGCTGCTGAGCCTTATATTGAGGAGACTGACCGCTTCTACCGTCAACATCCGGAGAGCTCGACGCCCGAAGCATGGTTTGGCTATAAGATAATGTGTTGCCGTATCCTCGGTGATTTGAAAGGTAACATTGCTTACGTGGATTCACTCATGGATTATCAGCATTCACTGGGGCTTTGCTATCCTTATAACCATTATATGAAAGGAGAACTGCAGGAACAGTTGGGCGATTATCGTGCGGCTTGCCGCAGTTATGCCAGATATGCCGCCGTGAGTGACTCCGTGCGTACGGCAGAAATGGATGACAAGCTAAGCAAATATACGGCACAGTTTGAGGTGGACCGGTTGAAGATGGAGAAGCTGGAGCTGAGTGCCAGATTGAACAAGGAACGACTGATGATAGCCTTGGCCGTTGGCGGACTGGTATTGTTGCTTTTGCTGCTCATTACTTATCTGTATATCCGCACCCTCTCCATGAACCGCAAGTTGGAAGCTGCACGCAGGGCGGTGGAAAAAATGAGCCAGGTCAAAAGTTCCTTTATACAGCATATCACCCATGAAATCCGTACTCCGTTGAATTCCATCGTCGGCTTTTCTACCTTGCTGGCTCAAGAGAAACTGGATGATGTGGAGAAACGCGAGTATGTTGAACAAGTGGAGGGCAACAATACATATCTGTTGAGTCTGATGGAGAACATACTCAATATTGCGGATATGGATTCGCGAGTGTGGGAGATGCCGCGGGAGGAGATAGAAGTGGATGCGTGTTGCAAGGAATGTATTGAGGGCTTCCGTCCGGAACTGAAGCCGGGAGTTGAACTGGAATATGTGCCTGCTTCCGGCATTATGGCCTTTTATGCAGCCCGGCAATGGCTGAAAATGGTGCTGGTGTCTTTGTTGGATAATGCGGTGAAGTTTACGGAAGAAGGTCATATACGCGTTTCCTGCGAGGAAGATAAGTCCCGACATGTATTGCGCTTCGTGATAGAGGATACCGGTATAGGCATCAGGCCGGACGAATCGGACCGTATTTTCGAACGTTTTTATAAAGTGGACACGTTTACCAAAGGGTCCGGATTGGGGCTTGCCATAGCCAATGAGATAATGGAGTTGGTGGGAGGCCGGATTTATCTGGATGACACCTATTGCGGAGGATGCCGCTTTATTGTGGAATGGCCGATGAAGGACAAACCTTAATTATAAACTATTTTAAGTATTAAAAAGCTGTAATTAGAGAATGAGAGTAAAATCCCTTTTATGTGTATTCTTCTTGCTGCTAATGGCGGGAGGAGTATTTGCGCAAGTGCAGACCGGGTCTGCCTATCCTAAACGTGAATTTCGTGCAGCATGGATACAGTCAGTAAACGGACAGTTCCGTGGAATGCCGACCGAAAAACTGAAGCAGAATCTGATCGGGCAGTTGAATTCCTTGCAGAAGGCGGGAATCAACGCCATAATTTTCCAGGTACGTCCCGAAGCGGATGCTCTGTATGCTTCCAGACTGGAACCGTGGAGTCGTTTCCTTACCGGAGTGCAGGGTAAAGCGCCCGAACCCTATTGGGACCCTATGCAGTTTATGATTGATGAATGCCATAAGCGTGGTATGGAGTTTCATGCATGGATTAATCCGTATCGCACGAAGACGACCTTGAAGAGTGAGTTGGCTCCCAATCATGTGTACAATATCCATCCGGAATGGTTTGTCACTTATGGCGACCAGTTGTATTTTGACCCGGCACTGCCTGAGAGCCGCCGGCACATCTGCATGGTGGTGAGCGACATCGTTTCCCGCTATGATGTGGATGCCATTCATATGGACGATTACTTTTATCCTTATCCCATTAAGGGAAAGGATTTCCCTGACGATGCAAGTTTTGCACGTTTTGGCGGAGGTTTCAGCAATAAAGGAGACTGGCGCCGGAGCAACGTGAATGTGCTGATTAAGAAACTGCATGAAACAATTCGTGAAATCAAGCCGTGGGTGAAGTTCGGGGTTTCTCCGTTTGGCATTTACCGAAATGAAAGCAGTGACCCGCTTGGCAGTAAGACCAAAGGCCTGCAAAACTACGATGACCTTTATGCGGACGTGTTGCTGTGGGCCCGTGAAGGTTGGATAGACTATAATATTCCGCAGATTTATTGGCATATAGGACATCCGGTTGCCGACTATGAGACACTGGTGAAGTGGTGGGCCAGGAATACGGAAAACCGCCCCTTGTTTATCGGCCAGTCCGTGATGAACACCGTGCAGAATGCCGACCCCAAGAACCCGTCGATAAATCAGCTTCCTCGCAAAATGGCCTTGCAACGGGCCTATCAGACCATCGGTGGCAGTTGCCAGTGGCCTGCCAGTGCGGTTGTAGAGAATGCAGGCAAGTATCGCGATGCCCTGATTGCCGAATATCATAAGTATCCGGCGCTACCTCCCGTTTTCGATTTCATGGATAACGAAGCCCCGGCAAAGGTACGTAAGATGAAACCGGTGTGGACGGAAGACGGATATATTCTTTTCTGGACAGCTCCCAAGTATAAAGAGGAAATGAACCGTGCCGTCCAATATGTGGTCTATCGCTTTAATGACAAAGAGAAAGTGAATATAGATGACCCTTCCCATATTGTAGCCATCACGCGCGATAATTTCTATAAACTTCCTTACGAAGACGGAAAGACAAAGTACCGCTATGTGGTGACAGCCTTGGACCGTCTGCATAATGAATCGAAATCCGTTGGAAAGAAGATTAAACTTTAAAAATTAGGGATTAAGGATTAGGGATTAATCATTAACGTTTAATCCTTAATCCCTAATAAAGTATCAATCCTACTATTCCACAAGCTACAATCATTCCTATCGGGTTCAGTTTATATTTCTTTGTACCTATAAATGCCACGAGGAAGATGAGGCAGCTGATGACGAAGGAATATATGTCTTCTTTGGGAGAACTGAAGTTTTCCGAATTCATCAATACCAGCGCGGCTGAGGCTAGCAGACCGACCACTGCCGGGCGGAGCCCACTGAATACCGCTTCCACGGAAGGATGTTTCTGGTATTTCAGAAAGAATTTGCTGATGGTCAGCATCAGTAGGAAAGAGGGGAGCACTACGGCAAAAGTGGCGGTAATAGATCCCCATACACTACCGGTGACAGTAAAACCTACATAGGTTGCCGAATTGATACCTATCGGACCGGGTGTCATTTGGCTGATTGCCACGATATCAGTAAACTCTTGAGGGGAAAGCCAGCCATAACGGGTGACTACTTCGCCTTGTATCATAGACAGCATGGCATATCCTCTCAATCCATAGGCTTCTGCCATATATTGTTTCAATGCAGCTTTGTCGGCATCGGGAGTAGTTGCTTCCAGTTCCTTTCCCGCCTTGATGATACGTGAAGCATTGTCTACTACCTTGTATCCATATTTCCAGATGCCACTCAAGTAGGGATCGTCGGGGGTTATGCTATAATGGTTGATGGTCATCCAGTGGTTGGCAGAGCCGTTCAGGTAAGCCATGTCACCAGCCATGTCACCGATGGTAAGCGAATAGTTTCCAGCAAAATAGGATGTGAACAGTTGATAGTAAGTTCCGTTCAGGGCATATTTCAGGTTGTCTACGCTTGTCAGTCCGTTGTCAACGTCTACTCCTTCGTTGTATTCCGTATCGAAGAAACTGTTGCAGGAGGCAAAGCTTCCGGCCAGGGTCGAACAGATAAGCAGGCGAGTGATAAACTTCTTCATATTTTGTTCTTGTTTGATTCGTTAAACATATTTATTTAAAACCCGAGGGTAATTCCGGCAAGGAATGTTCGGGTAGATGGATACTGGTATGCAATCAATCCGCTTGTGTATGTTTCAGGATCGTAACCGATGAAGTCCTTTGCCTTGAATGTGTAGATGTTGTCTACCGATACATAGATGCGCATGTTGTCAATCAACGCTTTCTTTAAGATACGTTTAGGAAGTGTATATCCCAGTTGCAGGTTCTTTACGCGCAGGAAGTTGCCGCTATACAGGAAGCGTGAAGAATGATTGTTTTCTCCTGAAGTGTTTCCATATATATACTTCGGGACATCGGTATAACGGTTGTTTTCGGTCCATGCATGTTCGTACAGATAAGTTGTAGGAGTAATGTTACCTTTACTTCCGGCTGATAGATAAGAACGGTTTGAAGCAGCATAGACTTTTCCTCCCAGTCGGTAATTGAAGTCGGCCGAGAAGTCAAAGTTCTTCCATTGTACGCGTGTACCGAAACCACCATAGGCTTTAGGGTCGGCCGAACCGAGGTAACGTTTGGCACACTCGTTCCAGTTGGTTGTGGTTTCGTCGCCTGTTTCATTTTTATACCATAACGGATTTCCGGTATTTGGGTCTACACCTGCATATTCTACCATATAGAACTGTCTTAAGGGATAGCCTTCCTGTTGGATGGTATAGGTACCTTCAATTGGTTTTCCTCCAGAAAGTTTCGTAACACGGTTTTGGTTGAGTGTAACGTTGGCGTATGCAGTCCATGTCCAACCCTTGGTTTGGAGGATGGTACCGTTCAGACCGATTTCAATACCTCTGTTTCTCATGGAACCGATGTTCTGGTAAACCTCGCTCAAGCCGGTAACCTGAGAGATAGGCAGCTCAAACAGCATGTTGGAAGTTGCCTCGTTGTAGAGGTCTATGGTCAGGTTCCATCTTCTGGCAAGTGTAAGGTCGATTCCGATGTTCAGCTTCTTGCTGGTTTCCCATCCCAGGTCGGGGAGGTTCAGCGATACGGGAACGATAC